>Ga0206963_10002_pt1 | contig 149181 bp, 141 predicted proteins | sample Alteio_BWOrgHeat_28_FD_152958 | JGI IMG/M metagenome (GOLD analysis project Ga0206963, IMG submission 152958) | Enriched cells from forest soil in Barre Woods Harvard Forest LTER site, Petersham, Massachusetts, United States -... | ecosystem: Environmental > Terrestrial > Soil > Temperate forest... | reverse complement strand
CGTTCCATAAAAGTTATATCGATCACGATTTGGGACCGGTTCAAAAAGTAAATGAAAAAATAAATGCAGAAGATATTAAGTCAACTAACACAAGTGATTTTCACCGTTTGCAGGCTTCGGATATTGAATCTGTTGTTAAAGGGCTTGACTTAACTGATAAAAAAGGAGTTGGATTATTATTTGTAATGGAAGCCATGAGCAAGTCTGGAAAAAACGCAGCAATTTGGGTTACCCTTGTAGATATGAAATCAAAAAAAGTATTAATGACAGAAAGGATGGAAGCTAAAACCGGCATGGCTATTGGCTTTCGCAATACCTGGGCAATTCCTTTTAAAGAAATAATTGAAGAAATTCAAAAGAAAAAATACAGTGAGTGGAAAATGAAATACAACAACTAAATTGTTGTTTTTCTGAAAACAATTATGCATAAAAAATTAAACGATCGAACAGAAATTTTAGTACGGTTTAATGAAGCAGACCCTTTAGGAATTGTGTGGCACGGCCATTATATCCGTTATTTTGAAGATGGCAGGGAATCGTTTGGAGAAAAGTATGGCATTCGTTATCTCGATTTTTATAAAGAAGGTTTTGTGGTTCCGATTGTGCAAATTCAATGCGATTATAAAAGATCGGTGCGTTACGGCGAACGTGTGATTGTTGAAACGCAATATAATCCCTGCGAAGCTGCGAAACTAAAATTCAGTTACCGTTTGTTTAATGCAGAAACAAATGAACTTGTTGCAACAGGTTCTACGGTGCAGGTTTTTTTAGATAAAACAAATTCCGTTTTGCAATTAACGAACCCTGTTTTTTTTGAGCATTGGAAAAAGAAACATGTATTGTAATGATGGAACCGATTTTTATTGCTTCAGATAATATTATATCCCCGCTTGGTTTTACAACTGCAGAAAATTTTAAGAAGTTAATAAATGGCCAATCGGGGATTGCTTTACATGATAATAATGCATTATCAAAAACGCCTTTTTACGCATCGCTTATTACCAATGAAAATTTGTTTTTAAATAATGATAACAAAGTTTCTTACACAAAATTTGAATCATTAATAATCGCTTCTATTAATGAAGCGTTGAAAAAAACAGATATTAATATTGCCGATAAAAAAACGGTATTAATCATTTCTTCCACCAAAGGAAATATCAGTTTGATTGAAACTGAAAAATTTTCTGAATCATTAACAGAAAGAGTTTCATTGCACCATTCTGCAAAATTAATTGCTGAATATTTTCATCACATTAATAAACCGATAATAATATCAAACGCGTGTATCTCAGGGCTGCTGGCGCTTTTGACTGGAATGCGATTAATACAATCTGGCGAATATGAAAATGCAATTGTTGCCGGTTGCGATGTAATTACACAATTTATATTTTCGGGTTTTCAATCTTTTATGGCGATTAGTAAATCTCCGTGCAAGCCTTTTGATGAAGATCGTGATGGCATTACTTTGGGCGAAGCTGCAGCAACGGTTATTCTTTCTTCCAATAAAAAATATAGTGGTAATATAAAATTAGTTGCAGGTTCTGTAAGCAATGATGCAAACCATATTTCAGGTCCATCACGAACGGGTGAAGAATTATTTCTGGCGATTAATAAAGCGTTGAAACAATCAAATCTTTCTTCAACAGATATTGATTTTATTTCTGCGCATGGAACAGCAACAATTTATAATGATGAAATGGAAGCGAAAGCCATTTCACTCGCTGGCATGGAAACCGTGCCTGTTAATAGTTTGAAAGGAAATTACGGACATACATTGGGCGCTGCGGGATTAATAGAATCAATTGTTTCCATGCAATCGTTGAAGGAAAATATTGTTTTGCCGACGAAAGGTTTTACAAAATCCGGCGTGTCGAAATCATTAAATATTTGCAGTATTTTACAGCCGAAAATTTCAAAAAATTTTTTAAAAACAGCATCGGGATTTGGTGGTTGCAACGCGGCGTTGATTTTTACCAAAGTATAACTTATGAACTATAAAGTATGAAATTTAAAAAATAATACTTCATAGCTTATAGTTCATACTTAAAAGCGTTTTCATTTTAAAGAATTTATTGCATGAATTTTTTTTCGACAGATAAAACAAAGGCGTTAGAAGCGAAGGAAACGGCGCAATGGATTGCATTTGGGCCAGTAATTTTTCAAGTGGCGAAAGCGTTGCGCAACTTTGGTATTTTAGAAATTATTGAAGACAGCGGCGATGAAGGATTAACGCTTGAAGAAATTGCAGCGCAAAAAAAGTTGTCGGTTTATGGTGTTCGTGTGTTGTTGGAATCTGGGCTGAGCATGGGTTTGGTGATTATTAATAATCATAAATACACGATTACAAAAACGGGGCATTTTATTTTGCATGATCCATTAACGATTGTGAATATGGATTTTGTAAATGATGTTTGTTATAAAGGTTTGTTTCATTTGGAAGAAAGTATTGAAACCGGCAAAGCTGCGGGCATGAAAGAACTCGGAAACTGGCCAACGATTTATGAAGGCGTTTCGCAACTGCCGGAAAATATTCAGAAAAGCTGGTTCAATTTTGATCATTATTTTTCTGACGATGCATTTCCGAAAGTGCTTCCGCATGTGTATAAAAACAATATTAAAAATTTGCTGGAGATTGGCGGCAACACGGGAAAATGGGCAATTGCTTCTGCAAAATATAATCCGGATGTTCATATAACAATTATGGATTTGCCTGGCCCATTAAAAGTGGCGAAAGAAAGAGTTGAACAATTGGGATTGAGTGATCGTATATCATTTAAAACAGTAAATGTTTTGGATGAAAAACAAAGTTTTCCAAAAGGGCACGATGCGATTTGGATGAGCCAGTTTTTGGATTGTTTTTCTGAAGATGAAATTGTTTCGATATTAAAAAGATGTTATGATGCGCTGGATGAAAATGGTTTTGTTTTTATTCTTGAACCATTTTGGGATCGGCAGAAATTTGAAATCGCGGCTTTTTGTTTGCATCAAACATCCATCTATTTTACTGCGCTTGCAAATGGCAACAGCCAAATGTATAGTGCCGAAACTTTTTTACCTTGTATAACAAAAGCAGGATTTGAAATTGTGGAACAAAAAGATAATATTGGCTTGAGCCAGACTTTGTTGAAATGCAGAAAGGTGAATGGTCAATGGTGAATGGTCAATTTATTATTATTCATTATTCACCATTAACCATTCACCATTGACGAAAAATTTTTCAAGTATTTAAGATTAATAACATGAACACAGAAAAAGTAGACGTACTGGTTATCGGCGCCGGGCCTGCGGGAACTGTTGCTGCTTCTATCGTTAATAAAGCGGGATACAAAGTTAAAATTGTGGAGAAACAAAAATTTCCGCGCTTTGTTATTGGCGAAAGTTTATTGCCACGTTGCATGGAAGCCTTGACTGAAGCGGGTTTTCTTGATGCTGTGAAGGCAAAAGGTTTCCAGGAAAAGTTTGGCGCCAAGTTCGTGAAGAATGGAAAAATTTGTGATTACTTTTTTGCTGATCAATTTACACCTGGATGGAACTGGACATGGCAAGTGCCTCGCGGAGAGTTTGATAAAACATTAGCCGACACAGTTGAAAAAATGGGTGTGCCTGTTCATTATGAAACTTCAGTGACTGCAATCGAATTTAATGGATCAGATTCTGTAACAACTGTTGAAGATATTAATGGAAATAAATCACAAATTGAAGCGCGTTTTATTATTGATGGAAGTGGTTATGGGCGCGTGATTCCGAAGTTGTTTAATATGGATAAACCTTCAAACCTTCCGCCGCGCAAAGCAATTTTTACACACACAGTTGATGTAAACCGCGCGATGTCTGATGAACCAAACCGTATTACAATTGTGGTTCATAAAAAAGGTGTTTGGGTTTGGATTATTCCTTTTTCAAACGGAATTACTTCTCTTGGTTTTGTTGGCAATCCCGAATTTTTTGATCAATATAAAGGAACGCTTGATGAACAATTGCGCGCATTAATAGCCGATGAACCATATTTAAGCGAACGCTTTAAAGATGTTGAGTTTGTTTTTGAAACAAAAGTTTTACAATCATGGTCGAGCACAACTGAAAAATTTTATGGAGATGGATTTGTATTAACAGGAAATGTTACTGAATTTCTTGATCCGGTTTTTTCTTCAGGAGTTACGCTGGCAACGGTTTCCAGCCAGATGGCAGGAAATCTTGTTGTTAAAAAATTAAAAGGCGAAGATGTTGATTGGGTGAAAGATTATACAGAACCGATGATGCAGGGCGTTAATACTTTTCGTTCTTACGTTACCAATTGGTATGATGGAACGCTTGATACGATTTTCTTTGCAGAAGATCAGGATGCATTTATTAAGAGCCAGATTTGTTCCGTGCTTGCAGGTTATGTTTGGGATTTAAATAATCCTTATGTGAAATTTCATCACAATGCATTGTACAAATTGTCGTCGATGATTGAGTACCGCGACAGTTTGAAGAAAACAAAAGTTACCAGTTAATAATTTTTTATAAAAAATTTTGCCGAATATCTATATCACTTCCAGTTGCGTTATTAACGACCATGTTGTTTACAAAAACAATAAAAAAGTATTTGAAAACAAGCATGCAAATTTGCCGGAATTTTTACTTGCAGCTTATGACAATCTTGAAATAAAATATCCAAAGTTTTATAAAATGGATAACCTTAGCAAGCTTGGCTGGCTTGCTGCAGAAAATTTATTGAAAGAAAATTTTATTAAAGAAAATTACAAACCAGATGATGTTGGAATTGTTTTATCAAACGCCAATTCCAGCCTGGATGCGGATTTGAAGTATCTTGAAACAGTAAAAGATTTTCCCAGCCCGTCATTATTTGTTTACACACTTCCAAATATTGTAATTGGGGAAATTTGTATAAAAAATAATTTTAAAGGAGAAAATGCTTTTTTTGTGTTTGAACAATTCGATGCTAATTTTATTAAACAATATGTGAGCAATCTTGTCATTAATAATATATTGCAGACATGTATTTGCGGTTGGGTTGATGTGATTGGCGAAAATTATAAAGCAGCACTTTTTTTGATAGAAAAAAACAGCAATCCAAACGCAACAGATTTTACAACGGAAAATATTAATAACATTTATCAGCAACACAATGGATAAATTAATAGCAGATTTAAAAAAACAAATTGTTGACCAACTGAATTTGCAGGATATAAAACCAGAAGACATTGGCGATGATGAACCGCTTTTTGTGGAAGGTTTGGGATTGGATTCTATTGATGCTTTAGAGTTAATTGTTTTGCTGCAACAGCATTATAAAATAAAATTGGAAAGTGCAGATGATGGCCCGAAAGTTTTTCGCACCGTAAAAACAATGGCTGAATACATTACCGCGCACCAGCCAAAGAATGTATAAAAAATGAATGCAGAAGTATATGTTGCCGGCGTTGGTATTATTTCGGCTATTGGCAACAATACCGCTGAAAACCTTGCTGCGCTTGCTTCTGAGCATGCAGGCATGAATGAAATAACTTATCTCGATACATTTTACCGCAACAAACTTCCTGTTGCTGAAGTAAAGTTGAATAACGAAAACCTTGCAACATTATCAGGTTTATCAAACAACATTTCGCGCACTGCATTATTAAGCACCATCGCTGCGCAGGAAGCTATTAATGATGCAGGCATTGAAAATTTTTCCTCGCTGCGCACCGGTTTTATATCAGCAAACTCTGTTGGTGGAATGGATAAAAGCGAAAATTTTTTTGCTGATTTTTTAGCTGATAATAAAAAAGGAAAACTGAGAAATGTTATTAATCATGAATGCGGAAGTGTTACAGAAATAACTGCTGATAAACTTGGAATAAAAAATTATGTAAGTACAATTAGTACTGCGTGTTCATCTTCTGCCAATGCAATTTTTTTTGCCGCAAGAATGATAAAGCATAATATGCTTGATGTTGTTGTTGCCGGCGGCGTTGATGCACTAACGAAATTTACACTTAACGGTTTTAATACATTAATGATTTTGGATCAGCAATATTGCAAACCATTTGATGAAAATAGAAAAGGCTTAAACCTCGGTGAAGGCGCTGGTTATGTTGTGTTGGTTTCAGAACGCGTTGCACATTCATTGAAAAAAGAAATGTATTGCCGATTAAGCGGATATGCAAATGCAAACGATGCATATCATCAAACAGCATCATCGCCAGATGGAACAGGATCATTTTTAGCGATGCAAAATGCTTTGAAAAAAAGTGGTTTGCAACCAAATGATATTGATTATATAAACTTGCATGGAACAGGAACGCAGAATAATGATATTGCCGAAGGAACAGCCATTGCAAGATTATTTGAAGGAAAATATCCAAAGATGAGTTCCACCAAATCCTTTACCGGCCACACTTTAGGCGCATGCGGCGGAATTGAAGCAGCGTTTTCCGTATTATCAATTAAGCACGGAATTATTTATCCAAACCTGCGTTTGCAAACACCGATGAAAGAATTGCCATTCGTTCCGGAAATAAAATTTTTACAAAATCAAAAAGTAAACAACGTATTATCAAACTCATTTGGGTTTGGTGGAAATTGTTCATCATTAATTTTTTCAAAACAATAATGATGGAGATGTTTATACGTGCCACAGGAAATATTTCACCACAAAAAACTTTCGGGCACGTTCCGTTCTTGAATGAACCTGTTGAATATTTTACAAACCGTTTAAGTTGCATTGAACCGGATTATAAAAATTTTATCGATGCAAAAATGATACGGCGAATGAGCCGCATTATTAAAATGGGCGTGGCTGCAGCAACTGAATGTTTGCAGGAAGCCAACGTTGAAATGCCGGATGCAATTATTACCGGAACTGCTTATGGATGTTTGGAAGATACCGGTATTTTTTTAACGAAGTTGGTTGAGCAAAAAGAAGAAATGCTTACGCCAACTGCGTTTATACAATCAACGCACAACACAGTCGGGGCGCAGGTTGCGTTAATGTTGCATTGCCATAATTACAATAATACTTTTGTTCACCGCGGCTTTTCTTTTGAAAGTGCCTTGCTTGATGCAATGATGTTGCTTAGTGAAAATGAAGCAAAAAATATATTAGTTGGAAGCGTTGATGAAATTACAAATACCAGCCACACAATTATTAATAGAATGGGTTTGTACAAACAAATTCCATCGTCAAATTTTGCTTTGTTTTCTTCAAATACCAAAGGAACAATTGCAGGTGAAGGCGCATCATTTTTTTTATTATCATCTGAACAATCAGAAAATAATTATGCGCAGCTTGATGCATTGACAACTTTTTATAAACCAAAAAATATAAATGAGATTGAAAATCAGATTAGTGATTTTTTAAATTATCGTTCAACTTCTATTGATGAAATTGATTTATTAATCACAGGAAAAAATGGAGATATTAATGGCGATAAAATTTATGAAGAAATAAATGAAACCTTGTTTAAAAATAAACCATTAATAAATTTTAAACACTTGTGCGGCGAATATCCCACTGCGACTGGATTTGCGCTGTGGCTCGCTGCAAATATTATTAAAACAAAAACAGTTCCATCAATTGCAGGGAAAATTTCTGTTGACAACAAACTGAAAAAAATATTAATCTACAATCATTATCAGAATATCCATCATTCATTATTTTTAATTTCTGCATGCTGAATTTCAGAAATACAAATATTTTTGTTGCTGCGTTATTATTAATGCTGCTAATACTAAATCATTTTTATCCTGTTCCAACATTTGCATATTTCATTATTTTATTAATCTATTCATTTATTCTTTTTTACGGCAGTTATTTTATCCAATCTAATTTTTACATTAAAACAATTTGTTCAGCGCAAACAAATAAAAAACAAATTGCAATAAGTTTTGATGATGGTCCTGCAATAAATTTTACGCCCGAAATCTTACAGGTTTTAAAAAATGAAAATATAAAAGCTACATTTTTTTGTATCGGAAAAAACATTTCCGGCAATGAAAAAATTTTACATCAAATAAATAATGAAGGCCATGTAATCGGCAACCACAGCTATTCTCATCACTTTTGGTTCGATTTATTTTCATCAAAAAAAATGCTGGGTGATATGGCATTTATGAATGAAATAACTAAAGAAACAATTGGATTAACACCAAAATTATTTCGGCCGCCATATGGAGTTACCAATCCGAATTTGAAAAATGCAATCATTAAAGGAAATTATATTCCGATAGGTTGGAACATTCGTTCGATGGATACTGTTATTAATGATGAAGAAAAATTATTAAAAAAAATTACAAGCAAAATAAAACCCGGCGCAATTATTTTATTTCACGATACAAGCAAAACAACGTTGTCAATTTTACCGAAATTTATAAAATATGTTAAAACAAATGGCTACGAAATAACGCGCCTCGATAAAATGCTTAACTTGAAACCTTATGCGTAAACAATTTTTTTTATTAATGCTTTCAATCTGTTGTGTTGCAGTGCAGGCGCAGTATACAGGCTATTCGCCATTAACAGATTTTTCGAAATTTAAAGAACAGTTTTCACTTGCTTCGCAAAAAACAACTTCCATAAAAAGTGATTTTGTGCAGGAAAAAAATTTGTCGATGCTCTCTGAAAAAATTATTTCTAAAGGAAAATTCTGGTTTAAAAAAGATAACCTTGTGCGCATGGAATATGTGCAGCCATTTCAATATTTAATGATTATTAATAAGAACAATGTTTTTATAAAAGATGGCCAGAAAGAAAATAAAGTATCTACAACTTCTAATAAACTTTTTCAGCAGATTAATAAAATAACTGTGGATTGCGTGCAGGGAACCGCTTTGAGCAACACAGATTTTTCATATAAAGTTTTTGACAATGAAAAAACATTTTTAGTTGAATTAACACCAACTGCAAAAAATTTAAAAGCATATTTTAAAACGATAAACATTGTCGTTGATAAAAAAGATTATTCCGTTATTAAAATTGACATGCGCGAATTGTCTGGCGATAATACGGTTATAAATTTTATTAATAAAGAATTGAATACACCAATTGCTGATGCGTTATTTGCTATTCATTAGTTGCCTGTTTATTTTTTTGTCATGCACTTCTTTATATAAAGGATTGCAAAAAAATTCCACTGACATAAGTTGTTTACAAAAATTTGTACCATCATTTTCATCTGCATTGTACAACGCACATATCGACGTAGCGGGAAAACATTTAAGCGGTTTATTAATCATCAAAAAAATGCCGGACAGCAGTACGCGCATGGTTTTTAGCAGCGAAACAGGTTTTACTTTTTTTGATTTTGAATTTTCTAAAGAAGGAAATTTTAAAGTGTACAGTATCATAAAACAAATGGACAAAAAGCCAGTGATAAAAACTTTACGAAAAGATTTTGAACTGGTATTAATGCAGCATTTGCAAAATAAAAAAACATACACATTAACAGATAAAACTCAGATGTACATTGCCTTTCCGCAAACAAAAGGTTATTATTATTACATCACGGATTTTTTGTGTGAACAATTAATAGAAATGGAACGTGCATCAAAAAGTAAAGTTGTTGTGGAAGCAATTATGCAAAATTATAAAAACGGAATGCCCGACACTATTGGTATTTCACATAAAAATTTCAACTTTGATATTGGGTTGAAAAGGATTGAAAGATAATTTTATTCTAATTTTAAAAAATGCTCCAGGGAAATTTTTTTACAATTACTGATATTAATATAGAACCAGGCGTTGCAAAGGCGGTGCTGCAAATAAGTGCTGCACATGAAATTTTTAATGGGCATTTTCCCGGAACGCCCGTTGTTCCTGGTGTTTGCATGATGCAGATGATAAAGGAAGTGTTGGAAAATGTGATTGGTAAAGAAACAAAATTAGTGCGCGCAGATCATATGAAATTTCTAACCGTTATTAATCCTAAAGAAAATAAAATGATTCAGTTTGATGCAAAATATACAATTGCAGAAAGCAAAAAAATTAGTGTTATTGCTTCTCTTTTTAATAATTCAACTATCTATTTTAAATTTAAAGGGTTGCTGATTGTAAAATGATTTTTATAAATCATTCTTTTTATCCGCCATAAATTTATTAATCAAATCAAGCGCAGGGCCCGTCATAAATGTTGTGATTAATGCCATTAATACAAGCATCGCAAAAATTTCCGGCGATAAAATACCTAGATCATAACCAATATTTAATACAATCAATTCCATCAATCCGCGCGTGTTCATTAATGCGCCGATGGATAAACTGTCTTTCCAACTTTGTCCAACAACTTTTGCTGATAATGCGCTTCCACCAAATTTTCCTGCAACGGCAATTGCAATAATCCATGCGCATGTTATCCATAAATGCACATTGCTTAATAAACCAATTTGCGTACGCAAACCTGTAAATACAAAAAATAATGGAAGCAATAATACAATACTTACATCTTCAATTTTATCAATTATCATCTTGCGAAAGTTAAGCTGGGGCGGCATTACAACGCCTGCGAGAAATGCACCGAACAATGCATGGATGCCGATAATTTCTGTTACATAGGCAGAGATTAATAAAAGCATAAACACAAAAGCCATCACCGATTTTTTTACAGTTTCAGTTTCTACATATTCATTTCCCAATTTTTTTAAAAGTGGTTTTATAATAAACAGCATGATTAATACATAACAAATTGCAATGCCAATTGTATATAATGCACTCACAGATGAACCTGCTTTTACAATGGCAATTACCGCCGCAAGTATGCACCATGCGGTTACATCATCTGCCGCTGCGCATGTAAGTGCGAGTGCGCCGAGTTTTGTTTTTGTTAATCCTTTCTCCTGTATAATCCGCGCCAGTACTGGAAATGCGGTGATGCTCATTGCAATGCCCATAAACAATGCGAATGATAAAAAAGAAATATTTGCAGGTGCAAATGCATCGTATAAAAAATATGCTAAGCCCATTCCTAAAGTGTATGGAATAATAATACTTGCGTGACTGATTACAACTGCGCCAAAAGCCTGCTTCGCAACAACGCTGAGATCCAACTCCATTCCAATAACAAACATGAACAACACCAAACCAACCTGGCTAAGAAATTGCAAATTGCCCAATGATGAAACAGGAAAAACAAAATGAGAAAATTGCGGAAAAAATAATCCAATCACCGAAGGCCCAAGTACAATACCAGCAACGATTTCACCAATTACCGCAGGTTGATTTATTTTATTAAATAAAAAACCGAACAAACGTGCAGTAATAACAATCACAATTATCTGCATTAATAAAACCGGCAGCGGATGCAAAAAATTATTATGCAATGATTCCGAAAATAATTGAAAATTATCTGGGGAAGATGAACTTGCTTTTACAAAATGAGTAGAAGTTTTTTCAAGCGCATGGCCGCGTTCAATAATATTATAAATAGCCGCGCCAAATATCAGGATGATTAATAAGTAAAAAACAACGGCTGCTTTTTTATTCATGCAAAAAAAATATTACGCACTTAAATTAAGCAAGTTCCTGCAATATTTTTTGTTGAGCAGCTTTCAATTGTTCCGGAGTTAATTTTAGTTTTCCGCGTGTAAAATTTAAATCATCAGCATGATTAACAGGAACCAAATGCAAATGCGCGTGCGGAACTTCAAGCCCTACAACTGAGATGCCGCAACGGTTACAGTCAAATGCTTTTTCAATTGCTTTAGCAATGGGTTTCGCAAACACTAATATTTTCGCTAAATATTTTTCGTCCAAATCAAAAAATTTGTCCGTTTCATTTTTTGGAACTATTAATGTATGCCCTTCACACAATGGAAAAATATCCAGGAATGCATAAAAGTTTTCATCTTCTGCAATTTTATAACTTGGTATTTCTCCTGCAATAATTTTTGAAAAAATAGTCATGGACACAAAATAAAAAAATCCTGCAAATAAAAACACAAATCGTTTTCAAATGCAGGATGTTTATTAATAAAAATTTCTATGCAGTAATTTTTTCTACTTTAAATTTTATAACGCCGGCTGGCACATTTACTTCCGCAATTTCACCAATCTGCCGGCCAAGCAAACCTTTACCAATCGGCGAGTTCACAGATATTTTGCCCACTTTCAAATCGGCTTCTTTTTCAGAAACCAAATGGTAAGTCACTTGTTTTTTTGTGTTCAAATTCGTAACAGTCACCTTCGTTAATATAGATGCTTTCGATGTATCAATCGTCGATTCATCCATGGCTCTTGCATTGCTCAGCTCACCTTCAAGCCGCGAAATTTTCGCTTCCAGCAAACCTTGCGCTTCTTTCGCAGCATCATATTCTGCGTTCTCGCGCAAGTCGCCTTTCTCACGCGCTTCAGCAATGGCGCGGGATGCAGCGGTTCTGTCAACCGTTTTCATTTTATGCAACTCCGCCTTTAATTGTTCCAACACATCTTTTGTGTAGTAAGAAATCCCACTCATAACTCCTCCTTTTACTTCGGTTATTAAAAAGAAAAAAATACAACGCCCCGGAGCCCGAAGCGTTGCACTATTTTTACAAAGATAGAAATTTTTGGAATAACAAAAGTTAATGGTTTTTATCAGAAATTTTATTAACCCGGCAGTAAACCTGTATTCAGCTTTATTGGCGTCGCACTCTTGTACAGCGGATTTTAATTCAGCATTTGATGAGGAGCATCTCCAACTAAACCTTTAAATTTTCCGCGCCGAATAAACCTTGAGGGTTTAAACAGTCTCTGAAAAATTTTATCTTCTTGTAAAACCTTCAAGGTTTTTTCAAGAAGATAGATTAATAATCATATTCCAATTTTCAATTTATCCAACACCACTTTTGCCATTTTATAAAATGCTTCATGACTGTAACCGGCAATGTGCGGCGTTATAATAACATTCGGTTGCGCGAGCAACCAATCCAGTTGTTCTTTTTCTTCTGTTGTATAAGTTTCTAATTTTTCATTTTCCAAAACATCCAGCGCAACGCCGGAAATTTTTTCATTCTTCAACGCATTAATAATCGCCGACGTATCATGCACTTTGCCACGCGAGGCATTAATAAAAAAAGGTTTTCTTTCCAGTGAATTAAAAAAATCATCATTCGCCATGTGCAATGTTTCATCCGTTAATGGCACATGAAAACTTATTGCATCAGCATATCTGCCGATTTGTTCCAGGTTTGCTTCGCGCACAATTCCTTTGGCAAAATCAAATTTATATTTATCGTACGCAAGCACCGTTACATCAAACGGCGTTAATAATTTTGTAAACGCAGAACCTGCATTTCCGAAACCAATAATGCCAATTGTTTTTCCTGTAAGTTCCATTCCCCTGTTCGCATCACGAATCCATTTGCCATCTTTAATTTCATTATTGCTTAATAAAATTTTATTCATCAAATTCAATAACATGCCAAGCACATGTTCGCCAACTGCATTGCGGTTTCCTTCCGGGCTGCTTTCGCATTGTATGTTTTTTGTTTCTGCGTAAGCAACATCTATTAATTCCATGCCGCTTCCCAAACGCCCAATCCATTTGAGTTTCGGAGCTTTATCAATTATTGCTTTATCAATTTTTAATCTTGTGGTTACTATCAAACCTTCTGCATCTGCAATTTCATTTCCCAAATCTTCGTAAGAAATTTGTGGCAGATAAATAATTTCAAAACCATTTCTTGTTAACCGTTCAATCAAATAATCGTGAACTTTTGCAGTAATAATAACTTTCTTCATCATTAATAATCTTTATAAAATTTACAGCATTTTAAAAGTAAGCTGCGCAAAATCAGCCACTGTTAATTGTTCCGCGCGTTTATTAAAAATCGGATCTTGTAATGTGGTTTCATCAAACAAACTTTTAACGGCATTGCGCAACATTTTTCTTCGTTGATTAAATGCAGTTTTTACCAACACAAAAAAATTACGTTCACTTTTCATTAATAATTTATCCTGCTGCGGCATTAATCTTATCACAGCACTTTTTACTTTTGGCGGCGGATTAAAACTTTGTTCATTCACTTCAAATAAATATTCAACGCTATAAAAAGCCTGCACCAGCACGCTTATTACTCCGTATACTTTGCTTCCTTCTTTAGCCGCAATGCGCATCGCCACTTCTTTTTGAAACATACCAATCATGCATTCCACATCATCTTTCCAATCTAATATTTTAAAAACAATTTGTGAAGAAATATTGTACGGAAAATTTCCAACCACTGTAAAATTTCCTTCAAATGGTTTTTCAATATCCAAAAAACTTTGATGAATAATTTTATCTTTTAATGATGGATACGTTTTAATTAAATATTCTACTTTTTCATCATCAACTTCAACAGCTTTAAAATTTATGTTATTAATCTCAACTAAAAATTTTGTAAGCGCGCCGCCGCCAGGGCCAACTTCCAGCAATTGCTGAAACGAATTTTCCTGCAGGCTTGCAATTATTTTGCGGCATATATTTTCATCTTTTAAAAAATGCTGGCCGAGAGATTTTTTTAATGTAAACATTTTTGTTGCATGTATGAAAAGCTTAAAAAAATTGACCGTTGACAGATGACCGTTGACTGAATTTGATATTAATAACGTTTGCAAAAGTAATATTAGTTGGCTGATGAAAATTTTCTGTAATTATTAAATGAATCAAACAGCTAATAACAAGTTCTTCAATGGTCATCTGTCAACCGTCAACTTCAACATCAACCTGCAAACTTATCAGAGATAAACTGTACATTTACCCTGCAAAAAATCAAACATGAGCCTTACACAAAATAAACCGGTAATTGGTATTTCAATTGGTGACATTAATGGAATTGGTGCAGAACTTATTATTAAAACCTTTTCTGATGTGCGTGTGCTTGAATTGTGCACGCCAGTTGTTTTTGCTTCAAACAAGGTTATTAATTTTTACCGCAAATCTATCCCGGAAGTAAATTTTAATTATCAAAGTAATAAAGATTTTAACCGCATCGCACATAAGCAAGTGAACGTTTATAATTGCTGGGAAGAAGAAGTTGCAATTAATCCAGGTCAACTCACAGAAACCGGTGGCAGCTATGCCGTAAAATCATTAATAGCTGCGGTTGAAGCGTTGAAAAATAAAAGTATTCAAGGATTGGTAACTGCGCCGATTCATAAAAAAAATACGCAATCAGAACAATTTAATTTTACCGGCCACACGCCTTATTTAAAAAATGCTTTTGGTGCAAAAGATGTATTAATGCTGATGGTTGCGGGAAATTTTCGTGTGGGTTTGGTTACCGAACATATCCCTGTAAGTGAAGTTTCAAAACATATAACGCGTGAAAATATTTTATCGAAACTGAATATTTTAAAAGAAAGTTTGGCAAAAGATTTTGGTATTGATAAACCAAAAATTGCAGTGCTCGGATTAAACCCGCACGCGGGCGATGAAGGATTAATTGGCAAAGAAGATGAAGAAATAATTAAGCCCGCTATTAAAGATGCGAAACACAATATGCTTGTGTTTGGCCCTTACAGTGCTGATGCTTTTTTTGCACGCGGCCAGCATCATAAATTTGATGCAGTGTTGGCGATGTATCATGATCAGGGATTAATACCATTTAAATCTTTAGCGCTGACGGAAGGCGTAAATTATACTGCCGGATTAAATGCCGTAAGAACTTCGCCGGACCATGGAACTGCATTTGATATTGCAGGAAAAAACAAAGCAGATACTTCCTCATTTCTCGCAGCTATTTATGCGTGCATTGATATTATAAATCAAAAAGAAGAATTTAAAGAGAACCATAAAAACCCATTAAGAAAATTAGGTTCCGTTGTGATGGGCAATGCTGTTGATGAAGCGATTGAAGAAAATGAAGGATAAGATTCAAGGCACAAGATTTTAAAAATCCAAATTACAAAAAACAAAATCCAAGAAATAAGGGTTAACGCACAAGAAGCAAGGAACAAGTTTTCAAGAAACAAATTCAATATATTCTATTGAAAGACAGAATCGGGCAAGCCTTTATTAATGATGTACGATGAATAATTAATTTCTACTTTTCCCTTTGTATTATTAACGGAGTTTTCTGTTTTCTTTTTGCTTCCATCATCATAATCAAACGTTATTCCTTTTGGCAGTTTGTAATCTTTTGTGTTGAAAGTAAAAACGACTTTATCGGGCAACGCATAGCTTGCATATTTTCCATAATACATTTCTACTTCATAACTGCCGCTTTCACGCGTTGTTGTTTTTGCTTTCACTATTAATAAACTGGTTTCATCAATATATAAAGTTGAAAGAACGATATCTGCATTTTCATCAACCGGTAATAATTTTATTATCCTTATTTTTTTATTATCAATCATTTCATTTCCTGCATCGAGTGCAGTAAAACTTCCTTTTAATAAATTGTTCAAACTGATGCTCACAGCGCCTTTCGGCACTAATGATATGCCGTGATCATTTTTTATTTTTAATTTATCCGGCTTTTTAAAATACACAGTCACCTGCGCTTCGGGTACTTTTAAAAAACTCACATTCGTTTTCATAATGCCTGCAGCTTCATAATTATTTACCTGATCCAATTTCGCTTTTACTTTTTGCACCAATGCAGTTGCATCCTGCGCAAAATTTTGCAACGATAAAAAAATGAAACTTATTAATAAAAACAATTTTCTATTCACCATAAATTTTTTACCAGTTTAACTAAGAATATCTTTTTTATTAAAAACGAAAATGGCTGAAGCAACAAACAAAAATATGTACGTTAATAACACACCAAGGCTGCGCAAAATTGCCGGCAAATTTTCTATAGAACCTTTTATCGTTTGCCCGTCATTATTTGCTTTAGAATAAAAAAATCCCTTCCATGCAAGCATGTGTGACGTAAATAAATATGGCTTCACCGTATTATCATACAAAGGGATTTTCATTTCAGATAAAATGGTTAATACAATTACAATACTAATTGTTGATACAATCGGGCCGATAGAATTTTCTGCAAAAACAGATAATAAAAATGCAAGCGCGGCAACTGTGCTTAATGCAACAGACGCATAACCAAATGCACAAATGTAACGCCACATAATATCGTTGCGGCTTATTTGTTCCATCACATCATTGCGTGCAATTATCATATCATTTGTTCCAAAAAATAACATGCTTAAAAACAATGCGAGCAATGCCATCCATAATAATAACAGCACGGTATAAATTACTGACGCTGCAAATTTTGCCAGCATTAATTGCGTGCGGCTTACCGGCCTTGTTACCAAAAGCCGCAGTGTGCCCATGTTTGCTTCGCCGGCAATTGCATCACCAGCAACCAATGCGATGAGTAAAGGAACCTGTATTAATAATGTGTTGAGAATTACAAAAGCAACGAGATATCCATTTAAAATCATTTCATACGGCACATAAAAAGAATCTGAAATGCCGCTCATTAATAATTGCAAATAAGATTTTCCATCAAACTTTAATCCTAATTGTATAATAAGAATCATCGCTGCGATGGCACCGAAACTTATATACGTTCGCGGGCGTTTGAATATTTTAAACAATTCAATTTGTAAAAGTTTCCACATGCTGGTTGGCGCTTGTTAATGATAAAAAATAATCTTCTAAAGAATGCCGCGACTGAAAGGATAAAACTTCCACGCCATTATGAACGAGAAAATTATTGAATGCTGGGATATCTTTTCTATTCATTTTAAAAAAGAAAATTTCTGTCAGTTGTTTTTGCAAAAAATTTTTCCAGGGCGAATTATTAATAATTGCTAAAGTTTTTTCATGATTAACCGTTTGCAATTCCAATATCATTTCTGCAGGGTCAAACAATTCATCAACTGTTCCTTCAACAATTTTTTTTCCTTTGTCAACAATCAGCATCCGGTTTGCGATTAATTCAATTTCGCTTAATAAATGTGATGAAACAATAACTGTTTTCTTTTCATTTTTACTCAAATGCAAAATCAAATTCCTTATATCAGCAATTCCCTGCGGATCAAGCCCGTTTGTTGGTTCATCCAAAATAACGAGTTGCGGATTATTTATTAATGCAATTGCAATTCCCAAACGTTGTTTCATTCCGAGCGAATAAGTTTGCACTTTGCTAAATGCTCTTTCTGCAAGCCCGACTTGTTCTAATTGCTGCATCAATTTTTTTTTCGAAATTTTTTCGCCACTCATTTTTGCAAACATGGAAATGTTTTCAAAACCAGTTAAGTATTTATATAAATCCGGCCTTTCAATTACTGCACCAACTTGTTTCAAAATTTCTTTGCGTTGTGTTTGCAAATTCATTCCGAATATCTCAATTTGTCCGTCAGTTGGTTTTATTAATGTAAGCAGCATTCTAATGGTGGTTGATTTTCCCGCGCCGTTTTGCCCGAGAAATCCATAAATATCTCCTGCGTTTACCGTAAACGATAAATCATCAACAGCTTTTATTTCACTAAAATGTTTGCTTAAATGAGAAACCCGAACGATGGAAGCCATAATTGTTTTGCAAATTTAAAAAGCAAATAAGTAGTAATGATTACAATTTATTTTAATAATGGTTGCTAAAAGGTTAAAAATGAATGAGAAAATTTTATTACTGAAAACAGTTGCAAAAATTGATTTCGTTATCTATCTTTGATTCTTCACCTCAGTTAGTTCAATTCCTGCAAAACCCATTTCATCTTTTTTGCAGCCAATTCCCGAAACCAAGAAAAAAACAAAAATCTTTACCCGAAAAGGCTTAGCTTTTATTATACTTATAATAAAATTTAGCCCGGAAACTGATATAGTATTTGCTGAATTTATTTCCCTCCTGTGAACGATCCCACGTTGATGCGGCCCGCATGTGCTGGCATTTTATTTTTTAATTTTTGAAACCTACAAAAGATGAAACAACAAATCAAACGCATCTTGCTTGTACAAGGGATTGTATTGGCATCTACAGGGCTTTTTGCAAATTCGTACATTAATAATAATGTAGAAAGGGACACTATTACTGCGTCAAAAAATATGGTTGCAAAAACCATGTTAACCGAACGCATGATTAGTTTTAACGCCGCTTATGCGAGCCATGAAATTGATCTTCACTGGGACATTACCAACGGAAATAAATACGATCATTTTATTGTTGAAAGAAGCATCGACGGAAACAGTTTTGAAAACGTTGGTGAAGTAAAAGGAAACACAGATGCATCTTCTGTTGCAGAATATAGTTTTGCAGATTTTGTAAAACCATCTGTTGCCCGCAAAAATGATTTGTATTATCGCATCAAACAAATCGACGGACAAAACAATTCTTCTTACTCAAAAATGCTGATTGTAAGAATGTACAACAGCAAAAGTGTAACTGCAGTAAGCGTTACGCCAGATCCTGCGGTTAATGATATTCTTGTTAATGTTCAATTAAAAGAAAATTCATTTGTGGTATTGACTGTGAAAGATAATAATGGCAATCAATTGATGAAAAAAGCAGAACGTGCAGACAACGGTTCAAATGCTTACAGCCTCGATGGAACAAGCAAACTAAAACCTGGCACTTATCAATTGGAAGTTATTATTAATAGCAACGAAAGAATGACAATGCAATTGGTAAAGAGTTAAGCGAATTGTGATTTGTGAAAATGATATATGAAAGATGCGGGTCTCGGGATGTGGGATGAAGTTTATTGTAATTGTGGTTTAATTTATTAATAATTATATTCAATTCATCATATCATCCGAATCACGTATTTTGAATTAATCATCATCTCACAATTATCATCCAACATATTTTGGTTTTCAGAGGTAAGAAAAAAACCTTCTTTTCGGAGAAGGTTTTTATTTTTTTACACCTAAATAAGTTTGCAGGCTTTTTACATATTCTTCAAAAGCTTTAATTCCTTTTGGTGTTATTTTACAAATCGTTTGCGGGTAATTGTCTTTAAATTGTTTGGTTACATCAATGTATTCAACATCTTTTAATTTATTAATCTGCACACTTAAATTGCCTGCTGTAGCATTTGTTTTCTCGCGGATGTATGTAAACTCGGCTTCCTTCACACTTATTAATAATGAAATAACAGCAAGCCGCAATTGAGAATGTAATATGGGATTGAGATCTTTAAACATGGGCTTGTTGCTTTCTGCTTTTTATACGCAATAAATGTCCGGGAATAATATAGCTTATTAATATCGCGACAGCGAGCATAATAATCTGGTAATCGAAACTGAGGTATGCAGTAATTGCAGCTAATGGAAAACAAATAATGCCACCAATTATTAATGGTTTAAATTTTATTATACTTCCGGAAACATAAGTTCCGATTCCATATAAAATAATATAAACAGGGTAACAATTTTGCCAGCCAACTTTGCTGAAAATAAATGAAGTTGCAAAAAATGAAAGCCCGATTGCTGTCCACAAATATGCGCTTACTTCATTAATAAAAGTTTTTACATTTTCTGTTTTACGATCACGAACGATCATAAAAATTTGTATGATTAATACTACCGGCGTAATCCACCAAACAATGTAATGGTTTGGATAATTCATAATCACTTTTAAATAATATTGCCCAATGCATGCAATAAAAACTGCCCAACCCCATAATAAAAAATAATGGCTTCGATCTTTTAATGAATTTTTTGTTGTCTCAATCATTGAGCTTATTAACCGCAGGCTTTCTTCCGGCGAAAATTCATTTTCAACATTGTCCATATTAATAAATTAAAATAAAATAAGCAGCGCAAATAATGCGCTGCCGATATGATTAATGAAAAAATTTACTGGCATTTTGCAAGCATTGCTTCTGCTTCTTTTTGTCCCCAGCTTGGATACAATGGTTTTACTTTAAAAGTTTTGTACAAGTCAACTGCTTTTTGAAAAACAGGTTTTGCTTTGTCTTTGCCGCCACCAAATTGTTCAGGCGTTCCGAAAATACTCATGCCTTGTAAATAATATAAACGCGGATTTGTGGGATCGAGTTGCATGCCGGTTTGCAGTGCTGTACTGGCTTCTGTGCCATACGTTTGCCAGCGGCTTTGCGGGTCAACAAGCATTTGTTGTGTTGCAGCCATGTTTGTTATTGTACATAGTTCTGCATTTTTTTCAATCGCTTCTGCTTTTGCAACAAGCGCTTTTGTTTTTTCTGCCAATTGATCTTTATCTGATTTTTTATCTGTCCAACCAATGCGTGTTTGCGCAAGCGCTGCATAATAATAAGGAAGCCATTGTGTTTTTTCTGCATCGCCCACACGAACAAAGGCGTTGGTTACATTTTCATAATCTGCAGTTGTTTTTGCAGAATCCAATAATGTAATATTTGCCTGCATTGCACTTGCATATTTATCGCTTTGCGCATTTGCTGTAACTGCGATTAATAAAATAAAAGAGAACATCATTTTTTTCATTGTAATTGATTTTTTGTTGTAATTAATTTTGTTGTTTTAATTTTTCATATTCTGCATTCACAGAAAAAATATTGTTTGAATGATAAGCATCCACATATTGATATAAAGTGCCAATCCCCCACCAAAACATAATCCATCCCGGCCAGAAATAATTATTGCTGTCAGATGATAAGAACCATATTCCGGTAAAAAATATGCTTATGAAAATATATGCTGCAAGGCTCCATTTAAAATCTGCTCTTTTTTTTTGCAAGCTTCCAGAGCATGTCGTCCTTTTGTTGCGTATCCATATTAATTGATTTTAATTTTTATAAATTATTATTAATCGCATCCTGCGTTCTATCAACACCCCAGCTTAAAAAACATCCAATAAAATAAAAGCGTTTTGCCGGCGGATTAATTTCTTGTTTATACAAACCGCTGTACGAATAATTATATCCATACACTGAATTGTATCCAAGCACATTGCTTACACTCGCAAACAAAACAACAAATGTTTTTGCATTTTTTTTACCAATGCTTGGTACGTACTCTGCGCTAAAATTTAAACTATTATAACTTTTTGTTTTTCCCTGGTCACCCAAATAATATTTGTTGGTACTATCAAGCATAAAATTATAATACGGCCTTCCGGTTGCGTAACTGTACGTAACATTAAAACCGGATTTTATTTTTGTAAAAAAACGTTTTGCAACAATGGATGCAGTATGTGTTGCTGCAAAATTTGGCATCAGTTGCGTTGTGTAGTTTAAATAATTTCTTTTTGTATTTAAATAAGAATAACTGATCCAATAATCAAAATCTTTAATAGATTTTTTATCGCGCCAGAAAAGCTCAAAGCCGCGCGCATAGCCAGTTCCGGAGTTATTATAGGTTGAATAAAAATAATTTACAGGAACTGTTTTTATTAAATCAGCATATTGTTTATAATAAGTTTCAATACGAAAAATCCTGTCTTTCGTCATCTTTTGGTAATTGATAATGTAGTGCGTTGCTTTTGTAAAACCAAGATTGGTTGTATAATACAATTGCGCATTCTCAGGCTTCTGATAAAAAATTCCGTAAGCAATAGAAACCTGCGCATCTTTTCCAGTTTTATATGCAAGGGAAATTCTTGGTGCGATATCAGATTTATTAATAACCGATGAATGTTCAAAACGCACACCAACTTTTGCAGCAAGTTCATTGGTTAAATAAATATCAGACTCTGCAAACAACGATGTAAGATTATCTTTAAATGTAAAAACAGTATCAAGGTTTACTTGGTTGAATGGTTGTTTGTTGTAAGCATACCAATATTCTCCGCCGAAACGCAACGCACTAATTCCTCCCAATTTTTTTTCAAACACAGCTTTTACCTGCGATAAATCCTGCCGGTTTATTAATGATAAATTTTTAAACAACATCCAGAATGTTGAATCACTAAATTGTTCCGGTTGATTTTTTAAATTTTGTACCTGTTGAAAAACGTTATCGTTGTTTGTGCTGTAACTCGCGCCCAGGTTCATTTTCCAGCCGTTGCTTAAATATTCGCGCCAGCTTAAATTATTATACCAGTTAATATTTTTTACACCAAATGCATCATTCAAATTCAAACTGTCAACATCCTGCCTTCTCAATCCAAGATTGCTGTAACCAAAAGTTGTGTAATATTTTATCATTCCGCCGCTTTTTGTTTTAATGCGAAAGTTTGCATCAGCATTATGAAATTGCGGCACTTTAAAATAATCCGGCGTTTGTTTTACTGCATCAAAATATAATCCCACATTGGTATAACTGTAATTAATCCCCCATGATGATTTTTTATCTTTTGCGAGCTGTTGCGTTCCAACACCAACAATCAGAGGAGAAATTGTTGCATCAATTTCTGATTTTTCAGGAAGATCAATCGACTCCAATAAAACAACTGAAGATAATGCTTGTCCATACAAAGCAGAATAACCGCCTGTGCTAAAAACTGTTCCTTTAAATAAGAACGGAGAAAAACGCCCACGCGATGAAATGTCTGGAACGCTTGCGTAGTAAGGATTATTAACAAGCGTGCCGTCAATATATTGTTTCGCTTCATAGCCTGCGCCGCCGCGAACAAACAAACCTTCCTGCTCACCAACTTGTTGCGCGCCCGGTAAAGTTTTTAATGCAGCAGTAATATCAGCATTGGAACCCGCTGTGGTAGCCACATCCAGCGAACTTAATACTGCGCCGCGCGTTTTATCGCCTGCGGAAAAAGAGCCTGCAGTTATTGTTACTGCTTTCAATTCATTCAACTGTTCTTTTAATACGGCATCAATAATTATATTTTTATCAAGTATAATTTTTTGCTCAAAAGAATTGTAACCAATGTTGGTTACTTCAATCAACTGTTCCCCTTTTTCAGAAGTTTTAAAATGGAAAGCGCCGGTTGAATCGGCAGTTGCACCATCATAAGAATTTTTTAAAGAAACGCTGGCGCCCGCAACTGGCTTGCCTTTCGTGTCTTTCACTTTTCCGCTGATTGTAAACTGGCAAAAAGCAGACACATCTATTATAAATAAAAATAAAAATAAAAAATTCCGTTTCACAATCTATAAATTTATTCCAAATGTAAAGTAGTTTATTTTATAAACCAAAAAGATTTGAAATATTTTTATTAATAAATAAGAAAATAATGTTTGATGGAAAAATAAGTTTGATTGATGATGGTTGATCGTTGGCCGAAAAAATTTTGTAAGTTTTTTTTATTTGATTATCTAAAATTGAACTCGTTCATCAGCCATCAATCAATAGTGAACTTTTTCGTGAGAAATAAAAACTATTTAACAATATCAACAGGAATTAAAACCGTTGCTTCAACCGTATTTCCATTCACTTCTTTAATATTAAAATTTGCTTTTTCACCGAATAATAATTGCAAGCGGTTTTTTGTGCTGGCAAGCCCGAAACCATCGCCATTTATTTCTCCATTTAATCTCCCGGTGTTTTGAATAATCAATTCATGAAAAGTGCTTTTAAAATCAGAAGTAATTTTTACAATGCCGCCACTCACCTGCTTGCTGATTCCATGTTTAATCGCATTCTCAACAAGTGTTTGCAACATCATCGGCGGTATCGGTTGGTTGAGTGTATCTTCATCAATATCGTATTCAATCATTAACCGATCTTCAAAACGAATATGTTCCAGCGCGAGATAATCTTTTACAATATTCAATTCTTTTTCAAACGTAACAGTCTCTAATTTTTCTGCCTGCATACTGCTTCGCAAAATATTGCTCAACTCTGTAATGGCAGTGCGCGCGCGGCTCGGGTTTTCATCTATTAATGCGCGGATGCTGTTTAATGCATTAAAAATAAAATGCGGGTTAATGTGTGCTTTAATAGTTTTTAATTCTAATTCTTTTACTAAAGCTTCTAACCTTAATGTATCAAATTGTTGCTTGCGGCTTTTTTCTATGTAGTGATAAAAATAATAAATCAGCGTCCACGGAATTATAGAAAGAAAATTTTCAAGTGTGTATGCTATTAATCTCGTTAATAAATCGCGCTTGCTTTGATTGGTTGTGATGTTTAATAAATTAACCGTACCAATTCTTACCAAACCATCAACAATACAAACGCATATAATTCCAATAATTAATTTTGGAATTACTTTTTCAACTGATAATAAAAGCCAGTTGAATTTTTGAATCACAAGGCGAAATAAATGCGTGACAAGAATGCCCGAAAAAATCATTAATGCCAAACGTTGAAATACAACAACGGTAACTTTCTGATCAAACGTAAGTGTAAAAAGAATCCAGAAAAGCGCCAACACTCCCCAACCACCAAACTGGCACCACCAGTAATATTTTGTACTGTTTTTAGGCATATTAATGTTTAACAAATCAAAAATAAAATTTTCTGCTGCGGCAATGGTTATTATTGTATTAATGGCGAAATACGCAGTTCATCGGTGCAGTTGCTTAATATATTTGCCGGTGAGTAACCTGGTTTTAAAAATTACTTTTATTACCGAAAATAAGCTTGTTATTAATGAAATAACGTTTGTTTATACGTTCACCGGTTTTTAAAATCAATTCGCCTGTATAATCTCCAAAAGCCGCCGCGCTATTATGATCTGAAAAAATAAAGATGTACTTTTATATTTCAAAAATTCGTTGATGGAAATTACCCCCGGACCATTACTGCAAACCATTAATGCGCCTGAAGATCTAAAAAAACTCAGCCGCGAAGATTTACAAATCGTTAATGATGAATTACGCCAATATATTATTGACGTTGTAAGCGTGTATGGTGGCCATTTTGGCGCAAGCCTGGGTGTTGTTGAACTGACGACGGCGCTCCATTATGTTTTTAATACGCCTTACGATCAATTGGTTTGGGATGTTGGGCACCAGGCTTACGGGCATAAAATTCTTACAGGCAGGCGCGATAATTTTTCAACAAACAGAAAATATAATGGCTTAAGCGGCTTTCCAAAACGTGGTGAAAGCGAGTATGATTCTTTTGGCGTTGGCCATTCTTCCACATCAATAAGCGCCGCACTTGGTATGGCGATGGCTTCAAAATACAAAGGTGAAAAAGATCGAAAATCAGTAGCGATAATTGGTGATGGCGCAATGACGGCGGGACTGGCGTTTGAAGGCATGAACCATGCTGGCGTTGCAGATACAGATTTATTAGTCGTGCTTAATGATAATTGCATGAGCATCGATCAAAATGTTGGTGCGCTGAAAGAATATTTAACTGACATTACTACTTCTCAAACGTATAATAAATTTAAAGACGATATCTGGAAAGCACTTGGAAAATTGCCAGTTGGAAAACAATTCAGCCGTGAAGTGGCAAGTAAAATTGATCACAGCATTAAAAGTTTTTTAAACAAAAGCAGTAATCTTTTTGAAGCATTAAACTTAAGATATTTCGGCCCGATTGACGGGCACAATTTGACGAAATTGGTTGATACATTAAATGATTTAAAAAATATTCCCGGCCCAAAATTGTTGCACATTATTACAACAAAAGGCAAAGGATATGCGCTTGCAGAAAAAGACCAAACCAAATGGCACGCGCCAGGTTTGTTTGATAAGATTACGGGAGAAATTTATAAGAAAAAATATGATCTTCCACAGCCGCCAAAATACCAGGATGTTTTTGGCCATACAATAATTGAATTGGCCGAAAAGAATAATAAAATAATGGGCGTAACGCCTGCAATGCCATCAGGATCTTCCTTAAAATTTATGATGGATAAAATGCCTGACCGCGCATTTGATGTGGGTATTTGCGAACAGCATGCCGTAACGTTAAGTGCAGGCATGGCCACGCAGGGAATGAAAGTTTTTTGCAATATTTATTCCTCATTTATGCAGCGCGCATACGACCAGGTAATTCATGATGTGGCAATACAAAATTTGCCTGTTGTATTCTGTTTGGATCGCGCAGGTTTGGTTGGCGATGATGGCGCAACGCATCATGGCGCTTATGATATTCCGTATATGCGTTGCATCCCGAATATGATAATAAGTGCACCGATGAATGAAAGCGAATTGCGCAATTTGATGTACACGTCGCAATTGGATTCAATTACAGATCCGTTTGTAATCCGCTACCCGCGCGGCGAAGGCGTGATGCCGGAATGGAGAACGGAAATGAAAGAAATAAAAATTGGTACCGGAAGAAAATTAAAAGATGGAAAAGATATAGCGGTTTTATCATTAGGTCATCCGGGAAATTTTGCAGCAACAGCTATTCGCGAATTGAAAGCTGATGGATTAAATGTGGCTCATTATGATATGCGTTTTGTAAAACCAATTGATGAAGATTTGTTGCACGATGCATTAAGCAAATTTGATAAAATAATAACCATTGAAGATGGAACAATTGTTGGCGGATTCGGAAGCGCCGTGCTCGAATTTATGTCGAAACATAATTATAAAGCGCAGGTAAAAATGCTTGGCATTCCCGATGCAATTGTTGAACATGGCTCATTAAAAGAATTGTATAACGAATGCCATTACGATGCCAAAGCCATTGCAGATGCAGTTCGTGAAATGATGAAAGAAACTGTAAAGGTTACCGAATCTTATTAATAAATTTTTTGCAACAATAAAATTAAAGCCGCCATATTGGTGGCTTTTTTATTTCTCTTAAAAGTGAAAAATAATTTTATTTAATTTTACAAAATGCCTTTACCAAAAAAATTAATTTCTCGCAAAGAAGAAATCACTGCAGATTTTTTAAACCTTATCGAAAAATATTTTGATGATTTAATTAATAACCGCGCAGATAAAATGTTTCATACAAAACATTTTGCTGAACTTTTGTTCATTCATCCTATTCACCTTACCAACACCATTAAATTAACGACTGGAAAATCGCCATGCGAATTTTTAGAAAACCGTATATTATCAGAAGCACAACGGCTTTTAAAAGATACTGATTTGCCTATCAAAGAAATCGGTTATAAATTTTTATATAACGATCCTACAAACTTTACAAAGTTTTTTAAAAATATGAGTGGCGTTACGCCATTGCAATACCGCAGAAATAATCAATTGAAAGTTGCTTAATATTTTTAGTTGCTTTATTAATGATAAATAATCTGCGAATCTTCAGCTTCATACCAAGTAGTTAAATTTAAAAATACTTAAGTCTGCACCATTTTTACTGCCTGTAACAAGCATAGCTTTGCATTGTCAAAAAAAATAAATCATTAATAAAAAATAAAAAATGGCACAAAACAAAATAGCACTTGTAACCGGCGGTAGCCGCGGACTTGGTAAAAACATGGCTTTAAGTATTGCAAAAAAAGGCATCGATGTTATTGTTACGTATAACAGTAAAAAAGAAGAAGCGCTTGACGTTGTAAAAGAAATTGAACAGCTTGGTGCAAAAGCGGCAGCACTCCAATTGAATGTTGGGGAAACAAAAAGCTTTGATGGTTTTATTAAAGAAATTTCAAAAACATTAAAGGAAAAATTTAATGCAACGCATTTCAATTTTTTAATAAACAATGCAGGCGTTGGGCTTCATGTTCCGTTTGAAAATACTACTGAAGAACAATTTGATAACTTAATGAACATTCATTTTAAAGGGCCTTTTTTTCTTACCCAAAAAGCGTTGCCATTAATGGCTGATGGTGGAAGTATTATAAATATTTCGTCAGGGCTTGCGCGTTTTTCTTTTGCTGGCGCGTCTGCTTATGCTTCTATGAAAGGTGCGATTGAAACGCTTACAAAATACCAGGCAAAAGAATTGGGTGCAAGAAAAATTACAGCAAACATCGTTGCGCCTGGCGCTATTGAAACAGATTTTGGCGGCGGCGCTGTTCGCGATAATAAAGATTTAAATGCACAAGTGGCTGCTGGCACAGCTTTGGGCCGAGCTGGTTTGCCTGATGATATTGGCGGTGTGGTTGCGTTTTTATGTACTGATGATGCGCGATGGATTAATGCACAACGCATTGAAGCCTCTGGTGGAATGATGCTTTAATTTTTATCTTATTAATAAAAAAGAGGTTTATAAAAATTTTATGAACCTCTTTTTTATTTTCAATTTTGATTATAATAATTATTAATCAATGATTAAAAAAGAGAGATTAATAACTTGTAGGAATATCTTCGTCGGGCTGACGATCTTCATTAAATTCTAAAATGAAATTATTTTTTCCTTCGCCGGTTATGATGTTCATATATTTTTGCTGAACCAGTTCCAGCATGGAAAGAAATAAAAATATAGCGTGGATGCGGGTTTCACACACTTCAAATATTTTTTCAAACGTAATTATTTTTTCGCGCTGCACCTGGTTTAGCATGTGTTCACGGCTTTCTTCCATTGTATAATTATATTGAACAACGGTGTGCACTGGTTTATTCTGCCTTTCCTGAACACGCTGCACTACGCGCTCAAATGCTTTCATTAATTTAAAAAGCGTGATGGTTTGTATCTCGGTTCCTTCGCCTGCTTCTTCACCAATTTGCGCAATGTCTTTTTGCAAATTTCCGCGTTTTACCATCAGCATTCTTACAGCTTCCATTTCTGCCATGCGCGCGGCAGCTTCTTTATAGCGTTTGTATTCAAGTAGTTTATCAATTAATTCCTGGCGCGGATCTATTTCATTTCCCTGTTCATCAATTTCTTTTCTTGGCAAAAGCATTTTTGCTTTTATGCGCATTAATGTAGAAACAAAAAGAATAAACTCGCTTGATAATTCAATATTTAAACTTGCCTGCGAGTGAATATAATCTAAAAAATCTTTTATAATTTTTGTGATGGGCACATTGTAAATATCCAGTTCATCACGTTCAATAAAAAATACCAGCAAGTCGAACGGGCCTTCAAACTGTGGTAATTTAATCTGATAAGAAATATTGCTCACTCAAAAATTTTTATTAATAAAATTGCCAATTATAATTTTGAAAAAATCAAAAATTACAATTGGCAAATGTAAGAAATTGGTTAAACGATTTCTTTAAAACTTATACGCAATCCCTATCCCAAAAAGTTCCTGTATTTGAGGTTTCGGGCCACCGGTTGAGCCATCGCTTTTCACTGTTTTTATATCGTTATCATAAATCATATTTAACGTTAAGCTCATGCTTATAACCTTGGTTACTTTAACAGCAAGAATATTTGTCCAGTACAAACTTATATTTTGTGGGTTGTGCAAATAGTTTGAAAATAAATCAAGCCTTCCTGTGTAAACTGCGCTCGGACTGATTTTTTTATTATAACTGATACTCGCAAATGCGCCAAATTCAAAGCGCGAATTTTTTCCAGAATCAACTCCAAATGCAGCAACAGAAGCAAGCGAATCGTTTTTCACAATCACCCATCTTGCAGTTGCCGGAGAAATGAAAAATGAAAATTCATCATTCGGTTTGTAATTAAGCCCTGGCGATAATAAAATATATGCAGGAGCTAAAAAATCTGAGGTTACCTGCTTTGGCAGATTTGTTGGATACGCATAGCCTTTTGAAAACTGGCTGCGGAAATCAAACAATCCGGAGATGTACCATTTTTTACCGATATCATATCCGTATTTAGAAAGCAAATCATAACGGTCATCAGATTTTCTTGTGCCGAGGCTTGTGGTATTAATAAATCCGTAAGCAATATCCAGCGTATTGTCCCACGAATGTTTTCCTTTCAAATAAAATGCATGCGCACTTAAAAGTGTTGATAGAGATATGGCAGAATTGTCGCCACCTGCAGACCAGTTGCTTAATGCAGCCTGGTTAAAATTGAGGTTAAATAATCCACCAACTTTCCAAACTTTTGGGATTGTGTCTTTCAGATCTTTTGTTATTGATTTGCTTGCTTCATCCCTTAATTCCTGCACTGTTTTATCCTGCGCAAAAATTGCAGTAACAAATAAAATACAAACCAACGTGATCATCATTTTTTTCATAGCACATAATTTTTGATTAATAAAAATGCCAATTAATTCTCTTTACATTTTTTTGTTTCGGGCGCAAATGTAAAAAAGAATCAATTGGCAAACAGAAAGATTTTCGATTATTTCTTTTTCAGTTCATCAAGTATATCTCCAAGTAATTTTTCAGTAGCTGATGGCGCTGCTGCCGGTGGAACTGTTTTATGTTCCAATGTTTTAAATGCTTTTATTATTAAAAACAAAATAAATGCAATGATTACAAATTTGATTACAGCGGCTAAAAACAAACCGTATTTAACTGCGCCCCATGCAAGCTTGTCAATGTCCTGCAAATGCGCTGCGTTAAGTGCTGGCGCCAATAACAAAGGCGTAATTACATTATCAACCAATGAAGAAACAATTGCGCTGAAAGCCGCGCCGATAACAACTGCAACAGCAAGATCAATAACGTTGCCGCGCAAAACGAAGTCTTTAAATTCTTTAAGCATTCCCATGTTAGTTAGTTTTAAGTTGGTTTTTAAAAGATTATTTTAAATGTATAAAAATATTTTCAAAAAAAATGTAGTTGTTAAGCGCAGTTGCATTTTGATAACAAAAAAATAAACGATTATTTTTTGATGCCGGGATATTGCATGTCGAATTTTTTGAGTGTTTCTTTAACTGTGTTTGCGATTAAATATTCTTTATACCAGTTTTGATCCGACGGAACAATAGTCCACGGCGTATCATTACAAAATTCAAAACAGTCTTCATACATCTTCATATAATCTTTCCAGAATTTTGCTTCTTTAAAATCCTGTTCATTATACTTCCATCTTTTTTCAGGAATTTTTATACGTTCCTGCAATCTTGATTGCTGCTCTTCGGGAGATATGTGTAAATAAAATTTTAATACAGTTGTATCGTTATGATCTGATAATAATTTTTCAAAATTATTAATAGCATTTATGCGCGCTTTTGCTTCTTTATCATCAATCATTTTATGAACGCGCGTTATTAATATATCTTCATATTGAGAACGATTGAAAATTTGTATCATTCCTTTTTGCGGTGCGTGTGTGTGGATTCGCCATAAAAAATCGTGCGACAATTCTTCTGCCGTTGGCGCTTTGAAAGATTTAACCGTTACGCCTTGCGGATTTATTTTTCCAAAAACATTTCTTATTGCGCCGTCTTTTCCACTTGCATCCATTCCCTGGATAATAATAAGCAGCGAATGTTTTGACTCTGCATATAAAAGGTTTTGCAAATCATCCAGCTCTGCTAATATTTTTTCAAGCTTATCTTTTGTTTCTTTTTTTTCAAACTCTTTTGGCGCGCGCGTATCAATATCTTTCAGCTTAATGGAAGCCATAATTTATATTTATTAAGATGAAAAATTTCAGTTTATATTGTTATTAATAAATATAAACAGGCAAAAAAATTAATTCAGTATTATATTGCCATGATATCTTTTTCTTTGGCAGCCAAATGTTTTTCTACCAATGCAATATGTTTATCCGTTGTGTCCTGAACTGTTTTTTCAGCATCTTTTGCTTCATCTTCACTTAATCCTTCTTTCTGTAATTTCTTAATGTCTTCAATTGCAACGCGTCGGATATTTCTTATCGCAACTTTAGAATGTTCGCCTTCGCCATTTGCACGTTTCACAAATTCTTTTCGCCTTTCTTCCGTTAATGGCGGCATAAATAAACGAATAATGTTTCCATCATTTTGCGGCGTAACACCAAGGTTGGCAGCTATTATAGCACGCTCAATGGGTTGCAGCATATTTTTTTCCCATGGTTGAATGGTGAGTGTGCGCGCATCCATTGCAGATACATTTGAAACCTGGCTGATGTTTGTGGCAGAACCATAATAATCAACAAAAAGCCCTTCGAGCATTTGCGGGTTTGCTTTGCCGGCGCGTATTTTTATTAATTCTGTTTCTAAATGATCCAACGCTTTTTGCATTTGGTCCTTCGCATCTTCGAGTATGAATAATAAATCGTCTGACATATAATTATATATTAAGAAGGATGCAAACCTACATTTAAAAGAAAAATTACACAAAAAAGAGATGGAAAATTTTTGTGTTTAACAGTTGTTTGTACAATTAATTTTTTTGCTCGAGCACACTGTCTTTTGCAAAAGGCACCAGCTTGGAAGTTTTTATTTCGCCCCCATTTTCTGCCAATGGTTTGGCAATAACCAATTTCGATTTTGCGCGCATGTAAGTAAACGCAGAAATAATACTGAAAAAGATAACCAGTATGGAAAGAATAAGTATCGTGCAATTTACCGAGCGCAGCGCAAATGTAATTCCCACAACGGCTAAATTTATTCCAAGTAAAATAAAAGTAATCTGGCGATGAGAAAAACCTCTGTCTAATAATAAATGATGGATATGGTTTCTATCCGGGCTAAAAGGCGAGCGGCGGTGAAATATGCGGATAGCAAACACGCGCAAAGTATCCAGCAATGGAATCATTAATAACGCAAAACCCACTGCCGGCGCAGATTCTATCGGAAAACTAACTTCTGAAGTATTTGCTACATTAATAAATTTTATAACCAGAATCGCATTAATCAACCCGATTAATAACGAACCGGTATCGCCCATAAAAATTTTTGCCGGCTGAAAATTAAATATTAAAAACGCCAGTAAACTTCCTGCAAGTGAAAATGCAAGTATGGCATACGGCAGCATGTTTACATACAAAAAATAAATACCGAATAATGTAAGCGCCATCATGCCAAGGCTGCCGGCAAGGCCATCAATCCCGTCAATTAAATTAAATGAATTAATGATTACAATCACAGCAAAATACGTGAGCAGCAAACTAAACATTTCCGGCAATTGGTAAATGCCTAAAAAGCCATGCATGCTTCTTATTTGTATGCCGCCATAATAAATAATCATGAATGCCGCCAACACCTGCCCGATGAATTTTTTTACCGGAGAAATTACAAGAATATCATCTTTTAAACCAAGAAAAAATATGATTAATGCTGCTGCAATAAAATATTGAAACTCACCGCTGCCGCCAAAATGAATATTAAGTAAACAACCAAATACAAAACCGCCAAAAATACCCAGGCCGCCCAATGGAGTTATTGGTATACGGTGAACTTTGCGTTCATCCGGCACATCAAATAACTTCTTCATTTCAGCCATGTTAATAATAACTGGTATTGCTAGAAAAGTTATTGTAAAAGAAATAATTACTGATAGTAATACATCAAACATTTGGCTCGGTTTGTTGGTGCAAAATAAAGTCTATTTTTTCAATTGATGTTAAATAAGCAATTAAAAAATAAATACGGATTTAAATAGGTTATTTACAAATTCTTTGAGGAAGATGGGAATTTTAAACTAATCAGCAGATTTTGAATTTTAAATATGTTAATAGAAACTAAAATAGTTCAAAAGTTTAATAATGTCAATTTAAGTGGATAAATAAATTCCATTAGCTTTGCCGCCACAATATAAAATCGATATGGCAGCTTTAAAAGATACGGCAACGCAAATTCGCAGGGATATTTTAAGAATGGTTCACGGTGCTGCGAGCGGCCATCCGGGCGGTTCATTGGGTTGCGCAGATTTTTTTACCGCTCTATATTTCAAAGTTTTAAAGCATAATCCAGATTTTTCAATGGATGGAAAAGATGAAGATTTGTTTTTTTTATCCAACGGCCATATTTCCCCGGTTTGGTATTCTACGCTTGCAAGATCTGGTTATTTCGATTTGAAAGAACTGAATACATTTCGCAAAATAAATTCACGTGTACAGGGCCATCCTGCAACGCATGAGCATTTGCCGGGAATCCGCATTGCCAGCGGTTCTTTGGGACAAGGAATGAGTGTTGCGATCGGCGCAGCCTTAACAAAAAAATTAAATAAAGAAAATACAACGGTGTTTTCATTACACGGTGATGGCGAACTGGAAGAAGGTCAAATTTGGGAAGCTGCTTTATTTGCGCCTCATCATAAAGTGGATAATTTAATTTCAACTATTGACTGGAACGGCCAGCAAATTGACGGCACAACTGCACAAGTTGGTGGCTTGGGTGATATCCGCGCAAAGTTTGAAGCCTTCGGATGGCACACTTTAGAAATGAACGGAAATGATATTGATGAAGTAGTAGCCACATTAACCAAGGCAAAAAATGATTTAACCGGAAAAGGCAAACCTATTGCCATAATGATGCACACCATAATGGGCAAAGGCGTTGATTTTATGGAGAACGATCACAACTGGCACGGAACTGCGCCGAATGATGAACAATTGCAAAAAGCTTTATCTCAATTACCGGAAACACTTGGAGATTATTAATACGACAAATTATAAATTAGAAGTACGAAATACGAAGTGTTTAAAATTACATTCATGTTTCGTGTTTCTAAATTCGTATTCAGCTTCTCAATTCAATTTGCTGCAATGCGGCTTTGCGCGATGGAAACCAGGATGCGATTAATGCAACGATTAATACAGTAAAAAATACCAGCAAAAAATCCGACGCTACCAGTTTTACAGGATAATAATCAATTAAAAAAGAACCGCCTTCCAACGCCACCAGTTTATATTTTACCTGCAGCCAGCAAATAATTACAGCCAATAAAATTCCTGCTACGCCGCCGAGAACAGCAAGCAAAATTCCTTCACTTAAAAAAATGCGTTGTATATAATTATTATTTGCGCCGAGTGCCTTTAATACATTAATGTCTTTCTGTTTTTCCAAAACCAGCATCGTTAATGCGCCAATCATATTAAAAGCCGACACTACCAAAATCATACTCAGCAAACAATAAATCACCCATTTTTCTGTGCGCATTACACTATATAAACTTTGGTTTTGTTCGTAACGCGTTTGCACATTGTAATTATTATCGCCAAAAATTTTTTGCAATTGCGCTTTAACAATATCTGCCTGTTGCGAATTTTTTAAAGCAATTTCAACAGCGCTATATTCGTCCGCATTTAAGCCCAGCATGCGTTTCATAAATGCGAGGTTGGTAAATGCATATTTATTATCAAATTCCTGTTGTATAATAAAAGTGCCGGAAGTATTAATATTTTCATTGCTTACAGATTGCATCGGATCTGCATTTTCAAGTTTGCTTGTTTTCTTAAAAAGATAGACAGACAAAGGAATTATATTTTTTTCTGTTTCGAGTTCAAGCGCATTTTCAATGCCTGCACCAAGAACAATATCAGGATAATCGGCATTGCCTAATTCAAATTTTCCGCGCACAACTTTGTCCGGAAGCGCTGTTATCTTTTTATAATTATCATCAACGCCTTTTAAATAAACAATTGATTGCAATTCGCCATTTTGCAAAAAAGCTTTGTCTTCGGCTATTAATGAATAACCTTGCACTTCATTAATCCCAGATAATTTTTTTAGCTGATCCGAAGTAAGCGTAATGGTTTTACCAGTTATCGGAGAAATTTTTAAATCAGTATAAAAAGAAGAATAAAGAGATTTTACCAATCCTTCAAATCCATTAAAAACACTCAGCACAAGTATTAATGAAGCCGAACCAATAATTATGGCTGCAATGCTTACCCAAGCAATTACATTAATAGCATTGGTAGATTTTTTTGCTTTAAAATATCGCCACGCAAAAAGAAAGTTCATAATAAATGGTTCATTAATAAAAAATAAAACTAAGAACCATTGTCTTTTATTTTCTTAAAAATTTCTTCCATTTTATCAACGTAATCAAGCGTTGTATCCAGGTAAAAAGTTAATTGCGGCATACTGCGCAATTGATTTTTTACACGCGCCACCAATTCTTTTTTTATTTCCCAACTGCGTTCTTCAATTTTTTTCATCACGCCTTCGGCATCATTTACTTTAAATAAACTTAAGTAAATGCGCGCATCAAAAAGGTCGGGCGTTATTTTTACAGATGAAATGGAAATCATTCCACCATCAATCATATTTAAATTCAGTCGCTGAAAAATATCACTTAATTCGTGGTGCAATAATGATGCAACCTGCTTCTGCCGTTTTCCTTCTTCCATAACTATTACGATATTAACTGTAAATTTACAGATTATTTATTTGCCATTCTGTCTGCATTGTTATTACCAGAATGATTTTTGCATAATCGCCATTCAATTATTTATTATTAATCATGAAGAAATTTTCGCGCATCCTTCAATATGTTTCTCAACCAAAATACAGGGCAAAATTATTTTTCTATTTATTATTCACCGTTCTTTCTGTGTTGTTTGGATTGGTTTCACTCGGCATGCTAAGCCCGTTTATGGATTTATTATTTAAAGGTGCAAACCCTGCTGGCGGGCAACCAGCGATTAATAGCAATGCCGTTGGAAGTTTGAAAAATTATATCAGCTTAATTATTGAACATCACGGAAAAATTGCAGGATTAATAACGATTTGTGTATTAATAATTGTGACGACTATTTTAAAAAATTTATTTCTTTATTTATCCTATTATATTTCTTCGCCGATACGTACTGCAACAATTACACATTTACGAAGTGAATTGTATGAAAAAATATTATCGCTGCCAATTGGATATTTTACAGAAAGAAGAAAAGGTGATTTGATTAGCAGAATGACAAATGATATTTATGAGATAGAATCCTCTGTGGTAGCCACTTTGGAAGGATTAATAAAAAACCCGCTAACCATTCTCGGATATCTTGCTTACATGATTTATTTAAGCCCGCGCCTTTCACTTTTCTTAATAATCTTACTGCCAATCACCGCTTTTTTTATTGGAAGAATAAGCCGTTCCTTAAAAAAACAATCGCAGGAAGCTGCTATAAAATTGGGTGAAAGTTTATCTGTGCTCGATGAAACTGTTTCCGGAATCCGCGTGATTAAAGGATTTAATGCAGAACCTTTATTAAGAAATAAATTTGTTGGCATTAATGATTTACTTTTTTTTATAAGAAATAAAATGAACGCGCGCCGCGATTTGGCCTCGCCAATGACGGAAGTGCTTGGCGTGATTGTACTTTGCACCATCCTTTATATTGGCGGAAGTTTAGTATTAACAAACTCCGCGAGTGCGCTGCCAGCAGGCGATTTGATGACTTATATTGCCGTGTTTGCGATTATGATTAATCCTGCAAAAGATTTATCAACCGCATTTTTTAATATGCAACGCGGAGCAGCTGCGATGGAACGCGTGGAGGAACTATTAAAAGCGCCGGTTTCTATTGAAGAAAACCCGAACGGAAAACAGTTCGTTTCTTTTGCTGATAAAATAGAATTCAGGAATGTAAAATTTGCTTATGAAGACGCAACGATTTTAGATAACATCAATTTAAAAATTGAAAAAGGAAAAACAATTGCATTAGTTGGTTCTTCCGGCGCGGGAAAATCTACGCTGGCAGATTTGGTTCCGCGTTTTCATGATGCTTCCGGCGGAGAATTATTAATAGATGGAATTAATATAAAAGATTATTCGCTGAAATCTGTGCGCACGCAAATGAGCATTGTAACGCAGGAACCGATTTTGTTTAATGATACGATTGCTGCAAACATCGCGCTTGGCAAGCCAGATGCAACTTTGGAAGAAATTATTAATGCGGCAAAAATTGCAAACGCGCACGATTTTATTACTAAAAAAGAAGATGGTTATCAAACAAATATTGGTGATCGCGGAAGCAAACTCAGTGGCGGCGAAAGGCAACGATTAACCATTGCACGCGCAGTTTTAAAAAACCCACCCATATTAATTTTGGATGAAGCGACTTCATCGCTCGATACAGAAAGTGAACGTTTAGTTCAGGATGCTATTAATAATATGATGCAAAACCGCACCAGCATTGTGATTGCACACAGATTAAGCACCATTCGCCACGCAGATGAAATAATCGTTTTACAAAAAGGACAAATTGTGGAGCGCGGAAACCATGAAGAATTGATTGCGCAAAATGGTTTTTATAAGCGCCTTGTTGATATGCAGGAAGTGAAATAAAATTTGGATTCTGGGGATTAACAGGCTTTAGGAGTTAGGAAAAAAGAAAAGGAATTGCAATTGCAATCCCTTTTTTAATATATAATTTGAAATAATTTTTATTAACCGGTCAACTGTTTTCTGTCAACCGCGAACTCTTACTTGTTCATCATCTGTTTCGCTTCAATGCTTAATGTTGCGTGCGGTACAGCTCTTAATCTTGCTTTATCAATTAACTTTCCTGTTACACGGCAAACTCCGTACGTTTTATTTTCTATACGCATCATCGCTTTTTCAAGGTGATCGATGAATGTAATCTGGCGGCTGGCCATTTGGCTAAGTTGTTCACGTTCCATGCTCATGCCACCATCCTCCATTGTCATGTAGCGCGCATCGTCATTATCACCGCCCATTTCATCTTTGCGGGTTATTAAACCTTGTAAATACGCGAGTTCCTTTTTAGCAGCGTCTAATTTTTTTGTGATCAATTCCCTGAATTCCACTAATTCGCCATCACTGTATCTCATGGTTGGCCCTCCGTTTGTTTCGGGTGTTGTACTTTTATCTAATACTGACTTGGTAAATTCGGGCTCGTACTTGCGCACCGTTTTTGTTTTCATATCCGGAATTACGGTTTTAACTGGTTTTGCCGGAGGTGTTACTATTTTAGCTTCAGGTTTCTTTGCCACTGAGATAATGGGTTTAGTGATTTCTTGTTTTTTTTCAGGCACTTTTGCAACTGGTTTTTTTACTTCTGCTTTTACGGGCGCATGTTTTACAGCAACCGGCGGAACAGATTTCTTAGTAACAGGTTTAACAGCTGTTTTGTTTGATACCACAGCTTTTTTTGCCGGGGCAACTTTTTTGGCAACAGGTTTAGCTACAGCTTTTTTAGGCGCAACTTTTTTCGCGGCTGGTTTAGCAGCATGCGAAGGTTTGGCCGCCTTTTTTGCCGGAACTGATTTTTTCGAAGGAGCATTTTTAGCGGGTTTTGCCGCCTTTTTCTTAATTGCCATAACTGTTAAGCTTTTTTTGTAACAAACACTTTTAAGAGAATGTCATTAACTTCAATTTCAATGCCATCAGTAATTTCGGGTACAATTTCGAGCTTATCTGCCAAAATTTCGGCGCAAATATAGTTATTAAATTGGGTTATGGATTGATTTAAAGCAGGGGTTTCAGCAATTTTTACCAGTATTCTGTCAGTTAATTCAAAATTATTATCCTTTCTAATCTTCTGAATACGGTTTACCAGTTCTCTGGCATATCCTTCATTAATTAATTCCGGCGTAATTGTAATATCTAAAGCAACTGTCAGTATGTCCTTATTTGCTACGATCCATCCAGGAATATCTTCGCTGGATATCTCTGCTTCATTAACCTGTAATATTAAGGGTTCGCCGTCAATTAACAAAGTATAATTGCCTTCTTTTTCTAATTTTGATATATCTTCCTGAGAAAAAGTTGCCAAAGCGAGTGAAACAGCCTTCATTTTTGCACCAAGCTTTTTGCCGAGCGCAATAAAATTTGGTTTAATCTTCTTTTTAATGAAACCGTCCGTTTCTGTGAGGTATTGAAATTCTTTCACATTCACTTCGCTCTTAATTAAATCTTCCACTTTTTCCAACTGCTCTTTCATGGAAATATTCAGTACAGGTATTAATACTTTTTGAAGCGGCTGGCGCACTTTTATGTTCACTTTTTTTCTTATCGATAAAATAAGTGACGATGCATCCTGCGCAAGTTTCATTCTTTCTTCCAAAGAAGTATGAATAACAGATTCATTTGATTTTGGAAAATCAACATGGTGAACCGACGAAATATCAATTTTTTCAGAAACCTGGTTCAAATTCGTAAATAACCAATCGGCAAAAAATGGCGAAACCGGCGCCATTAATAAAGAAACCGTTTCCAAACATTCATACAAAGTTTGGTAAGCGCATATTTTATCATGCTCATATTCACCTTTCCAAAACCGGCGGCGGCAAAGGCGCACGTACCAATTGCTCAACTGTTCGCCGACAAAATCTTCAATAAACCTGCCGGCAATTGTTGGCTCATAATCATCAAAACTGTCTGTAACTTTTTTTATTAATGTATTTAAAGAAGAAAGAATCCATTGATCAATTTCCGGCCTTTTATTAATCGGGATATATGCTTCTTTAAATGCGAAACCATCCACATTTGCGTACAGCGCAAAAAACTGGTACGTATTATATAATGTGCCGAAAAATTTACGCTGCACTTCTTTAATGCCGTCGATATCAAACTTCATACTTTCCCACGGCGAAGCGTTGGTAATTAGATACCACCGCGTTGCATCGGCACCAAACTGTTCGATTGTTTTAAACGGATCAATAATATTCCCAAGGCGCTTGCTCATTTTCACGCCGTTTTTATCAAGAACCAAACCATTGCTCACTACGGTTTTATAAGCGCGGCCATCAATTTTATCAGTTGGTAAATTTGCTTTTTCCAATTCATTAATAACACTTTCTTTTATTAATGAGCCGATAGCATGCAAAGTATAAAACCAGCCGCGCGTTTGGTCAACGCCTTCGGCAATAAAATCTGCAGGATAATTTTTGGCAAAGGTTTCCATATTTTCAAATGGAAAATGCCATTGTGCATAAGGCATCGCGCCAGAATCGAACCAAACGTCAACCAAATCTGGAACACGTTTCATTGGTTTGCCAGATTTGCTTAACAACACAATTTCATCTACATATGGTTTATGCAAATCAATTTCTAATGTCAGGTTGCTGATGTCGGATTTATTCAAATCGCCTGCTTTTGCAATTTCATTTTTTAATTCAGTTATTGAACCGATACAAATTTCTTCGCTTTCATCTTCCGTTCTCCAAATCGGCAAAGGCGTTCCCCAAAAACGGCTGCGGCTTAAATTCCAGTCAACCATATTTTCCAGCCAATTGCCAAATCTTCCTTCGCCGGTTGATTTTGGTTTCCAGTTAATAGTTTTATTCAGTTCAACCATTCTGTCTTTTAATGCCGTTGTTTTTATAAACCACGCATCCAGCGGATAATATAAAATCGGTTTATCTGTGCGCCAGCAATGCGGATAACTGTGTTCATATTTTTCTATTTTAAAGGCGCGATTTTCTTTTTTAAGTTTTACGCAGATATCTAAGTTAACATCTACATAATTGGGTTCGTCTTTATAATTTTTTACATAACGGTTACTGAATTCGCCCAAACCTTCTACAAATTTTCCCTGCTTATCAACCATTGTTAAGATGCCGATATCATATTTTTTTCCAACTTTATAATCGTCTGCACCAAAAGCCGGCGCCGTGTGAACGATTCCTGTTCCATCTTCTGTAGTTACAAAATCGCCCAATAATATTTTGAAAGCATTTGGATTGTTGATTTTGTTTGTTTCGAAAGGCATTAATTGTTCGTAGGAAATTCCTTCGAGATCTTTGCCTTTGAATTCTGCAAGAATTTCAAATGGTGTAATTCTATGATTAAGATCTAAAACACCTTCATCAGGCCAATTTTCTACTGATGGAGTTGTCTTAAATCCAACTTCCATCAATTGTTCATAATTGAAATAACTCTTAAATCTTTCTTTTGCCAAAATAACATAAACCAGTTTTTTTGTGTATGGGTTTTTTGTTTTTACTAATTGGTAAATTATATTTGGCCCAACAGTCAATCCAAGATTTGATGGCAAAGTCCATGGCGTAGTCGTCCATGCTAAAAAGAAAACTTCGCCATCAACATTATTAATTTTTAATGCTGCATTATCAATGAGTTTAAACATCGCAACCGCACTCGTATCCTTCACATCTTTATAAGTTCCCGGCTGATTAAGTTCATGCGAACTTAATCCTGTTCCTGCTGCTGGCGAATAAGGCTGAATGCTTACACTTTCATACAACAAATCTTTATTGTATAATTCTTTTAAAATCCACCAAAGCGTTTCTATATAATTGTTTTCAAAAGTGATGTATGGGTTTTTTAAATCAACCCAATAACCCATTTTATTGGTAAGTTCATCCCATTTGTCTTTATAACGAAGCACGGCTTCGCGGCATTTGAAATTGTATTCTTCAACAGAAATTTTTTTGCCAATATCTTCTTTTGTAATGCCTAATTCTTTTTCAACACCCAACTCGACAGGCAATCCGTGCGTGTCCCAGCCACCTTTTCTATTAACCTGGAAACCTTGCATGGTTTTATAACGGCAAACCAAATCTTTTAAAGTCCTTGAAATAACATGATGAATACCGGGCATGCCGTTGGCACTTGGCGGGCCTTCATAGAAAACAAACGGCGTTTTTCCATTGCGGATAGACACACTTTTTTCAAATGCTTGCGACGCTTCCCATTTTGCCAGCATTTGCTGGCTTATTGCTGGTAAATTTAATTGCTGATATTCTGTGTACCTGGCTGCCATAATTAATTTCTTCTCAATCAATAAAAATTGATAATCTCAAATTTAAAATGTGTGCAAAGTTACGGAAAACGTATAACGTAATTGGTAAAGAAAATTACTATGAAGACAGATTTGACAATTCATTTTTCAGTAAAATTATTTGTTATCAAACCAATAAATTGAACCTATTAATGTTAAAACAATCAAAAAATGCGGCGCATTTGTGCAGAAAATTTCGTTTTTATCCACATTAATTTGCTTTGGCATAGTTATGGGAATATGTAAGCAAATCGCAATAATATAGAAGAACCGACAATACTTATGATTGCCAAATTTTAATTCAATTGTGCGAAGAATATATTAAGTCCAGAAACTAATTTTCTAAGTGCATAAAGCATGAAAAACTTTTTTCTACGGTTTAGGGTTTAGGGGTTAAAAAGGGGGGTATTCCTACTCCCCTTTCCTTATTTACTCTTGCCAACAAAACCCGTTTTTAATCTCTTATTTGCCTTGAAGAACCCGATTGTAATCAGGCAAATGCCAATGGTTGCGTCAGTACCTTGCTCCAATAATTTCGAAGGAAAAACTACCTTTTTAGCCCATAGATAAAACCCTCTTTTGAAAGAGGGTTTTTCTTTTTACATTATTTTGAACGCAGCAATTTATAAATTTTAATTGCGCTCATTAATAATATAACAAACAAAACTAAACCCATTAATCCCCAAGCCCAGCTCATGTTTTGCTTTACAACTGCGAGCATTATTATGGCAACTAAAAAAACAGTTGCTACTTCATTCCAGATGCGCAATTGCTGGGATGAATATTTGAAATTCCCTTTTATTTGCTGAATGAAAATTGTTTGCAAAGACAAATGATAACCAACCAATCCAACTACAAAAATTAATTTTATTAATAGCCATTTTCCTGCTGGTTCAAATAAAACTTTGTTCCATCCACCGTTGAATAAAACTGTTAAACCAAGTATTAATGTAAGGATTGCAGATGGCCAGGTAATTCCGTACCATAATGGCTTCATCATTTTTGTAAACTGCGTGCGTAAAGCGTTGCGGATTTCTTCCGGTTTGGCTTCGGCTTCTGTATTATAAATAAATAATCTTGGCAAATAAAATAAGCCCGCAAACCAGGTTACTACAAAAATAATGTGAAGGGCTTTTAAATAGAGATACATTTTTATTAATGATTAAGTCAAAAGCATTTCATTGTTTCCGCTGGCATAATCGTTAATCCATTTTTTAAGCGTATCAACCCAAAGCGGGTTTGTATTTAAACATGGAATCATTGTATAACTTTCGCCGCCGGCGCCGATAAAACTTTCTTTACCGCGCTCAGCAATTTCTTCTAAAGTTTCTAAACAATCGCTTACAAATGCGGGGCAAACGATTAATAATTTCTTAATCCCTTCCTTCGGCATTTCTTCCAAACGTATGTCTGTAAAAGGTTGCAGCCAGCCTTTGCCCAAACGCGATTGAAACGAAACACTGAATTTATCTTTCGGAATATTTAATTTTTGCGTAACCAAATTTGTGGTTGTAAAAACCTGGTGGCGATAACAGGTTGAATGTGCAACCGAAGCAACATTGCAACAATTATTTACTGTTAAGCAATGATTTTTTGTTGGATCACTTTTTTTTAAATGCCTTCCCGGAACGCCGTGATAACTGAATAATAAATGATCAAAATCCTGTTGTAAATAGGAGCGCATATTTTCTGACAGCGCATTAATATAATTTTCTTCGTTGTAATAAGGCTTAATAAAATTTAATTTGAAAGTATATTTTTTCTTCGCATAAATTTCCTGCGCATATTCAACCGCAGTTTCGTAAGATGACATGGCATAATGCGGATATAATGGAATGGCAATTACTTCATCCAAACCAGGATTTCTTTTTAATAAATTTTCATACGCCAATTCCATTGAAGGATTGCCGTAACGCATCGCAACCTCTACCGATTCATCAACTTTTAATTGCAACGCTTTTTGTAATTGTTTGGTAAAAACGATTAATGGAGATCCTTCTTTTGTCCAGATAGTTTTATACGCTTCCGCAGATTTTGGCGCGCGCGTTGGCACAATAATTCCGCCAACCAATATTTTGCGAAACAAATATGGATAATCAATCACGCGGCCATCCATTAAAAAATCCATCAGGTAATTGCGCACGTCTTTTACTTCTGTGGAATCTGGCGAACCAAGATTCATTAATATAATACCGCGCTTTTTTTCTATTGCCATATTTATAGATGAGATGTAAAAATAACTACATCTACCGCAAAAAGTTCATTGGCAACGCGGTTTATTATGGCAATTTTTATTAATAGATTTATTATTTTTTGATGATTACGATCATGGATTGAAATCATGCTTATAAATGACAATGCTATGACACAAAAAATACTTTAATAAAAACCTCTCCCATTACTTTTGCGTAGGTAAATCTGAAACAAGAATCGAATGAATAATAAATCTACTGACCTTTCAAAATTTTTTGTAGTTGGCATCAACTATAAAAAAACCGATGCTTCTGTCAGGGGTTTATTCGCCATCAGCAATGAGCATTATGAAAAGATTTTGCAGCTTGCACCATCATTTGGCATTAATGAATTGTTTATCTTATCCACCTGCAACCGTACAGAAATTTATGGTTTTGCAGAAGATGCATCACTTCTTATTAACTTAACTTGTTCGCAGGCGCCGGCTATTAAAGAAAAATTTGTTGAGCTTTCTTATACAAAAAATAATCTTGCAGCAATAAAACATTTGTTCAATGTTGGCGCCGGGCTTGATTCCCAAATTTTGGGAGATTATGAAATTGTAGGGCAAATAAAACAAGCCGTAAAATTTTCAAAAGAAAAAAACAGCATTGGATCTTTTTTAGAAAGATTGGTTAATTGTGTATTACAATCATCTAAAGAAATAAAAAATAAAACTGCATTAAGCGGGGGAACTGTTTCTGTTTCTTTTGCTGCAGTTCAATATATAAAAGAAAAAATTTCAGACTTTACCGGTAAAAATATTTTGTTGTTGGGCACCGGAAAAATTGGAAAAAATACATGTAAAAATTTAGTCGATTATTTGCAAACTAAAAATATTACATTAATAAACCGCACACAACAAAAAGCCGCAGAACTCGCTGCTGAACTGGGTTTGAAGCATGCGCCGATTAATGACTTGGCGTTTCATATAAAAAATTCAACGGTAATTTTAGTTGCCACAAATGCAACTGATCCAACAATATTAAAATCGCATTTGGAAAACAGCGGCGATAAATTAATTATTGATCTTTCTATTCCTTATAACGTAGAAAAAGAAGCGCAGGAATTATCAAATGTAACGTTGATTAATGTGGATGAACTTTCTAAAATGAAAGATGAAACATTACAAAAACGCGAAGCAGAAGTGCCAAAAGCAAAAGCAATTATTAAAGAACATATCGATGAACTTTTAGCCTGGCAGGAAATGCGCAAAAACGTGCCTGTATTAACAGCCGTAAAATATAAATTACAGGAAATGAATTCTTGCAAATTATTTTCTAATTATACTTTTCAAAATATTTCTGCACAGTTACCCATCAATAATAACGACGAAAAAATTCAGAAAGTTATTAATGTAATGGCGTTGAAAATGCGCAACAAAAACCAGCGCGGTTGCCATTATATAGAAGCCATTAATGATTATATTGCATGTGGCGCCAATTAATAAATCATGCAAAGAACCATCAGGATTGGAACAAGAGAAAGCCAACTTGCCGTGTGGCAAGCCACGCTGGTTAAGGATTTGCTCGCACAACACAATTTTTCTTCCGAATTAATTTTTATAAAAAGCGAAGGCGATATTGATTTAAAAACGCCTTTGTATGAAATGGGCGTACAAGGAATTTTTACAAAAAGCCTCGACATTGCATTGCTTAATCACAACATCGATATTGCCGTCCATTCGATGAAAGATGTGCCAACGCATTTGCCGATTGGCATTAAGCAGGCCGCAGTTTTAAAAAGAGCTTCTTATAAAGATTTATGTGTTTTTAAAACTGATAAAACATTTTTATCCAAAGAAAATTATATCGCAAACATTGCAACAAGCAGCATCAGGAGAAAAGCGCAATGGCTGCATAAATACCCGCAACATCAATTGCATAATTTGCGTGGCAATGTAAATACGCGATTAAAAAAATTACAAACAGAAAATTGGGATGCAGCAATTTTTGCAGCAGCAGGTTTGGAAAGAATAAATCTTCGTCCGCAAAATTCTGTTGAATTGGATTGGATGTTGCCCGCGCCGGCGCAAGGTGCGATAATGGTTGTTTGTCGCGATGAAGATGATTTTTGTTTTGATGCATGCCATTTTTTTAATGATGCAAATACAGCGCTATGTACAAAAATTGAACGCGATTTTTTAAAAACATTAATGGGCGGATGCTCAACACCAATAAGCGCTTTGGCGGAAATTGAAGACGATGAATTATTTTTTAGGGGAAATATTTTATCTGTTGATGGAATAAAAAAAGTTGAGATAGAAAAAGTATTGCCGGTAGAAATGGCAACTTTTATTGGTAAAACTTCTGCCCAAGAATTACTCGAAAATGGCGGCCGACAAATAGCTGATGAAATTCAACATGCAGCAAAATAAAATAAACATATTATCTACGCGCCCGCTCGATCAATCGCTTATTAATAAAGCTGCTGAACAAAATATTTTTATTGATTGCGTTTCATTTATTGAAACAGAAATTATTAATAATGATTCGCTGAAAGAAAATATTATTAATTTCTCTAAAACAAAATCAACAATTGTTTTTACAAGCATGAATGCAGTGGATGCAGTTGTTTTTTATTTAAATAATATTAAACCAGATTGGAAATTTTTTTGCATCGGGCATGCAACGCAGGCATTAATAATAAAATATTTTGGAGAAAATTCGATCGCTGGAAAAGCAGACTCAGCAAGCACTTTAGCCGATGTTATTATTAATGAAAAAAATATTTCAGAAATTATTTTCTTTTGCGGCGATCAACGTCGGGAAGAATTGCCAGAAAAATTATTGAACGAAAATATTAATGTAAAAGAAATTGAAGTGTATAAAACAATTGCATTATCACATCAAATCGATAATGATTATGATGCAATTATTTTTTATAGCCCGAGTGCAGTTGAAAGTTTTTTTGTTGTTAATAAAATAAACAATCAAACTATTTTATTTGCTATTGGAAATACAACTGCAAATGAAATAAAAAAATATACTGATAATAAAATTATTATCGCGCAGCAACCTTCAAAAAAAATGTTGGCAGAACAAGCAATACACTTTTTTGAAACAAACCCTATTCACCATTGATCATTCACCATTCACAATTATGAGCGCATTAAAAAACGATTTATTATTAAGGACATTACGTGGTGAAACAACGGAACGCGTTCCTGTTTGGATGATGCGCCAGGCCGGAAGATATTTGCCACAATACATGCAGCTGCGCGAAAAATACGGATTTTTTGAACGCGTGCAAACGCCTGAACTGGCCGCTGCCATTACAATACAGCCGATTGATATTATTGGCGTTGATGCCGCAATTTTATTTTCTGATATTCTTGTTGTGCCACAGGCGATGGGTTTGGAAGTGCAATTGATAGAAAGCAAAGGGCCGATTTTGCCTGAGCCAATCAAAACAAAAAATGATTTAAAAAGAATCCGTGTTCCTGATGTGCATGAAACTTTGCAATATGTTTTTGATGCGATTAAATTAACGAAACAGGAATTAAATGATCGCGTTCCATTAATAGGTTTTGCTGGTGCGCCGTGGACAATTTTATGTTATATGGTGCAAGGAAAAGGCAGCAAAACTTTTGATGAAGCAAAAGCATTTTGTTACACGCAACCTGAGCTCGCGCATCAATTGTTGCAGATGATTACGGACACAACCATTGCTTATTTAAAAGCACAAGTGAAAGCCGGAGTTGATACGGTTCAAATTTTTGATAGCTGGGGCGGATTATTAAGCAAAGATGATTTTGAAAATATTTCGTTGAAATATATCAGGCAGATTGTTGATGCTTTGAAAGATGAAACGCTGGTAATAATTTTTGCAAAAGGCGCATGGCATTCGCTTGAAAGCATGGCTGCGACTGGCGCTCACGGACTTGGCATTGATTGGTGCATTGAACCTGAAGTAGCAAGAAAATTCGCGGGCAACAATATTATTTTGCAAGGAAATTTTGATCCTGCAAAATTATTATCGCCCATTCCTGTGATTGAAAAAGAAGTGAAGCACATGCTGAAAGGTTTTGGCAAAGGAAATTATATTGCCAATCTTGGCCATGGCATTTTACCAAATGTTCCGGTTGATCATGCGAAGGCATTTGTGGACACTGTCAGGAACTATAACCTTGGATAATTGATTTGATTTTTGTGATCATTAATAAAATTAAAACGCTGATGTTTTAAATCATATTAATCACACAAATCAAAATAATCATAGTTCAAACAATGCTGAATAAAGAACTAAACGTACAAGAGTGCGACGCAACGGATGCTTAATAGAAGTACTCAGCTCAGTACAAAATTTATCATCGACATATGAACGCGCAAATTCATACAACATCAAAAACATTTCGCGAAGAATGGATTGAATATATTCATGGCTTGCAGGATAGGATTTGCAAAGCGTTGGAAGATGTTGATGGCAAAGCAAAATTTGTGGAAGATAATTGGGAAAGGCAAGAAGGTGGCGGCGGAAAAACGCGCGTGATTGCTAATGGAAATGTGTTTGAAAAAGGTGGCGTTAATACGTCGATTGTTTTTGGAGATGTTACCGATAATATGCGCAAACAATTACAACTAAGCGGCGAAAAATGGTTTGCCTGCGGGTTGAGTTTGGTGCTTCATCCAATTAATCCTTTTGTGCCAACGGTGCATTGCAATTACAGATATTTTGAATTGTATGAAAATGATAAAGTGGTTGATCGCTGGTTTGGCGGCGGCACAGATTTAACGCCGTATTATTTGTTTGAAGAAGATGCAAGCCATTTTCATCAAACGTATAAAAATGTGTGTGATGGTTTTGATGAAAATTTTTATGCTGACTTTAAAAAAACCTGTGACGAATATTTCAGGAACACACATCGCAATAATGAGATGCGTGGCATTGGCGGCATATTTTACGATCATAAAAAGCCAACTGAAAAACGAGATTTAAATTTTTGGTTCAACTTAGGAAAGGCTTGCGGCGATGCATTTATTAATGCATATATTCCGATTGTTGAAAGAAGAAAAAATACAACTTACACAACAGCCAATAAATATTGGCAGGAAATAAGAAGAGGAAGATATGTTGAGTTTAATTTAGTGCATGATCGCGGCACCTTATTCGGCCTGAAAACCAATGGCAGAACGGAAAGTATATTAATGAGCCTTCCACCAACAGTGCGTTTTGAATACGATTATCAACCGGAAAAAAATAGTGAAGAAGAAAGGTTGTTGCAGGTTTGTTTGAAGCCTGTTGATTGGATTAATGTCTGATTTGATGATGTCTGATGTCTGATTTTTTGTATGTTCTTTTCTTTAAAAATTGTAATATGCATATTAACCATTTATCTTTTCCATGGATAGAAAAGTTTTGCAACAGCGTACCAAACAATTTCACATTGATGTAATTAAAGTTTGCGAATGTTTGCCAAGAAATGCAGCAGGTTTTGAAATTGCAAAACAAGTTATTCGATCTGCAGGTTCTGTTGGCGCAAATTACAGAGCAACTGTCAGAGCAAAATCGACTGCCGATTTTATTTATAAAATAGAAATTGTTTTAGAAGAAGCTGATGAATCTCTTTACTGGCTTGAAATTATCAGAGATGCAGATTTGAAAAAAGGAAAAGAAATTGATCGGTTAATAATTGAAGCGAATGAATTAACTGCGATTTTTGCCGCAACAGACAAAACGGCAAAATCAAAATTCAGCAAAAAATAAATCAGACATCAGACATTTTATGTACCAGCAAAAAAGAAACCGGATACTACGCAGCAACCCTTCAATAAGAAATTTGGTTGCGGAAACAACATTAACGCCGCACGATTTTATTGCACCGTTATTTATTGATGAAGGTGAAAATATTTTGCATGAGATTCCTTCTATGCCAAATTATTATCGCCGCTCGCTTGATCTAACTGTGAAGGAAGTAAAAGAATTATACAGCATCGGTATCAAAAGTATTTTATTATTTGTAAAAGCAAAAGACGATACAAAAGACAACACCGGAAAAGAAGCATGGAATAAAAACGGATTAATGCAGCGAAGCATTAAAGCGATTAAAGATGCATGCCCTGAAATGCTTGTCATGACTGACGTTGCGCTTGATCCATATTCTTCCTATGGCCATGATGGCATTGTAAAAGATGGAGAAATTATTAATGATGAAACGGTAGAAGCATTGGTAAAAATGAGCATCAGCCATGCGGAAGCAGGAGCCGATTTTGTTGCACCAAGCGATATGATGGATGGAAGAATCGGCGCAATAAGAAAAGGTTTGGAAGAAAATAATTTTACAAAAGTTGGCATCATGGCTTACAGTGCAAAATATGCTTCCTGTTTTTATGGCCCATTCCGCGATGCGCTGGATTCCGCGCCTGGCTTTGGTGATAAGAAAACGTATCAAATGAATTATGCAAACAGAATTGAAGCGATTAAAGAAACATTGCATGATGTTGAAGAAGGCGCAGACATCGTAATGGTGAAACCTGCATTATCATATCTCGATATTATTCGCGAAGTAAAAAACGCAGTGCATGTTCCCGTAAGTGCATACAATATTAGTGGCGAATATGCCATGATAAAAGCCGCCGCAAAAATGGGTTGGATTGATGAAAACAAAGCCATCATCGAAACATTAACGAGTATGAAACGTGCTGGCGCAGATTTAATCGCAACGTATTTTGCAAAAGATGCCGTAAAACTGCTTGGCTAAAATTATTACTTTTACCAAAATTTTTTAGGTGAAAGAAAACCACAATCCACACAAAGAAGAATTTCAAATTGAACGCATTGCTTTCTTCAGCGATGCCGTTTTTGCCATTGCAATCACCTTATTAATACTCGAAATAAAAATTCCCGAACTGCCCGGAAAATCTTCGCCAACCGATGGAGAATTTATCAATTTTTTTCTAACAGTAATGCTGCAAAAATTCATCGGTTTTATTGTAAGTTTTTTAGTAATCGGATTGTACTGGATGGTTCATCACCGCATGTTTAATTACATCATTCATTACAATAAAAAATTAATGTGGACCAATTTGTTTTTTCTTTTATCAGTCGTATTAATGCCTTTCAGTTCTGCATTTTTAAGCGATTATTTTTTATTAATGTCGCATGTTCCGCTCGGCTTTTATACATTCAATATTTGCCTCACTGGTTTTATGACGTACAGGTTGTGGCACATAATTGCAGACCCCAAATATCACCTCAGCGATGGCGCCGGCGATAAAATATTAATGCGTTACAACACCATTCGCTCGTTCACCATTCCCGGAGCTTTTGTGGTTGTTTTTTTATTGTCATTTATTAATCCGTGGGTTTCATTTTATGGCCTTCCATTGTTGCCTTTTGTAAGTAAAATGATAAACAATCATTACAAAAAAAAGTATCCGGAAATGATGAAGGCACACGTTTTGAAATACTAACATTTTTATAATCGCCAGCATAATTATTAATCAATTTATTTTTATTAACCATGCCGATTGCATCTATTAAACATCGTTGCGTCGCACACTTGTACGTCCGGTTCATTACGCAGCAAAAACCAAAAATATGTTCATCATAAATTTAGTTTATAAAGTTTCGCTCGAAGAAATAGACAAGCACATGAAAGCGCATGTAATTTTTTTAAACAAATATTATAAAGCTGGAAATTTTTTAGTTTCAGGAAGAAAAATTCCGCGCAGCGGCGGAATAATAATTGCCATTGCAGATAATAAAAAAATAATTCAAACAATAATAAAAGAAGATCCGTTTTATAAATATAAGCTCGCAAAATATAGCATCACAGAATTTAATGTAAGCCAGAAAGCAAAAAATATTGATCAGTTAATTTCATAAAAAACAATTCATGTACCAGCAAAGTGAAATATTATTTGAGCGTGCGCAACGTTCAATTCCGGGTGGTGTAAATTCTCCCGTTCGTGCATTTAAAAGTGTTGGCGGAACGCCGTTGTTTATTAATAAAGCCAAAGGCGCATATCTGTTCGATGCCGATGGAAATAAATATATTGATTACATCGCATCGTGGGGTCCAATGATTCTCGGCCACGCGCATGAAGAAGTTGTAAAAGCAATCCAGGATAAAGCGATCTATTCAACCTCATACGGCGCGCCTACACAACTTGAAATTGAAATGGCGGAATTAATAATAAGCATGGCGCCAAATGTTGATTTAATAAGAATGGTAAGCAGCGGCACAGAAGCGTGCATGAGCGCGCTGCGCCTCGCTCGCGGCTATACCGGAAAAAATAAATTTATAAAATTTGAAGGTTGTTATCACGGGCATGCAGATAGCTTTTTAGTAAAAGCCGGAAGTGGCGTTGCTACTTTAAATATTCAAACCGTTCCGGGAATTACGGCTGGCGTTGCGAATGATACATTAACGTGCGCGTATAATAATTTAGAAGCTGTTGAAAAATTAGTTGCTGAAAACAAAAATGAAATTGCTGCAATAATAGTAGAACCTGTTTGCGGAAACATGGGCTGCATTTTGCCACAACCCGGATTTTTAGAAGGCATTCGCAAAATTTGCGACAAAGAAAATATCGTTTTTATTTTTGATGAAGTGATGACTGGTTTTCGATTATCGCAAGGTGGTGCGCAACAAAAATTAAACATTAATGCAGACCTTGTTACTTACGGAAAAGTAATCGGCGGCGGAATGCCCGTTGGCGCTTTTGGTGGAAAAAAAGAAATTATGCAACACATCGCGCCGCTCGGAAACGTGTACCAGGCGGGCACTTTAAGCGGCAACCCGATTGCAATGATTGCCGGTTACACAACATTAAAAATATTAAAAGACAACGCAAATATTTATAACGAACTCGAAGAAAAAACGATTTATTTGCGTGATGGATTAAACAAAGTTTTGCTTGCTTCAAAAATTCCTTTTGTTATTAATCAGTTTGGATCGATGCTGAGTATTCACTTCAGCGATCATGCGATTAATAATTTTGATGATGCAGCTTCTGCTAATAATGGTGTGTTTAAAAAATATTTTCACGCGATGCTGAGCAAAGGAATTTATTTGCCTCCTTCTGCATTTGAGAGTTGGTTTTTAAATAATGCATTAACTAAAAAAGATTTGGATTATACGATTGAAGCAACGGAAGAAAGTTTGCAGGAAATGGCTGAATAAAGAATCAACCGTACAAGTGTGCGACGCCAATGAAGATGAACATTGATTGGATGCTGGGTTAAAAAATAAAATTAAAATTAATGCATGTCCGGATTATAAATTTTGCGAATGGATTATCAACTCATCTTACAAAATATTTCAAAACATATCCAGCTTACAAAAGATGAAGCGGAATATTTTACATCGTTATTAAAAGAAAAAGCTTTTAAGAAGAAACAATTTTATTTACAGGAAAATGAAATTTGTTTGCATTCTGTATTTGTTATTAATGGTTGCCTGCGCGGCTATACGATTGATGAAAATGGGTTTGAACACATCTTACAATTTGCGCCGGCAGACTGGTGGATTGCAGATATGTACAGTTTGATTTCTCAAAAACCGGGCAACTTAAATATTGATGCGATTGAAGACACAAACGTTTTGTTATTATCAAGAAGTGATGAAGAAAAATTATTTATTAATGTGCCAAAGTTTGAACGTTTCTTTCGAATCATTACCGAGAACTCTTTGGTATCAAGCCGCCAGCGTTTATTAGACAATATGAGTTTAACCGCGCAACAACGCTACGCTGCATTTTGCCATCATTACCCAATGCTGATTGAACATTTGCCGCAAAAATTAGTTGCATCGTACATTGGCGTTACGCCAGAATTTTTAAGTAAAGTGAAAGCAGATTATTTCCGGAAGAAATAAAATTTCTTAATCTACCTTATTGGAAGCTGCTTGTGTTGTGTGCTACTTTTGCTTTATAAAATTTACAATTATGGCAAACACAATATTACATAAAGCAAACACACGCGGCCACGCAGATCATGGCTGGCTGAATAGTTATCATAGTTTTAGTTTTGGAAGTTATTATGATCCGCAACGTATTCACTTCGGCGCGTTAAGGGTTTTGAATGATGACACTGTATCAGAAGCGCGCGGTTTTGGAAAACATCCGCATGATAACATGGAAATTATTTCCATTCCATTGCAAGGCGATTTGCAACATGAAGACAGTATGGGAAATGTTGCTGTTATAAAAAACGGCGACATACAAGCGATGAGCGCAGGCACAGGAATTTTTCATAGTGAGTATAATAAAAGCAAAGATGAACCGGTGAAATTTTTGCAGATATGGATTTTTCCAAATAAAAAAAATGTAGAGCCGCGTTATAGCCAGGTTAGTTTAAACATTAATGACAGGCATAATAAATTGCAACAAATTTTATCGCCCAACGTAAATGAAGAAGGTGTTTGGATTCACCAGGATGCATGGTTTCATTTGGGAAAACTGGATAAAGATCTTACGACAGAATATACAATTAAGAAAAAAGGAAATGGCGTTTATGCTTTTATATTAAGCGGCGATGTTTCTATTGATGGCACACAACTCAATGCCCGCGATGGTTTCGGCGTTTGGGATACAGATAAAATTTCTATTAATGCAGATACTGACGCAGAAATTTTATTAATAGAAGTTCCGATGACGATTTAAAAATTCATTATAAAAATTTTTATGAAAAAAATAAATATTCTTGTTATCTGCAATCACGAAGAAATTTTGCAAACGATTTTGCGGTTGATTAATAACAATGAAAATTGGAAAGCTGTCGGTGCAAATGCTGATGAAAAAGCTATTGAACTTTTTCATCAGCATGCTTTTGATTTGGTGTTGTTGGGAAGCGGCATTAATGAAGAAGCAGAAAATAAATTGCGTAAAATTTTCACGCATCAAAATCATGATATAAAAATCATCCAGCATTTTGGTGGTGGCAGCGGATTATTATCAAATGAAATTGAAGCAGCTTTGAGTGATAATAAAAACGGCAACTTCAATGTTGAATAAGTATGAGCTATAAACTATGAAGTATTAAGTTTGTACAAAACCTCATTATGAAAAAGAGTATTTTAAAAGATAAATCCTTTTCATTTGCAATCAGGATTATAAATCTTTATAAACATCCTTCTGAGAAAAAGAGAGAATTTATCTTAAGCAAACAATTGCTTCGTTCGGGAACTTCTATTGGTGCAAATATCCGCGAAGCGTTTAATGGAGAAAGCGCAAAAGATTTCATTCACAAATTATCAATTGCCCAAAAAGAAACAGACGAAACTCTATATTGGCTTGAGCTTTTAAAGGAAACAAAATTTGTTACTTTAAAAGAATTCAACTCAATTTATAATGATGCAGTTGAAGTTTTAAAACTTTTGCGCAGCAGCATAATTACATCAAAAAACAAAATCGCAACAACACATTATACTTCATAACTCATAGCTTATACTTAATAAAATGGCAAAAGTTAGCGGGCATATTACTACCGATCATTACAAAACTATTTTAACGAACGAACGGCATGAACTGATTGGCGATGAGCCAAAAATTAATGGCGGAAGTGATTTGGGTTTTTCTCCAAGTGAATTATTATGCAGCGCGCTCGCAACATGCACGTGTGTTACATTGCGCATGTATGCTGATAGAAAACAATGGAAGCTGACAGATGTAAAAGCGCACATTACATTTACAAGAAATGCTGAGAAAAATATAAGCAATATTAAAAGAGAAATTGAATTGAGTGGCGATTTATCTGCAGAACAAAGAGAAAGATTATTATCAATCGCAAACCAATGCCACATACATAAAACATTAACCAACCCAATAGAAATTGAAACTAAATTGTCTTAATTTTATTTCATTATTTATATGCCGGACATTACCAAAAAATATACAAACGGAGAAGTGACCATTGTGTGGAAACCCGCTGTCTGCATACATTCTACCATTTGCTGGAAAGCGGCAACTGACCTGCCGCAAGTCTTTAATCCATTTATAAAACCGTGGATAAAAGCAGAAACAGCAACAACAGAAAAACTTATAGAGCAAATAAAAAAATGCCCGAGCGGGGCATTAAGTTTTTATATAAATAATGAAATGGTGAATGGCCAATTATGAATGGTGAATAATACATTTTGAAAAATCATTCACGATTCACAATTGGCCATTCACGAAGTTTTTTTATTAATAAAAAAATTCTTCTGAAACTACTTTGCCATCTGCAACTTTGTACACTGCAATTTCACTCATCGTCATTCTTCCCATTCCCTTCATCGTTAAATCAAGTACGTTTGACACGCTAAAAAAATCGCCGGCAATAATTGGTTTGCTTACTTCATTTGAATGAACGGCTTCTACGGCACTTTGAAACTCGTGGCCTTTTTTAATAATAGCATCCAATCCTTCAGCATATTTTAATGCTGGCGAATGCTCAGGTTCGGTGCTGGTGGCGTTTTGCGCGTATAATTCTTTTTGCGCAACATCATATTTTCCTTCTTTACAAAGTTCTACCAAACGGTTTGCGATTTGTTCAATTGTCATAGTAATAAAATTTAGGCAGAAAAGGTAATTATATTTTTTAAAAACCTGTATTAATAATTTATCATCATTAATGGCTTAAATAAGGGTTATCTGTTACCATTTTTTGCCCAAAAAACAGGTTCTGGTTTCACCAAATATTTATTATTTTTTTTCAAACCCAATACTAAACTGCGTTGCATTTGTTTTCAACAATTGGTTGATAACTACTTCACACAAATTTAATATTCATTAGTAACGTTGTATAGTATTTATGGTTACGGTAATGTTGTGCAAAACGTTATCGTATTAAAAGGGAATGAGGTGAAAATCCGGAACTGTCCCCGCAGCTGTAAGTTCTTGGTAAAAAATGGGCATTTGCAAATCATTTTTTACAACTTTTAATTTTTTTTATACCACTGTTTACTGATAGTGAAAGCGTGGTAAACGGGAAGGTGATTAAAAGATGGAACGAGTCAGAAGACCTGCCATTAATAAATAAGTTGAAGCTTTCGGGTGAAAGGCGTAACTGACTACACTCCGGCTGGAAATTTTTTTCCACCTGTAATCAGGCGCACTGTTTTTCTGAAAGTAAAATTGTTAATCGTTACAATTTTTTTATATGCAGGATGAAATTTTATTAAAGGAAAATAAAGATCGCTTTGTAATACTTCCGATAAATTATCCAAAGGTTTGGGAAATATATAAAAAACATGAAGCAAGTTTTTGGACCGCTGAAGAAATTGATTTAAGCAGCGATTTAAAAGACTGGGCAAATTTGAATGATGGCGAGCGCCATTTTATTTCTCACGTGCTTGCATTTTTTGCAGCGAGTGATGGAATTGTAAATGAAAACCTGGCAGTTAATTTTATGAGTGAAGTTCAACTTCCTGAAGCAAGGTGTTTTTATGGTTTCCAGATTATGATGGAAAATATTCACTCAGAAACTTATGCATTATTAATAGATACTTATATAAAAGATCAGCAGGAAAAACATCGTTTGTTTCACGCGATAGAAACTATTCCTGCCGTGAAACGCAAGGCAGACTGGGCTTTGCGCTGGATCGAAAACGGAACGTTTGCAGAACGCCTGGTTGCTTTTGCAGCAGTGGAAGGCATATTTTTCAGCGGAAGTTTTTGTTCAATATTTTGGATGAAGAAACGCGGATTAATGCCGGGATTAACGTTTAGTAATGAATTAATAAGCCGCGATGAAGGTTTGCATTGCGAGTTTGCATGTTTGCTTTATGGCATGCTTAATAATAAATTATCGCAGGAAGATGTGTTCGGGATAATCGGCAATGCTGTTGAAATTGAAAAAGAATTTATTACCGAAGCATTACCCGTTGCGTTAATCGGAATGAATGCAAAACTGATGCAGCAGTATATTGAATTTGTTGCAGACAGATGGCTGAATGAACTCGGTTATCCAAAAATGTTTAATGCAACCAATCCATTTGATTTTATGGAAATGATTTCGCTGGAAGGCAAAACAAATTTCTTTGAAAAAAGAGTTGGCGATTATCAAAAATCCGGCGTGATGGGAACAAAAGAATCCCAGGCGTTTAGTTTGGAAGAAGATTTCTAAACTATAATTGAGTTGATTAATGTGATTTTGTTTTTATTAATAAATCACGAATCCAAATTCAGAAAAATACTACTAACCTAATAAATGTTTTGAAATGCAAGTGATCAAAAGAAACCAAAAAAGAGAGAGCGTAAAGTTTGATAAAATAACTGCGCGCATTGAAAAATTATGTTACGGTTTGGATCGCCGTTTTGTAAATTCCATTGACGTTGCCAAAAAAGTAATTGAAGGATTGTATGACGGCGTTACCACAACGGAACTGGATAATTTAGCTGCGGAAACTTCAGCTTCATTAACCATTAAGCACCCGGATTATGCGTTGCTTGCAAGCCGCATTGCAGTAAGCAATTTGCATAAAAACACAACAAAAAGTTTTTCTAAAACCATGCAGTTATTGTACGAATGTACAGATGCAAAAAACGGAAAATTATTGCCATTAATAGCAGAAGATGTTTGGCAGATAATTCATGAACATGCAGAGCTGCTTGATTCAACAATCATTTACGATCGTGATTATGGATTTGATTATTTCGGGTTTAAAACTTTGGAAAAATCTTACTTATTAAAACTTGATGGAAAAATTGTTGAGCGCCCGCAACACATGTATATGCGCGTTGCAATTGGCATACACAAAGAAGATATTGAAAGCGCTATAAAAACATATCATTTAATGAGTGAACGTTGGTTCACGCATGCAACGCCAACATTGTTCAACGGCGGCACGCCAAAGCCACAAATGAGCAGTTGCTTTTTATTAACGATGAAAGACGACAGCATCGATGGCATTTATGATACTTTAAAACAAACTGCAAAAATCTCTCAAAGTGCCGGTGGCATTGGTTTGGCGATACATAGCATTCGTGCAACGGGAAGTTATATTGGCGGAACAAATGGAACAAGCAATGGGATTATCCCAATGCTGAAAGTTTTTAATGATACGGCAAGATATGTTGATCAGGGCGGTGGCAAACGCAAAGGTGCATTTGCAATTTATCTTGAACCATGGCATGCAGATGTGTTTGCATTTTTGGATTTGCGTAAAAACCACGGTAAAGAAGAAATGCGTGCACGCGATTTATTTTATGCATTATGGATTCCGGATTTGTTTATGAAACGTGTGGAAGCAGATGGAGAATGGAGTTTATTTTGCCCGAATGAAGCGCCAGGTTTGCATGAGTGCTGGGGAAAAGAATTTGAAACTTTATATGAAAAATATGAAGCAGAAGGCCGCGCAAGAAAAACAATTAAAGCACAGGAATTATGGTTTGCCATTTTAGATGCGCAGATTGAAACCGGCACGCCGTATTTATTATATAAAGATGCTGCAAACGGAAAAAGCAACCAGCAAAATTTGGGAACAATCAAGAGCTCCAACTTGTGCACGGAGATTATGGAATATACTTCGCCTGATGAAGTTGCGGTTTGTAACCTTGCTTCGCTGGCATTGCCACGCTTTGTTATCGATGGAAAATTCAGCCATGAAAAATTGTATGAAGTAACTTATGAAGTAACAAAAAATCTTAATAAAATAATTGACAACAATTATTATCCTGTTGAAGAAGCAAGAAACTCAAACATGCGCCACCGCCCGATTGGGCTTGGTGTGCAAGGTTTGGCCGATGCATTTATTTTGTTGCGTTTGGCTTTTGAAAGTGATGAAGCAAAACAACTGAATAAAGAAATTTTTGAAACAATTTATTTTGCTGCAATGACGGCAAGTAAAGATCTCGCAAAAGTTTATGGCGCTTATGAAACGTTTAAAGGATCGCCAGTATCAAAAGCAATTTTTCAATTTGATATGTGGAATATTGAACCAACTTTGCGTTGGGATTGGTACACATTAAAAGCAGAAGTATTAAAACATGGCGTTCGCAATTCATTATTGGTTGCGCCAATGCCTACTGCATCTACATCTCAGATACTTGGCAACAACGAATGTTTTGAACCATATACTTCAAACATTTATGTTCGCCGCGTATTAAGCGGAGAATTTGTGGTTGTTAATAAACATCTTTTAAAAGATTTGGTTGAATTGAATTTGTGGAATGATGACATGAAAAATCAAATCATGACGCACAATGGTTCGGTTCAAAAAATTGATGCTGTTCCTGCCCACATCAAAGAGATTTATAAAACAGTTTGGGAAATAAAACAACGTACTATTATTGATATGGCTGCTGATCGTGGCGCATATATTTGCCAGTCGCAATCATTAAATTTATTTGTGGATGCACCAACTACAAGTAAATTAACATCAATGCATTTTCATGCATGGCGTAAAGGATTAAAAACTGGTATGTATTATTTGCGTACAAAAGCAGCAACACAAGCTGTTCAGTTTACTGTAGAAAAACAAGGTGGAAAAACAATTGAACCATTAATTGATCAACATACATTAACTGTGGTTGAAGACAATAGTATTGATGCCTCAATGACTGGCGCAACATGCAGTATGGAAGAAGGTTGTGTTACATGCAGTGCATAAATTTTATTAATAAATAAATTGGGTTAATAAAAAATCCGGCACATTAATGTTGCCGGATTTTTTTATTGACGAGAAAATATTTTTATAATGATTGCAAAAATTTAATCAACTGGTTTCTTTCTGTAAGCGTTAAGTTCATAAATTTTTGTTTTGCATTTTTTGCTTCGCCATCATGCCATAGAATGGCTTCTTCTAATGTGCGCGCACGGCCATCATGCAAAAAATATTCTGTTCCGTTTGTAATATTCAACATGCCGATGCCCCATAGTGGCGCAGTTCTCCATTCCTTTCCATTAGCTAAAAAATCCGGGCGGTTATCGGCAAGCCCCGCTCCCATATCATGCAATAATAAATCAGTATATGGATGTATGCGCTGGTTGCTGATGCCTGCTAAATTTACATCAACACCTGTTTGCACAGTTGGGCGGTGACAACCCGAACAATTAATCTGGTTAAACAAAGTTGAGCCTTGCTTTACATCTGCATCAGTCACATTTCTTCTCGCAGGCACACCTAAAGTTTTTACATAAAACACAACATAGTTTAATAAACTATCCACAAGTTCCGGTTGCACATCTCCATGTACCACACTCATCTGTGCTTGCCCATCGCCGCTTTCAACGGTTTGCACATAACTTGTTACGCCCATATCCTGCTGGTAAGCTGTTGCAACCTGCAATAATAATGTAGATGTATTTGCTTTCAAACCAAATCTTCCGAGTTCTGTTTTTTTGGTGTAATCATCATAAATATAATTTGCTTTTCCGGTGATGCCATCGCCATTTGCATCGTTCGCATCAACAAAAGAAAGGATTGTACTTTCAGGAATATTTTCAAGCAAACCCATACCAACCAGGCGCGGCGCAAGCCTTGGCGATAACATATAACCTGATGCAAGTGTCGTATATGGATTTTGTAAAAGATAAACAGGCTGCCTTAATTCAACCGTTGTTCCATCAGGATAAGTAACAGGAAGATCTGTATAATTAATAGACATATTTGCTTCAGGTTGCGCACCAAATACGGCTTGATCCTGAATTTGTAAACCGAAACCCGGAACGGGAACCGGCCCGCCATTTACATCTTTTCCTGGCTGGCTGATGCGGAATAATAATCCTGAATTGGAAGAACCAGAAGTAGGAATTCCTTCACCATCATTACGATGGCAATTAATGCAAGTAATGTTATTATAAATCGGGCCAAGGCCGGTAAATATTGGTGATGGCGGCGCAACAAAAGTTTGCGCAAAAGTTTGATCGCCGATTTGATGAACGCGTGTATCACGTGCATCAAGCCCCGGCATCGGATCGCTGAAGGCATGGGTGGTTGCATCAAAAACAGTTGCAGCGCCGCCGGTTAATCTTTCATCATAACCGCTTTCAGAAAATACATCGGATTTATGGCACATGCTGAATGAACCAACAAACACAGCCATACCTATTATTATATAAAACTTCTTCATAATTTTTTTGGTGAATGGTCAATGATGAATGATGAAAAAACAATTCACCATTAACCATTCACCATTCACGGCTATTAATCTTTTACATATTGTTTTACAAACGTGGTGAGATCGTTATCTAACAGATCCTTTAACGCAGCAAGCTGTGTCATTGTTTGCTGAATTTGCGTGCGCTGATCAAAAATTGCTTTTTCATAAGGTTCAGTAATATTACTAAACGAACTCACTGCTGCTGTAATCTGCGCCTGTATCTGGTTATCGAGGTTTTTATTTTGCGAAGCAACCAAATCTTTAATTCCGGTTCCGCCATTTAAACCCATGTACACATTTTGCAACCCAATAATATTATTTTTAAAATCTATTAATGTATTACTTGAATAAGGCGATTCAGTAATAGTTGAATCTTTATTAATAAAAGGATCATACATTTTTTCTGTGCCCACTTCATTACAGATATCACTCATTGCACCAACGATGGCTAAAAATAAATCCTGGCGTGCAGGAAATTTAATACTTCCACTGCCGGCTGTTGTTATTTGTTGCGCATAATTTGTTGGCGCAGAAGTCCAGCTTTGATAAAGTGGCTGCACATTATTATACAAAATATCGCCAGATAAACTCACGGCATATTGCAATAATCTTGGAGTAAGCTGCGCTGCTGTGCGCCCGTCGCCATGGCCAAAAATTACATACTCCAATGGATGATAACCGCGTAAAGATTGTGCAAGGTTTGCAACATCAGAAACCTGCAATGGATTATTACTTGCAAGCAATGAATCCAATTGCGTATAATCTGTTGGCCATGTATCTGTGTTGGGATCGTAATCATTGTCTTCTACAGGGCCAAATAAAAAGCCTTCACATTGTTCCCAAACCGTACGCATGTTTTTCCACGCAAGCTGTGCTGCTGCAAGGTTTGCTTCGGTTGGTGAAGAATTTAAAGTGGTGATTGCACCGTTTAATGTAACTGCAGAATTGGTAAGGCTGCTGTATTGCGGAAGTGCTGTACTATTTGTAAAATCTTTTATCACAGTTGCTTCTACAGTTGTTGTTGAACCGCCGCTTGAAACTGCTGGCGCTTTATGACAGGCTGAAAATATTATTAATGAAAGAAATGCTATTGATAAAAATTTAATTTTCATGTACGAATTGTTTTACGATTTAATGTGAATAATAATATTTTGCTGATCAACAGATGTTGAATAATGTTTCAGTGGATTTTCCGCAGGGCCTTTTGTTACTTTGCCATTTTTATCAAACTGGCTTCCGTGAAGGCTGCATGTGTAACCGTTTCCGGTTGCAGTTAATTGATTATCCTGGTGCGTGCATTGCATTAATAAAGCTTCATAAGTATTGTCTGCTTTTTTTTGAACTGCTATATCATAATACCATCCTTTCGGGCGAACAAATTGCATGGCTGATTTTGTAAAAGACGAAACAGGAATTTGTATTTCATCATTAATAATTTCTGTATTAATAATATGATACGCAGCCGGGCTGCAGGCCGCGAGCTCAGAAATAAAATAACCCGTTGCCGCAAGCAAACAAATATTACAGGATGATTTCAAAAATTTTCTGCGTTCCATAATTTTATTTTGGTGATGAGTTATAAGGTATGGGTTATAAATTTTTCTGATTATTATTAATCCTTTTTCAATCTATCACACTCCACAACTCATCACTCATAATTTATAACTATAGTTCATTGTTCATAGTTAAAAAGAATATCCAATTCCGATATTTAAAAACTGATCGTTTTGTTTGTATGGCAATGCATTTGGCGGCGGGTTAATAACCAAATCCGGATTTTGCGGGCCAGTGTGCAACAAGCGTACATCAACCTTAATAACAACATTTGGAACAGGCAAATAACCAAAGCCGGCAATAATGTGCGTTTGTTTTTCTGTGCCATCATAAATTGCTTTTGGCGGCGTTGGAATGGATGCATTCAAATCAAGCATTTCGCCTCTTATAAAAGTGATAAACTGTGGCTTTTTTTGTTTTGCATATAACCAGTCATAAGCAATTTCCGCGTAAGCGCCATACATTCCTGTTGCCAGATTTTTTGCATACGCAGCATTTACTTTATCTGCTTCCGGGTAAGCTATGTACGAGAAAAGTGCTTTGGCAGAAAAACCTTTTTTTGCATATTGCAAATCAGCTTCGCCTAAATAAACCGGCGTTCCAAATGCGCCGCTATTTAAACCCAAGCTGTCAGCACTTTTTGGCCGCAAGCCAACCGTTCCGCCCATATAACCAGAAACCTGGAATTTAAAATCAGAAATTAAATATTGAAGCGATGCAGTAACCGCTAAATTATTTGCCAATGCATTGCTGCCTTCTGCGCGGCCGCTGCGCAGGCCATCGCCGTGCGCAAACTCTGCACTATTTAATCCATTAACAATGGCAACAGAATAATTTAACGGCAACCGGTTTGACGAACCATAAAAACCAACACCCAATTCCCGCCAAGTTGCTGGAATTATTAATGTTTCTACAATCGGCCTTTCAACGCCGTTAAAGTTTGAGGGTAAATGGTTTTCATTTAAAATACCAATGCGCGGCACAAACAAACCTGCAACTATATACTGTTTTGGATTGAGGTTGAATTTTAAAAACGCCTGTTCCATAGACACTTCGCCGAGGCCGCTTTCGCCGGCAGCAACTTTTGCGTTTTCAATTTCCAGTTCAGAAAAAAAAGATATTTTTTCATTGAATTGATGGCCGACAAATAACACGGCTCTTTCCAGTGTCATGGTAGAAACGTGCTGGTTAAAATCTCTTTGATAAAATGCACTTCCGTAGCCGGAGATTACAGTTTTACTTCCGTTTTTTCCATTGCGGAGAGAATCTTCATTCGTCATTAATAATTGCTGGGCTGGCGTTCGCGTTTGCGCAGAGAGTTGGTTAAAACAGGCCAATGCTGTTACAAAGCATGCAAAAAATTTCATGCGCAAAAGTCATCCTTAATAAAAATCTTTGTTTACGGATTTAGAAAAAAGGTTTACACAATCAGGAAAATAGTGGTGCTGATTAAACGCTTGCAGTAAATTTTTTTTCCGGAAATATTGGTGATTGCTTATTAAAATCAATTAATCCTGCCTGAAGAAAAATCTAAAAAGAAATTAATGAAAAAGCAATTCGCAAGGTTTTAAACCTGTATGTTTTTTAAACGCAGTAGAAAAATGCGAGATAGACGAATAGCCAAGCAAAACCGAAACATCAGTAACGCTTAATCCTTTTTCATACAAAAGATAACGCGCGTGTTCCATGCGCTGGCTTTGATAAAAATCAAAAATGGTGGTGCCGAACATTTCCTTAAAACCTTTTTTAAGATAACATTCATTAATAGCCACTTTGCGGCTGAGTTCTTTAATCGTTAATGGTTCGCCGATATGTTGTAGTAAAATTTCGCGGGCTTTAATGATCTTTTCCCTGTCGAGTTCGTTTGCTAAAAATTTGCATTGAAAAGTATCCACTTCTTTTTCGCCAAGCATACATTCCAAACTATACAGCAACAACATTTGCGTTTGCGCATTAATGTAAATATTTTCCATACTGCCTGTGTACGTATTGTTCAGCAAGGCTTCCAGCACCATGCGCGTTCTGCCGCAAAGTGATAATATTTTTGAAAAAGAAGAAGTGTGTTTGAAATGAAGGATATCATCTGTTAATGAACTGTTCAGTTTTCCCTGCTTAATAAATTGCGATAAATGAACAACAGAAAATTTGAAACTTAATATGTCAACACTTTCCCTGCGTTCTGCACAATGATTGGATGCATGCATTTTGCATTGATCGCATTCCATATCTTTTTGCTTGCAATACACATTTCCTGCAAGGCAAAAACGCAGTTCTAAATAATTTTCTTTTGGCTTATCTTTTTTATAGTGATAAACCATCATGCCCATATCTTCCAAATTCCATTGCGGATTCTTATGGTAGCGGTTAATAGTATATAAAACAGAACCCGGAATTTGTTGCGTTCTCTCCTGCAACAACACCAATTCGTGCTGCATTACAGGTTGTTTATATGCTAAAGATAATATGTCGGGGCTTTGATGCATGTTCAAACAGCAAATTTACCTTATCAAAAGTTAATAAACAAAGGTTCAGGATTTCAATTTATTAATAAGCGTAATTATGACGATTCCATGACTGATTTGAATTTGAAAAAGTTTTAAAAAATGAGCATTTTTTGGCCTAAAAAATCTTTATAAATGGTGTGTATTTAAAACTGCCGTAAGGCTTATTTTTCATACATTTGCAGTCTTGAAGAATTCATTATTAACCAGCAATATTTTCCCAAAATATGAGTGAAACAACTGAAGAAGTTTTAGTTCCTGCCAGCAGCGATTATGGTGCCGATAATATCCAGGTTTTAGAAGGTTTAGAAGCAGTAAGAAAACGCCCCGCGATGTACATTGGCGACATTGGCGTAAAGGGTTTGCACCACCTGGTTTATGAAGTTGTAGATAACTCAATTGATGAAGCACTTGCTGGTTATTGCAAAAATATAATTGTAACTATTTACGAAGATAATTCTGTAAGTGTAGAAGATGATGGCCGCGGAATTCCTACAGGAATTATGGCGAAAGAAAAACGCAGCGCGCTGGAAGTTGTAATGACTGTTTTGCACGCTGGTGGAAAGTTTGATAAAAATACTTATAAAGTTTCCGGTGGATTGCACGGCGTTGGTGTGAGTTGCGTTAATGCCCTGAGCAGCGATTTACACGTAACTGTTTGCCGGGAAGGAAAAATGTTTGAACAGGATTATAAAATTGGTTTCCCGCAATACCCTGTGCGCGAAATTGGCAAAAGCGATAAAACCGGCACCACCATTCGTTTTTGGCCGGATGCAAGTATTTTTATTACCACAACTTATAATAAAGATATTTTAGAAGGCCGCTTGCGCGAACTCGGTTTTTTAAACCGCGGCGTAAATATTATCCTTAATGATTTGCGAGAAAAAGATGAAGAAGGCAAAACGTATTCAAAAACATTTTACAGTGAAGGCGGCATTGTGGAGTTTGTAGAAATGCTTGATGCAAATGCAGGCCGCAGCCCATTAATACCAAAAGTAATTTTTGTAGAAGGAAAAGATGATGTAACAAATGTTGCCGTAGAAGTTGCACTAACATACAATGATAGTTATGCAGAACACATTTATTCTTACGTTAATAATATTAATACCATTGAAGGCGGAACGCACGTGGCTGGCTTCAGGCGCGCATTAACAAGGGTTTTTAAAAATTACGGCGATAAACAAAATGCGTTTGAAAAAGCAAAGGTTGAAATTGAAGGCGATGACTTTCGTGAAGGATTGAGCGTTATTATTTCCGTGAAAGTTCCCGAGCCTCAGTTTGAAGGACAAACAAAGACAAAGCTTGGTAACAATGAAGTAAGCGGCGTTGTTGATTCAACCGTTTCAAAAGTATTACAAGCGTATCTCGAAGAAAATCCGCGCGAGGCAAAAAATATTATTCAAAAAGTTATTCTTGCTGCGCAGGCAAGGGCTGCTGCAAAAAAAGCAAGGGAACTTGTTCAGCGTAAAAGCGTATTAAGCGGCGGCGGTTTGCCCGGCAAATTAGCCGATTGTTCTGAGCGCGATCCGGAACGTTGTGAATTGTATTTAGTCGAAGGAGATTCGGCTGGTGGAACTGCCAAACAAGGCCGTGACCGCAGCTTCCAGGCCATTCTTCCATTAAGAGGTAAAATTCTTAATGTAGAAAAAGCAATGGAACATAAAATTTATGAGAACGAGGAAATCCGGAATATGTACACTGCGCTTGGCGTAACTGTTGGAACGCAGGAAGATCCAAAAGCATTGAACATTGCTAAACTTCGTTATCACAAATTAATCATCATGACCGATGCCGATGTGGATGGAAGCCATATCGCCACATTAATACTTACTTTCATTTTCAGGTACATGAAAGCGCTGGTGGAACAAGGTTATGTTTTTATCGCGCAGCCGCCTTTATATCTTGTAAAAAAAGGAAAGCAACAAGGTTATGCATGGAATGAAGATCAGCGCAAAATTTTGGTAGATAAATTTAACGGTGGAAAAGAAGACAGCAGCGTTGGCATTCAACGTTACAAAGGTTTGGGTGAAATGAACTCGGACCAATTGTGGGAAACGACGATGAACCCTGACACAAGAACTTTGAAACAGGTAACAATAGAAAGCGCTGCAGAAGCCGATCGTGTATTTGGTATGTTAATGGGCGATGAAGTGGCGCCAAGGCGCGAATTTATCGAAAGCCATGCAAAATATGCAAAATTAGATATTTGATTAAAGTTTGGGCAAACAGCCGATTTTAAAGGATTAGATAATATTTCTCTACCTTTATTAAAATTGAAACAAAGCAGACACGTACTTTTAAATTAATTACTAAATCATTTTAAATCAATAATTATGACAACACCGGTAACTCTTACAGCTTACAATGTAAAGACAAAAGAAAAAAATGTTCCTGTTTTAGATGCGGTCATTACCAAAACTGCAAAAGGTGCTTACATGGCACAAGGCAATGATGGCAAAGGAAATAAGCTTACAACTTTATTAGGAGAACAAAAAGCATTAGCTGCTATTGAAGCCGGCATCGCTAAGAAAGGTTGGTAATCAAAATTTAATTTAAAAAGAACATTAATAGTTCCATAAAAATTTAAAGCCCTTGTGTTTTTATCACCAAGGGCTTTTTTTATTGTTCAGCACGGATAATAATAAGACTATACAAAATCAAGAAAGTTGAATTGCTTGCCCAGAATATTTTTATCGTCCGCATTCAGCCATTTGTTTAAAACGGTTGCGTACACATCTTTAAAATCTACTTTATATTTTAAATCGCCTTCATTCAAATCGCTTAGATCGGGCATCGCATTTATTAATCCTTTTTGTTTTAAACCACCGCTCACCAAAAACATATTATTTGCAGTTCCATGGTCAGTTCCGCCACTGGCATTTTGGGAAACGCGCCTGCCAAATTCTGAAAACGTCATTAATAAAACATCATTAAAACGATTGTTCGATTTTAAATCTGTAACGAAAGATTTGATCGCATCATTCATTTCTGCAAATAAACGTTGCTGCTGGTTTTCCTGGTTTACATGCGTATCAAAACTTCCGAGAGAAACGTAATACACTTTTGTATTAATATCAGAAAATATTAATGAAGCAATCGTTTGAAAGCTTTTTCCGATTTCTGTTTTTGGATAAAGAGTTGAAGATGCATGCAACTTACTTTGCTGAAAAATATAATCAGCGCTCGATAATGTTTCCGCCATTGTTTTATATAAATAATCAACCGGCTGTTCGTGATCTTCTTTATGGCTTGCCATCACATCTTTAAAATAATTTCCATGGCTTGTGTTATACAACCGCTGCGGATCTTTAAATGCCAATCCTTTCATCTGATCGCCTTTTAACGCAAGGCTTAATACATCATCAATTTCCAAAGCTTGTGTTGGTTTATCGCAGCCTTTGCATTGTGCATCTAAATATCTGCCAAGCCATCCTGTTGTAATATAATCTTTGCTGTTGCTTGCAGTTTGCCAAATATCCATACTTCGAAAATGCGAACGATCGGGATTCGGATAACCAACGCTGTTGAGGATTCCGAGGCTTCCATCATCATACAAATCTTTTAGACCTGTTAGTGCCGGATGCAAACCTGCTTCATCTGTTAATGATAAAACTTTATCTTTTTCAATACCGAGTTTCGGCCTTCCGCTATAATATAAATCGTTGCGGTAAGGAATTACAGTGTTCAATCCATCATTTCCGCCACTCAGTTGCAGCACCACCAAAACTTTATTGCCTTGGGGAACCATTGCAGGTTTTTCAAAAGCTTTTAAAAATTTCGGCATCATTAAAGATGCAGTTGCCAATGAACCGAGTTGTATAAATTGTTTTCTTTTAATCAGCATATTCTAAGCTTAAAGCTAAACGCTAAAAGCCAAACGCAGCTTGCGCTAAGCTTTTTACGTTTCGCATAGTTAACAAAGTTGATAATCCGGCGTGCTCATTAATTGGATGGTTGTAGTTTTAATAAAATTGTCGCGGCTACTTGCATCCACATATTTTTTCAAAGTTGTTTCATCAACACTTGTTTGTGTTTGCAAAACTGTTTGGGCAATGGAACTGGATAAATTCTCTCGCGGCACTTTTTCAAATTTTTGCAAAAAGCTGTCCCAGTTTATTTGCGCATTAATCATTTGGCCGCCTTTTATTTTTCCAAAACCTTTTACTTTCATGTCGTTTCCATTCATATCGTGCATGCCCATCATTTGGTCATCATCATCTTTTGGCTTCATCTGTATTTCTGCCGATGCGTAAATAATTTGCGGGATGCGCAGGCGGAACATTAATGCAGAACTGTCGATCCAATTTGTGCCGCCGGGCCAGCCTGCTACGTTTGGCGGGTAAAATAATAATTGCCCAAGCACACGCTGTATTAATATTTGTGAGTCTGCATTTTCAACTTGCATCGGCAGCATTCGCCTGATGCCAACCAATAATTCAACCGGGGATTTTATTATTGCGCCAATATTTTTTTGATCATAAAACCAATCGCTTGTAAAAATATCTTCCACCAGTTTTGTGATGTCGTATTTATTATTATAAAAACGATCAGCAAGCCAGTTAACTTTCTGTTCATCAACATTATCATTTACAAAAAAGTGGTATATCTTTTTGCAAATAAATTTTGCTGTTTGTTTTTGTTCAAGCAAAATATCAAGCACATCATTGCCATCAAAATAACCGGATTTTCCAAGCACTGTTTTTTGCCCGTCGTCGTGCTGATTTTTTCTAAATACAAATTCTCCCTGCAAATCTGCGCCCCAGCCTGTGAATGCGCGCGCTGATTCTTTCACATCATTTTCCGTATAATTTCCGCGGCCCATTGTAAAAAGTTCCATCACCTCACGCGCAAAATTTTCGTTGGGATGATCTTTTTTATTCTGATTATTATTCAAAAAATTTATCATCGCCGCGCTCTTACTTACTTGGTGCAATAAATCACCAAAATTGCCTAATGCATTTTTGCGGATAATGTCCAATAATATTTGCTGGTAAAAAATATTTTCATTGCGAGATGCAAAATGCCCGTGCCAAAACAGCGACATTTTTTCGCGCAGTTGCGCATCGCTGTTCACCATTTCATTAATCCATGCAAGGTTTAAATTTTTTAAATCCTGCTGCGATTGTTTCCTGAATTGTTTTTTTTCTTCGGGAGATAAATCTTTTTTCTTAATCATTTCGCCGCCGGCGCCCGTCATCATTGCTGTCAATTCATTATCTGCCACAACAATTTGCTGCGGCATTTTTGAAGAAGCTTTAATAACAGATTTGAATAAAGATTTTTGAGAAGTATTGTCAAGCAAATTAAGCGTTTCCGCCGAAGGCCCAAAGCCGGCGCGCCACAATAAATGCTGGTTCTTCAACTGGTTGGTAATTACCATCGCCTCAAATTTTTGTTTTGACTATGGCAACAACGTAAAGTTTAAGGATTAATTTTCCGGCAATTATTAATAAAAATATTTTATGGAAATGCTGCAATTTTATACAGCATCTCTGTTTGCATTAAATGCTTTCACAAATCAATTTTTCAGCATTATTTTTTTTCTTCCAGCGAATGCATTCGCGCTTCAACGCCTTTTTTCAGTTGTTGATATTCATCAGCTTTTAAAGTTGCTTTTTGTTCTTCTATATTTTTATCTAAAAGAAGAAAATATTTTTTTTTGCTTCGTCTTTATTATGAAGGTTTTGATACATTTCGCCGATACTATTAAATAGGTTAATCTTTTGGAAAAAGCTGGTGCGCCCAAAACAATATTTTTAAAGCATCGTTTGGTTTGCCCATATAAAAAAATGTATACGCAAGCTGATTTAAATTCTGAGGATTAAGGATTGTTAATTTTTGTTTGTGTAAATCATCATAATATTTTAGCAGGTTGTCTACGTTGAAATATTGATAATCAAAATATGCTTTTAGCCCGTTTAATACACCAATTTGAAATATGGACCAATGTGTTTCGGAAGCAGAGAAATCCTGGTTTTTGAAAACAATTTTTTGCTGAAATGATCCGCTTTTAAAAATAGCAGCAATTTGGTTTCTTGCAACAATCCAATCGCCTTCTTCAGGATAGCTTTATAAAGGAGCATTTATGTACATTTAAAGCATTCGCAAAGAAGTCTGGATATTAATGGAAAATTTGAAGAAGTTAAGTAGGTATGCATTTCTATAATTATTAATAAAATTTTACTTCGATAATAAAACACGGATTCCCAAAGTAAATGCGGCAATATTATTAAGGCTTGTTCCGGCAGAAAAAGTATGTGTTTTTATATCGGTGAGTACGCCGGCATTTGTTTGGTTATCGCGGGTATGATCGTATTCTATATAAAACAAATTATTGAAACCGGTTTCCAAATGCACTCTTTTACTCACCTGGTATGATATGCCCGGATAAAAACCAAAACTTACTGTATAGCCTTTTATATCATCATCAAATTCCGGATCGCCCTGTTTTATTTTTCCGGTATTAAATGTTCCTCCAATTCGGCCTTGCCCGAAAACATAAAAACCTTTTCCGATAGGCACATACCTGCGCATAAAAACGCCTGCTCCAAAAGTATTTGTAATTTGATTATAGGGATAGTTGGTGGTTAATGTTTTTGTATAAACATAAGTAAGGTCAACGCCGACAATAAGGTTATTTTTTATCGCTTTGCCAATGGCAGGAGTAAAATTAAACTGGTTATTATTTGTGGTTTGGTTAGCCACTTGCGGCGAAGATGCTGCCTGGTTATAATAACTTACCTGGCCGCCCAAAAAAATACTGCCTTTGTTTATTTGCGCCTGGCTTTTAAAAAATACAATGGAAAGAATTAATAAGATTGGTAAAATTCTGGCTTTCATAGAAATTTATTTTGTTAAACAATAACGTAAACAAAGCAAAAATCTTTTATTAATGAATATTTCTTTCTAATGTATTTTCATGTACGCTCAGCTAATCGTTTTGTTTCCAAAGTAATTATGCAGCACTTCCGGCAACAAAATTTCGTTTTCTGTTTGGTTATTTTCCAGCAGGCACGCAACAATTCTTGGTAGCGCCAATGAACTTCCATTTAATGAATGAACGAGCTGCGTTTTATTATTAATGTCTTTAAAACGAATTTTCATCCGGTTGGTTTGATAAGCTTCGAAGTTGCTTACAGAGCTTACTTCCAGCCACTTTTGTTGCGCAGCGCTGTACACTTCAAAATCATAAGTTAATGCAGAAGTAAAACCCATATCGCCGCCGCACAATTTTAAAATTCTGTATGGAAGCATTAATGATTGCAATAATTTTTCTACATGCAAAACCATTTCTTCAAGCACATCATAACTTTTTTCGGGATGAACGAGTTGCACAATTTCAACCTTATCAAACTGGTGCAAACGGTTTAAGCCGCGCACATCTTTTCCATAACTTCCGGCTTCGCGGCGAAAGCATGGTGTGTATGCAGTCATCTTAATTGGCAACTCATTTTCTTTTACAATTTCATCACGATAAATATTTGTCAACGGAACTTCTGAAGTTGGAATCAAATAAAAATTATCTGCATTCGCAAAATACATTTGGCCTTCTTTATCGGGCAATTGGCCGGTGCCAAATGCAGAATTTTCATTCACCATTAATGGCGGCTGATATTCAATAAAACCTGCAGCAGTATTAAAATCCAAAAAATACTGTATTAATGAACGTTGCAGTTTTGCGCCTTTATTAATGTAAACAGGAAAACCGCTTCCGGTAATTTTATTGCCAAGTTCAAAATCAATCAAATTATATTTCTTCGCTAAATCCCAGTGTGGAACTGCGTTTGCGGGCAATGTTGGTTTTGTTCCGCCTTCGCGCACAATAATATTATCTTCCGGTGTTTTGCCAGCAGGAACTTTTATTGATGGAAGATTTGGAAGCTTTAATAATTGATCACGCAATAATTTTTCCAGCGTTTCTAATTCAGGCTTAGCATTATTAATAACAGATTTTAATGCAATTACTTTTTCTCTTAATACATCTGCTTCATCTTTTTTTCCTTCTTTTATTAATGCAGGAATTTGTGCAGAGTTTGCATTAACCTGCATTTGCGCATCTTCAATTTTTCTTTTTATAATTTTCGAATCATCATCAAGCTTAATAATTTCATCAACGATTGCTATCTCTTTAAAATTTTTTATTGCGAGCCTTTCTTTCACAAAATCTTTATTGTCGCGTATAAATTTCACATCTAACATTTGCAAAAAATTTTTGCAAAGATAGTTTTTGAAATGGAGATACACAACGTTGCAAACGGTAACAAGCACTTCAATTAAAATGTTACTTTCATAAAAAATTTTTTATGATTGATTTAGGAATGATTACAACAAGTATTGAATTAAGCGGCTACAAAGTTGAACGCAACCTTGGCGTTGTTCGCGGAATAACAGTTCGTTCAAGAAGTGTGTTGGGAAATATTGCCGGCGGCTTGCAAAGTTTGCTTGGCGGCAGGCTTTCTATTTATGTTGAATTGTGTGAAACCTCGCGTGAAGAAGCGTTTCAACACATGATACAACATGCGACGGAACGCGGCGCCAATGCGATTATTAATGTGCGTTATGATGCCAATGAAATTACAGATGGCATTACAGAAGTGCTTGCATATGGAACGGCAGTTTTTGCGGAAAAAATTTAGCCGGGTTTTTTCTTGTAAACATCGGGATTAGATTTTCGCATGATGCGATCTGGTTCATCAAGTTGCTTAAAACCAAATTGTGCGTATAATCCGTGCGCATCTTTTGTGCCGAGCAACCATGTGCGGAAACCCTGCAATTCCGGGTGATTCATTATTGTTTCCATCAACCATTTTGATAATCCGCAGCGGCGGTACATTTCATCAATAAAAACATCTGCGAGATAACCAAACGTTGCATTATCAGTTACTACTCTTGCAAAACCAATTTGTTTTTCATTTTCAAAAATGCCAAAACAAAGCGAACCATTAATAGATTTTTTTACAACTTCTACCGGAATATTTTCTGCCCAATATGAATCGGTGGACAAAAAATGATGAATGTATTCAACATCCATTTTTTCTTTTTCGGTAGTAATTATTAATGAACCTTTTTCCCAAATCATTAATAAAATGTTTTTACAAATGTAAATATATACCGCTTTGTTTTTTGCATGAATGGTTTGCAAACTTTCGGTTGTATAACATTTATATTTGCAAATAGTATGCATGCACAAGATGACTTACAAACGAGATGGTGGAACCTGGAAGCCAGCCTGGCTGAGCGTTTTGGCAAAAAGCCGGATATGGAAGCGATTTTATTTTTAATCGGCGTGCAGGAATTGGGTGAGCTCCGCGATAAATTTTCCAAAGAACAAAAACAGGATTTGATGCACGTTGCCGTATGTTCTTTATTTGCGCAAAGCGGTTATTATGAATTGGAAAGAGTTGATGAAGATGGCTGGCCGCACTTTCGTCAATTGAAAGTTTTACCAACAATGAATATGATGGAACAGGAAAGTTTTATGAAAGATCATATTTTACTTTATTTTGAAAGCAATGAGATTTGATGGCGGATTTATAATTTTTGATTTTGTGATTTCTGATTTATTATTAATGAAGAATCCAAATTATTTTTAATGATTTAAAAATTATTTTCTTTTCGGCCAACGATCATCTATCAACTTTTTAAAAAACCACAACACCAAAACATGCAGCGCATTTTTCTTTTTTTATTAATACTCATTTTTATTTCCTGCAACCCGAAATTATCAAATGGATTGCGCAAAAATGATTTGAAAAAAGATGTAGAAATGATAACCGATAAAGGAACAATTATTATTCGTTTATCAGATTCAACGCCGCTGCATCGTGATAATTTTTTAAAACTTGTCAAACAAAAATATTTTGACAGCATCATGTTTCACCGCGTTATAAAAAACTTTATGATTCAAACCGGCGACCCTGATAGCAAACATGCAAAGCCGGGAGACGAATTGGGTAATGGCGGGCCAGCTTATACCATTCCTGCAGAATTTAATTTGAGTCTATTTCATTACAAAGGTATGGTTGCCGCTGCGCGGGAAAGTGACGATGTTAATCCAAAAAAAGCAAGTAGCGCAAGCCAGTTTTATATTGTTCAGGGAAAAAAATTTACCGATGCCGGTTTGGATTCTGTAGAAAATTTTCGATTAAAGGGAAGAAAAATTCCCACGAAGCAGCGCGAAGTGTATAAAACAATTGGCGGCACGCCGCATCTCGACCAAAATTATACAGTGTTTGGCGAAGTAATAAAAGGTTTGCCTGTGGTGGATTCTATCGCAGCAACGCCAACAGACAAATCATCCGACAGGCCAATTACGGATATCCGCATTATACAAATGCGATTAATAAAACGTAATAAATAATTCCTTAAACAGCGTGTTGTAAATTCACGCGTATTTCGTAATCTTTGCAACACAAAATTTTTCTTTATGAGTTTCCCCGACAATCTTCGCTATACAAAAGATCATGAATGGATAAAAATTGAAAGCGGAAATGTAGCCGTAATCGGTATTACAGATTTTGCCCAAAAAGAATTGGGAGATATTGTATATGTAGAAGTTGAAACTATCGGAAAGGCTTTGGAAGCAGATGCAATTTTTGGAACTGTTGAAGCAGTAAAAACAGTGTCTGATTTATACCTCCCTGTATCCGGCACTATTATAGCATTAAATCCAGCATTGGCAACATCTCCGGAGCTTGTAAATTCTGATCCGTATGGTGAAGGATGGATGGTTAAAGTAGAAGTAAAAAACCCGGAGGATATTGATAAACTGTTAGACGCAGCAGCTTATCAATCGACAGTTGCATAAATTATTAATAAGCGTTTGTTATATTGAACTTAAATAAATTGTTTATCATTCCTTTTGCCCAATTCGCTCACATATACTGAACAAGAACTTGTACTTTTATTAAGAGACAGGAATAACCAGGCATTTAATTATCTGTACGATAATTATTCTGGCGCGCTGTATAGTATTATTTTACAAATTATACAGGAGAATGAACTAGCAAGCGATGTGTTGCAGGAAGTGTTTATTAATATATGGCGCAAAATGGAAAGCTACGATGCAACAAAAGGAAGATTATTTACATGGATGCTGAATATTGCACGCAATGCTTCCATAGATACCCTGCGTTCTAAAAGTTATCAGAACAGTAAAAAAAACCAAGAACTTCCAGATAACGTACATTCAAGTAGTCCCGGCCAAATAACCCAGTTAAATGTTGATAATATAGGATTAAAGAAAACTCTTGAAAAATTAAAACCCGAGCATCGCGTATTAATCGATTTAGCATATTTTAAAGGATATACCCATGAGGAAATTGCCGAAATTGAAGGCATTCCTTTGGGAACGGTTAAAACCCGTATCAGGAATTCATTGTTACAACTAAGAGCATATTTGCAATAAAAAAAGTGAACACGCAAGAATACATATCGAGTGGAATAGTTGAAAGCTATGTGTTAGGACTGGCAAGCCAGGAAGAACAACTAGAGTTCGAACGCATGTCTTCGCTACATCCCGAAGTAAAAGCTGCAAGAGAAGCTTTTGAAACAGCGCTTGAAAAACAAGCACTGGATGAAGCCGTTGCGCCGCCTGCACATATAAAAGATAAAATTTTTGCCGCTATTGCAAATGAACCTGATCAGCCATTAATAAATACATCAACGCCTTCTATTAATACAATGGAGCAAGCGCCGGTTATAACTATGGGCTGGCTTCGTTATGCAGCAGTAGCATCCGTAATTTTATTATTAGGCAGCACAATACTTAATTTTTATTTCTTTAATCAATATAAAGAATACAGCGCGAAGTATGATCAGTTGGTTTCAAACCAATCGCAAATGGCTTCTGCAAATCAAACATTACAAACAAAATTGCAGGACTATGAATCAGCAATAAACCTGATTAAAGATCCGCAAATGGCTATTGTAAAAATGCCTGCAGTTGCAACAAGCCCAAATCCGGCAAGCCTTGCAACAGTATATTGGGATACGCGTTCGAAAGATGTTTATATGCTCGTTAATAATTTGCCGCAAGCATCTTCTGATAAGCAATACCAGTTGTGGGCTTTGGTTGATGGCAAACCTGTAGATGCCGGTGTGTTTGATGTGAAAGAAGGTTTGTCATTTATAAAAATGAAAAATATTCCGAAAGCACAAGCCTTTGCAGTAACGCTTGAAAAGCACGGTGGAAGCGAATCTCCTACAATGACAGCATTGTATGTTTTAGGAAAAATAACAAGCTGATAAAAAATATTTTCAAAATATAAATAAAAAAGTCCCGCATTGTGGGACTTTTTTATTTCATTTACAATAATGAAAACAGGTATAAAATTTTTAAAAAAATATTTCAGTAAATTATTTTTTCCTGTTGCGTGGACGATTATTATTTTAATCTTATTAATGCTTCCGGGAAATATGTTGCCGAATGAAAAGCATTTTAAAATTCCCAACTTCGATAAGTTTGTTCACATCAGTTTATTTGGCGGCTTTGTTTTTTTGTGGTGTTTATATATTAGTACAAGAAATTTTTCTATCAATAAAAACCTCGTTTTATTCTTCTGGATTTTTACAACAGGAATTGCTTTAGGAATTTCTATGGAGTTTGTACAAAAATATTTTATTCCTTTCAGGGATTTTTCTCTTGGAGATATTATTGCAGATATGATTGGTGCGAGCATCGGATATGGCGTTTCCAACATTTATCTTGTTGAGGAAATTGATACACATTAACTTTTTGAGGTTGCGTAGAAATTCTACAAGCGCATTTATTAATTAACAAAATTTTGTTGGTGAGATTATTATTTAAGCTAATAAGAAGACTGATTATTTTATAGAAAGGCTATAAAAAAAGTAAGCCCCTGTAGAAACAGGGGCCGTAACCAAAACTAACTGCTTATGAGAAAATTGACTGCTTTTTAGAGAGTCAAATAGAAAAGACTTGTTTAATTATATTCTTAATAACGCAAATCAGGTGCCAATATTATATCACTCTACTAAGAAAAAATTTTAAAGAACTATAGCAAATTGCTATACCAAATGTACGTTGCAATTTATATACCCGGATTGTTTTTTTTATCCTATAACAATTAATTAGCAATGCATAAAAAAATGTTATAGCGTTTCATCCTTGTAAAAATCAACTGCAAAGAACTTCATTAATAAGACGTGCAACTTATGAAAAAGTTTAAGCTTCGTGCGTTAAAGAAAATAAAAAAACGGCGCTTTTGCAAGCACCGTTATTAATAAATTTATTTTTCATTTATTAATGATTGCCAAACATTCCTTTTATTTTATCCATAATACCCGCGCCACCACTCTCTTCCAGGTTACTAATAATTCCTTGTAAACCCTGGCCGCCGGTAAGATGGCCGATTATTCCCTGCAAATCAAAACTGCTGTCATTTGGATCGTTTGTTTTATGAACAAGGCTTTGTATCACGTTAGGAATTACACTTGTCGCAATACCATTCGCTGCATTTTGATCAAGCCCGAATTTACTCATCAGGCTTTGTATCACGTTGGTTGTTATATTTTGCGTTGCAGGATTGGTTGCAACATCGCCACCTTTGCCTTGCAGCAAATTTAAAACTTCCTGGCCGCCGCCACTTGTAATCATACTTTGTAAACTGCTGATTATTGAATTGCCAGTTGCTGCAACTGCTGCATCATTCTGGCTGTTTGGAATTGCAGGGTTATTAATGATTGCGTTGCCTGCATGTTGTTTAATAAGATCGATAAGATTTTCTAACATAAGAACAAGTTTTGTACAATGTACGATTTTGATAAATACATTGCAATGATGAAATGATTATTTTTTAAAACAGTTGATGGTTTATGATTGAAGCAATATTAATTGGGCAAAACATCTTACATGATTATTATGCAGATTACGTAATTATTGGTTAGCCATTTTTTCTGAATTTTCTGCAAACTGCAAAGCATTAATAAACTCCTGGATGTTTCCATTAAGCACATCATCCAGGTTATACACTGTTAATCCGATTCGATGATCAGTTACCCTTCCCTGCGGAAAATTGTACGTTCTTATTTTCGCACTGCGATCTCCGGTGCTTACCAAACTTTTTCTGTGGCGTGAAATTTCATCTTCCTGTTTGCGCACTTGTTCTTCATACAATTTTGTGCGCAACATATTCATTGCTTTTTCGCGGTTGCCCAACTGGCTTCTTTCTGTTTGGCAAACAACAACAACACCGGTTGGTATATGCGTTAAAAAAACTTTTGTTTCTACTTTGTTTACATTTTGTCCGCCGGCGCCGCCGCTTCTTGCTGTTTCCATTTTTACATCGCTTTCTTTCAATTCAAAATCCACTTCTTCAGCTTCCGGCATGGCTGCAACCGTTGCTGCGCTTGTATGCACGCGTCCGCTCTGTTCTGTATCAGGCACGCGCTGCACGCGGTGTACGCCACTTTCAAATTTTAAAGTTCCATAAACATCATCGCCAATAACTTCCAATTGCACTTCTTTATAACCACCAACTGTTCCTTCGCTTTCACTTAAAATACTTGTTTTCCAACCTTTGCGTTCGCAATATTTTATATACATGCGCAGCAAACTTCCTGCAAACAAACTTGCTTCGTCGCCGCCGGTTCCGGCGCGTATTTCCAATATCGCATTCTTTTCATCCTGCGGATCTTTTGGTATTAATAATTGGCGGATGAATGCTTCCATCTTTTCTTTTTCTTCATCCAGCGCAGGCGCTTCGGCTTTTGCCAATTCACGCAATTCTTCATCGTCGCCGTTTAATGCTTCTTTATAAAAATCAATATCAGCCAATAATTTTTTATACGCATCATACGATTGCACAATCTTCTCAACGCTGCGGTATTCCTTGCTCATCGCGCTGAACTTTATCCTGTCGCTTACAATTTCCGGATTGCTCAGCGACACGCCTAAATCTTCAAACTTTGCTTTTATAGCTTCTAAATTATCTAACATAACTGTAAAAATTCCATTGAATAAAACCCAAATCTATATTGGTTACGGTCTGCAAAATTAACGATTCAAAACAGATATTAATAGTGAAATATAATTTGGGCTTTAGATTTTGTTTTTATCAATTTTACAACCATGGATTACAGAAAATTTAACGCAACACATTTATTTACCGGGCATGAAATGCTGGATGAAAATTTTGTATTAATAACCACAAAAGATGGAACCGTAGAAAACATTTTACCTGTGAAAGATGCAGGTGAAAACTTAGAAATTTTTGATGGAATAATTTCACCCGGATTTATTAATTGCCATTGCCATCTTGAATTATCGCACATGAAAAATTTAATTCCCGAAAAAACAGGCATGATAGATTTTTTATTATCCGTCATAAAACAAAGAAATTTTTCACCGGAAATTATACAGGAAGCTATTAATGACGCAGAACAAAAAATGTTGCAAAGCGGCATAGTTGCCGTTGGCGATATTTGTAATACGGCTGATACACTTGCGCAAAAAAAACAAGGCAATTTATATTATCACAATTTTATTGAAGCAACTGGTTTTGTAGAAACCAGTGCCACAGCGCGTTTCGAGAGCAGTGTAGAAATTTTCAAAAAGTTTGCGCAACAATATAGTTTGCCGATTGAATCAAATTCAATTGTGCCGCATGCGCCATATTCTGTTTCAAAAAAATTATTTGAGCTGATAATAAATTTTCCCGGCAATCATTTATTAACGATTCACAACCAGGAAAGCGAAGCAGAAAATGAATTTTTACAGTCAGGCACCGGCGATTTTTTAAGATTATACCAATTACTCGGTATTGATATTTCTTTTTTTCAACCAACAAAAAAAAGAAGTCTTGAAATTTATTTGCCTTACTTTAAAAAAAACCAATCATTAATATTGGTGCATAATGTAACTACGAATGAAGAAGATTTTGAAACGATGATTAATGATGGATGGAAGATGGCCGATAAAAAAAATCCGGCCAACGATCATCAATCATCAACCAATTTGCATTTCTGTCTATGCCCAAATGCAAACGAATACATTACCGGAACACTGCCTGATGTTGATTTATTAATAAAAAACAATTGCTCAATTGTTGTGGGAACAGACAGCCTTGCTTCCAACAACCAATTAAATATTTTAGAAGAATTGAAAACCTTGCAACATCAGTTTCCAAATCTTGAAACAACGACATTATTAAAATGGGCAACGATTAATGGCGCGCAGGTTTTGCAGTTGGAATCATTAACAGGCAGTTTTGAAAACGGAAAACAACCAGGAATTGTGTTGATTGAAAATATAGTTGATAAAAAATTAACAACACATTCAACATCGAAAAGAATACTTTAGCTAATGTGGAAATGTGATAAAATCATAAATGAATAAATATTCATTTATGATTTTATTTTTTTACGCCGCTTGTTTTTTCTTAAAATCTTGTTTCTTGACTCTTGCTCCTTGATTCTTTTTTTAACCTTGTTCGATGTTCTTTACAACACTGCCTGCAACACCGGCAACGTTTTCATCGCGCCAAAATCTTGAATATGCATGGCATAAAAATTTTGGTAAGATTGTAATAAAATGCGGCGCATTTCCTGGTTTAATTTTATTTGATTGAGTTCGTGCGGCTGGCGCACTTTTAAAAGTTGTGACGTTGCAAAACTAAATTGCCCGTCTAAAAAATATGGATGGACCGGTTGCTCGTTTACAAAAATTCCCTGCTGCAAATCAAGTACAGTGTTGGTTTCATCATATTCATCAGAAATATGAAAACCAAAAAAATTGGTAAGGTGCAACGTAAAAAATAACGGATAATTTGCGACAACACTTTCTTCGCTTTCATCCAAATAAATAAAAGCATCTTCAATAAAATGAAATAAATCTGAATTTGGTTCCGGCTGGCGCAAACATTTTTGCAGCAATTCAACCATAAATAATGCAACTAAATTTTTAGTAACATTAAAAAAAAGATTTTTGTAGATGTAGCCCCATTTAAATTCTTTTAATCGCTGCAAATTTTTCAGCTCGTTGTGATAAACCACCAAATCCAGCAGGGCTGCGGGTTGAAAGAGATTTGCTTTGCCCGAACCTTTTTTTGAAGAAATGCGCACACCATTTATTAAGTACGACTGAATACCAAATAATTCTGTATATAACGAAACAATTAAACTTGTTTCACCATATTTTAAACTCCGCAAAACTATCCCGTTGGTTTTGTGTACCATAAAATTTCTCCGTCAATTCAAAAACAAAAATCTCTTCAAAGTTAGCAACCGCCGGCGCTGGAAAAGCCAGTTAAAATAAGTTTCTTTGCATTAGTTTGCGCATATGAAAAATGAGTTAAGATGCCAGTTGACCGTTGACATATGAACGAACAATATTTTTATACTTCTGTCAACTGTAATCTGTAATCCATCAACTAAAAACATACTAAAATAAACACACCAATTATATGTGGGGAAACATCGCTGGTTTTGTATTGCGCTTCCGGTTGTTATTATTAACGTTGTTAATTGCGGCAACTGCATTTATGGGTTACCATGCATCCAAAGTGCAATTGAGTTATGAATTTGCTCGCGCAGTGCCAATTGATAATCCAAAATATGTTGCTTATCAAAACTTCAAAAAAACGTTTGGTGAAGATGGAAACCTGCTCGTAATCGGCGTGCAAACAGATAAACTTTTTGACCAGGATATTTTTAATGATTACGTTGCCCTTAATAATAAACTTAAAAAAATTACCGGCGTTGAATCTGTGTTAAGCGTTCCGTATGCTGTAAATCTTGTAAAAAAAATTAAAGAAGACAGTTCACAAACATTAATGGCAGTTCCTGTTTTTCGCAATGCAAATTTATCGCAGCAAGAAACTGATAGCAGCAAAAAAGTTTTTTTTAATTTGATTTTTTATCGTGGCTTATTATACAACGCGCAAACAAATACTTATTTGATTGCAGTAAATGTAAATCGCGATATCATGGCTTCTGCAAGAAGAACCATTACTGTAAAAGCTATTAATGATGCAGGAGATGAGTTTGGCAGCAAACATAATATTGAGATGCATTACAGCGGGCTTCCGTTTATACGCACAAATATGGCGGTGAAAATTGCCAATGAAATGAAAGTGTTTTTAGTGAGTTCTATTCTTTTATCTGCACTTATTTTATTGCTTTTTTTCAGGAGTTTTAGCACGATGTTTTTATCGCTTGCAGTGGTATTAATCGGTGTGATTTGGAGCCTCGGAACGATGGATTTATTTGGTTATAAAATCACATTATTATCAGGCGTTATTCCGCCGCTTGTTGTTGTAATCGGCATACCAAATTGTATTTATTTTTTAAATAAATTTCATACATCATACAATGAAACGCGCGATAAAACGAAAGCGTTGTATGAGATGATCCGCAAAATGGGCATTGTTACTTTATTCTGTAACATCACCGCTGCTATTGGGTTTGGCGTGTTTGCATTAACCAAGAGTGCTATATTAAATGAGTTTGGCGTTGTGGCTGGCATTAATATAATGATGTTGTTTTTTATATCGTTTATATTAATACCCGGCGTGTTGAGTTACCTGCCAGATCCGAAAGAAAAACATACGCGTTATTTAAAAAACAAATGGCTTACATCTGTTTTAAATGTATTGGAAAAATGGACTTTAAACCATCAAAAAACAGTGTATGCAGTTACTGCAATTGTGCTGGTTATTTCAGTGATTGGAATTACAAAAATTAAATCAGAAGGGTTTGTTGTTGATGATTTGCCAAAGACAGATCGCATGTATAAAGATCTTAAATTTTTTGAAGCAAATTTCAGAGGTGTGATGCCGTTGGAAATTGTGATTGATACCAAAAGAAAAAATGGTTTGCGCATTAATCCACTGCAAACTTTTGATAAGATTGATCAGCTTTCAAAATATATTGAAGCAAAACCAAACCTTGCAAAACCATTATCAATTGTTGAAGGATTAAAGTTTGTGCGCCAGGCTTATTATGAGGGCGACAGTTCCAGTTATGGTTTGCCAAATCAATTTGATATTTCATTTCTTGCTGCTTATTTAAATACAAAACCAAATGACAGCAGCAACAAGAAAAATAATTTTTTAAAACTTGTAAATTCTTTTATTGACAGCAACAAACAACAAACACGCATTAGTGTAAATATGATGGATGTTGGCACTATTAAATTGCCATTAATATTAAATGATATTGAAAAAAAATCTGCCCAATTATTCGATTCATCAAAATATAAAATTGTATTTACCGGCAGCAGCGTAACTTATTTGGAAGGAAGCAATTTTATTATAAAAGGATTGCAGCAAAGTATATTGTATGCGTTTATTTTAATAGCAATTTGCATGTTGTATTTATTTAAATCGCTGCGCATTTTGCTGTGTTCATTAATACCAAATATGATTCCGTTGGTAATAACTGCAGGCGTAATGGGTTGGGTTGGCGTTTCGCTGAAACCTTCTACCGTATTGGTTTTCAGCATTGCGCTTGGAATTGCAATTGATATCACCATCCGGTTTTTAGTAAATTATAAACAAGAACTTGCAAACGGAAAAGCCGATCAAAAACAAACGGTTATTAATACCATTCACACAACGGGAATTAGTATTATTTATACATCATTGGTATTAATAGCAGGCTTTGGAATTTTTTGTTTCAGCGGCTTTGGCGGAACAAAAGCATTGGGATGGTTAACTTCACTTACATTAATAATGGCCACATTAACCAACCTTATTTTCCTGCCAACTTTATTAATAACATTGGGAAAGAAAAAACAAAATGCTTGATATAAAAAACGATGCGGGACACGAATAAGGGATTTTAAAATATTAATCCCGTATCTCGAATCCCGCATCTAAAATCTTACTCACACAATTACATCTTAAACCTTACTGCAACACTTCTTTTAATTTATTTTCTAAATCTGCTCCGCGTAATTCCTGTGCAATTATTTTTCCCTGTGGATCAACCAATATATTAAAAGGTATTCCCTGGAATTGAAAAACTTCAACAGCATGGCTGTTCCAATATTTTAAATCGCTCACCTGCGCCCACGATAAATTATCATCCTTTACTGCTTTTTGCCACGCTCCTTTATCTTTATCAAGCGACACACCAAGTATGGCAAAATTTTTATTTTTATATTCTGAATATGCTTTTACAACATTCGGGTTTTCCATTCTGCACGGGCCACACCAGCTCGCCCAAAAATCTACCAAAACATATTTTCCTTTAAATGAAGAAAGTGGAATAGCTTTTCCATCGGCATCATCCAAACTCAGTTCCGGCGCGGGTTTGCCAACCCATGTGCCTGATGTAGGTTCAGGCGTTTGTGCTTGTGTTTTTTGTGCATAATAACTTTTGCGCATATCCTGCAACACTAAATTATCAGGGAATTTTTTTGTTACAACAGCCAATTCTTTTTCAAAATCCGGCGTTGATAAACTGCGAGATGCCCAACCTAAAGCAAGCACACTTAATGAACCGTTTGAACTTTTTTCAATAAAATTTTTTAAATAACTATTCAAATCTTCAATCGTATTATTTTTTGTTGCAGTTGCCGTAATCATAATACTATCAGGTGCATTTGCTTTTTTCAAACTATCCAGCTCAGCAAATTGCCTATCTACTTCAAAATTCTTTTTTCCAAAAGTACTTATCAAATCTTTCAACATCGTGCTTGCAGGCGAACCGCTTACTTCATAGTAATCATCTTTTTTTCCTAAGTCTACATCTACTTTTATTTCCTCTGCATCATTAATAATTGGCACCGGAATATTATCTCCAAAAACAAGTTCATAAATTTCCTGTTTTTTTCCACTAGCCGTTAAACTGAAGCTGCCATTGCTTCCTGAAAGTTTTGCAGAATCCAAAGTAACAGGCAATTGATCTTTTCCGGTTGGTATAGAAAGCAGCGCAACTTTTGTTACCGTTGCATTTTTAAAACTTCCAACCACATGAAATTTATTTTGCCCGTTTTGTTTGCATGAATACATTAATAAAAATGTACCGCTCATTAATAACCACAATATTTTTTTATGCATAAAATTTATTTTCATTTTTAAGATTGATAAACACGTTGACTAACTATTTAATTTTTGTAATAATATTTCATTCGTAAGTTTTGGATCTGCTTTTCCTTTTGATATTCTTTTTACTTCGCCAACAAATAAACCGATTAATCCTTTCTTGCCTTTTTTATATTCTGCAACTTTATCCGGCATTTTTGCGAGTGCTTCTTCCACCCAAATTAAAACTTCACTTGTATCCGAACTTTGCACCAAATTCAGTGCTGTAGCCACTTCCAGCGGGTTTGCGTTTTTATCTTTTATTAATTCAGGTAAAATTTTTGTTGATGCTACTGAAAAATTTACTTTGCCTTCATCAACCAATTGTATTAGTTGCGCAAGCGTTTCTGCACTAACAGAAAAATCTTTTATTAATAAACTGTTTTCATTTAAATAAGATTTTATCGGGCCGATTAACCAGTTTGCGGCGGCTTTATAATTTGTTGTTTGCTTAATTATTTTTTCAAAAAAATCAGACGTTTCTTTATCATCACAAATCACACGCGCATCATATTCGGGCAGCATTAATACGCTGGTATATTTCGCAATTAATTCTTCCGGCAATGCAGGAATTGTTTTTTTAATTTCTTCCAAAAAAATATCCGTGATATTAAACGGCGTCAAATCCGGATCAGCAAAATAGCGGTAGTCATTTGCATCTTCTTTTGTGCGCATTGAAAATGTTGTTCCGTTATTTGCATCAAAACTTCTTGTTTCCTGCGTTACATTTCCGCCATTTTCAACCAATTCTATTAATCGTTTTGTTTCAAATTCAATTGCACGTTTCACGTTACGTATAGAATTTAAATTCTTTACTTCAACCTTCGTCCCCAACTTTTTTTCACCCTTCAATCGTATCGACACATTCGCATCGCAACGCATACTTCCTTCTTCCATATTGCCATCGCAAACTTCAGTATAGCGCAAAATTTTTCGCAGCTCCGTTAAATATAAAAAAGCCTCATCGCTGCTCTGCAAGCAAGGCTCCGTAACGATTTCAATCAATGGAACGCCTGCGCGGTTATAATCAATGCTTGTATTTTTTTCATCCACATCATGCAAACTTTTGCCGGCATCTTCTTCTAAATGAATGCGGTTTAATAAAATATTTTTGTCTCCGTTTGCAGTTTTAATAACAACAAAACCGCCTTTGCAAATGGGCGTTGTATGCTGCGTAATCTGATAACCTTTCGGCAAATCAGGATAAAAATAATTTTTGCGTGCAAAATAATTATGGCGTTCAATTTCGCAATGGCAGGCCAAACCCATTTTCACTGCATATTCAACAGCTTTTTTACTCAGCTTCGGCAACGTTCCGGGATGGCCAAGTGTAATTGCACTTACATGCGTGTTCGGTTCGCCACCAAATGAAGCGCTGTCGCCACAAAATAATTTTGTTTGCGTAAGCAGTTGCGCATGCACTTCAAGCCCAACAACTATTTCATATTTATCGTAATTAACTGCCATTATTTTTATTGAGTGATCAGTAGTTCTTTAATCATCATCAGTTGCGTCGCACACTTTTACAATTGTTCTTTATTCAGCAATCTGCAAATCAGTTTGCATTATTAACTTTAAAAAGTGAGCAGCAAAAATACCGCATTCACACGGTATTTCATGTCGCTATAATGACGAATGGTTCAAATCAATTTTCACGTTTATTAAAAAAAAAAAGAGCTGCCTGCAGGGCAACTCTTCATTCAAAAAATCAGCGTAATTACAAATTATAAATCAGCAGTTTTTAATTTCTTTGGAATTTTAATTTCCACTTCCTGTTGTTTATCATCTCTTTTAAATTTTACTTTAAATACACTTTTATCTTTGGCCGCGCGCGATGCTGCTGCAAGTGCATCAGCACTGTTCACAATCTTTCCATCAAATTCCGTAATAATATCATCCTCTTTAATACCCGCTTTTTCAGCCGGAGATTCATCATCCACATCAAGCACTTTTACACCTTTGCCATCTTCCGTATCCTGCGCTTTAATACCAATTTTTGGCTTATCATATTTTATTGAAAACGCGCGCGGGCCATACATTTTGTTCATTCCGCCATACTCTTTTACTGTTGGCATTTGCGCCATATCCATATCCGGAATAGTAATATTAAAAGACTTGTTGAAAGTGCCTTTTAATTTTTCGAGCACAGCAGTAACTTTTTGTTCTTTATTATCGCGTTTAAAAGTAACTGCCACTTTATCTTCTACTTTGTAAGAATGAATTGCCTTTGATAAATCTTCCGGCGTTTCAATTTTTGCGTCATTAATCTTTGTAATCACATCGCCTTTTTGCAAGCCAGATTTTTCCGCAGGGCTTTCTTTTGTTACTTCAATAATTTTTGCACCATCTTCCGTTTTTTCTGAACTCACGCCCAAAAAAGCCGTGTGGCCCGAATACATATCTGAATAGGTATTATAATTCCAACTTCCATTTTGATAAGGCGATTCAGGCGCAGAAAAAGAAAAAGCATCATCATTAATCTCACGTTTTATTCTTTTATGAATGGAAATATTATCATCGCTAAACTCATCTGTTTTTTTTCCATTAATATAAATCTGGCCGTCTTTAATTTCAACAGTCATCTTTATATCTTTATCGCCTTTTTTGGAAATAATAATTTCTTCATGATTATTGCCATCTTCAATTATATGCGGCGGAGGAGGCGGTGGAGTATCTTGCGCAAAAGAGCGGACATTAAGCGCTAACACAATAGCAGCAAGGCTTACAGATTTCAAAAAATATTTTTTCATCATTATTTTTTTTGTGTGAAATAATTATCTACGTCAAATTTCGTACATCAAATATAATGGAATATTTGAAACTACGAAATTTTTCGGAAATCTTTTTTCAAACGCTAAAATCGGATTATGAGATTAGCGCTTTCACTTTATTAATAACCGATTGTAAATTACTTGCATCTTGTCCGCCGGCAGTTGCCAAAGTTTTTTGTCCGCCGCCGCCGCCATTTATTAATGGCGCAATGTGTTCTTTAATAATTTTTCCTGCATCTAAATTTTTTGCAGCAACAACATTTTCAGCAATACAAACTGCTACAAACGGCTTTCCGCCAATGTTTGCGCAAAGCACAATTACAAAATCGCGGAGATGATTTTTTAAATCGTTGCAAAGTTTTTTTAACGCATCTGCATTCGTTACTTCAACAATACTTCCGATAAAATTTATCTGATTAATGATTTCATCTTTCAGCAGCAATTCATTTTTTATAATAACCAATTGGCGCGCTTCGAGATGTTCAATATGTTTTTTAAGATCATTATTTTCCGACTGCAAATTGTCGATTGCTTTATTAATATTCTTCGGATTTTTTAAAGATTCTTTGATAGATTTAATTGTGCTGAATTGTTCATTAATAAATGCTTCAGCAGCTTTTCCGCTAATCGCTTCAATGCGGCGAACGCCTGCAGCAACAGCCGTTTCCTGTTTTATTTTAAAGAAGCCGAGTTCGCCAGTTGCGCCAACATGTGTGCCACCACAAAGCTCAACAGAATATTTTGGATCGATAACAACAACTCTCACTCTGTCACCATATTTTTCTCCAAACAAAGCCATGGCACCGAGTTTCAGCGCTTCATCCTTTGGCATTTCATTAATAACAACGGGAATATTTTCGCGGATTTTTTCATTCACTATTTTTTCAACCTGTTCAATTTCACTGTCCGTCATTTTTGCAAAATGAGAAAAATCGAAACGCAGATATTCATCATTTACAAACGAACCTTTTTGCGCAACGTGCGTTCCGAGAACTTGTCTTAATGCAGCATGCAATAAATGTGTTGCTGAATGATGTACAGCAGTTTCCTTCCTCTTATTAATATCAACTTTTGCGATTACTTCATCTGCAAAATCAGTTGGCAATGCATCTGCAAAATGAATAATCAAATCATTCTCTTTCTTTGTATCAGTAATTATTAATTCCTCGTTATTAATAATTAATTTTCCCGTATCGCCAACCTGGCCGCCACTTTCAGCGTAAAATGGAGTTGTATTTAAAACCAGTTGAAATGCTTCTTTGCCTTTTGCTTTTACCTTTCTGTACTTAATTATTTTGCTTTTTATTTCCAATGTATCATAACCAACAAATTCTGTTGATACATTTTCATTAAGCACAATCCAGTCTTCCGTATCAATTGCAGTTGCCGCGCGTGAACGGGATTTTTGTTGTTGCATCTGTTTTTCAAATCCTATTTCATCTATAGTCAAACCTGACTCAGATGCAAGAAGTTTTGTCAAGTCAAATGGAAATCCATAAGTGTCATAAAGTTCAAAACCATAATATCCATCAATTACCAAGTCATTTTGAGAGGTAAAAGCATAGATATCCATATTTGCTTTATTATTCGAGTATTTCCCGTTTTCTGTTAATAAATCAATTGCTTTCTGACTAAGATTAATAGGCATGGAATAATATTCTTCTTCACCCAATATTTGAATAAAAGAATCCAATTGTGAATTTCCTCCTATTAAACAATTTTGAATAACATTTTGATTAAACAACTTTATTTTATCAAATCTTATTTGTTCAAATCTTTTCAGTCCCTTTTCCAACGTCCTCAAAAAACTATCTTCTTCTTCTTTAACAACTTTCACAACAAAATCCAATTGCTTTATTAATTCCGGAAAAACATTTTCAAATTGTTTTGCAAGCAATGGCATTAATTGAAATAATAATGGTTGCTTATAATCCAAGTAAGAATAAAAATAACGTACTGCTCTTCGCAAAATTCTTCGTATCACGTAACCCGCGCCAGTGTTGGATGGCAGTTGACCGTCTGCAATTGTAAATGCAATCGCTCGGATATGATCTGCCAGCACACGAAAAGCAATATCCTGTTTGCTGTCTGTATATCCGTATTTTTTATTCGTAATTTTTTCTATTCCATTAATCGTTCCCGTAAAAACATCTGTATCATAATTACTTTGTTTGTTTTGCAGCACGCGCACCAATCTTTCAAAACCCATTCCTGTATCTACATGCTTTGCAGGCAAAGGTTCCAGCGTTCCATCTTTTAAGCGGTTGAATTGAATGAATACATTATTCCAAATTTCAATTACCTGCGGATGATCATTATTAACGAGCGTTTTTCCATCAATCAATTTTTTTTCTTCATCGCTTCTGCAATCAACATGTATTTCTGTGCATGGGCCGCAAGGGCCGGTGTCGCCCATTTCCCAAAAATTATCTTTTTTATTTCCGAGTAAAATCCGGTCTTCGCCAATCCATTTTTTCCATTCATTAAAAGCTTCTTCATCGCGCGGCAGGCCTTCTTTTTCATCGCCTTCAAAAATGGTAACATATAATTTTTCCTTATCCAGTTTATATACTTCCGTTAATAATTCCCAGCTATATGCAATGGCTTCTTTTTTAAAATAATCGCCAAAGCTCCAGTTGCCCAGCATTTCAAACATCGTGTGGTGATAAGTATCTACGCCCACTTCTTCCAAATCATTGTGCTTGCCACTTACGCGCAAACATTTTTGCGTGTCGGCCACGCGCGGGTTTGGCGCTTTTTTATTTCCTAAAAAAAATTCTTTAAACTGGTTCATCCCGGCATTCGTGAATAGTAATGTCGGATCATTCTTAATAACAATCGGTGCGGAAGGAACAATCACATGCCCTTTCGATTTAAAAAAATCCATAAACTGCTGCCGTATCTCTGCGCTTGTCATCATGTGCAATAAATCTTTGGTTGTTGGTTGAGTGGCTAAGAATTATATTTGTAATCCCGCATTATTATAGCGGTGCAAAAGTACGCGATTCAAATTGTTTTATTAACCTGTAAAACGGTTTAATAACAGCTTGCAGCATGAAGAAAATAAAATATTATTATAATACCAATACGCTCCGTTATGAAAAACTGGAGACACCACTCCGGGTAAAACTCTTGCGTGTGCTTGGTTTTTTTTCAACGTCGATGGTAACTGCCGTTATACTTGTTTCCATTGCGTACAAATATTTTCCTTCGGCAAATGAAAAAAGATTAATACAAAGAAATGAAGCGCTGAAGGATAATTATTATGTGCTGGATGATAAAATAAAAAAATTGCAGGAGCAAATGGGCGAGTTGGAAAAACGCGATAACCATGTGTACCGCGCCATTTTTGAAGCCAACCCAATTCCCGATAGCGCGCGTGCAAAAGCGTTGGATCAGCAAAAGGAAATTCAACTCGTGCAGGGAATGGACCAGGAAAATTTATCGACTTCCATTGCAAATACTTTAAACAATCTTACTTCGCGCATTGCGGTTCAAACAAAATCTTATTCTGAAATTGATGGTTTTGTAAAAAATAAAGAGCAACTATTGGCATGCACGCCAGCGATTCAGCCTGTTAATAATAAAGATTTAAGCAGGATTGCTTCTGGCTATGGATATAGGATTGATCCAGTTTATAAAACCACTAAATTTCACGCCGGGCTTGATTTTGCTGCGCCACAGGGAACGCCGATTTATGCAACGGCAAACGGAACAATTGAAACTGCGGGCAATACAGGAAATGGTTACGGAAACCATGTTGTTATTAATCACGGTTATGGATATAAAACTTTATACGGCCATATGTTTCGTGTAAAAGTGCATCCGGGAGAAAAAGTAAAACGTGGTGAAATTATCGGCTGGGTTGGAAGCACCGGAAAAAGTACCGGCCCGCACTGCCATTATGAAGTGCACAGAAATGTCGACACCGTTGATCCTGTTTATTATTTTTACAACGATATTACTCCCGAACAATACGACAGGTTGCTGAAACTTGCAGCATCGAGTAACCAGAGTTTTGACTAAATCCAGAATCAAGATTCAAGGTTCAAGAATCAAGGCACAAGATTCAAGGAACAATAATACGATTGTAAAAATCAAATTATAGCATTGGATTTTGGGCATTGAACGTTGGATTTTATTTCCTGACTCTTGAACCTTGATTCTTGAACCTTGAACCTTGTTTTCTTAACCTTCATTGGCTTGAAATTTGTATCTTGCTTGCAGAATTAATATTTATCCCGCCCTTAACTCATCCGTATTTTATCAATAGGATTTATTTTTTTACAAATTGATTTTACTATGGACAAATTATTATCACAAATAGCATTTGATTTTGCTGCAGAAACAGAATTGAAGGAAGAAAAAGCAGCATTAATAATACATGCAGAACAGCCACCCGTAAACGTTGGCGTGCGTTTGAAAGCATTGAAACCAATAATAACGGTTGAAGAAAAAAAAGAGGCAGCAGAAGAAATAACAGCAATTCCGGAAGTTATTAATGAACCTGTAATTGCTGAAAAAATAAAATCAACACGCGGCAGAAAATCTATTAAAGAAACATCTGCAGAAGCTGATTTGATTAATATTCCTGATGATGAAATTTTGTTTCAAAAACAATATTATTCAATGGGCGTGGTTGCAGAAATGTTTCGCGTAAACCATTCTTTACTTCGTTTTTGGGAGAATGAATTTGATATTATCCAGCCAAGAAAAAATAAAAAAGGTGATCGCCATTTTCGCCCGGTTGATATTAAAAACCTGCATTTAATTTATCATTTACTTCGCCAGCGCAAATACACCATCGAAGGCGCAAAAGATTTTTTAAAGAAAAATAAAAAATCGCAGGAACGTTTTGAAGCGATTAATAAACTGCAACAAGTAAAAGGTTTTTTGTTAGAACTTAAAGCCAGTTTATAAAAAGTTTACGGTTGAAAGATGACAGTTGACGGAGTGAATGATTTATACCTTTTAATATTTTATAAACATTAAAGGCTTTTTGCAAAAATAATATTGATAAAATTATAAATCAGTCAACAGTCATCTGTCAAACGTCAACTAATTTATCGGAGAATTATTCGTCACGCGAATATCTGTACTCGCTCCTGCCATTTCAATTTTTAATTGCGACATCAACTCTAAAATTTCCAAATTTATTTTTTGTTTAAGGCTATTAAAATCGTTTAATGAAATGGTTGACGTAAAATAATCTACATTTACCAAAAACGCATTTGGCGCGATGTCATTTAAAAAAACAGTCGGGCTTTCCATAATGTCTTTTTTCAAAATTTTTTCTATGCCTTCTGTAAATTGCGTGAGCGTTTCTAACGATGCGGACAAACTTATTTGCAAACGTATTTCTGCTTTTCGCTGCGTTCTTAATGTAAGGTTGTCAACTATGCTGTCAACCATTTGTTTGTTGGGCACCGTTACATATGTTTTTTGATCTGTTCTGATACGTGTACTTCTTAAACCAATTTTTTCAATCATTCCTGTAAAACCTTGCACTTTAATGGTATCGCCTGCGGTAAAAGGTTTGTCAAAAAAAATGATAAATGAGGCAATTAAATTTTCGACACTTTCTTTGGCAGCCAGTGCCAGCGCGGCTCCTGCAATGCCGAGGCCTGTTGTTAGTTTGGTTACTTCAAAATGAAATGCAAAACCGAGAATCATTAATATGCCGATGATTCCTGTTATCGCTTTTAAAAAATCGCGGAAAAAAGTAATGATTTGATTGTCTCTTAAATCGCCTTCTGCATTTGCTTTTTGCTGCATTATCATTGCGATAAAATCAATCGTGCGCATTAATAACCAAATGAAGCCGCAAAGAATTACAGTGATACCTATTGCATGAATAATTTCTTTTGACGAAACTTCATAAATATCAAAATCAAACTCTTCCGGAAAATGTAATTTTTCCAACGCAGCAAATGAAATAAATACAAAAACAAATGTTGAAATAGGCGTTGCGATAAGATTAATAAAAGATGATTTTTCTATACCAGATGAAAAACGTTTTACCAAACGAAATAATAATCCCGCGATAAACCTTGATAAAAAACGTTTAAGAATAAGCGCCAGTAAAATGGTAATGGCTACGCCAATATATTTTTTAACAGGATTGCTTAATATAATTTGATTCCAGAAATCGTGCATGAAGAAAAATTAATTGTATTGATCAAACCGCAAATTTATTGTAATTCGCACGAATAGGTTTTAGCGGCGGGTATAAATTTCAAGCATATTTTTTTTGAGCACATAAATTGCAGATTGCGTAATTTTTATTTTGCTTGCATTTAAATATGCATCGCGCAAAGGCTCCTGCTGAATTGTAATTTTTCCCAACTGGTATTTTAAAAAATAGCGATCATTTCTTCCTACTAAATTTTTATCAATCACTGTAAAATCGCGCCAGCCATTTAATTGCACATGGCTTTTTAATGTGCCGTAATGATCAAACACATACACACCTTTTGCAACATCATACAAATAAACCAAACCGCCCTGGTCAGTTATTAATGATGGATCAGGAATGGTATCAAACAATTGCCGGAAGTCTGTTGTCTGATCTATTAATGTGCCATCATCACCAATGCGTTTTAGTTTTGCATCCAGCTCATCATAAATCCATAAGTTATTATCATACGCCAATCCAATTGCTTTCACCTGGAAAATACCAAGGCTGCGCAAATCAATTGTATTTAAAATATTGAGGAAACGATCTACTTCAACAATCGTTGCAAAATCTTTATAGTACAATAAAATTTTTAAAGGGTTGCTTACATCAATATAAGAGATATCGCCAAAGCGGGTTACAGCATTAAACACCGTAACCGAATCACCATTCTGATCAAACTTTTTTAATAAATTATTTTTTGTAAGAAGATAAACGTTGCCCACATTGTCAACTGTAAAATCGGCAACATCTGCCTGCATCGTTCTCGTTAAAGAAAATGAAGAATCATTTTGCGCACGCGCGGTTTGCAAAATAAAAAACAATGAAATGATTAATAAAAAGTTGAAACGCATTATGCTTTTATAATTTTATTTTCCATTTCCGGCAACCACGATTGTAATAATAAATTATCTCCGTCAAACACAGCATAGGTGCAATAATTAATCCAATCGCCAAGATTAATATACCTGCTTCCATCTTTCAATTTAAAATCAATCGGCAAATGCCTGTGTCCGAAAACAAGATAATCAAAGTATTGGTTTTGTAAAACTTCTTTGCAATAAGTTATCAGCCATTCATTTTCTTCGCCTAAAAAATGTTCGTCCAATTGTCCAGTTGCAGCGCGGCTTTTTCGGCTAAAATAATTTGCAAGGCCAACACCAACAGCCGGTGGCAAAATACCAAACAGCCATTGGCAAAATTTATTCCTGAATATTTTTTTAATGAATTTATATCCTTCATCGCCCGGGCCTAATCCATCGCCGTGGCCGATTAAAAATTTTTTTCCATTCCATTCAAATGCTTTCGGTTCATAATAAACGGGGATGTTTAATTCCTTTTCAAAATATCCGCTCATCCACATATCGTGGTTGCCAACAAAAAAATGCATAGCAATTCCGCTGTCGGTTAGCTCTGCCAATTTTCCTAAAATCCGTGTATAACCTTTTGGGACAACAGTTCTGTATTCGTACCAAAAATCAAAAAGATCGCCAACGATAAAAATGATTGCAGCATCTTTTTTTATTTCATCTAAAAACTGAACGATGCGTTTTTCGCGGATTAAACTTGCGTCATAATTTGGCGCGCCAAGATGAAAATCAGAAAGAAAATATATTTTTTTAGAAGAAGAAATTTGCATGAACTGCTTTATAATTTATCAAATGTAAATCTAATGCAGAAGTAAAAAAGATCAGTTGAATAATTTTTCGGCAATCATATTTTTTTCATCAAAATGACATTCGACGGCTTCTCGCATATTTACTTTTAATTGTTCGATTGTTTCCGCTTCTGTAAATATGCTTTCGCCTAATGCTTTTGCTGTAAAACCTCCATCCAGCGCATCTTCTATTATAAAAATAATTTCTGTCATGATGAATTGATTGTATTTAAAATTACAATTTCAAAATAAAAAATTATAGTATTAAAATATTATCGTTAATAAAAACAATAACCTAATCAATATTATCAACTAAAAAAACATACACTTCTTTTGGACCATGCACACCAACTACTAAAGTTTTTTCAATATCTGCAGTGCGGCTCGGGCCGGTTGCAAAGGTTATTAATGATGGAAGATTGTTTTGGTATTTTTCTTTTAATAATTGCAGGCCTTCTTTAATATCATACACCAATTGATTTGTGTACGCGATGCAAATATGTATGGGAGAATAAACGCTTACTGTGCGGCCGCTTTGCTGCGCGGCACTCATCACAATGCTGCCGGTTCTTGCTATTAATAATTCGCAGCTTGTAATGCCGGCATCGCAATTGTTTAAATCTGCCTGCGATAAATAATTGATGGAATTCGTTTGTAAAATATCTTTCAGTTTATCTTCCCTGCAAAAAATATTTTTCCAATCATTATGCTTCACAAGATTGTTTAGTTGCACGGCCATTTCCTGCTCATTAATACAATACACAAATTTGCCAAGCAGGTTGGTAAATTTTTCTGCAAATTCAATTTCCAATTCCTGTTGTGCTGCATTATAAACAGAATTATTTCCTTCGCTTTGTGGAAAAGGAACAGGCGTTGATTGACTCAACGCCTGTCTTATTTTTTTAAGTATATTTTCCTTTGCAGGTGATACTTTCATAATCTTATTTTACTTCTTCCGGCACTTGAGGATTAACAGTTGTTGTTCCGGAAGTTGTTCTGTTTTCAATAACAACTTCTTTTGTGTGATCTGCTTCTGCTGGTTCAGTTACATCAAGCAATCTTTTTTCTTCAAAAGGGCGTTTGCCTATTAATGCTTCCACATCACTTTGGAATAAAACCTCTCTCAGCAATAATGCTTCGGCCAGAATTTTTACTTCTTTTGTTTTTGATAATAATAATTCTTTCGTGTATTCGTATGCGCGGTCAATTAATTTACGCGCTTCTTCATCAATTAATTTTGATGTTTCTTCCGAGTATGGTTTTGTAAAAGAATTTTCCTGTGCAGGATCATAAAAACTTACTTTACCCACTTTGTCATTCATTCCATAAACCGTAACCATTGAATATGCAATGCGTGTGATTTGTTGCAAATCATTTTGCGCGCCGGTAGAAATTTTTCCAAAATTTAATTCTTCACTCGCGCGTCCGCCAAGTGTCATACAAATTTGTTCAAACAACTGATCTGTATTATATAAATATTGTTCCTTCGCTGTGTATTGCGCATAACCTAATGCAGCAACGCCGCGCGGAACGATGGTGACTTTTAATAACGGATATGCATGTTCCAAATACCAACCACAAATGGCGTGACCAGCTTCGTGATATGCAATGATTTTCTTTTCATCTGGTGAAATGATTTTATTTTTCTTTTCCAAACCACCGATTACACGATCAACTGCATCCTGGAAATCTTCCATCTCCACATTATCTTTTCCTTTTCTTGCAGCTATTAATGCGGCTTCATTACAAACGTTTGCAATATCTGCACCTGCAAAACCTGGCGTTTGTTCAGCCAGTTTATGAATATCTAATTTGCTCGAAATTTTAATTGGTTTCAAATGCACTTTAAAGATGGCTTCACGTCCTTTCAAATCTGGTTTATCAATAGAAATTTGCCTGTCGAAACGACCCGGGCGCAATAATGCTGTATCCAAAACATCCGGGCGGTTTGTTGCTGCTAAAACGATAATACCACTGTCACCGCCGAAACCATCCATCTCCACCAATAATTGATTCAATGTGCTTTCGCGTTCGTCATTGCTCATGATTGCATTCTTTCCGCGGGCGCGGCCTATTGCATCTATTTCATCTATAAAAATTATACATGGCGCTTTTTCGCGCGCTTGTTTAAATAAATCTCGCACGCGGCTTGCACCAACACCCACAAATAATTCGACAAAGTCAGAACCACTCATAGAAAAAAATGGGACCTGTGCTTCACCAGCCATTGCTTTTGCAAGCAAAGTTTTACCTGTTCCCGGAGGGCCAACAAGCAATGCTCCTTTCGGAATTTTACCACCAAGCGCTGTATATTTTTTGGGATTTTTTAAGAAGTCAACAATTTCCATCACTTCCACTTTCGCTTCATCCAAACCTGCAACATCATTAAAAGTGATAGCTACTTTTGTTCCTTTATCAAACAAGGTTGCTTTCGATTTGCCAATATTAAAAATGCCGCCTGGACCACCGCTTCCGGCTTGTCCACCCATTTTGCGCATCAGCATCACCCATATTAATACGATTATTAAAATAGGAACGATTAATTGTAAAATCGGGCCAAACCATTCGCCTTCCTGTTTTGATTCTATATTAACTTCCTGTATTCCCGGGTTTTTTAAAAAGAACTCGCGGAGCACTTTTTCATAATCTTTTACATCAGAAACTTTAAATTCAAACTGCGGGCCTTCTTTGGCAACGCCATTTCCTGTCCATCCATTTTTTCCGAGCTTATCGCGATAATAAGATTTTTGAAGGCTGTCTTTTTTAATATAAACGCGAACTTCAGCTTTATTGGAAATCAAATCCAATTTTTCTACGTCGCCTTTTGCAAGCATTTCTTTTCTGAAATCCAATTCTTCAATCTGGTGTGCATCCGGAGAAAATGCAGGAAAAAACTGGAACGCCAATAATACCACTGCAATAATTCCCCATATCCAGTAGATATTAAACTTTGGGCCTTTTTTAGGATTGCTGCTATCATCATCTCCTCTCGGCCTGAACCGGGGAAAATTACTTTTATCGTTTTGTTTCAAATCTTCCTGTGGCATATTTTATTTTTCGTGGACTGTTCTTATTAATTAAAAAATGAAAAGTAAAAATTCAAAAATTATATAACATTATAACGAGCGATAAGTTTGTTAAAGCTTTATTATCCATTATATCATCATCAATTATCCGGGATGTTCTTCTGATTTTCCATCGCTCCACATTTCTTCCAGTTTATAAAACTTCCTGGTTTCGGGTTGCATTACATGAACAACGATGTTTACATAATCAATCAAAATCCACTGAGAAGCTTGTCTTCCCTCATGTTTATACGCATCTTCTCCGCAAACCTTGCTTACTTCTTCTTCAATATAGTCTGCAATTGCTTTTACCTGTGTGGTGCTTTTGGCTTCACAAACGATAAAAAAATCTGCAACCGCTTCATGGATTTTATGAAGATCGAGAGACACTATAAATTCTCCCTTTTTTTCCTGTATTGCGTGGATGATTGTTTTAAAAATTTTCGAATTCCTCGTTACTCGCGCTACGCCTGTTTTTTTACGGGTAGCTAATACAGACAATTGTTCCAATAATAAAGACGTTTTGTGATGAATTATATTGTAAAGTGTGAAGTAAGCTATTATTCTTTTCCATTTCCTGTGCCCTCAAATCCTTTACTGTTGCTTGTTTGCTCAAATTATAAAATACATATCTTATTTTCGCACCGCTCAAAAATAGTAATCTTTTGTCACATCCCACCACCATCCATCCACTAAAACCCGAACTTCCTTCCGGCTATACTTTTATTGAGTTGCAATCGGTTGACAGTACCAACAACTATGCCATGGCACAGGTTCATGCAGGATTGGCTTTCGAAGGAAACGTTTTCTTTGCGCACCACCAATTTGCAGGCAAAGGGCAGCGCGGAAAAACATGGGCCGCAAAGCCTGGAGAAAACATTACCATGAGCGCAGTGCTGCAACCAGCCTTCATTTCCATCGATCAGCAATTTTTATTAAGCGCGTGCATTGCACTTGCATGTAATGATTTTTTAAGTAAATATCTAAGTGATAAAATTTTTATAAAATGGCCAAACGATTTATACATTAATGACAGAAAGACAGGGGGCATTTTAATAGAAAACATTTTGCATGGAAATAAATGGCAGTGGGCCATTGCAGGCACCGGCATTAATATCAACCAGGAAATATTTGATGCGCATTTGCCAAACCCGACATCATTAAAAAAAGAATCCGGAAAAACCTTTGATGTTATTCATCTCGCCAAAGAACTGTGCATTTGCATTGATAAAAGATATCGCTCATTAATAAATAAAAAGAATAATGAAATTATTAATGATTACAACCAACGTTTATACAAAAGAAATGAAATAGTAAGATTGAAAAAAGATGAAACAATTTTTGAAACATTAATAAAAGAAGTAACCCCGCAGGGCAGATTAATAACTGTTAATACAATCGAAAGAAGTTTTGATTTTGGGGAAGTTAGTTGGGTGATTTGAAAGTTTATCTATTTGCAATTATTAATATTTTTTGAAAACATAGCTACAAACTATAAATAAAAAGAACGCGAGAAACATTAATAAATTTCCTGAAATAGTCATGTGAGTAATTCCATGTCTGTAAATATAATAACGCTCATTTAAAATATTTCCAGTTAATTTTTCATAAAAGCCTAAAAAGAAAATTACTAATATTAAAAAGTAAATTATTATTTTATAACGAACCATTTTTTGTATCCATTTTAAAAAACTACTTTAAATAGCATCCTATTTAATTTCCTTCAACGCCTTCACGATCTCCTCCGCGTGTTGTTTTGATTTTGGTTTTAAAAATATTTTTTTAATAATCCCTTTTTCATCAATTACAAAAGTGGTTCGGTGCAGCCCCATATATTTATTCCCAAACATTTGCTTTTCGCCCCACACGCCGAATTTATTAATAATCGTGTGTTGTGTATCGGCGATTAATGTGTAAGGCAAATCAAATTTTGTTTCAAATTTTTTATGGCTTTTTTCATCATCGGGGCTGATGCCGAGAATTGTAAAACCTTCTTTTTTTAATAAAGCATAATTGTCGCGCAGGTTGCAGGCTTGTATGGTGCAGGTTTCCGTATCATCTTGCGGATAAAAATAAATGACTACTTTTTTCCCTTTATAATCTGCCAGGGAAATTTTTTTTCCATCCTGATCTTTTCCTGAAAACGCCGGCGCTTTATCGCCTTCTTTTAAAATAATCATAAATCAATTTGAAAATTTGATTTGAAAGTTTGAAAATGGTTCAATGAAATTATTAATAAGTTCATTAACATTTGTGCTTCTTCATTTTCAAATTTGCTAATTAGCACATTAATAATTCATCGCGTAAAACTAAAAGTCTTCTCCGCCACATTTCCTGCTTCATCTTCCACAGTTATTTTTAAATCATGTTTTCCCGGCGGGCAATGTTCATCAAATTTATAAATAAAAGATTTGCCTTTATCGTTGGTAAACTTCAGCCACTTGCCATCTAATTCTGCCCGAAAATTTTTGAATGATTCAAGATTATCTTTTACAATAAAAACAATTCTTGCAACATGGCCGAGGTTTGCATTATTAATAATTCCTACGGGAATAATTTGCGGCGCTTCTTCATCAACCACCAATTGAAAACTTCCAAAATCGCGGAACTTTGCAGAAGCCCAATCATTTTGCCAAACCACTTTTTCAACGCTTCTTTTTCCGGCAGCAAAACGTTCCATCACCACTTTGTTTTTTTTATTAATAGAAAAATTATTGTTTGGTTTGATGCGCACCAAAAACGAATCCTGCAAAGGAATATAAGCCGCGCCAATAGTATGAACTTGCGAAACAACATCAGTATATTCAGGATTTGATTTTGTGTAATTAATATGCACAGAATCGTACAAACATTTTTCGCCAATATAAAATGCGCAGTCTTCTGTTTCAAAACCATCGAGCATTTGCGGGTAAAACATTTTTCCCGGCGCAACAGACTTATTAATAAAACCTGGTTTATATTTTACCACAAATTTTAATTCAGAATTGTTGCCATAAGGATCGGTTACTGTTATTTTAATATTATGCGCATTTCCATCGCTCACATCAATTGTTCCATCGCCACTTGCGCTGTGATAAATTGAATTTACATAACCGTATAAATTAAACAATTGCTGCAAAAACGGGCCGCCGTTTGTTTTGGTTTTATAATCAATATGCGCATTAATATTTCGTGTATTATCATAACTGATATTGTTCATTTCAAAACCAATAACCGGTTTATCATTATCATACAAAACAGATTGAAAAATTCCATTGTGATTTGGCGTTCCGGATTCTGTATCAAATGCATTAATGGCAAAACTAATTTTGGGAGATGAAGTATTAATAACATTTCCTGCAATTGAAAAATCATTTCCAATTTTTCGCACGGGGAAAATTTTGGGCGAATGTTCATACACGCTTTTTGTGCAATCGTACATTGCTAATCGCACAACAGTTGGTTTTGTATTATCAGCAATAGGTAACCCGAATAGCATCGGGTTGTAATTCACGTCTGTCGCAGTGTTGCGGATTTCAAAATGCACATGCGGCGCTTCCGAACCACCCGTGCTTCCTGATAATGCAATGAAATCGCCTTTTTTTACAGGAAACATATTTGGCGGAATGTTGATGAAAATTCTCCACGATTCCATTTTGTATTGCTGCTGTTTTATATAAGCAGCAAGCGCCGGCAAAAATTCATTCAGGTGCGCGTAAACAGTTGTGTAACCATTTGGATGATTAATATAAATCGCCTGGCCAAAACCTGCGGGTTCAATTTTTATTTTGGCAATATATCCATCAGCAGCTGCATACACTTGCAAATTTTCGCGCTTCTCTGTGCGAATGTCTAAACCCATGTGATAGTGATTGGGCCTGAGTTCCCCAAAATTTCCCGCAAGGCTTATTGGAACATTTAATGGATCACGAAAATATCCCTGCGGGTAATTTTTTGCTGGAAATATTTGCGAAAAAGATGAATGGAAAAAACAAAAAAAGATAACGGATATATAAAATGGTTTCATTAATAAGTAGTTTTTAAAAAACACTGCAAATCTCATTAAAAAAATCTGCAAGCTTCCTACTAAAGTGGCAGAGTTGATAAGAAAAAATTAACACGCATAAAAATAAATTACAATCTTCACATCATAATCCGCGCGCAATAAGCGTTTCAGGATTTTTCCATAACAATTTTTTTTATAAATCCTAATAACCGTTTAAAAAAGTTGTTAAAAAAAACAATGATTTAAAAAAATTGGTACAGCTTTTGGCTAATGAAAGTTGTCTTAATAATAAAGCTAATTGTTTAAAAATTTGTCATGAAAAGTTACAGGAATAAAATGGTGGTGTTTCTCGCGGTTACAATAGGAACCGTTATCGGAACATTTAAAGGCGAAGAGGCCAAACAAAAATGGGTTTTTAAAATCAGAAGTAAATACGATAACAAGCGATTAATGGCAGAGCGCCGATCACTTGCGCGTAAAGGTGGAATTGTGCTTGATGATATTGAACTTGCTTCTTATCACAACAATTAATACTCCATATATATCGGTTATTATCCAGCCTCAGTTTTAATAACTGAGGCTTTTTTTATTTAAAAAATGCTTATTAAAAAACCATCATTAATAATTTATTTAAAAAAATAAAGGCCGGATAAAAAATCCGGCCTTAAAAATATCCTACAAATTAAATTTGTTGCGCGCAATTTATTAATCAAGCGTTGCATAAAAAACGCCGCCTTGCGGAACAATCTTCGTGCTCATAAATACAGAATATGGCATATAATAAAAACCAGCTTTGCCCCAACTTGTTCCCCATGAATTTTGAACTAAGAATGCTTTTTTAGTTTCATCGTATCCTACAATCGGCGTAGCGTGGCCGCCTAACAATGAAACACCTTGCGCCAATGCGCCAGTTGATGTAAGTGGGTTGTATGTGTTATTGGTTGAATTCAATCCTTCAAAATATTGGTACTTTGAATTATCATATACATTAAGGCCCATCATCACCGGGATATTATTTCTTAATAAATTTTTTACCGCAGCAGTGTCACCGGAATTTATTAATGCATAGTTTGTAGATTTTGGCCCAATTACATAATTCAGCGCATTTGTAAAATCTGCAGTTGCCGGCGCAGTTTTATACGCTGTAGATTTATCACTGCTCGGATAAGGATACAAGCTTTCCAGGCAAACGCCGTATTTCTGCAAAACTTCAGGAATGTCAACCATGTACGCTCCATTATCTGCAGTAATTTTTTCTCCCAAAATTTTTACGCGTTCGCAATAGTAAAGAAATGCCGGGCTTAATGTAGTTGGGAAAGATCCATGCCCGTAATAATACAAAATTTCATACGCTTCTGTTCCGCAAAAAGAAGTGCATGAACCAAGTTGTCCCTGATCTCTAACTGGCGGCGTTGCCAACGTTACCACACTTGGCAATGCCTGCGTTGTTCCATTTTCCGTTGTTGATCGGAAATTTGCCGGCGAATAAATTGGCACATTCGCGTACTGTTCAAATGATGGTGTTAATACTCCGTAATTATGTATTGGAGTTACGGTAGAATTATCATCTGATAATGTAGGGTTTTTTAAATCTGTTTTGGAACATCCGTTGAGGATAAATGCCGTGAAAGTAAGCCCAAGCATGGCTTTGCTGAATGAGTTTTTCATGGTGTTTTCAAATTTTAAATGGCGTGATTAAAAAAGGATTTTCGATTCACTAAAATATTATTCGATAATATTTTCAGCACATTTTCTTATCCAATTTTATACCAATTTAAAATTTTGTGTAAAACTTATTTTCCATCATTTATTCTTTTTATTAATAGCGTTCATTAATAAATTCATGCATTTTTTCGGCAAAAATGTTTCATTAATAAAAGCATAATATCTGTTGAAAACCAACGCGGGCAAGGGTTTTAGAAATTCTTTAAAAATTAATCGTGAAATTTAATTGCGCAGCCTTACTTTTGCGCAATTTGTTTTTATTTATATGCCAAGAGATACTTCCATTCATTCAGTACTTATTATTGGTTCGGGCCCGATTGTAATCGGCCAGGCCTGCGAATTTGATTATTCCGGAACGCAAGCTGCGCGCAGCCTGCGCGAAGAAGGCGTTGAAGTGATTCTGATTAACAGCAATCCCGCCACGATTATGACGGATCCGATGATGGCTGACAAAGTATATTTATTGCCATTAACGGTGGAAAGCATTGAACAAATTTTAGAAGAAAATAAAATTGATGCAGTCCTTCCAACAATGGGCGGGCAAACTGCATTAAACCTCGCGAAAGAAGCAGAAGATTTAGGCGTGTGGGAAAAATATGGTGTGAGATTAATCGGCGTAGATATTAAAGCGATTGATAAAGCAGAAGACAGGGAAAAATTTCGGCAATGGATGATTGAATTAAAAGTTCCTGTTGCCCGCGCAAAAACTGCTAATTCTTTTTTAGAAGGAAAAGAATTTGCACAGGAAATTGGTTTTCCATTGGTAATCCGCCCGTCATTTACATTGGGCGGAACCGGTGGAAGTTTTGTGCATGATAAAGATGAATTGGATGAAGCGTTGAACCGCGGGTTGCAAGCTTCGCCTATTCATGAAGTGCTTGTTGAAGTTGCCGTGTTAGGTTGGAAGGAATTTGAACTGGAATTATTACGCGATGCAAATAACAATGTAGTCATCATTTGCACGGTTGAGAATTTTGATCCGATGGGCGTTCATACCGGCGACTCAATAACCGTTGCACCGGCTATGACGCTGAGTGACACTGCGTTTCAACTGATGCGCAATACTGCAATAATGATGATGCGCGACCTCGGAAATTTTGCCGGAGGTTGTAATGTGCAGTTCGCGCTTAATCCATCAACAGAAGAAATTATTGCGATAGAAATAAATCCGCGCGTGAGCCGTTCATCTGCGCTTGCATCAAAAGCAACCGGTTATCCGATTGCAAAAGTGGCGGCAAAATTGGCGATTGGTTATAATTTGGATGAATTAAAAAATCAAATCACCCAAACAACTTCTGCATATTTTGAACCAGTTCAGGATTATGTGATTGTAAAAATGCCGCGCTGGAATTTTGATAAATTTAAAGGTGCAAATGATACACTCGGATTGCAAATGAAAAGTGTTGGTGAAGTAATGGCCATTGGAAGAAGTTTTACGGAAGCTGTTCAAAAAGCTTGTCAGAGTTTGGAAAACAATGCTGTTGGTTTAGGTTATTATGGAAAAAGTTTAATGCACGCAGAAGAGTTGCTGGAATATATTAAGATACCAAAATGGGATCGCATTTTTCGTATTAAAGATGCATTAATGGCTGGCATTTCTGTGGGCACTATTTCAAAAGCAACTAATGGAATTGATCGTTGGTTTTTATATGAAATAGAAAAAATTTGCAACCTTGAAAAAGAAATATCAAAATATAAATTGGATAATTTACCAATTGAATTATTAAAGCAAGCAAAAAGTTTTGGGTTTAGTGATGAACAGATTTGCCGCATCATGAATGATGGAACCGAAGATGCTTTGTATGAAAAAAGAAAAGCGGCAGGCATTACGCGCGTGTTTAAAATGGTTGATACTTGCTCCGCAGAATTTGAAGCGAAGACTCCATATTTCTATTCAACTTTTGAGGGCGGCAATGCCAACGAAAGCAAAGTAAGTGATAAGAAAAAAATAATTGTTCTTGGCTCCGGGCCAAACAGGATCGGCCAAGGCATTGAGTTTGATTATTGCTGCGTTCATGGTTTGCTTGCTATTAAAGAATGCGGTTATGAAGCCATCATGGTAAATTGTAATCCGGAAACTGTTTCTACTGATTTTGATATCGCTGATAAATTATATTTTGAACCCGTGTATTGGGAGCATTTGTGGGAGATTATTGAACATGAAAAACCAGAAGGCGTAATCGTTCAGCTTGGCGGGCAAACAGCATTAAAGCTTGCAGAAAAATTACAGGAAAAAGGCATTAAAATTATTGGCACTTCATACGACAGCATGGACATTGCGGAAGATCGCGGCCGCTTTAGTGATATGCTGAAAGAACTCAATATTCCTTATCCTGAATATGGCACTGCGCACAATGTTGATGAAGCTGTGAAGGTTGCAAACAAAGTTGGTTATCCTGTTCTTGTTCGCCCAAGTTATGTGCTGGGCGGGCAACGCATGCGAATCGTTATTAATGATGATGAAGTTGAAAAAGCGGTTATCAGTTTATTAAAGCATATTCCAGGAAATAAAATTTTGGTTGATCATTTTTTGGATCGTTGCCAGGAAGCAGAAGTAGATGCGATTTTTGATGGACAAAATTTTCACCTAATGGGCGTGATGGAACATATTGAACCTGCCGGAATTCACAGTGGTGATAGCAATGCAGTTTTACCTGCGTTTAATCTCACGCCACTTGTTGTAACAACGATGGAACATTATGCAGAAAAAATTGCACGCGCATTAAACATCAAAGGCCTTATTAATATCCAGTTTGCGATTAAGAACGATAAAGTTTTTGTGATTGAAGCAAACCCGCGCGCATCGCGCACTACGCCGTTTATTGCAAAAGCTTATCAAATTCCTTATTTGAATATTGCCACCAAAATAATGATTGGTGCATATAAACTTACTGATTTCACTTTCGAAAAAAAGCTGAAAGGTTTTGCTATTAAGGAACCAGTTTTTAGTTTCAATAAATTTCCCGGCGTTAATAAAGAACTCGGGCCAGAAATGAAATCAACCGGCGAAGCAATTCGTTTTATTAAAGATTTGCGTGATCCATATTTCCGTCAGTTGTATAAAGACAGAAGTATGTATTTGAGTAAATAATTTTTTATTTTTGTTTGATTTTTTATGGCTGCACAAAACCATGTTTAATAGCAAACATGGCAAGGCTAACGCGGGTTTTTACTTTTAATTTCTCAAACATTGAGTTGCGGTAATCTTCAACATTGCGGATGCGGATGCCCATTTTTACAGCAATATCTTTATAAGAAAGATCAGAACAAATCAATCGTAAAAATTCTTTTTCTTTTTCATTCAAAACAATTTCCTGTTCATCGGGAATGCCTTCGCCATTATGCAACCCGCTGATAACTTTTCCTGAAATATATTCAGACAAATAAAAATCCTTTTTCATTACCGAATCAAGTGCCTGCTTCAATTCTTCGGGTTCAATATTTTTTAGGATGTATCCTTTCGCGCCGAGCCGCAGCATTTTAATAATCGTTTTTTCATCACTAAACATGGACAGCGCAAGCACTTTTACCTGCGGATAAGTTTCGAATAACCATTTCACGGTTTCAAAACCATCCATACCGGGCATATTTACATCAAGCAAAACAATATCGGGAATGCCTGCAGACAAAATATTTTTCTTTACTTCTTTACCATTATCTGCTTCAAACAAAACTGCATAATCTTCAAAAGAATAAATAAGCCGTGCAAGCGCCTTTCTTAATAAAGTATGGTCGTCTGCAATGGCAACCTGAATTTTTTTATTTATCCGCATAATCTGTTAATGCATTATCTGTTATTAATGGCAATTTGATAGTTATGATTGTTCCTTTTCCCGGCTCGCTTTCTATTAATACATCAGCGCCTATTAATCGCGCACGGTTCTTCAAACTTTTTAAACCAATACCACTTGAAGATGAAACCTGTTTTTGTTTTTTTGAAACATTAAACCCGATGCCGTTATCTTCAACTTTTAAAACAAAAATATTATCTATCAGATAAATAACCGAAACAATTACGCGCGTTGCTTGTGAATGTTTCAAAATATTATTAAGCATTTCCTGAAACATCCTGAATAAGAAAATCCCTTTTTGTTCTTCCATAGAATTTTCTTCGCCCGATTCAAAAAACTCTACTTCGAGCAAACCGGTTTTGCGCAAATTATCCAATTCATATTTTATAGCTTCTTTAATACCAATTTGCGCAATGCGATCTGTATGAAGGCTTTTTGTGAGGTCGGCCATATCATAAATAACTTTATTCAGCATTTCGCGGCAACTCTGCACACTTTCAAAAGCCGGATCATTTTTTTGTATAGGAAGAATGGATAAAGACAATTTTACAACCGAAAGAACCTGGCCTATATTATCATGCAGCTCCTGCGCAATAACGCGAAAAGTCGATTCCTGTATTTCCAGTTGCGAACGCAGCAATTCATTATCGTATTGATCTTTTAATACAGCAAGTTCGCGCTCTTGCCGGTGCTGCCTGCGCTGGTATAAAAATAGCATAGCAACGATAAACCCTACGAGGAGCAAAGCAAGCAAAACGCCTATAATTATTATGCCGAAAAATTGCTGGTTTTGAGCCTGCATAAAAATGAAATGGTAAAAGATGTGTACAGTAAATAATTGGTTAAACTAACTAGTAATGATAAATTTTTTGCAACAAAAACAGGTAAATTATTTAAGTAATTTACAAATGCAAATAAAGGAAAACTACAGGTGTAATAAAATAATAAGCCTGAACATATCCAGAAAGCAGGCTCGCGTTTTAAATCGATCGACTGCGGCAATTGAAATAATTCCAAAAAATAATAAACGCACATAGAAACAATTATTAAACATCCCAATGCATAAGTTATGGAATGAAACCCATCATGCTTCATCACAAAAATGATTTCATACGCACATAAAAAAGGAAAAATAAAAAGGCAGGTTAAAATTATTTTTTTTGCTTTTTTATTTTTAATAATCAAACGAAGTATGTAGAAATAAAAAATAAATTCACAGCTTGTAAAAATGTTATAAAGAATGGTATTGCTTATTTTTTTATAAAATAATAAAAGCGCTGTCAGTTCAACACAAATTGTAGCAAGCAAAAAAAAAGGAAATGGTTTAATATATGAAGGTGCATTTTTTTTTAAACAGATAAATGTACCTGAACATAAACTAATAAAAATAAAAGAGATTAATATAGAATCCATTTACTGCTAAAATAAACAGATTATTTATGAACGTGCTAAAAAATAAAACCTTCCCAAGTGGAAAGGTTTTATTTTACTTTTTTAAATTAATTTAAATAACAGCTAATCCATCTTCGCCTTTATCAATTAGTGTTACTCCAATTTCGGTAAAATCTGCGGCGCAATAAGGCGGGCATAATTTGCCTGCATTGTATGCAAGGATTTCTGTTGAGCCATTTTTTGTAACATAAATATTTTTGTCAGAAATTCCATTTGCCGATTTCTTCTTTTTGGTGGCTACCAAAACAATTGTTTGCAATCCTTCATATTCCGGAAGGGGTGCATGATTTTCAGGATATGCAGCAAAGGAAAGTTTAATGCCGTCAGCTCCATTTTTTTTGCTGTTTGCAATAAAACATTCCAATTCTTCAACGCTATACCACACACTTAAAGAGTCCGGCTTTCCGAGGCGCTTTGAATTATGCAGCCATTTTTCTTTTTTGTAAGTTCTGATAATAGAATCAACGTGTTCGGAATTTACGTATTTACCGACAGATAGTGCTTTTTTTTGAATAGTATTCATTGCATTTGTTTTTAAAGAGTTTTTTAAATAATTAACTCAGTGAAAATAATTTGCATGCACCGATAATTAATACTATAAAAAAATGTTAATCAATTAATTACAGATATATAATATTTATAAAATAAAGAAGATCAGTAATATTTGTGAAGAATCGAGAAGAGAATGCGTGACGTTTAATTTAAAAAAGGCGTCTAAATGCATAAATATTTATGTGAAAAAACACATCATTTCACCTGTATAAATAATGTCAAAAACTGTGATCGTTTTCGGGCTAAAAAATATCTAATCTGTTACATTTATTTGAACTTGTGCGCAAACTCTTATCACAACCTCTAACGGTTTCGGCTCTTTCCATAAATTACAATTTTTTTTTCCATTAACAGCGTCCATTATTCTTATCCAGGCAAATTGCTTAAGGCAGTTTGCTGCGCGTAATAATAATTTGAAAAGGCAATAAGTAGTACAATTTTTCCTAACTTTCTTGCATGACCTTTAAACCGGTTCCTGTTTGGAAAGAAGCGCCTTTTCTGCGTTTGATAATTCCATTAATGCTTGGCATTATTGTGCAATGGAATTTACGTGTGCCAATAAATATCAGTTGGATTATTTCAACTGCTATTATCATTTTATTATTGGGTTTTCAATTCAGTAAACCTTTTATTCAATTCAAATTATATTGGCTGAATGGTTTTTCGCTGAATGCATTATTATTTTTTACTGGCGTATTGCTTACTTACTACCAGGATATTTCGCACCACAAAAAATTTATTAATAATTATTATACAGATGAAGGCTATATAATAGCAACTTTGGAAGAACCATTGTCAGAAAAAGAAAAATCTTTCAAAGCGCTTTCAACAGTTAATGCTGTTGTTATTAATGATTCTGTAAATAATGTTGAAGGTTCAGTTTTTATTTATTTTCAAAAAGATAGTTTATTGCCGCAACTTGATTATGGTTCACAAATTATTTTTAAAAAATCCCTCGCATTAATAAAAAATTCTGGCAATCCCGGTGCGTTCGATTATCAACGCTACTGCGCGTTTCAGGGAATCTATCAGCAAGTTTTTTTAAAACGAAATGAGTTTGTTTTGTTGCCAAATACAAATGAAAATGCATTAAAAAAACTATTGTTTACGATACGTGCAAAAACAGTAAACCTACTTCACAAATATATTAATGGCTCAAAAGAATCCGGGCTTGCAGAAGCTTTATTAATAGGTTATAAAGATGACTTAGATAAAAATTTGGTGCAGTCATATGCAAACACTGGCGTTGTACATATCATCGCCATTTCAGGAATGCAGCTTGCATTGATTTATGGTTTTTTATTGCTGCTTTTTAAACCGTTTAAAAAATTAAGGTTTGTAAAATTATTTAAACCTGTTTCCATCATTATCACATTGTGGTTATTCAGCGTAATGTCTGGCGCATCGCCATCTGTGTTGCGTGCTGCGGTTATGCTTACGTGCATTGTTATTGGTGAAAGTTTTTCAAAACAAAGTTCTATCTATAACAATTTGGCGGCATCAGCATTTTTATTATTGTGCTACAATCCTTTCTGGCTGTGGGATGTAGGCTTTCAACTTTCTTACGGGGCTGTTTTAAGTATTGTAATTTTTATGAAACCAATTTATAACTGGTTTTATATTCAAAATAAAATACTTGATTTTATTTGGGAACTTATTGCAATCAGCATTGCTGCGCAAATACTCACAACACCAATCAGTATCTATTATTTCCACCAGTTTCCAAATTATTTTTTGCTTACAAACCTTGTTGCAGTTCCGCTTTCCAGCATTATTTTATTTGGTGAATTAATATTATTGAGCATTTCTTTTATTCCAATAATCGCAAAATTTTTGGGTGCAATTTTATCGTGGTTGATCTGGTTGATGAACAGTTTTATTGAACACATGCAAACCATTCCATTTTCATTATGGAATAATTTATCTATTAATATTTTCCAAGTAATCTTATTATACGCAGTGATAGCCTACTTTTCAGCGTTTTTGTTTTTCAAAAACAAAAATGCATTTCACATTGCATTAATAAGTTTGTTGTGTTTTTTTATGGTAAGAAGTTTTTCTTTCTGGCAATCATCACAACAAAAACAAATGATTGTTTACAATATTCCGCAACATGGAGCGATTGATTTTATAAGCGGAAATAATTTTTTATTCAAAGGCGACAGCATTTTATATAACGATGGCTTCTTACAAAATTTTCATTTAAAACCTTCGCGTATTAATAAACGTGTTTCTTCATCAAATCAAGTTTGTTCACTATTGCATGGAAACAATATTTTTCTATTCAACAACAAAAAAATATTAATAATAGATCAAGCCATTTCATTTGTTCCATCATTAATAAAAATAAATGTTGATGTTATTATAGTGTCTAAAAATCCTTCTTTAAAAATTTCAAATCTTAGTACAGTTTTCAACTGCAACCAATTTATTTTTGATGCATCAAATGCCGCATGGAAAATTAATAAGTGGAAACAGGAATGTGAACAACTCCATCTTTCCTCTTATTCCGTTGTTGATAAAGGTGCTTTTGTGATGAATGTGGATTGATGTAGTTTTGCGGCTCTTCAAGAAAATTAATCATGACAAAAAAAATTCAATCAGCCCTCATTTCCGTTTTTTATAAAGATGGTTTAGATAGTATTGTAAAAAAATTACACAGCCTCGGTATAACTATTTATTCAACCGGCGGCACACAAAAATTTATTGAGACATTAGGCGTTCCTTGTATTGCTGTTGAGTCATTAACCACTTATCCATCTATCTTGGGCGGAAGGGTTAAAACGCTGCACCCGTCTGTGTTTGGCGGCATTTTGGCAAGGCGTGAAAATGAAACTGATGTGCAGGAAATGGCTCAATATAAAATCCCGGAAATTGATTTAGTGATTGTTGATTTATATCCGTTTGAAGAAACAGTTGCATCAACAAATGATGATGCGGCGATTATTGAAAAGATAGATGTGGGCGGACCATCAATGATTCGCGGGGCAGCAAAAAATCATAAATACGTTGTGGTTGTTGGATCAAAAGATGAATACAGTTTTTTAGAAGATTTATTGAACGAACAAAATGGTGAAACTACTTTAGAGCAAAGACGTTTGCTTGCTGCAAAAGCATTTGAAGTTTGTGCGCATTATGATGTTGCGATTGCCAAATATTTTAATCCAACAAATGCAGATTATTTTTTAGAATCTGTTCCTGATCCAAAATCATTGCGCTATGGTGAAAACCCGCACCAGTCAGCGAGTTTTTATGGAAAGCTTGATGAAATTTTTGATCAGTTGAATGGAAAAGAATTATCGTATAATAATATTGTTGATGTGGATGCCGCCGTGCAATTGATTAATGAATTTAAAGTTGCAGAAAACAATGAAACTGTTTTTGCAATTATAAAACATACAAATGTTTGCGGTATTGCTTCGCGCAAAACTTTGAAAGAAGCTTGGGACAATGCATTGGCCGGCGATCCTGAAAGTGCATTTGGCGGCGTGCTGGTTTGTAATGCACCAATTGATAAAATTACGGCTGAAGCTATCAGTGAAATTTTCTTTGAAGTGCTGATTGCGCCTGCTTTTGATGCGGATGCATTGGAAATTTTAAAATCGAAAAAGAACAGAATTTTGTTACAACAGAAAAATAATTTTATTAATAAACAACAATATAAATCTTTATTAAACGGCGTTTTAATTCAGCAGAATGATGAAGGAAATTATAGTGAATGGAAAGAAGCCGGCGGACGTGAAACAACTGATAATGAAAAAGAAAATTTAAAATTTGCGAACCTTGTTTGCAAACATTTAAAATCGAATGCGATTGCATTAATAAAAAATAAACAGCTTATTGGCAAAGGTTGCGGACAAACAAGCCGCATTGATTCATTAAGGCAAGCCATTGAAAAAGCAAATCAATTTAAGTTTGATTTACATGGCGCAGTGCTTGCATCAGATGCGTTTTTTCCGTTTAATGATTGTGTGCAAATTGCGCATGCAGAAGGCATTGAAGTTTTTATACAACCCGGCGGATCTATACGCGACAAGGATTCTATTGAATATTGCGTGCAAAATAAATTAGCAATGGTGATTACGGGAATGCGGCATTTTAAACATTAACAGTGAAGTGTTAGCTGTGATTTTTAAGAAGGAATGAAAAATATTTTTTTGAGTTTATTCTAAAATCATAGCTCAATTTATAATCTGAAGATGAAAGGATTGCGACGCAACGATGATGCCATGAAAACCAATGCTGGTATTAATTTTATTAAACTGAAAATTAATTTACATATCCCAATACACTTCTTCTTTTAAAAAAATTTCATACACTTCTTTCCATCCTGCAAAATGAAAATTGGTGCCGAGAAATTGGTTATGCCAAATCGTAATCATTAATCCATTTATCTTTTTTATTGCGCGATAATAATGCAGCAATTCATCCATCGCTTGTTGCGCGGTGAACTTTTGTTCATAAAAAGAATTAGCATCCATAAAACAAAATGGAAAAATTTCTAAAAGAGTTTGTTCATTCTTTTCTAAATCAAACCAAAAAAAAGAAGAAGCAACAGAAGCCCTGAAACCGTTGATGCTGCCATATCCCATCGAAAAATCTTTTTCAATGCCGGCATTAATAAGTTGTCTGTAAGTCTCCGGCAAATTCATCCGTATATAATGTTGGCGGCTATTAATAATTTTTTTATCGCTGATAATATTTAACCATTCAATTTCTTCTTTCAATATTTTTTCATCATCGCCACTTTGCCACGATGGATGAACGCCAATATTATAACCGGAAGAATGATATTGAATTAAATCCTGAAGGGCTTTTTTTTCGGGTGAAATATTTTTGTCGTAACCTTTTTGTTCGCGCGCAACAAGAAAAAAATACATTGCTTTTACACGGCAATATAAATGCAAGGAATCGAGCCATTCGTAAGAATCAAACGGATCTGTTTTCTTTCCTCGAAGCACTTTTAATCGTTCAATAATTTGAGAAAATTTTCCGTGCAATAAAGATTTTATTAATGCGCCAATATTTCTTTTCCAGCCTTTGTGCAAATAAGAATAAGCGATATCAATATCATACGTTGGGATAAATTGGAAAGAATGATATCGGAAAATAATTTCAGGAAATTTTTTTTGCAATGATTTTTTAAAATCATTAATCCAGATATTTATTAATGGTGTTTGCAGAAAGCCTTGCTGGTACGCAATTGCAGCCGCGTGCGGATATCTTCCATATTCGTCTTTTGTATGCGGCAAATATTCTTCATACCGGCTTAATAAATAAAATGAAGCGGCAAAAATATCAAATGAAAAATCTCCGTTGGTTTGAAAAAATGCTTTGTGATAATTTAATTCGAAGCAATCAATTTCATAACGCCTTATTGTATTTTCAAAAAGTATTGATGTATTATGAATAAAAAATTCGTGCTCATTAAATTCAAGATCAGAATAATTTATTTTAGGTTCATTGCTATTAATAAATTTTTCTTTGTCGGTTATAATTTCAATTGGTTTTTCAAATAATTCTTTGCTGAAAAAATCAACAATGTATTGAAGCCGCGGAGTAATATGTGTGCTGTATAAAATCATTAATAAAAATCTGTCAACAAAAAAACCGGTTGGTTAACCGGCTGATAAATTACGACAAATGATTTTATTTTTATTTTTCACCATGTTTTTCTTTCCATTGCTGGTTGAATGTTTTTTGGCTAAAATCCAAATCCGCACGATGTGCTGTCCATGCTTTAAAAACTTTATTCACCATCCAGTCCTTCATTTTTTTATTTCCCATGTTCATTAAATTTCTTTTCAAGCTTGCTTGCTTCCAAACTTTCCATGCAATTTTTTCACTCCAAGATGGATTTCCTTCTATCACTGCTTCATGGCGATTATCCAATAACAATTCATGCAAATTTATTTTTACTGCGCAAACTTCTGTGCAATTTCCGCAAAGCGATGACGCATAACTTAGATGTTTCCATTCATCCATTTGCTTCAGGTGCGGCGTAATAACCGCGCCAATCGGGCCACTGTATGTTGTGCCATAACTATGGCCGCCAATATTTTTATAAACCGGGCAAGCATTTAAACAAGCACCACAACGAATGCAATACAAACTCTCGCGCGATTTTTCATTAGCAAGAATATTCGTTCTTCCATTATCGAGCAAAATCACATACATTTCTTCCGGTCCATCAACCTCATTATTTTGTTTCGGGCCAGTTACGATTGTATTATAAACTGTAATCTGTTGCCCCGTTCCATAAGTTGCAAGCAACGGCCAGAACAACGCTAAATCGGTTAATGATGGAATTACTTTTTCAATGCCAACAATTACAATATGTGTTTTTGGAAATGAGCAACTCAATCTTCCATTGCCTTCATTTTCTGTAACAGCGATTGCGCCGATATCTGAGATTATAAAATTTGCGCCGGTAATTCCGATCTCTGCTTCTACATATTTTTTGCGCAATTTTTCGCGCGCAACCAAAGTGAGTTCTTCAGGTGTAAGATCAATTGGTGTACCTAATTTTTCATGAAACAATTTCGCAACATCTTCTTTGCTTTTATGCATTGCGGGCGTCACAATATGATAAGGCGCTTCACCATCAAGCTGCTGAATATATTCACCCAAATCGGTTTCTACACTTTCAATATTATTCTTTTCTAAAAAATCATTTAGCTTAATTTCTTCCGTCACCATGCTTTTACTTTTCACAATGGAGCGGCAATTTTTTTCTTTACAAATCATTAATATTTCATCCAGCGCTTCCTGTGCATTTTCGGCCCAAATAACTTTTCCGCCGCGCTTTGTTAATGCTGCTTCAAATTGTTCAAGTTGCGTATCAAGCGTTTCAATCGCTTTCCATTTTATATTTTTTGCACGTTCGCGCGCGAGGTTAATATTGTCAAATTGTTTTTTGCCAGCAGGCACAACCGCATTGTATTTTGCAATATTAAAATTGATTTTGCGCCGGTGTTCTAAATCCGCAGCTTTATCAGCGCTCTTAATATCAAATATGGAAGATGTATTGCTCATTAATAAAATCGTATTAATAAATTTTTCAGAAATTTTTTTGTAACCGGCATTTCATCTTTATTCATCATCGTTGCGTCGCACACTTCAGCTTTTAGTTTTTTGTGCATCGAAATATTGTTGTGCAACCTGTTCTAAAACTCCATAAAAATCTTCGCCGTATTTTCTTATTAATGGTTCTTTTAAAAAAACATAAGTGGGCACTTTCAATTTTTCGCCAAGCACGCATGCCGGGTTGCACATATCTTCACGTGGTTCATAATTCAGCATTTCATATTCTTTCGATTTCTTAACGCGTATCGGATACAAATGGCAACTGATTGGTTTTTTCCAACTTATTTTTCCATCATAATATGCTTGTTCAATTCCACATTTTATAATTCCATTTTTATCGCGCAAGCCGTACGCACACATGCTTCCATTAATAGTTGGCGTTACCCATCCATACTCGCGATCATAATTGTAACGGCCGCGTGTTTCAATTTCTTTAATGCCTTCTTTGGTGAGATAAGGTTTTACAACTTCATAAATTTCATTCAAAATTTCAAGTTCATCTTTTTCCAAAGGTGCGCCTGCATCGCCATCTTCGCAGCAACCGCCTTTGCATTTATTAAGGTCGCACACAAATTGTTTTTCAACAACATCATCACTTACCAAAACATTATCAATCGCTATCAAAATTTATTTTTTTTCAGTTACAAAGATAACAGAACAAGTTTTTATTCATTAATCTTTCCATTGCAAAGTATTAATAAGGTGCTTCATATCTTCCTGCAAAAAATTATTTACAATGCCGAGAGAATCTTCATTTGGCGCTGTATCAAAATATAAAGCGCCGCGCAAAAAATGCCTTGTAGAATCTGTTGCAAAAAATTGTTTTGCAGTCGCTGCATTTCCGCCAACAGTAAAAAATATCCCACTCACTCCAAGCGGCGTTTTAAATGCAGTGTCTTCAATGGAAGTTGCTTTGTACGTATGCTTGTAACTCATTTTGTAAGCATCTTCTTTCAGCTTGTCGAAGCTGTTTTTTCCAATTGCTTTATAGCTCATATAAATGCGCGCATTAAAGCGTGGAAAATCTATATTAATCCAATATGGATTTTCAGGTTTGTCTTCAAAAAAAGTAGTGTCGCGAATAATATTTGCGTACGTTGGATATTCAAACGAATAAGGAAAACCGGGTTGGTTAAATTGCTGGTATTGATGTTGCGGAAACGCTATCTTATAGTATCCACGCGGCTTTGGCGTGTACGCACTGTTGCATGAAACTATTAATAAGGTGGAAATAAAAAAGCAACAAGAAACAAAAAATATTTTATTAAGCACTTAAATTATTTTCTTTGATGAGAAAAATTTTATGATTTGGCATGTGTTGTTTTCACCACAACTTTTACTTTTTTTATACGGCTGCTGTCAGCATCAACAATGGTAAATTCAAAATCGCCGCAAGGAATTACATCGTTTATTTTCGGGATTTCTCCTGCAAGTTCAAGTATTAAACCTGCAACAGAATCGCTTTCGCCTTTTACCTGGTCAAAAGTATCTGCAGGCAAATTCATTGTTTTGCAAACATCATTAATCATCGTTCTTCCTTCAAACATATAGCTGCCATCTTCTGATTGTTTGTCGGTGTTTTCTTCATCATCAAATTCATCTTTTATATCGCCGATAATTTCTTCAAGAATATCTTCTAACGTTACAATGCCATTTGTGCCGCCAAATTCATCAACCACAATTGCAAAATGCGTGCGCTTGCTTTGAAATTCTTTTAATAAATCTTCAATCAGTTTATGTTCGTGCACAAAATATGGTGGCCTTAATAACTTGTGCCAGTCAAAATTATCCGGTTCATTTAAAAACGGGATTAAATCTTTTGTATGAACCATTCCAATAATTTCATCCAAACTATTTTTATAAACCGGCAAGCGGGAATAATGTAATTCTTCTACTTTCTTTTTTAAATCAGCAAAAGAAATATCATATTCAATACCATTTACATCGAGCCTGGTTTTCATAATCTGTTTCACCGTTATGTGGCCGAATTTTATAATGCCTTTCAATATATTTTTTTCTTCTTCAGACGCATCATTATTGGTAGACATGTCAATGGCATGATCCAATTCTTCTAAATTATATTTTGCAGATTTTCTTCTTCCTAAAAATTTTTCAATACCATCAGATTGGCCAATCATCCAACTGCTTACTCTTTTAAAAAGAAGATGGATAATTTCAACAACGCCTGATGTATAATATGCAAACTGCAGATTATTTTGCGATGCCCAAATCTTCGGCATCACTTCGCCAAATAGCACGAGCACAAAAGTTACTGACACAACTTTTACCGGAAATTCCAACCATATTTTTTCGCGCAGCGGCGTTACCTGATCTATTAAAAAATTGGAGAGAATGATGATTGCAACGTTTACAAAAGTGTTTGCAATTATTAATGATGCAAGTAATGTTTTTGGTTCTTCTAATAAATTTGCAATGCGTTTCCACGACACATCGTGCTTTGTTTTTAAGATATTAATATCTTTAAAACTGAGTGAAAAAAATGCAACTTCTGAACCGGAAACAACGAAGGAAATTATTAATAAAAAGAGAATGCCGATTGCAAGAACTGTAGTTGCCTGCGGATTAATAACAAGTAAAAAAAACGATAACCGATCAACAAAAAAACCAACATTAAGCAGAGGATCCAAAGCAATTAATTTTCGTTAAACAAAAGCACGATCAATTATTAATAAGAAAGTTTTTGCAAACTGACTATTTCAGCACAAGCAAATTTAATAAAATGTTTTTCTTAAAACGGCAAATCTTCAGAACCTTCGCCGATGGAAGGAATATCAGGATTCGTGTTGCCTTCAACTCCTTCATGACCGTTAGTATTAACTCCGTCGGATCTTTTATCGAGCATTATCAAATTATCGCCAACAACTTCTGTAGCAAATTTTTTATTGCCTTCTTTATCTTCCCAACTTCTTGTTTTTAACTTTCCTTCAATATAAACGAGGCTGCCGCGGTGCAAATATTTACTTGCCAATTCTGCAAGGCCGCGCCACAAAACAACCGTATGCCATTCAGTTTGCGAAACAAGCTTACCCGATCTGTCTTTAAAAGTTTCAGTGGTAGCCAGGGAAAATTTTGCAACGGCAATATTTCCTTCCAAATATTGTATATCCGGATCTTTCCCCAAATTGCCGATAAGCATAACCCTGTTAACGCCTCGCATAGAATGGAGTTTAAAGTTTATAAATCTTCTGTAAAAAAATTCCTCTTAAAGTTAATTTTTTTCCAGAGAAAAAAAGATAAAAATCTTGATTATTATTACATTAACAGTTTTGGTGCCAATTTAAAATAGTTGTTGTTCAGTATGGGTTTGCTGCAAATGAGCTGTTATAAAGCGCGGAAAAGCATATTGATTTATTTCTTTATTAATAACCAGTTTATAATCTTTTAAAAAAGAAATATTTTTATTGATGGAAACATTAATAAACTGCCCGTTAATAGTTTGATGCGTGAGCTGTTGTTTATAAACCGGAGATACTTTTTTTACATTTATTTTTTGTTTGCCAAAAAGGTTTTTAAAGAAAGTTGATTCGATAATTTCCTGCTGGTACAATGGCTCGCTGGTTTCATACAAAACAAATTCATACAGGTTTTGCCAAATATCATTTTGCTTTCGCTGATGAATATATGTTGCGCCATTTACTTCAATAATAAAATAATAAAACCAGCGGATTTTTTTTTGAATTGCTTTTTTCTTTACCGGTAAATTGCCAACATTATTTGTTTGAAAAGCTGTGCAATTTTTTTGGTGCACGCAAATTTCGCATAGTGGATTTTTGGGTTTACAAATTACTGCGCCAAAATCCATAATCGCCTGGTTATAGGTGCCAGCCTGCTCTTTATCCAATAATTTTGTTGCTAAAGCTGTATAAAATTTTTTGCCGATGGTCGTATCCACCGGAGTTGTGTCGCCAAAATATCTTGCTAAAACGCGTTCAACATTTCCATCAACAACTGCATAAGGAAGATTATATGCAAAAGAAGAAATTGCTGCAGCTGTATATGGGCCGATTCCTTTTAAATTTCTTATTTCTTCATACGAATCCGGAAATTTTCCATCATATTTTTCTGAAATTATTTTAGCAGTTTCAATTAAATTTTTGCAGCGGTTATAATAACCCAGGCCTTCCCACATTTTAAAAACCTGCTGCTCCGGCGCTTTTGCAAGATGATGAACAGTGGGAAATGCATTAATAAATTTTTCGTAATAAGCCCAGCCTTGTTCCACGCGCGTTTGCTGCAAAATAATTTCGCTCAGCCATATTTTATAAGCATCTTTTTCACCCTTCCACGGCATTAAGCGTGTGTTGGATTTTTTATTCCACAACAATAAATTTTTTGTAAAAACGGTTTCCTTCATCTTTTTAAAAAGCTAAGTAATCACCCTTAATAATAAATTTTTAAAAACTTTGTTTTATTAATGTGCCCTATTTTATAACTGGTTTTAATATTAACTAAAAAAGTTTTTCTATAATAAATAACAAATTGAACCGTTTGATGGTAGATTACTTATTTTATTATATATTTATAATCAGAAACTTATAAAACAATATCAATGAGAAAGGCGGACCTTGTTAACCAAATATCGGACAAAACTGGTATACCAAAGGTTGATGTGCTGGTTACTTTGGAAACCATGTTTAAAGAAGTAAAAGACACATTGGCCCAGGGTGAAAATATTTACATCCGCGGCTTTGGTAGTTTTATTACAAAAAAACGCGCTGCAAAAATCGGAAGAAACATTAAGAAAAATGTTGCCGTTCATATTCCCGAACATTATATTCCTGCATTTAAACCTGCCAAAGAATTTACTGCTGAAGTAAAAAAATTACAATCAGTTAAAGAAGACGCGCCAAACCTTGATGAAGAAATGTAATTTCGCTGTTTAAATAAAAAATAGTGAAGAAACAGCAAATCATTGTAGCATCTTTTGGATTAATAATCTTACTGGTATTATTTTTTTTCGGGCAAACCGTTCCACCACAAAAAAAATCTTCGGAAACATCCACTGCTGCATCAGCAAAAACTATAACTGCACAGGATATTTTACAGGCTTCAAAATCTAAACTTAGCCCTTCACAACTCTCTTACGTAAACCGTTTAGAAAATTCTGTAGTTCGCGGCGATGTAAAAAATCAGCAAATAAAATCTTACGATCAATTAGCTATTTTTTGGAAAGATTCTGTGCGTGAAGGATTTCTTCCATATATATATTATACAGGAGAAAGCGCGAAGTTGGAAAATTCTGAAAAAAACCTCACCTTTGCAGCCCAATTATTTTTGGAGAACCTTCGCGGGCAGGATGATGCGGGCTTAAAAAGCTGGATGGCAAATGAAGCGAAAGGGTTATTTGAAAAGGCTTTGCAGATTAATCCGTCGAACGATTCATCAAAAGTTGGGTTGGGCGCTTGTTACATTTTTGGAAGCACGGCAAGCAATCCACAGGAAGTAATGCAGGGCATTCAGCGAATATTGGAAGTGGCACGGCGCGATACATCAAATATGTATGCCGAATTCATGCTCGGTTTAGGCGGTTTGCAATCCGGGCAATTGGATAAAGCGGTAGAGCGGTTAACAAAAGTGGTTAAACATCAGCCAAATAATATAGAAGCGATACTTACGCTGGCACAGGTGAACGAGCAAAAAGGTGATAAAGCAGAAGCTGTGAAGTGGTACCAGGCAAGTAAAAAATTAATTGTTGATCCGAACATTATAACTGAAATAGATAAACGCATTAAGTTATTACAATAAAGCTTTTTTATTTATTAAGAAAGCACGGGAAGTGAAAAATTATTTTTAAACAAAAAAAACGCATTTTGTATGCCTTGTGGTAAAAAACGTAAACGTCATAAAATCGCTACACATAAGCGAAAAAAGAGACTAAGAAAAAACCGTCATAAGAAGAAGAATAAATAAGTTTTTAAACCGGGTGCATTAACCCGGTTTTCTTTCCCGTAGCTGAATATTTTATTTACTACTATCGCAGCAAATTGCTTGCCCGCGGTTTTGTAATAAATCCCTTTCAGTAATTTCCTTTTAGTGTGATGTATTGATGAGATGCTAAATTATAATTTAGATTGAACAAGGAACTGATAATAAATGCAGCCCCGCAAGGCGTTGAAATAGCGCTTTTGGAGGATAAAAAGCTGGTAGAATTGCACCATGAAAAAGCTGATGCCAGCTTTGCAGTCGGTGATTTGTATCTTGGAAAAGTAAAAAAACTTATTCCGGGATTGAATGCCGCATTTGTTGATGTTGGCTTCGAAAAAGATGCATTTCTTCATTATACAGATTTGAGCCCTTATGCAAGATCATTGCTCAAGTTTACACAAATGACAATGAACGAAAATGGAGGCGAAGAACTGGATTTTGCCTCATTTCATGTAGAACCTGAAATTGTAAAAACAGGAAAGATTAATGAAGTATTAAGCGGCAAGCCAAATATTCTTGTACAAATTCTTAAAGAACCCATTGCTGCAAAAGGCCCGCGCTTAAGTTGCGAAGTTTCTTTGCCGGGCAGGTTTGTTGTAATTACTCCGTTTAATGATATCGTTGCCGTTTCCAGAAAAATACATTCATCTGAAGAACGCAAACGGCTGCAAAAAATAGTTGAAGCCATCAAACCAAAAAATTTTGGTGTAATTGTTCGCACAGCAGCGGAAGGAAAAAATACGGCAGAGTTGCATGAAGATCTTTCTGAACTTGTAGAAACCTGGAAAGCGCTTCAACATAATTTAAAAGGTTCTGTTGCCCCAGCGAAAATATTAAGCGAGCAAACAAAAGCGACAAGCATGCTGCGCGATTTATTAAATGAAGACTTTAATAAAATCGTTGTTAATGATCGTAATATTTTTAATGATACGAAAACTTACATACAAAGAATTGCTCCCGATAAAATAGATATCGTTTCTTATTATCATAATGGCTCACCAATTTTTGATCAGTTTGGTATTACAAAACAAGTAAAAGCTGCTTTTGGAAAAACGGTTAATCTCCCAAGCGGCGCATATCTAATTGTTGAGCATACGGAAGCGTTGCACGTAATTGATGTAAACAGCGGTTATAAAAGTGTAAGCAATAACCAAGAGCAAAACGCATTAGAGACAAACCTCGAAGCCGCTGAAGAAATAGCAAGGCAATTGCGCCTGCGCGATTTGGGCGGCATTATCGTCATCGATTTTATTGATATGAAGCTTCCGGATAATAAGCGCAAGCTGATGGAAGCAATGGAAGGTTTTATGCGCACGGACCGTGCAAAACATGCGGTGTTGCCGATTTCAAAATTTGGTTTGATGCAGGTTACGCGCCAGCGTATGAAACCTGAAGTAACTATTAATACACAGGAAATTTGCCCAAGCTGCAATGGCACCGGAAAAATTTCTTCTGCATTAATACTGGAAGATGAAATTGAAAAGAATTTAAGTTATCTCATTAATCACCAACATAAAGATTTGGTGCTTGCAGTTCATCCAATAATGTTTGCTTATCTCACCAAAGGAATTCTCTTCAATTCAAAACAATGGAAATGGAGATGGAAATACAAACAGCAGGTCAAGATTAAACCCAACACCAATTATCACCTCACAGAATTTCATTTTTTTGATAAACATGATGAAGAGATAAAGCTGTAAAGTTTTTAAATATTTATTAATAGAATAACTATTAATGCTACTAATTCTCTTGCATTATTTTTTTAAAATAGTATTATAGTAATTCAAAAAAGAAATTACTTCGTTTACACTCTTAAGCTTGTTGTTATTTTGCTTCAACCATTGATAAGCTTCTGAAGACGGTTTTATTATTGGCAAAATGCTTGATTGACTTAGCTTGACTTTTATAACATCATTGTTATTCGCTACAGCATAACTTTCTTTAAGAATAAAAGCGTGTTCCTTTGCGCCCACCAATGGATTATATTCTTTTTCTTCAATAATTGCTTTTTTCAATTCAAGAAATTTTATAGCGCCTTCATTAAACACTTGGAAAAAAGAAAATTTTGTTGAACTGGAACTGTCAGCAAAAGCCTCAAAAACCCCCAGGATTTTTGTTGTATCAGCACCTTTAAAAAAAATTATTTTTTAATATAATCGTTTTCAGCAACCAGTTCGACATTGCTTTTATTAATAAAATGCACTTCGCCATTATATAAATTAAGTTTGGCTTTTTCTACTTTTACTGCATTTTTGTTATTTAAAAAAAGCAAAGCAGTATTCCAACTGTCATTCCAAAAAGGCGAACCGGAAATATCAGTATATGAAAAATTTTCAATCTTTTTTTTACCCAACGACGACATGTCCACATAATTAATCGAGCCATAATTTCCGCCGGATTCAGCAGGAGCGCCAATATCTAAATTCTGTTGTGCACATATAGAAAATGATATTATCGAAAAAAGAATAACGATGAATGTTTTCATAAATATGTTTATTATACTCAATGGAAATTATAATGAAAAAAAGAGGCTAATCATTTCTGAATTAGCCTCTCATTAACTTTAAAAAAAACGTATTAATAATTTGGGTTCATAACCGCTGCGCTTGTTGCAGACGGAGGATTTTTTTCTGTTTCATCTCCAGGCACATCCCAATAATCCATATAATTATAGTTGATATACGCATTAGTATATACCGTTGAATTATATATCAAATTGCAACCCCATCTGCCGCCGCCTTTTGCAGCACCATAAATCCAACCCCATCTTCTTAAATCGTAATAAGAAAGGCCTCTATATGCTAAAGCTGCCAAGCGTTCTTGAGTCAATACAGTTAATGCCTGTGTTAATGATAAACTTGGGCTAAGTGCTGTAAGGCCAGCTCCCTGATATGTTCTGACAGCGTCGATTAAAGCCAGGCCTTGTGAAATTTTTCCGGTTTGAATATATGCTTCAGCCAGCATTAATGCATTTTCCTCATAAGTTGGCCCAATATAAATTTCAAGGCCACCAACCATTCTCGAACCTAAAATATTAATTCCGGTCAACCCTAGAGCTGTTCCATCCACCAAGCTATAACGGGTAGAATTGGTAACTGCATCACCCGTAAATGTGCCATTAGCGGTAGTAAAATTAGCTAATCTATTATCACCTGGTTGAAATTGCTGTACTAATCTTTCACTTACTTTATAGGTTGAACCTTGGTTACTAAAAGCGCTTAAAGAAGCGACAGTTCCACCTGTTGCCGTAAAATATGAATTTGAAGGCGCAGACCTTCCTGTAAATACGAAATCTCCATTTTGAACTCCCGCTGTACAATAAGCAATAATAGATGTCCAATCAGCAGATGTGATAGCAGGAATGCTCGCACCCGTAATTGCGGCAGCCGGGTTGCCATTAACAAATGGCGACAATTTATTTAATAAAATATTTCTTGCCAACATAGTATTAATAGTCCCTATCCATTGCGCAGACGATAAAGGCAAACCTAAACCCACTTGATTTTGTTGAGGAATCAATTCAGCAATTACAGTGGCATAATCGCTCTGACTAGAAATAGCTTTTAATGCCGTCAAAGCATTATTCAACTGGTGATTTGATTCGTCAATCATGGCAGACTGACTTACGAAATTGCTCACAATAGTATTGGGTTTATCTTCAATCAAACCGGCATAGTATAAAGTTCCGATTTGGGCATAGGCATAACCTTTCCACCAATAGCACCAGGCTTTTATCGTTGAATCTTTGTCAGCAGTCATCCCGCTTACGCTGGGAAGCTGTGCAATTGCAGTATTCATCGCATCGATCATAGCATACATGTTTGTCCACTCATAATACAATGCATTGTTACCATTACTTGTTTGCGAAGCATTATTAAAACTTCTGATAATTGTGACTTGCGGGCTAGGATTCGAAATAACAGTACTTGGAGCGCCTACAGGATCTGGAGTAAAACTGTCGGGAACACCCATGGTAGTAGTTTGATTATTAGAACCTGCACCACCGCCGGCAACATCACCCATCAATTCATGATAACCCCATGGCAAAGAGAAATAACTATTGCCTAACCAGCCATCACTGTAATTGAAACCATTCCAGTAAACGCCTCCTAAAGCATAAGAAGTAATACCTGTTTCATTAATCACATTACCCGGAAGAGTAGGCGCATTAGGATTGATTTGATTTAGATCTTTTTTGCAAGAGCTTACCAACACCATCGCAATAATTATTGCCGAATAGTGAAGGCCATAAAAAAGTTTTTTCAGTATTTGAAGATTTATTTTTTGCATAATCTGTTCAATTTAATTTAACGTTATAAGGTAACATTCAAAGTTGCTTGGTATGACTTCAGGTTAGGAATTGTACTATGGTCAATGCCTCTGTCGAATGCTGAATTAGACTGGCCTGAACTAATTTCTGGATCAAGTCCAGGATACTTTGTGAAAGTCAGCAAGTTTCTGCCACTTATTACAAGCTGCAATTTTTTAAGCAGGCCTGTTTTGATAAACCTGGAAAAATCAACACCTAAAGAAACGTTTCTCAATCTCCAAAAAGAGGCGTCGCGGTAGAAGAAGCTTTTTGTAACATCGTTACCAACTCCATGTGCTGTGTTTCCTTCTCCATAATAAGCACTTGCATAATATGCAGTCCAAGCGCCTGTTTGCCCATTAATAGTTACTGGTTTTGTCCAATCACCGCTGATGCCTTCTCTGTACATCCACTCGTCTGTTTGGTTGTAAAGGTGCGATCCGCTTATCCAGTCAAACTGAAATCCAAAACTTATAAATCCTTTGTACGTAAGGCTATTAATAAACGATGAAGTAAGCTTTGGATTTGGATCGCCCAAAGGAGTTGTTTCATCAGATATAAAAAGCGCTTTGGATTGATTGTTTACTACATAACCGCTGCTTGCAATGGAATAATTGCCTTGGTCTGCAACATCTATAAAAGGCGTCTTGCCGTCAGCTCTTAACTGGTTTACATTCGTTAACACTTTGAGGCCATAAATCTGACCAATCTTAGCACCAGCTTTCAAAATTTCAGTTGATGAACCCGCTGCAGAACCTAATGGTATATCACCACCAACAATAGAATTGATTATAGAGCTTTGATGTCCGAAATTAGCTGTGAAATCCCATGTCCAGTTTCTAGTTTGGTAAACCGGAATATTTACTGATAATTGCCAACCTTTGGAAGATAATGCAATAACATTGTCTACAATGCTTGTAGTACCCGTAGATATTGGCAACACTCTATTATAAATTGCATTATCAGTATGTCTTTTCCAATATGTAATTGCAAAATTTAAATTTTTCAACCAACTTCCTTTATCACTTGTGTTTACTGTAAAGTCAGTACCATATTCAGTTTCAGACGAAATTTCAACGCCTAATCCAGGGTTATTAACTGAAGTTTGGTTTGAATAAGCCGACTGAGTTGGCCCTGTTGGTTGTAAATTTAAAGTACTTTGTCTTTGATAAGGGCCAGGTTGAACGCCCGCTTTACCATAAGCAGCTCTCAATTTAAAATTGGGTAATAAGTCAGTTAAATTGTTCCAAAAATTAAAAGAATTTAGGTTGATATAACCATTTACATGCGGGAAAGTAAAAGGTGTGTGGCCTTCACCAAAAGCAGATGAGTAATCAGTTCTGAAACCTCCTGATATACCACCCCAGTCACCAATATCAAATTGCTGATTAACAAGATAACCATACGTTACCCAAGTTTCGTTGTATTGGCCAATGATTTCCTGTGACTTCGTTGCCAACAATAAAAATGGAGGTTGTAACGGTAGTGAAAGGCCTGCGAAATCTAATTCTTTATAAGTATTTTTTCTATAATCATATCCAAACAATGTAGTGGATTGAATAGGTAATTTCAAATGAAAATCTTTGTCGAAATCCAATTTAACCACCGCGTTTCCAGATAAGTTTTGTTTCGTCTGATTATATTGAAAATTATTTACTTCGCCGGTATTATCATTACCATTGTAGGCGCTGAACCAACCTCCGAAGTAGTTAGATGCACCATTCAGGCTTTGATTATAATATGTCCAAATATCATTTTCATTTTTATAAGAAATACCATAATGGCCAACCAAGCTTACAAATCTATTCACATTATATTTGGCTTCGAAGCTTTGCGTTATATCATATCTGTTTCCGTCGCCTTTACTATAATGTTTATTATAGTAAGGATTGCCTGCATTAGCACCGATATTAATACCCGGTATAAAGAAATTAAGCGCAGGCACGCCTCCCACAATTGTATCTTCTAAATTAAAAAATGACGGAGTATTTAAAAAACTATACACTGCACCAACATTCGCATTACTTGTGCCATAACCATATCCGCTAGGAGCTCCAAGTCCGCCCGCTCCACCCGGCGCACCTAATGAAGGATGCATGGTGTTCTTTGTATAAGCCAAGCTGGTTATAGAACGCAAAGTAAATCCTTTGAATACTTCTATTCCCGCATTTCCTATAATGTTGGTTCTGTCTATATAGCCATTATCCTTTAAAAAAGGAGAATTTGTCCTATTATTAGATACGCCTATATTATAATCTATTTTGTCCCCACCGCCGCTAATGGATAAAGTATTGTTGGTAGAAGGTGCGCCTTGATAAACCTGTTTAAAATGATCATAATAATGAAAATTGCCTTTATAAGATTGATCATTTTTATTTAATGGATCTAATATTCCGTAACGGGAATTGCTGGCACCTTCACCAGAAACCGCATTTGGATTATTTTCGGAGCCAAAACGGTAAGCCATATCACCCAAAACGTTTCCAACATTAGAGTCTATACTTAATTTATCTCCAGCATTAAAACCACCTGCCGTATCATATGCTATAATATTTCCATTTGCATCGGTTAGGTAGGGATGTTTATTGGCATTACTGAAATGCCCAGAGTTGATAAATGAACTTTGGCCGTAACTTGATGAAAAGTTAACTGTTATTTTGCCCTTTATTCCTTTCTTACTGAAAATCTGAATTACACCGTTCGCACCTTGCGCGCCATATAATGAGGCAGAAGCAGCACCTTGTACTACCTCAACTCTTGCAACTTGTGAAAGATCTAATGTAGTCAAGTTGGCGAATGGAATTTCAACCCCGTCCATCATAATCATTGGCCTTGTTCCGTTTTGAACGCTGTTAATACCTCTTAATACGATATTAACTTGATCACCGGGATTTCCGGATACTGATGAAATTTGTGCACCGGCTATTTTACCAACCAACGCCTGATCCAATGATGAAATAGGGACTTGCGGTAGTTTATCTGCACCGATTGACTCAACAGAAATACCGAGTTTTCTTTTACTTGTTGCAGTGCCAACACCAGTTACCACAACTTCACTTAATGCTTTACTGTCTTGGGTTAATTGAATGGAAAGATTTGTTGTACTTCCAGTTTTTAATTCTTTGCTTTCATAACCAATGCCAGTAATTATTAATACGGCATTTTCTGGCGTAGCTAATTTAAATGAGCCGTCAGAACCAGCGCTGGTTCCGGTTTTTGCTCCTCTGACTTTAATCGTAGCTCCGGGAATTGGAGCCCCGGTCGGATCAGTAACCTTTCCGGTTACTTGTTTTGTCTGGGCATTTATGCCTGCAACGGTAAGCAGTAAAATGCCTACCATCAGATTTTTAAATTTTCTCATGTGTAGTATAGTTTTGGTTAGAAACATATTAAAGATAAAGTAAAAAATATAAATACCGGCAAAAAAAGCTGACAAGTGGAAAAATACGACCTTTTAACCAGTGAATTTTTTCCTTTGTGCATAAGTATATAGATATTTACACTGATTTATTAATTAAATAAATTATATAACAGTAAAATTTAAACAGTTCATTTTTTTTTATTAAAATGATTATTTATTAAATATTATTAAATCACACAATTTGTTTTCAGCATTTTAATCTTATTATTATTTATTTTTAATTTCCGTTATTATCAACTTTATTTTTTTATGTTTATAAATATTTAATAATCAATTAAATATAAATTTAATGCATATATAGATCACCAGATTTTCAATTCCTTTAGTCTTGGGGAAGTTATTAACACAGCAAAAAAATAATTTTGTTATGTGGCGCTAATTTGTAATTTAGTGGAAGAATTTAATGGGTTAGTAAGTAAGAGGTCAGCAGTAGTGCTGACCTTTTTACTTTTTATTACTTCATAGTTATCATTTCTTTTGTTCTTAAATAGAAAGTGAATCATCTTCTTAATCATTCCAATTACAATTTTTTTGATCGTTATTTTTTGATCATTAATAACAAGAAAATTTTTCGATCTATAAATTTTCTTTCATCAATTTCTATATCATCGATCCAACATTTGCTTCTTACAAATACTTTTATCTTTACAACATGAGTAAAATAAAAACAGCTTTTTTTTGCAGCAACTGCGGATATGAAAGTGCAAAGTGGTTAGGTAAATGCCCGAGCTGCGAACAGTGGAATACATTTGTTGAAGAAGTAATTACAAAAGATAATAAGAATGGTGAAACTGATTGGAAAAAATTTTCTTCAGATAAAAAAGAAATAAAAACAATTGCGATTAATGAAGTAACAAGTGGTGAAGAAAAAAGAATAATCAGCGAAGATGCAGAGCTGAACAGGGTTTTAGGCGGTGGCATTGTTGCAGGAAGTATTATTCTTGTTGCCGGCGAACCGGGAATCGGAAAGAGTACTTTGTTTTTACAAAATGGTTTGTTGTTAAAAAATATTATCACCTTATATATAAGTGGTGAAGAAAGTGAACAGCAAATTAAAATGCGCGCAGATCGTTTGAAAATTCAAAATGAAAATTTTTATTTGCTTACAGAAACATCAACACAAATTATTTTTCAGGAAATAAAAAAACTAAAACCACAATTAGTAATTGTTGATTCGATCCAAACTTTGCAATCACCTTATATAGAATCATCACCAGGAAGTGTTTCACAAATTCGCGAATGCGCTTCCGAATTTCAACGCTTCGCAAAAGAAACAAACACTCCTGTTTTTTTAATTGGCCATATTACAAAAGATGGAATCATTGCAGGTCCAAAAATTTTAGAACATATGGTTGACACCGTTCTTCAATTTGAAGGTGACCGACATTATGCGTATCGGATTTTAAGAACTTTAAAAAACCGATTCGGCAGCACATCAGAATTGGGAATTTATGAAATGAGTGACTCAGGCATGCGCGGCGTTAATAATCCAAGCGAATTATTAATAACACAACGCGAAGATCAACTTAGCGGCGTTGCAATCGCTGCAACCATCGAAGGCATGCGGCCTTTATTAATAGAAGTGCAGGCGCTGGTAACGCAATCTGTTTACGGAACGCCCCAAAGAACCGTAACGGGTTTCGATTTGCGCCGTTTACAATTATTATTAGCTGTTCTAGAAAAGCGCGGCGGATTTCATTTTGGTGTAAAAGATGTTTTTTTAAATATTGCCGGCGGATTAAAAGTTGAAGATCCTTCTATTGATTTGGCTGTGCTGTGTGCATTATTAAGTTCTTACGAAGATGTTTCGTTGCCGCAACATATTTGTTTTGCAGGCGAAGTTGGTTTAAGTGGTGAAATACGCGCCGTTAATAGAATTGAACAACGCATTGCCGAAGCAGAAAAACTTGGTTTCGAAAAAATTCTTGTTTCCAAATACAATCAAAAAGGATTAAAAAATCAAAAGTTTAATATTGAAGTTGTAAGTATGGGACGTGTTGATGAAGTATATCAATATTTGTTTTCGTGAAAAAAAGTGAATGGTGAATGGTAAAAAATGAATAATAATAAAATACAAATGTTATTAATAGAATAAATTACCGATTCATCTTTCATCATTGACCATTCACGATTAATAATTAATCAATGACCGCAACAAACCTTATCCATAGTTTTTCGCATCTTTTCTTTCCGCATATTTGTTCGGGCTGCGGAAGTGATTTGATTAATGACGGGCAATTAATTTGTCTTCAATGTTCTGAAAGCCTTTCCACCACTCAGTTTGCTGCTCATCAAAATAATCCTGTAGAAAAAATTTTTCGCGGAAGGATTGGCATTACAAACGCAATGGGGCTTTTATATTTTACAAAAGATTCTGTTTTGCAAAATTTGCTGCATGAATTTAAATATCGAGGCAAAAAAGAAATTGGTTTTTATTTTGGAAAAATGATGGGCAACGCATTAATCAAATCCAATCTTTATAATAATATTGATGCACTAATTCCGCTTCCGCTTTTTTCTTCCAAAGAAAAAATACGCGGCTATAACCAGGCAACTGTTTTATGTGAAGGCGTTAGTGAAATAATGAATGTTCCTGTTTTAAAAAATACAATAATCCGTGCAATTGCAACGGAAACACAAACACGCAAAAACCGAATTGAACGCTGGCAAAATATTGAAGGAAAATTTGAAGTGAAAGATTCCAAATCAATTCAAAACAAACACATTTTATTAATAGACGATGTTGTAACAACTGGCGCAACGCTCGAATCGTGCGCGATGGAATTGCTTCGCGTTGAAGGAACAAAAGTTAGTATTGGAACACTTGCTTATACTTCAACATAGATTTTAAAAGATTCGGGTTTCGGGATACGCGATTGAGTATTCAAAATATTTATCTTACGTGTCCAATAGAAAACAGAAAACAGAAAACAGAAAACAGAAATCAGAAATCAGAAATCAGAAAACAGAAATCAGAAATCAGAAATCAGAAAATAGAAAACAGAAAACAGAAATCAAAAATCAAAAATCACGTATCTCGAATCTCGTATCCAAATCTCGTATCTAAAATCCCGCATCTCTTCCACCACAACTTTACCAATTAATTTCCGTTATTAATAAAACACAATTCACTCTTCGTATTTTTGAACTGATGAAAAAATTAGTACTGCTGATATTATTAATAACGGTTTTTATTTTCGGTTGCAAAAAAAATTCTTTTATCACAACTAAAGATGCGCAAATAAATTTTTCTGCAGACACAGTTGCTTTCGATACGGTTTTTGTTTCAACGGGTTCCATCACGCAACAGGTAAAAATTTACAATCAAAATAATCAGAAAATAAATTTATCAGATGTCAAATTAATGGGCGGCGCTTCTTCTGTTTTTAAAATTAATATTGATGGCGCTGCAGTTTCTGAAGCAAACAATATTGAAATAAATGCGAACGATAGCATTTATATTTTTGTTTCTGTTTTTATTAATCCTTCATCAGCAAACCTTGCTTTTATTTTGCAAGACAGTATCCAGGTTTTTTTTAATGGAAATCAAAAATATATTCAGTTGCAGGCTTACGGGCAAAATGCAAATTTTTTAAACAACAAAGAAATTTCCAGCAACACAATATGGACAAATAACTTGCCTTATGTTGTTCTTGGTTCATTACAAATTGATAGCAATGCAACATTAAATATTCAGCCGGGATGCAAAATTTATTTGCATGCCAATGCGCCTTTTATTGTAAACGGAACATTGCAAATTCAAGGACAAAAATATGACAGCACACGCATTTATTTTGCAAGCGATCGATTGGATGTTCCTTATAACAATTTCCCGGGAAGCTGGCCTGGCGTGATTTTCAATCCATCAAGCAAAAATAATTTATTGGAGTTTGCAGTTATTAATAATGCTTACCAGGGCATTATTGCAAGTGGGCTTTCTGTAAATAATAATCCAAAAATTATTTTAAATGAATGCATTATTAATAACATTTATGATGCAGGAGTTTTGGCAACACAATCCGATATTCAAGCGAGAAATTGTTTGATAAGTAATTGCGGAAGAAACATTGTAATTACAGCCGGTGGAAATTATAATTTCACCAATTGCACGGTTGCGAGTTATTCAAATAATTATATGTCGCACTTGCAACCGGTTTTAAATGTGAGTGATTATTTACCTGGAAATAATTCATCGTTTGCATTAACTGCAAATTTTATTAATAGCATTTTTTGGGGCGATAATGGAAGTGTTGTTGATGAAGTTGTTGTTTCAACACAAGGAAGTTCGCCGGCAATTAGTTTTACAAATTGCTTATGGAAAATTAAAAATACGCCAGCCGTTACCAATACACATATGTTGAACATTGATCCGATGTTTGACAGTGTTAATAATCAAACCATGTTTTATAACTTTCATTTAAAAGTCAATTCTCCGACTTTGGATTCGGGAATCAATACTTCTATTCCTTTTGATTTGGATGGAAATACAAGAACTGTTAATGGAAAAACAGATTTAGGATGTTATGAAAAACAATAATATTTCTTCAAAAAATTATTCTTCAATTAATATTTTAAAAGAAAAAATTTTAGGTTAATAAACTAACTTGCCGCTATATTGTTATCATCAAAAACCATTTACCATGATACGTTTAGCAATCCTTTCATTATTATTAGTTGCTGCAATGACAGTACACGATTTTAAAGTTCCCGGACTTGACGGAAGTACAATTGATCTATCAAGTTACAAAGGCAAAAAAATATTAATCGTTAATACAGCTTCCAAATGCGGTTTCACGCCACAATATGCAGATTTGGAAAAATTGTATGAAAAATATAAAGACAAATTGGTGATCATCGGTTTTCCTGCAAATAATTTTGGCCACCAGGAACCTGGAACAAATGAAGACATCAAAGCGTTTTGCATGAAAAATTATGGAGTTACTTTTCCGATGGCAGAGAAAGTAGATGTTGTTGGAGAAAATATTCATCCGCTTTTTAAATACTTAACTGAAGAAGCAAAAAAATTGGGTTCGCCAGATCCAATTAAATGGAACTTCACCAAATTTTTGGTTGATGAAAATGGAAAATTGATTGCAGTTTTTCCAAGCAAAGTAACGCCGATGAGCGATGAGATTACAAAATATTTGAACTAAATTTTTCGAAGAAATATTTTCTGATTAGTTATGGGTTATGAATTATGAGTTATTAATAACTCATAATTCATAACCCATAACTTTTTTAATTCATTACTAAAAAAATCAACGTTCAGTTATCTTTGCCACATGTCTTTTAAAAATGTTATCGGGCAAAATGAGGTAAAGCAACATTTGGCTGAAATGGTTTTTCACAATCGCTTAAGCCATGCATTATTATTTTTAAGCCCGGAAGGAAGCGGCGCATTATCACTCGCACTTGCATTTGCACAATATATTGTTTGCGAAAAAGTAAATGGTAAAAAAGATTCTTCTGCATCATTATTTGGCGAAGAAGAAAGTCAGTCACTGGCCATTAATAATGCGCCAGCAGATGCGTGCGGCGTTTGCGCATCTTGCATAAAAGCGCGACAATTGATTCACCCTGATATTCATTTTTCTTATCCGGTTATTCCAAAAAAAACTGGCGATAAACCAGTGAGCACAAATTTTATTACGGAATGGCGCGAATTTATTTCCAAACATCCTTACGGAAATGTGTACGACTGGCTGCAATTTATCGGCGCAGAAAATAAACAGGGAAATATTACTGCGCACGAATGCAACGATATCAATTACAAACTCAGTTTAAAAAGTTTTGAAAGTGGTTATAAAATATTAATCATGTGGATGCCGGAATATCTTGGCAATGAAGGAAATAAATTATTAAAACTGATTGAAGAACCGCCGGCGAATACACTGTTTATTTTTGTTGCAGAAAATGAATCATTAATACTGCAAACGATTTTATCAAGAACACAATTGGTAAAAATTCCTGCATTGGAAACTGTTGATATTGAAAACGCATTAATACAACGCGCAAAAATTTCTGTTGACCAGGCAAGGCAGGTTGCATCCATCAGCGAAGGAAATTATCATGAAGCATTACAAATTTTGCAACACGCAGATGAAGACTGGCAGGGATTATTAAGAGAATGGCTGAATGCAATTTTAAAAACCGGCCCGGTTGCGCAAGTAAAATGGATTGATGATGTAAGTAAACTCGGAAGAGAAAGACAGAAACAATTTTTAAGATATTTTAATCATTTATTGGAACAGGCAATCCGCGTGAAAGTGATGGATGGCGCGCAGTTGCGCGTTCCCGATAATGAAAAAGATTTTGCGATTCGCTTAAATAAAATTGCAGACATTTCACAACAACAAGCGATTATTGAAGAACTTGATAAAGCAAGTTATTATATAGAACGCAACGCAAATGCGAAAATGCTTTTTCATGCATTAACAATAAAACTCTATCATATTATTGCAAATAAAACAGTGGCGGTGGTGATGTGATTTTGATGTCGGATGTATGATTTTAGATGCGGGTTACGGGATTCGGGAAATGTGGTTTCAGATTTTTTGTTTGCCTCAAAAATATATTATTAAAAAACTAAACTCTCAAATTTGATTAACTGAAAATCCCGCATCGCATATCGCGCATCTAAAATCACATATCCCAAAACATCCCGAATCCCGCAACCCGTTTCACATTCAACATCTCACATCATGAATTTTTCAACAATCATTGGTTCGCTTGGCGTTATGCTTTTATTAATTGCATTTTTTATGAATTTGTTTCGGTTCATTTTGCCGGAAAGTAAATTGTATATTTTCCTGAATATTATTGGTGCGGGTTTGTCTTGTTATGCGTCGGTGCTTATTAATTATAATCCATTTATTGTTTTAGAAGCAACTTGGTGTGTTGTTGCGGTTGCGGCTTTGTTTAAAAAACGCGTTTGAGATGATTGATGAAGATACGTGTTGCGAGATTCGGGTTTTGATTCGAGTTTCGGGATACGTGATTCGGGATTTATTTTTAATTATAATTTATGCAAATCGTGAAAATTTTGGAAACAAATTTCTATTAATCATTCATGCTAAAATCTTTAAACCACATTTCTCGAATCCCGCAACGCGAATCTTAAATCACTATAACAAATCACAAAACATACATCCGGTATCATCTCAAATTTTCGTAGTATATTTGTTAATAACCCGGAAACGGGTTTGGAAAGAAATGGATGCGGGAAAAAACCTGGCCAGTGAAAATGAAACTGATGAGTGAATTCGAAATCGTTTGAAAAGTTATTTTGTACAACATATTTTATACCGTGATATTAATGCCGCCGTTGGCAGAGACTTTAAATAATCACGCCAGGCTTGCATAAGAAACTGTGCTGAATAAAGCTGGAACTGTACAAGAGTGCGACGCAACAAACGCTTCATAGAATTCCGCTGCTGGTTTCCCCATTATTTTTTCTTATTTATTATTCATGCGTTAATTTATTTTGAATATGGGATGTGGTAATTGTGGAACTTCTGCTGATGGAAAACCAGGCGGATGTAAAAGTAATGGTGGTTGCAGCACGGGCGGTTGCAACCGTTTGAATGTGCACGACTGGCTGGCGAATCTTCCTTTCAGCGATCCGGAAAGTGGTTGCAGGATTGTAGAAGTAAGTTTTAATAATGGCAGCCGAAAAGATTTTTACAGAAACATTACGACTTATCTTTTTGAAAAAGGCGATATGATTAGCGTGGAAGGCGTAAGTGGTTTTGATGTGGGCGAAGTTTCATTAACGGGTGAAACGGTTCGGTTGCAATTAAAAAAGAAAGGCGTTGATGAAAATAACCCGGAGCTGAAAAAAATTTTGCGCAAAGCAAGTGATCGCGATTTGGAAGTGAGGCAGCAAAATAAAGATCGCGAAAAAAATGCGTTGGTTCGTGCAAGAGCCATTTCTCGCCAATTGAATTTGGATTTGAAAATGAGCGAAGTGGAAATTCAGGCAGATGGAAGAAAAGCAACGTTTTTTTATATTGCGGATGATCGTGTGGATTTTCGCGAGCTGATAAAAATATTTGCGTCAGAGTTTCGTGTGAAGGTGGAAATGAAACAAATTGGTGCAAGGCAGGAAGCTGCAAAAGTTGGCGGCATCGGAAGTTGCGGGCGTGAATTGTGTTGCAGCACATGGCTTACAGATTTTAAATCTGTTAATACAACTGCTGCGCGTTATCAAAATTTATCTATTAATCAAACCAAATTAAGCGGCCAGTGCGGACGATTAAAATGTTGTTTGAATTATGAACTGGATACTTATTTAGATGCGTTGCAGGGATTTCCTGACAACTGCGAAACCTTGCGTGTTGCAAAAGGAAATGCATTATTAATAAAGAAAGATATTTTTAAAAACCTGATGTGGTATGTGTTGCCAGACAGCAACAAACAATATCCGCTTACGATTGAACGCGTTAAAAAAATAAAACTATTAAACTCGCAGAATAATATTCCTGACGGATTGGAACCTGTGGAAGTGAGCACCGGAAAACCAAAAGAAGAAGAACATGGTTTTGTTGATTTGGTTGGGCAAATAAGTTTAAAAAGCCTTGATAAAAACGATCGCAAAAAAAGGCCGCAACAACCTCAGCGCAATAATCCGAACAACAACAATTCTAATAATAACAATCCAAACAATAATAATAACAGGCGCCCGCCACAGCCGCCGCCGCAAAGAAATAAACCGAGATAAAAATCTTTCGTTAACTTTTAAAAACCATTCTGATAATATCAGGATGGTTTTTTACATTCAGGAATATTATTATCATGAAACGTTTTTTTATGCGCATGTTTTTGGTTGTTGGAATCATATTATTAATATGGCTTGTGCTTGCGCAAAGCTGCATGATGATGCGCGAACCCGATGATAAAGCAAAAAAAGATTTTGAACAAAGCGGCGTTGCATTAACAACCGCAACAATTGTTGTTGATGGAAAACATTTGCATTATGCATTAACAGGAAATGATACTTTACCAACTTTATTTTTTGTACATGGCACGCCGGGAAGCTGGGATGCTTTTCAAAAGTATTTAAAAGATAAAGATTTGCTGCAACGTTTCCGCATGGTTGCTATCGACAGGCCTGGCTTTGGTTACAGCGATTATGGAACGCCGGAACATTTGGCAAGGCAATCGCAATTAATAAGTCCGTTGTTTACGATTCTTAATAATAAAAAACCAATGTATATCGCCGGCCATTCGCTCGGTGGCCCGATGATTGTGAAACTTGTTGCTGATAATCCAAGCACATTTTCAGGCATGGTTATTATTTCCGGCTCAATAGATCCTGATGAAGAAAAACCGGAAAAATGGCGGCCAATTCTTTATAAAACGCCACTCACCTATTTTGTGCCCGGCGCCATGCGTCCTTCCAATGAAGAACTATGGTTTCTTAAAAAAGATCTTGTTTATTTAAAAGATGATTTCTCTAAAATTACCTGTCCTGTTTTTTTTATTCACGGAATGGCTGATACTTGGGTTCCGCCGGGCAATGTAGAGTATGGAAAAAAATTATTAATAAACGCCAGCCATATTGAAGTAAAATTAATTCCCGGTGCAAACCATTTTATTCCGTGGACAAAATTTGATGACATCAAAGAAGTATTGTTAAAATTATATTGATTTCAAACTCCTGATCTTTTAAAATGTTTTATATAAAATGATTAACAGCGCGCAGCATTTTCAATACTTGTTTTCTTTTGAATCATTATTAACTTTGCAACCTGTTTTGTAAATTGACAAAAATTAAAACTCTATAACTATGGCACTTTTTGAATCTGGCAATCCTACTTTAAGCGAAAAAATTTTTAATAGTTCGCTTAGTACTGCCCACGATGGCGCAATGACTGTGAGAGGTTCCATCGCTAAATTTGGTTTCTTATTGTTTATGGTAATTGCCGGCGCAACGTACAACTGGCATTTGTTCATGGTTTCAAAAGCAGAAACGATGATGACATTAATGTGGGTTGGATTAATCGGCGGATTAATAACCGGATTGATCATTTCTTTCAAACCCGCTACAGCACGGTATCTTGCGCCGCCTTATGCATTAATGGAAGGTTTGTTGTTGGGCGCATTTTCTGTGATTGTAAATAATATGGTTGGCCAAAAATATCCGGGCATTGTAATGCAGGCTGTTGGCCTCACATTCTCGGTTGCGCTTGTAATGTTTCTACTATATAATTTCAGGATTATTAAACCAACAGCAAAATTCAAAGCCGTTATCGTATCGGCAACCATGGGAATATTTTTATTCTATATGGTTTACTGGATACTTTCTTTATTCCATGTAAACATGCCTTTTATGAGCTGGAACGATTTTAGCCCGCTTGGAATTGGCATTAATATTTTTGTAATCGTTATCGCAGCATTAAGCCTCATTTTAGATTTTGAAAGAATAGAAACCGGCGAACAAATGGGCGCACCAAAATACATGGAATGGTATGGCGCATTTGGATTATTGGTAACATTGGTTTGGTTGTACATTGAAATTTTAAAATTATTAAGCCGCTTCGCAAGCAGCAGAAATTAATTTTTATTAATAAATAAAAACAAAATCCGGAGCATTAATAACTCCGGATTTTTTTATGCACTATAATTTCTATTAATAAATTTTTTGTAACCAGCATTTGTATTTCAATTCACCATCGTTGCGTCGCACACTTGTACTTTTAGTTTTTCAATTAAGCGTTGATCTTTTTATCAAATCAACTTCTATTAAAAAAAATATTCAACAAACAATATTCAATAATCAAATCATTGTTAATACTTGATATTGATGATGGCTATTCAATATTTTTTCATTCACATAAAAAAAGCCCCGAAAAAATTACGGGGCTTTTAATTTTATTAATAAAATTTTATTTAAAACCAGCTTCCTGTAAATACTTTATCTGCCGGTTGTGTTATTGAGCTTCTTCGCCTTCTGCTTACTTGTGCGTTATGAATAAATGCAGTTACAATCATCAGCGGAATAAACAAAAATATTAATGGTGGAATACCGAGGAATGAAATCCATTTGCCACCAAACATTCTGCGCATTGGTTTTCTTAAACGCTCTGCAATTAAATACATTCCGGGCACCATAAACAACGTCATAAAAAATGCGAATGCCAAACCAAAAATAATTGTCCAGCTTAATGGCTTCCAGAATGCAACGTTGTCTCCACCCAAAAATATATGCGGGTTCAATTCAGAAAATAATGTTACGAAATTTATATTAAAGCCAACAGCAATCGGTATAAATGCAAGTATCGCCGCAACTGCTGTAAGCAACACTGGTATAATGCGTGTTTTACCGGCTTGTATCACAGCTTCACGCGTTTTAATTCCTCGGCCGCGAAGTTCATCTGTAAATTCAATTACCAAAATTCCGTTCTTCACTACAATGCCCGCCAGGCCTACAATTCCGAGCCCTGTCATTAATACAGAAACTTCCATACCACTAATTGTAAAACCAAGAAACACACCAATTACGCTAAACACAATCTCCGTTAAAATGATAATGGATTTGCTTACACTATTAAACTGCGTTACAAGCACTAACAAAATCGTCATTAATGCAATAACCAAAGCAGATAAAAGAAACGCGCCTGTTTCTGCTTGTTGTTCGCCCTCACCAGTTTGTTTTATCGTTACATCATCTGGTTTTTTCTTGAAGTCTGCAATGTGTTTTGCAATGTCTGCATTTACACCGGTTGCATTAAAACCTTTTGTTGTAAGCACGTTTGATGTTAATGTAATCAACCGTTTTTGATTCTTACGTTTTACACTTCCTAATGTGCTTGTCGGCTCCACTTTTACAAGTGAACTGATTGGAATATTTTTTACCATTCCGCCGCTGGCAATATCGCGGAAGCTCACATTCATGTTTAATAAATTGGTAAGATTTTGCCTTTGCAATTCATTATTGCGCAACTGAATTTTATATTCGTCTTTGCCTTCTTTTATTTTTGAAACTTCTCTGCCAAACAATGCGGTTCTTATTTGCTGGCCAATTTGTGTAGATGAAATACCTGCTATTAATGCACGCTGCCTGTCGACTGTTAATGTAATTTCAGGATTATTCAAATCGATATCCATCTTCAATTCTTCCACACCAGGAACTTGTATTGAATCTAAATAATTTTTTAATGCGCTTGCAGTTTTAATCAAGTCATCAAAATCTTCGCTGGCAATTTCTATATTAATGGGAGGATCGGTTGGCGGCCCGCCGCTTTCCTGGTCAACACTTATTTGCGAACCTGGAACACCAATCATCGCTGCGCGGATTTTATCAAGATAAGGCCTTGTAGAAACGCCATTTCTTTTTTCAAATTCAACAAAAGAAACCTGCACTCTTCCCAACTCGCTTCGTGTACTTCTATCGCCAACTGCAGGATCACTTGCACCAATAGCAACGTTACTGATAACACTTTCAACAATAGGGTTTTTCTTTCCGCTATCAACGCCAATCACTTTATCCACGCGGCTTTCAAGCATTCTTGTGATGGAATCTGTATAATCAACATTTGTTCCTACAGGCAATTTTAAATACACATAAATCTGGTTTGGATCTGCCTTTGGAAAAAATACAACACCAACTCTTCCTGAAGAAACGGAAGCGCTGAACAACATAAATGAAAGTATTAATAAACCGAAAGTGCCGAGTAATAAATGCACCGGCCTCCATCCTTTTAACGACCAGCGCAACAAGCTTTCATAATGCCCCATTATCCATGGCAATGCACGATTTTGAAATGCGTGAATTGCACCGTCCAATACATAACGGTTTAATAAAACCAGCAACATAAAAAAGATAAGCAGGTTACCAAGAAATGTTACGTGGGCAAGATCAAAAAGAATTCCTATGCCAATGGTTACCCAGAAATATGGCTTCTTAAAAATATCACTTTTCTTTTCAACTTCATCTTCAGGATGGTTCATAAAATCAACCGCAAAAACAGGGTTCATTATAAACGCAACAATTAATGATGCAGCGAGTGTAAAGATTAACATGGTTGGCAAATACACCATGAACTTACCAATAATGCCCGGCCAGAAAAGCAATGGAAAAAACGGCGCAAGCATTGTTAATGTTCCCGCAAGCACCGGCACGAAAACCTCGCCGGCAGCCATTTTCGCGGCAACCTGCACATTTAATTTTCCTGCGCCTTCTACAAAAATCCTGTGTGTGTTTTCTATCACAACAATTGCATCATCCACAATAATTCCCAATGCAAACAATAAAGAAAACAGCACCATGAAATTTAATGTAACATGGCTTCCGATTATTAAATCTGCCGCAGGTAAAAATACGAATGCAACAAACATACTCAGCGGCACAGATAAGGCAACAAAAAATGCATTTGTTACGCCCATAAAAAACATCAATACCAAAAGCACCAATATAAAACCGATAACGATAGAATTAACCAAATCTTTAAAAGATGATTTTGTTTTTACACTTTGATCGCCGGTTACAACCGCTTTCAAATCTTTCGGATATAAAACGCCGCGTGCTTCATCAACAGCTTGTTGAACAGCTTCACTTGTTTCAATTAAATTTTCGCCGCTGCGTTTTATAATGTTGAGTGTAACTACATTTTTTCCATCCAGCCGCGCATAGCTTTCTTTTTCTTTTGTTGTGTCTTTAACAACAGCAATATCTTTTAAATAAATCGGCGCTCCGGTTGAGTTGCGCACAACAATTTGCGAAATATCATTTGCAGTTTTTAATTGCCCTTTTAATTGAAGCGTGCGTTTCATATTTCCAACATCAAGCAAGCCACCGGAAATATCGAGGTTCTCGCTTTTTACTGCGTTATTAATATCATCAAACGTAACGCCCGCGCTCTGCATACGGTAATTATCTACATTAATCTGAAACTCACGTTCAGGTGCGCCAACAACATCAATCCTGTTTATTTGCGGCAAATCTTCCAGCCGATCTTTTAAATCGTCACTGTATTTTTTCAATCTTTGCAAATCATAATCGCCACTCAAATTCACATACATTATTGGCTGGTCACTTAAATTTACTTCAAGCGCAGTTGGTTCAACAGTTAAATCTGTTGGTAAATCTTGTTTCGATTTATCAATCGCATCTTTCACTTTTTGCAGGGCAACTTCTGTTTTTACTTCAGTATCAAACTCAACAATAATCGCAGAATAATCCTGCTGCGATGTGCTTGTAAATTTTTTAATTTTCGCGCCGGTAATTCCTTTTATTTGTTTTTCAATCGGGCGCGTTACCAGGTTCTCAATATCTTTTGGCGAGTTGCCGACATAAGTTGTTTGCACATAAATTGTCGGGATAATAATATCAGGAAACTGTTCTTTCGGCAGCGAAACAAATTTGTAAACGCCCCAAATGCTTACAAACAACATCACTAAATAAATAGCCGTTTTATTACTGATGCTCCATGAAGTAGGCCCAAACTCTTTGAACTTTCCCTTAATATTTTCGATAGCGCTCATACAATTAATTTAAAATATTTTGTACCCAACAGTTGTAATTCTTATAAGCATCGTTGCGTCGCACTCTTGTACGTTTGGTTCTTTGCGCAGCCATGGTTTATTAATAATTTCTCTAAAAATTCTCCATCAAATATTTATTAATATTCATCATCCTCACATTATCTCCATACAAAAAATAAATGCGCTCATTAATAAATTCATCTTTCACATCTCCAATCTTACATCCCGCATCTAACTTCGTACACCATACATTTCACATCATAAATCATTTTCCGTCTGTAGTAATCAACTGCCCATCATACAATCCCTGGAAGCCATCAACAATAATCGTATCACCTTCTTTTAAACCA
>Ga0206963_10001_pt1:95000-192562 | contig 192562 bp, 169 predicted proteins | sample Alteio_BWOrgHeat_28_FD_152958 | JGI IMG/M metagenome (GOLD analysis project Ga0206963, IMG submission 152958) | Enriched cells from forest soil in Barre Woods Harvard Forest LTER site, Petersham, Massachusetts, United States -... | ecosystem: Environmental > Terrestrial > Soil >... | reverse complement strand
TGATCTGTTGAATAAACAACTCGATCTTTTGAATGCTTAATATATTTTTCTTTAAACTCCGACTGCACAGATTGCGGCTGCACAACACCATTTACTTTAAACGTTTTACTATTTAAAGTAAAAGACAAAGGGTCTTCTTCAGTTATAATATTTTTATTTTTTAAATCATTAATAACTGAAATGATTGTTTCATTTTCTTTTATTAACGGCGTTGGCGGAACATCAAAAGTTATTTCTTTCAATTCATTTAATTCCGGGTTTAATGAAGGTTGCAATTTTAATTGTAAAGCTTCCTGGCTTAATTGTAATTGACTTGATTGAAGTTTTAATTGATCTATTGCAAGTTCCGCTGATCTTTTTTCGAGCAGTGCATTTTGTTTGCTCAAATCTTCATCAGGCTTTTTTAACCGCATTTGTTCCATTTCATGCTGTGCTTTTAGCATTTGCTTTTGTGCATCCGCGAGATGTATTCTTTGCAATTCTATTTGCTCCTGCATCTTTTTATTAATAACAACGTCTTGTTCTTTGCTCCATTTATCTTCCTGAATTTTTAATAAATCCATTTTTTTGTTTAATTCATCTTGTTGTTTATTTAAATCTTCCTTCTCAATAGCTGATAATTTATTTTCCTGCAATTTTTGTAATTCATCTGCTTTCTTTTTAAACTCTTCCTCCTGCAGCATTAATAATTCCTGTTGTTTTTTTAATTCAACTTGCATTTTACTTTGTTGCTCCGCCAGCTTCTCATCATTTATTTTCATGTCGCTATGTATCTTATCAATGATGTTTTTATAATCATCGATTTTATTAGCAGGAATCTTTTTTCCATCAACATAAAATGCTATCAGTTTATTATCAACTTCAACCAGTTTATATTCTGTATCATCAACTTTAGAAACAATCGTTCTTTTGTTATTCTGATCAATTTCAGGAACAGTATCTTTTATTTCTTGATTGACAGAAACTTTTTCTGTTTTATTAACAACCTGTCTTGGTGCTTCAGAAATTTTATCGTTTGCAGTTTTTGTTGTTTGCGCAAACGCAAATGTTGCAAGGCTTATAATAATAACGCCTGAAGCAAGTGTGATTTTTTCCATATTATTAAGTGTTTTATTGTTGTTTGTAATTATGCGTTTTACGCGGTTTAATAAATGATTTTTTTGTCCGGGAAAAGCAACTGCATATTTTGAACGCGCCATATTATATTCCTGGAAAACAACAAGCGCATTAATGAATTCTTTTTTATTTTTTGTATGAGCAATTGCAATATCATCACAGCAATTTTCGCGTTCATTTCTTATTAATGAAGAAATCCAAAGCACGCCGGGATTAAAAAAGAAAATGATTTCTGCGAAACTCTGCAAGAGGTTTACAAAATAATCTTTGCGTTTTACATGTGCGAGTTCATGTAATAACACAGCTTCAATTTGTTCAGCAGATAATTGCGACATTAAACTGAATGGAAATAATATCACTGGTTTTAAAAAACCAACAAGCAAAGGAACTTTTACAATTTCTGATTCAAGCAATGAAATATGTTTTTTTATTTGAAGCCTTTTTGCAAGCTGCCTTATTTTATTTTGCCAGAATACAGACGGAGTGTGGGTTTTATAGCTTTTTATTTTTTGTATATAATTAACGTTGGCAATCATTTTTACAAACTGCGCACTTAATACGATGAACCAGATTGCAACAATAAGCGATGCGTGTGTATTAAAATAATTTGTAAATATTTCTTGATAAGTTTTTTCAACAACAACATTTTTGATTGGCTGAATTGCATTATTAATTTGCTGTGCATTTATTAATAAAACATTTTCTGCCGCAATATTTTTTTCAGTAAAATTTAATTGACTGAAAAAAGTAAAACAACTTATTAATATAAAAAGAAAAAATAAACCTGCTAAAATATTATAACGCAAAGCTGCGCCTGATTTTTTTGTAATCATAATAACAGCACCTGCAACAACAGCAAGCAATAAACCTTGCCATAAAGAATGGAGCAACGTCCAACAAAGTGCATTAATAATTTCGTTCATAGTTGTTGGTGTTTATAATTTGTGTCATTGTTGAAAGTTCCTTTTTAATAGTTCATCGCAAATACAATTGAGTTAAGATTATGTTAGCTATGAACAATAAACTATCAACAATTAATTTATTTTTTATCAATTTTATTAAGCAATTCTTTAATTGCTTCGAGTTCTTTTTTGGATGCTTTTTTATTGCCGAATAATTGCATCATTAAATTACTTGCAGAACCTTCAAACATGGAATCAACAAAACGATCCAATAAAAGGCTTTTGGTTTTCCTTTCTTCCAAAGCTGGGCTGTATATGTGTTTCATGTTTGTTTCATCCCTTTTCAAAATTTCTTTTTCAGCCATTATCTGCATCAGCTTTAATGTTGATGTATATTGAACAGCGCGTTTTTGTTCATTCAATTTATCATTTACAAAACGAACTGTTTGCGGCCCATGTTTCCACAAAACCTGTAATATTTCCAATTCTGATTTTGTTGGTTCTGATTTCATTTTATTAATATCTTTTTTCCCGTTCATACAACTAAGGTAGGAAATTTTTCGTACGAACAAAGAATTAGCTATATTTTTTTTAAAATCTTTTTTATTAATAAATTTTATCTCAAAAAAAAGCAAAAAAAAATCCTGAAAATTTTCAATTAAACTTTCAGGATTTTTTACAGATTTACTGCATATAAACTCACAACTATTTGGCATACTTCGCTTGCCATGCAAGCATTCCGCCTTGTAAGTTTTTAATGTTTTTAAAACCAAAAGTTTCTAATAATAAACAAGCTTGCCCGCTCCTGTTTCCGCTGCGGCAGTAGCAAATTATTTCTTTGTCTTTCCAGTCTTCAATTTCATCAAGTTGCATGGTTTGTACTTTTCCCAATGGCAGCAAAGTGCCGCCAATGTTAAATTCTGCGTGTTCACCGGGTTCGCGCACATCTAAAATATTTAATTTTTCTCCTGCATCAATTCTTGCTTTTAAATCTTCGATAGTAATAACCTGCATAAAAAATATTTAAATGATTTAATTATTTGGCGTAGTATTTTGTGTTGAATCTTTTCTTTCCGGTTGCTTGGCAGTTAACCACAAATCAATTGTTTGTCCTTGCCTGATGTGATTTAGTTTTCCATCATCACCAAATTTTCCCGGGTTTTGCCTGTATACAAATGCGTTTGCGGTATCGGTTATATTTTTTTCCGACACCAATGCGCCAACAATTAATCTGCCTGCGTCGAGTTGCGCTTTTGCTTCGCTGTAGGTTAATCCAACCAAATCAGGCACCGTATATTCTGTTCCGCCAATTCCGTTTCCTATAACCAAAGTAATTTTATTTCCCTGCTGAATTTTTGTTCCGGGCTTAATTGTTTCGCCATTATACAATTGATCAAGCACAGAATTTTTTGCAAAATCCGGTTTATAAACCGTGTCTTCAATTTGCAATCCGTAATGATGTAAAACCAATTCTGCATTGCGCAAAGTCATGCTTATTAAATTCGGCATTTCGATAATAGGCGCTACAGACCTGTTTATGGTAAGATATACCGTTCGGTTTATTTTCACCTGGTTATCTGCGTCGGGAAATTGTTTTACCACACGCATTGGAGGCACCGTATCATTATATGTTGAATCCTGTATCTGCACTTCAAAGCCTTGCGCTTCCAAAGATTTTTTTGCATCAGCATAAGACATTCCGGTAACGCCGGGAATCCTTAATGTTTTTCCATGGCGCGTAAGCAACGCGAGCGAACCAAGAAAAATTAATAATAATAAAAGTAACAGAACAATTGCTGCCAGTATATTTACCCAAAGTGGTTTGCGCGTTATGAATTGAAACATAGAGCTAATGTGATAATTTGCTTATATGCAAATGTGCTAATTAAAGTTCATGATTTATACTAAAATATCAATTTACAATTCCCTTATACATTTTCACATCGTCCCTTTTCAAATTATTTTTTCGCGAGCGCATCTTCTATTAATGCGGAATAAAATTTTTTCAGCGTCCATCCCATTGCGCGGACCTGCTGCGGTACAATGCTGGCTTCACTTTGGCCGGGTACGGTATTTATTTCCAGCATAAATGGTTCGCCTTTTTCTTCATTATAAATAAAATCTATGCGCACAACGCCGCTGCAATTAAAAACCTGGTATATTTTTTTTGCCGTGTTATTTATTTTTTCGCGGATGGCATCAGTAACTTCTGCAGGCGTAATTTCATCTGTAAAACCGGCAGTATATTTTGCTTCAAAATCAAAAAACTCTTTCTTCGTTTTTATCTCCGTAAAAGGCAATGTAATAATTTCGCCTTTCGATTTAAAAACACCAATCGTAAACTCGCGGCCGGTAATAAATTCCTCAATCAAAACCTGGTCATCTTCTTTAAATGCTTTTTCAATAGCAGCGCCCAATTCCTCACTGGCATTATTTACTTTCGACATCCCGATACTCGAACCGCCATTATTTGGTTTTACAAAAACTGGAAATTTTAATTGCGACGCAATTTCTTCTGCATTACCGAATTTATCTTTTATTAATACCACAGATTTTGCCACATTAATGCCTGCAAAAGCAGCAATGGCAACAGTATATCTTTTATTAAAAGTCAATGCAGAAGTTGCGGCATCGCAAGATGTGTAAGGAAGGTTTACCAAATCAAAATAACCCTGCAATTTTCCATCTTCGCCGGGCGTGCCGTGTATGCCGATTAATACCGCATCAAAAGTTATCTTTTGCCCGTTATTAATAATTGAAAAATCTTCGCGGTTAACGGCAGATTTTTTCCCGTCTTCGGCTTCATAAACCCAGCCGTTTGGATTGATGTCAATTTTAAAAATATTGTACAATTCTGTATCAACATTATTTTCAATCGTAATGGCACTTTTATATGAAATAACCGACTCGCCGGAATAGCCACCGGTAACAAATGCAATGTTGGGTTTCATTGATGGGAAATTAATTTCAGCAAATAAACGAAAAGGATTTGAGTTTATGATTTTTGCGTTATTGTACGGGGACTGTTAATAATTATTTTATTAATGCCAGGTGGTGTTTTCTTTTTTTCTTGTAAAAAAAGAAACAAAAAAATCAAGGCCTCGAAACAAAAGCTAAAAATTCAGGATAAATTCTAAACCCGGCGAAACTCGCCGCGAGACGCTGCAAATGCAAGCCTTCACTGGCTCAAACAACGCCGGGTTCTTAATGAATTTATCCTGAATTTTCTTAACGCTTTTGTTTCGAGGCCGGTTGAAGGAATTGCCAGTCTTTTTATTTTTATTAATATGCTGATAGTAAGGTGATGATATCTTTTTTTTATGTACCGAGCAGTAGCATTTCATTCAACTTCATTGGCGTCGCACTCTTGTACTTTGGTTCTTTATTCAGCGATGGTTTATTAACGGCAAGTATCTTAAAAATAAGAAAGGTGAAGGCATGTTCTCCTTCACCTTTTTATAACGGGAAATATCACCCGTCTATTTTAAGTAGCTTTTCAGCTACAGTAACACATTTTTATTAATAGAAAGGTAGCAAAATTTTAAAATAAAAATCAAACCCAAATGGTTCAATTTTTATCCACAATTTTCTTTTTTCTAAATATGCATTTTTTCTTTTTTCGCTAAAAGTTCGTCTACCGTTTCTCTGTACATTTCATCTGGCACGCAGCAATCAACCGGGCAAACGGCCGCGCACTGCGGCTCTTCGTGAAAGCCCTGGCATTCGGTACATTTATTCGGCGTAATATAATATGTGTCTACGCTAATCGGCGCATTGCGCTGGTTCGCATCTACAACGGAACCGTCCATTAATGTAAACTGTCCTTTAATCGTCGTGCCATCAGCTATTGCCCACTCCACGCCGCCTTCGTAAATCGCGTTATTCGGGCATTCAGGTTCGCAGGCGCCGCAGTTGATACATTCTTCCGTTATTTTTATTGCCATAGTTTTTTTATTGGGGATTGAATAAAGTAATTTTGAAACTCAAATATAAATGGATTTATGAATTTACAAGAACGGATTAATTTATTGGTTACACTCGGCAAATATATGAAATCCGGAAATGAAGAATGGCAGTCGGCAAAACTAAAAGCTTCGCGAGAAAATACCTGGTTTATTAATGAATTTATTGAGCTTGCAGTTAATAATATTGCCAGCGAATTTTTAGATGAAAAAAAATTAAATGATTGGGTAAAAAAATATGCAATCCCGGAAGAAAACAACTCGCCAAAAAATGTGGGGATTGTAATGGCTGGAAATATTCCGCTCGTTGGCTTTCACGATTTTTTGTGTGCGTTTATTAATGGGCATTATCAAACCGTAAAAATTTCTTCTAAAGACAATGTATTAATAAAACATTTGGTTGAATATTTATACCAACAGGAAATCACCATTCAAAATGAAATTTCATTTGCTGAAATGTTGAAAGGTTGTGATGCATACATTGCAACAGGAAGCAATAATTCTGCAAGATATTTTGAGTATTATTTTAATAAATACCCAAGCATCATTCGCCGCAACCGCACGTCTGTAGCTATTTTAAAAGGAAATGAATCCAATGAAGAATTAAATAAACTGGCTGATGATGTTTATTTATATTTTGGTTTAGGCTGCAGGAATATTACCAAAATTTATGCGCCGGAAAATTATGATTTCATTCCATTGCTTGATGCATTTAATAAATACAATTACCTCGCAGATAATAATAAGTATAAAAATAATTATGATTACCAGCTTGCCTTATTTATTTTGAATAAAAAATATTACATGACTAACAATTCAATTCTTTTGCTGGAAAACACGTCTTTGTTTTCTGCCATAAGTGTATTGAATTATGAATACTATAAAAATGCAGATAGCGTTGTAAGTTCATTAAAAGAAAGTGAAGATGTACAGTGCATCATTGGCAAAAATTATTTACCTTTTGGATTAGCGCAGCAACCGGGTTTGAACGATTATGCAGATGGTGTTGATACGATGAAATTTTTGCGCAGCTTATGAACGTTTGGCAGATGATGACTGTAATTTTTTCTTATTATAAATTTGAAAACTGCCATCTACGAAAGCCTTGGTAAATAATTTGTTAAACTAAATGCACGGTATGAACTGAATTGAATCGTTCGTGTTATTTTGTACAGAGCAGGCACATAAATTGAGTACATTACCATATTAAAATTTTAAATTACCATGAAAGCAAAACAAGTACTTTCCATTTTCCTCATCAGTGCATCAACTGCACTTGCAACAATGTGGGGATATAATCATTTCTCTAATAACAAAACTTATTTTTACGCGCAGGATTCAAGCAAAGTTCCTGCGAATTACGCAAAATTTTTTGATGGTCAAAAAGCTGCAGGTGGCGGCCCTGCTGATTTTACAGATGCAGCAAGCGCAGCTATTCCTGCAACGGTTCATATCAAAACAAAAACGAACCGCACGGCTACAAACAATTTACCTAAAAATCCATTTGCAGATTTATTCGGAATTGATCCGGATGATTTTTTTGGGCAACGCGGCCGTTCAATGCCGGAGATGGCTTCGGGTTCCGGAGTTATCATCAGCGATGATGGTTACATTGTAACAAACAACCACGTAGTTGATGGTGCTGATGAAGTAACTGTTACTTTAAGCAATAGAAGATCTTTTAAAGCAAAAGTTATTGGTACAGATCCGAGCAGTGATTTGGCAGTTGTAAAAATTGAAGCGAAAGGATTGCCATTTTTATTATATGGAAATTCTGACGAAGCAAAAATCGGCCAGTGGGTTCTCGCAGTTGGTTATCCTTTAAGTTTGGAAACAACTGTTACCGCGGGTATTATCAGCGCTAAACAAAGAACGCTTGAAATTAATGCGCGCCAAAGCAAAACTCCGATTGAATCTTTTATACAAACTGATGCAGCAGTAAACCCCGGAAACAGCGGCGGCCCGTTAATTACAACTGATGGCAAATTAATCGGTATCAACTCAGCCATTGCTTCGCCAACTGGTTCTTATGCTGGTTACTCATTTACAATTCCTGTAAATATTGTAAAAAAAGTAGTAAGTGATTTGATGAAATATGGAACATCGCAACGCGCTTATCTTGGTATAAAATATGCGCCGGACAATATAAGTGATGAACAGAAAAAACAGGAAGGAATTAAAGATGGTGATGGTGTTTATGTAAGTGAAGTTCCTGCTGATGGCGCTGCTGCAAAAGCTGGTATTCAAAAAGGCGATATCATTACAAAATTAAATGGTAACACATTAACAAGCGCTGCGGATATGGTTGGGCAAATTGCAACTTATAGTCCTGGCGACAAAGTAAATGTTACTTTCAAAAGAGATGATAAAGAATATACAGTTCCTGTTGTATTAAAAAATAACAGCGGAACAACAGACATTATAAAAAATTCTGTGCTCGATAAATTAGGTGCAGATTTACAAACATTAACCAAAAAAGATGCAGCCTCTTTAAATGTAAAAGGTGGTGTAATTGTAAAATCTATTGCAGAAAAAGGTTTGTTTAGTAAAACAAGAATGGAAGATGGTTTCATCATTTTAAAAGCAAATGGCAAAGATGTAAACAACGTGGAAGATTTTAGAAAAATGCTGGATGCAAATGCCGGTGGTTCTGTAAAATTAGAAGGTGTTTATCCGGGCTATGATGGAGCTTTCACTTATCCGTTGCAGTTGAGCAGTAATGAATAATAAAAGTGTTGATTGTTATTAATAAAAAAAATCCCTGCAAAATTTGCGGGGATTTTTTTTATTAATAACTTTTTATTTTTCAAAAACTAAAAAATTATATGGATGAATAACAACATGTTTTGTTGTTCCAAGATCAATAATAACAACATGTTTTGTTGTTCCAAGATCAATTGAATCACTGGCAAAACTATTTTTATATAAACCGCTTAAATCATTATCAAATATTTCAACGGAAAGTTCCTGATCAGAAAAATTTAATAATACCACAACTTCATTGTTTCCATTTTTTCTTTTAAAAGCAAAAACTTTATCATTCACATTTGTTTGCACGCGATAAGTTGAAACATTATTATCGCATGCGCGCAACGCAATATTTCGTTTGCGCAGGTTTAATAAAGTTTTATAAAAATCATGCAGTTCATATTTTCCGCTCCACTCAATCGCATCTTTATCAAAAAATTTTAGGCGTTTATGATTTGGCATTTCCTGTCCACTATATATTAATGGAATTCCATTCCACAAACAACTGAACACCGCAAGATTTAACGCTGCTGATCCATATTTTTCATATTCAGTTCCGTTCCAGCTATTCTCATCATGGTTTGATGTAAAATAAGCATGAAATGCATTTGCAGGAAATTGATCATTGTATTGCTGCAATAAATTCCAGAGCCCGTTAATATCTGTTTTCTGTTTTGCAAAATCCTCTGAAGTATGCATCCAGCGCCACGCGTAGCTTACGTCAAAAACCGCATGATAATTTATTTCTTCCGTTTCGCCGAGCCAGAATAATTTTTTAATTGGTTCCAATTCGGTGCGCGCTTGTTTCCAAAAATCAAGCGTAACCAAATGTGCCATATCACAACGAAAACCATCAATATCAAAATTATTAATCCAGAATTTCATTGCATCTATTAATGCAGTGCGCAAATCATAATTATTAAAATCCAAATCGATTACATCATCCCAACCATTGCGCTCCATAAAATTTCCTTCAGCATCTTTTGCATAATATTCAGGATGTTCAATCGTCCAGTGATGATCCCATCCGGTGTGATTAATAACCCAATCAATAATAACTTTAAAACCGAGCTGGTGCGCATATTGCACCAGGTTTTTAAAATCATCCAGCGAACCAAATTCTGGGTTTGTATTTTGATAATCTGCAGTTGCATAATAGCTGCCTAAAGTGCCTTTTCTTTTTTCAATACTAATTGGTGTAATTGGCATGAACCATAAAATTTCAATGCCCATATCTCGCAGCCGCGGCAACTCTTTTGCAAATGCATTAAACGAACTTTCATATGTATACTGACGAAGATTTACTTCATAAATATTTGTGGTGTTAATCCATTCTACCGGTTGAAAATCTGTGCTCATAAATTTATTAATGCTTGTGCGCGGTAAGATAATAAACTTTTTGGGATGAAGAAACTTACAAAGCGGTATGCGTGATATGAGAAATGCGATTTGATATTAGATATTTAGATATTAGGATATTATTTTGTTATTAATAAAAAATATTGAACTTGCGCGAAATCTTTCACGCATCACGCATCACGCATCACGCATCACGCATCACGCATCACGCATCACGCATCACGCATCACGCATCACGCATCACGCATCACGCATCACGCATCTCGCATCTCGCATCTCTTTCTTAACTTTACACGCAATGAAGACTTTCAATGTTCCGATAATATACAGAAGCCCATTAATAAGCGCTATTAAAAACAAACGCAAGCTTGGTGATAAAATGAAAAAAGATTTTACACCAACGCTGCTTGATTTTGGCGCTGTTCAAATTTATTTGGCAAGGCATTTTGGATTTTGTTATGGCGTTGAAAATGCGATTGAAATTTCTTTCAGAACGATTGATGAAAATCCTGGTAAACGAATTTTTTTATTAAGTGAAATGATCCATAATCCGCAGGTAAATGCAGATTTACAATCTCGCGGCGTACAATTTTTACAGGATACTTATGGCAAAGAAATTATTTCTTTTGATGAATTAAAGGCGAATGATATTGTAATTATTCCTGCGTTTGGAACTACGTTGGAAATTGAAAAAAAATTAAATGACATTGGTATTGAGACAAAAAAATACAATACAACCTGCCCGTTTGTAGAAAAAGTCTGGAACCGATCTGAACAAATTGCTGCGAAAAATTATACCGTTATTGTACACGGAAAACCTATGCATGAAGAAACACGCGCAACGTTTTCTCACGCTGCTATTAATACGCCGACTGTTGTTGTAAATGATATGAATGAAGCCATTGACTTGTCTAAATTTATTACCGGCGAAAAACCGGCGAACGAATTTTACGAAACCTTTAAAAACCAGTACAGCAGCGGGTTTGACATAAATAAAGATTTACAAAGAATCGGCGTTGTTAATCAAACAACTATGCTCGCGAGCGACACGCAAGCCATTGCAGATTTTTTGAAACAAACGATGATTAATACATTCCATCTCACCGAAAATAATGTTGAAGAACGTTTTGCAGACACGCGTGATACATTGTGTTATGCAACAAATGATAATCAAACTGCGGTTAATGGATTGTTGCAAACGCAAGCAGACTTGGCAATTGTTGTTGGCGGATATAATTCTTCCAACACTTCACATTTGGTTGAATTGTGTGAAGAAAAATTGCCAACCTTTTACATTAATGCAGAAGAAAAAATTTTATCAGCAAAAGAAATTTTGCATTATAATTTTCATACAAAGCAGGAAATATTAACGGCTGATTATTTGCCAAAAAATAATCCTGTAAAAATATTAATAACCAGCGGCGCATCTTGCCCGGATGCTTTGGTTGAAAATGTAATTAGAAAACTCGCTGAATTTTTTGCTATTAATAAATCAATTGAGCAGATGATTGAAAATTTCTCCATGTGAAAATGGCGCAATTGCTCAATGAAGAACTAAATGTACAAGTGTGCGACGCCAATGAAGCTGATTAGAAATTTAATGCCCGGACAAAAAATTTTCTGATTTGAAGTTTGATGTTTGGCGTAATTAAAAAGCGATAACATTTTTAAAAAAGTTATCGCTTAATAAATATTATAAAATCGTTTTCACATCACCTAATAATCACATTAGCATTATTGCATCTTAAATCCTTCCAGAAATTTTGTATTGAAATCCCCGCTGCGGAAACGTTCGTCTTTCATTAATTGCAAATGAAAAGGAATGGTGGTTTTTATTCCTTCAATCACATATTCGCTTAATGAACGGTGCATGGTATTAATCGCTTCTTCACGCGTGCGCGCTACGGCAATAATTTTTGCAATCAGCGAATCATAATACGGCGGAATAGTGTAACCGGCGTAAGCATGAGAATCCACGCGGATTCCGTGGCCGCCAGGTTGATGAAGTGTAGTGATTTTTCCTGGCGACGGGCGAAAATCATTGTACGGATCTTCGGCATTGATGCGGCATTCGATGGCGTACATCTGCGGTTCATAATTTATTCCGCTTATTGGTTCGCCGGCTGCGATTTTTATTTGTTCTTTTATTAAATCAAAATTTACCACTTCTTCTGTCACGCAATGCTCAACCTGTATGCGCGTATTCATTTCCATGAAATAAAAGTTGCGGTGTTTATCAACCAGAAATTCTATCGTTCCAACACTTTCATAATTGATTGCCGAAGCCGCTTTGATTGCAGCTTCGCCCATGCGCTTGCGCAATTCTTCCGTCATAAATGGTGAAGGAGATTCTTCAACCAACTTTTGATGGCGGCGTTGGATAGAACAATCGCGTTCGCTTAAATGCGAAACACGGCCGTACTGATCGCCGGCAATTTGTATTTCTATATGGCGTGGCTCTTCTACAAATTTTTCTATATAAATGCCGTCATTTTTAAAAGATGCGGCAGCTTCCGTTTTTGCATTATTAAATGCTTTTTCAATTTCAGATTCTTCCCAAACAACACGCATTCCTTTGCCGCCGCCGCCAGCAGTGGCTTTTAAAATAATGGGATAACCAATTTCCTTTGCCATTCCTTTTGCATGATCAACACTTTCCAATAAACCATCGCCGCCGGGAACCACTGGAACGCCGGCTTTTATCATCGTTTCTTTGGCAGTAATTTTATCTCCCATTGAATTGATCATCGATGGCGTTGGCCCGATAAATTTAATTCCATGTTCGCCACAAATTTCTGCAAAGCGCGCATTCTCTGCTAAAAAGCCATAACCAGGATGGATAGCGTCAGCGTTTGTAATTTCAACCGCAGCCATAATGTGTGGGATATTTAAATAAGAATCTGCACTTGCAGGTTTGCCAATGCAAACGGCTTCATCTGCAAATTTTACGTGTAAACTATCTTTATCGGCTGTGGAATAAACTGCCACCGTTTTGATACCCATCTCACGGCACGTACGAATAATACGCAATGCAATTTCTCCACGATTGGCGATTAATATCTTTTTAAACATAAATTTTTAAAATGTGATAATGTGATTAATGTGGAAAATGTGGAAATAAAATAAAATCATTTTCACATTTTCATATTTCCACATTTGCAAAATTAAATTGGTTCAACAAGAAACAGCGGCTGATCGTATTCAACAGGCGTTGCATCTTCTGCAAGCACTTTTACAACACGTCCTTTTACTTCACTTTCAATTTCGTTGAAGAGTTTCATGGCTTCGATAATGCAAACCACTTTGCCAATTTCTATTTCATCACCTATATTAATGAAAGAAGGTTTATCGGGTGATGAGCTGCGGTAGAAAGTTCCGATCATCGGGCTTTTTATGGTGATAAGGTTGCTGGCAACGGGTTCTGCGGCTTTTGGTTTTTCAGCTGCGGGCGCTGATGAACTTACTGGTTGTTGTGGCAATGGAGCTTGCGCATATTGCTGGGATTGTAACGGTGCAGAAAGGAATTGCTGCACAGCATCTTCTTTTTGCTTAATGGTAAGCTTAAACCCTTTTTCTTCAATTGTTACTTCTCCGATATTAGATTTGTTGATCATTTTGATCAACTCCTGAATCTGCTTAAAATCCATATTGATGAATTTACAGTTTTTATTAATGGGCGGCTAAGATAAGAAAAAACCCGAACCGCAATAGATAAGATTTATTAAACGCAGATAAGGTTTGTCAGAAACAGAAGCCCGAAAAAATCCGGGCTCTTATTATTTGTTTATTAAAGATAATTAAATCAGTTCATTATTATTTCACGCGTTCCACATATTCTCCTGTTTTTGTATTCACGCGAATCATTTCGCCTTCATTCACAAAAAGCGGAACGTTAACGGTGGCGCCGGTTTCAACAGTTGCCTGTTTTAATGTGCGCGTTGCAGTATCGCCTTTTACGCCTTGTTCAGAATACGTAACAAGCAACACAATTTTATCAGGCAATTCAACACTCATTGGCAAATCTGTTTCGGTATTAATGGCAACAGAAACTTCCTGTCCGTCTTTTAAAAACTTTGGCGCATCTACCATACTTTCCTGCAAAGCAATTTGCTCAAAGGTTTCATTGTCCATAAAATTATAACCGCTGTCATCTTTATACAAAAACTGGAATGCTCTTTTTTCAACACGAACGGGATAAATGGTATCACCACTGTTCCATGTTTTTTCAATCGAACGGCTGTTATCAACGCCTTTTAATTTTGCCCACACTTTTGCTGCGGCGCGCGCAGTTTTATTTTCACCAAATTCAATAACAGAATATAAACTTCCTTCAAGTTTAATAATCATGCCGCGACTGATATCTGCTGTATTTGCCATACAAGTTTTTTTTAAATTGAGGCGGCAAAGCTAAGGAAAAAATAGTAGCAGGCAAATAACATATTCAATCGAATCAAATAAGTTAATATGAAATAAACTGAGAAAGCCTGATTCATTTTTCTACAATACTTAATACCAGGATTATCTTTTCTTTTTTGAACAGTACTATGGATTTTTAGCTATCAAATAAATTTTTATTGTTTTTATAAAGCAGCGATATTGCATGCTTATATTGTCATTAAAAATAAAAAGCGTGAAAAGATTAGTAGCAATAATTCTGGTATTGATAAACTGTAGTTTTTTGTTTGCGCAACAAACGCCAAAAGCAGCGCCAGACAAGCCGCCGTACCAGCGTTTTCCAACAGTTCCGCCTTTTAAATTACTGAAAGTTGACAGTGCTACTTTTGTTACTAAAGAAGATATTAAAAAACATCACCTTACATTAATAATGTGTTTTAGCCCGGAGTGCGACCATTGCAAACACCAGACAAAAGACATTATTGCATCAATGGATAAATTTAAGGACATAGAAATTGTGATGGCCACTTTTCAGCCGTTTGCTGAGATGAAAGAATTTTACAGTTACTTCAGAATTGCAGATTATCCAAATATAAAAATGGGGCGCGATGAAAAATATGTGTTGCCGCCTTTTTATAATATCCACAGCCTTCCTTATCTTGCTTTGTACGATAAAAAAGGTAATTTAATTACTACTTTTGAAGGCAATCAAAAAGTAGATACATTATTAAATGCTTTCAAAAAAACGGGTGATTAAGTTTTTAAAAAAAATTGATTTTACATAAATAATTTTACATAGTTAATATACCCTTCATACATAACTAACCAAATCCGTTACCAGATAACTGTTGCTAGCTTTTCTTCTTTACAAACAATCCCAACCCCGGTTGCTTTTTACTGCCAAACGATTAATAATTACTTAATACATGCATTGCTTTTGCAATGGTGTTTAATTGTTTCTTTGCAAACCAAAAACTTTGATTATGATCAAAAAAATGCTTTTAGCCACGCTGTGCGTGATGAGTTCTTTTTTTCTTTTTTCACAGGAAACAACGGCGGATATAACCGGCACAGTTTCCGACGGAAAGTCGCCACTGGCGGGAGCTACAGTTATTGCGGTGCATGCGCCGACAGGCACAAAATATTCAACTACAAGCCGTAAAGACGGCCGCTTTAATTTACCCAACCTGCGCATTGGCGGGCCTTATAAAATTACAGTTACGTTTGTTGGTTATAATGAAGAAAAACAGGACAGTATTAATCTCGTTTTAGGCCAGGAATTTAAAGCAGATTTTTCGCTGATACCAACTTCAAAACAATTGAATGAAGTAGTGGTAACCACCACATCAAGGCAAAACAAAGTTTTTAATAACAGCCGCACCGGAAGCCAGGAAATTATTACGCGTTCGCAGATAGAAAGGCTTCCGACTGTAACACGTGCCGTTTCTGATTTTGCACGCCTTGAACCATCAGCAAATGGATTAAGTTTTGGCGGCGTTACATCTTCTTATAATAATATTACTGTTGATGGTGCAGACTTTAATAATTCATTCGGCCTTTCAGGAACGCTTGGCGGCCAGGCAGGCGCGCAGCCAATTGCATTGGATGCGATTGATCAGATACAGGTAAACGTTTCTCCGTATGATGTAAGGCAAGGCGGTTTTACTGGCGGCGGTGTAAACTCTGTTACAAAAAGCGGCACAAATAAATTTGCAGGATCAGTTTATTATGTTGGAAGAACGCCAGGAACAATTGGTTATAAAGTTGAAAATACAACAGTGCCAAGAACACCTTTCAGCTTCGGCATATTAGGAGCAAGCCTTGGTGGCGCATTAATAAAAAATAAATTATTCTTTTTTATTAATGCTGAGCAGGATTTGCAAAGTGCACCTGCAAGCGGTTTGATTGCATCTGATGCAACACATTCTCCAGCAGCGGGAGTTGTATCGCAGGCAAATGCGGATACACTTAAAGCATTGGCAAGTTTTCTTAAAACAACTTATGGTTATGATCCCGGCGCGTTTGAAGGTTATTCTTTCAAAACAAATAGTTATAAGATTAATGCAAAGATTGATTACAACATTAATAACTCAAACACCCTTACTTTAAAGTATAACTATTTAAAATCTTATGCTGATCAGTTTGCAAGTACAAGCAGGCCGGGAAGCGGGCAAATTACAGGTGGCCAGCCGGGAACTTTTTCTATGCCGTTTTATGGTAGCGGCTACCGCATTAATAACAACCTGAACATTTGGATTGCAGAATTAAATACAAGGTTAACCAATAAAGCTTCTAACAAATTACAAGTTGGTTATACGCAGGAAAGAGATTTCCGCAGCCCGCAATCTTCTTCAGGCACTTTCCCGCTAGTTGATATTTTGAATGGCGGAAATATTTATACAACTTTTGGTTATGAAATGTACACGTATCACAACGTACTGAATATGGATTCGTACCAGTTGAATGATATTTTTACATTTTACAAAGGCGCGCATGAAATTACAATTGGTACGCAAGACAGTTATAAAAAATATACCAACGCTTTTGCGCCAGGTTATCAAGGCGTATTTCAATTTAATAGTTTAAGCGATTTTTATTCAGGCGCTTTACCAAAAAGTTATTATCAGCAATACTCAACACTTAAAGGCGGCGCGTTTCCTTTTGCATATGCTGGTGCAACAAACCTGAGTTTATTTGCGCAGGATAAATGGAGAGTAACTAACAATTTCACATTAACTTATGGTGTACGGTTAGATTATACAACTTACCAAAATAAGTTTACCGATAATACTAATTTTGATGCATTGGCATTTAAAAACGGAACTACTTATAATGTAGGAAAAGCACCAAATGGTTTCTTGGTTGCTTCTCCGCGCGTTGGTTTTAACTGGGATGTTACAGGCGACAGAACATGGCAGTTAAGAGGTGGTGCAGGTATTTTTGAAGGTGCTCCGCCATTTGTTTGGATAGAAAACCAAGCAGCAAATAATGGAGTGCAATTTGGATCTTACACAGTAGCAAATGTTCCTTTCTCACCTTCGCCATCACAAAATCTTGGAACTTATCTTACCAATACAGGACAAAGCCAAACTTCTACACCAACTGGTTATGGCGTAGCGCTTGTTGACAAAAATTTTAAATATCCAAGTAAATTAAAAACAAATCTTGGCCTTGATAAAAGATTGGAAGGCGACTGGATACTTACAGGAGAATTTAGTTTTTCAAAAGACATTAATGCCGCTTATATGTCTAACGTAAACCTTAATGAAGGAAATGGTTTTGCAATTGCAAACGGGCCTGATGAAAGAACAAGATTTAATACAACAGGAACTGCAACCAGCGGAACAAATTCAAGCAATAAATATTATAATGGTACTTCATTAACAACTCCGAATATTTCAAGCGCGATATTATTATCAAACACGCACAAAGGATATTCGTATGCAGCAACATTCCGCGTGCAAAAATCTTTCAGGAATTTATCAATGAGTGTGGCTTACACGCACAGTGATGCAAAAAACACAATGGAAGATGGAAGCACTGCGAGTTCATTATGGGCTGCAAGAGCTGTATCAAACACAGACCCGAATGCACCAACATTGGCAAGGCCAAGCTGGTACCAGCCAAACCGCATAATAGCTTATGCAAATTATAAAATTGAATATGCAAAACATTTTGCAACTATTATCGGTGCCATCTTCGAAGCTGCACCAGCAGGCGTTACCTCGTATGTATATAATGGAGATTTAAATGGTGATGGAAATACAGGAAATGATTTAATTTATATTCCGCGCAACGCATCTGAAATTAATTTGATTGATGCAGGTTCTTATAACGCAACTACAAGAGCAGGAACTACAACAGGCACAGCCGCTGACCCAAGAACAGCCGCGCAAATTTGGACACAGTTAAACAACTACATCAACCAGGATCATTACATGGCAAACCATAGAGGCCAGTATGCACAGGCAAATTCAGTTGTTTATCCTTTCTGTAAACATCTCGATATGCACATTGCGGAAGAAGTTTATTTCTATACAAAAAATAAGGATAAACATACTTTGCAATTTTCGCTTGATATCTTAAATGTTGGCAACTTGCTTAATAAATATTGGGGCGTTGTAAAAACTCCATCTGCAGCAAACTTCCTGAAATTTGAAGGCATGTCTGCCGATGGAAAAACACCTTTGTTTTCATTTCCATTTGCTGATGCAACAAACCAGGTTCCGTTTGTTAATAGCTTCGCAGATAATACAGGTTTGACGAGAGCACCAAACAATTCAACACAAGCGGCTTCAAGATGGATTATGCAATTTGGAATCAGGTACGTGTTTAATTAATTCATTAAAAACTAATTAAACTAAATCATCTTAAAAAATAATTTATGAAAAAATATCTTTTTCTTTTATTAATAACCGCAATTGTTTTTGCTTGTAATAAAACAACAACATTGCCGGCTTACACGCCGCCGATTACGAAAAATTTAATAGTAAAATCTTTTGCGCACGTTGCAGACACAGTAAATGTTGGTGATACGATTTATTTAACAGCTACAGGAACTGCATATGACAGCCTTAACCTGTATGGTTATTTTTCTATCGTATCTTCAGCTACAGGTTCGCCGGTTTATACAGTTGGAAGTTCGTCATCACCGGTATTACTTCCAATAATGTATGCAACAAAAAATGCAACAGATACCAATCAATGGGTTGCAACAATTGCATTGCCAAAATTAACCAATGCATCAAACAGCAAGCTTACTATAACAGGTAACTTTTTTTATCCGCTTAGTTTAAGTTCACAGGGAACAAACTTAGTAACAGGCGTTGCTGATGCCGGGCAAAAAACAAAAACGATTTATATTCAATAGAAATAAATTATCTATTAATAAAAACCCTGCTCATTAATAAGCAGGGTTTTTTGTTTAAAAAATATTTTTATTTCAATTCCATTATAACTTCAATATCCCAAAATTTCATAACTCATAACTCATAACTCCTACCCCATCCCCATTTTAAAAATTCCGGCATGGCGAGCGCCCATGTTGGCACATCATGTTTTCCATTTTCTATTAATAAATAAGAGATATCATTTTCTTCATCATAACCTTTTGCTGCTAGTTCTTTAATTAAATCTAAAGTATCATCAATTGAATCTATCACGCCGTTGTTATTTCTGTCTGCGGTTTCATCATCAGTTCCGCATTCAAAAAAAAATTTTAACCACGGATAATAATCGCCGTTTTTTATTTGCTGGTGCATGATGCGATCAATTTCATCACTATAAGTTTTATCGTTTTTATCTTTTGTGCGCCACCATAATGATCCGGAAAAAATACCAACTTTCGAAAATTCATGCGGCTGGTTCCATATAATATCAAGCGCGCTTAATGCACCCATTGAAAAACCTGCAAACGCTTTTTCTTTAAAACTTTCCACGCAATAATTGGAATGTATATAAGGCAGCAATTCTTCAAAAATAAAATCGCGGTAATGAGCTGCTTTTGCGCCGCGGCCTTTGTAGTCGGGCGTTTTAGCGGCACCATATTCATTTTTTCTATCTTTGCCTGCATGTATGCCAACGCATAATAATGGCGTAATTAAATCTTCATTATATAAATCCTGAAGTATAATTTCTAATCCGAGTGTATCCAAATCCTGTCCATCATTTATTAATAACAAACTCATTTCTGCCGGGTTGGAAACATGGGTTGGTAAATAAAAATCAACCTGCACAGTCCGTTTAAGAAACTCGGATTTAAGATGAATATTTTCTTTTAAAATTCCATGGTTCTTTTCAATTCCCATAGCGCCAAAAATAGGAAATTGTTCACAGAGTTGGTTGCAGCTTGCGGCTAACAGCTATAGGTTATCGTTTTACAATTATTAATATCTTCATTGGTTCAATTTATAAAAATTAAAAATTAAAAATTAAAAATTAAAAATTAAAAATTAAAAATTAAAAGTAAAAAGTCACAAAATCAGACATTGGACATCATACATTATAATTTTGGTACATTGTTCTTTTAAAAATAAATTTGATTATAACATTATTATATGGGCATTCAGGAAGAATATCACAAATGGCGCTCGCCAAGTATTGACAGCGATTTTGAAATGCTCGTGTTTGGCCACGGCGGCCAACCGGTTATTTTATTTCCAACATCAAAAGGAGCATATTATCAAAATAAAGATCAGGGATTAATAGAATCTGTGAGATGGTTTTTAGAAAATGGAAAAGTAAAAATTTATTGTCCTGATAGTATTGATGCAATAAGCTGGTACAATAAAGCCGTGCATCCCGGAGAAAGAGCGTATAATCAAAACCGTTATAATCATTTAATCCGCAATGAAGTTATTCCGCGTGCGCAGCATGAAACCGGATATGGAAAAGTAGCAACTGCTGGTTGCAGTTTTGGTGGCTACCATGCTGTTAATACTGCATTTCGCAATCCTGATGTAACGAGTTATTGTTTTTCAATGAGTGGCGCTTTTGAGATGAAACAATTTACCGAAGGTTATTATGATGATAATATTTATTACAACAACCCGGTTGATTATATACCCAATGATAATAACCCCGACTTATGGAAAATGGGAATTATTTTAGGCTCCGCAGAATTTGACGGTTGCCTGGAAGACAACAAAAGATTAAGCAATATTTTAAACAACAAAGGCATTAATCACTGGCTCGACATCCGCGCAAATGCAACGCACGACTGGCCTGTATGGAAAGATATGTTTCCAACTTATTTATCGCAAATTCATTATTAAATAATACCCGGATAAAGATTAATAATTAGATTGTATTAATAAATAATTTTTTAACCAGCTCGAACAAAAGTGTTAGAGAAAAAAATTTAGTATGAAAAAAATTGGAATTCTCTTTGGCCAGGAAAGAAGTTTCCCGATGGCATTTATTGAAAGGATCAACAGCAAAAATATTTCTGGCATTACTGCAGAACCAGTTCGCATTGATAAAGTAATGCAGGGAGAACCGAGTGGTTATGCAGTTATTATTGATCGTATTTCCCAGGATGTTCCTTTTTATCGCGCGTTTTTAAAAAATGCTGCATTGTGCGGAACAGCAGTTATTAATAATCCATTTTGGTGGAGCGCTGATGAAAAATTTTTTAATAATTGTTTGGCAACAAGGATTAATGTGCCTGTTCCAAAAACAGTAATACTTCCATCAAAAGATCTTCCTGTTGATACAACTGATCAGTCATTTTCCAATCTTGCTTTTCCACTGGATTGGGATAATATTTTTCATTACATCGGTTTTCCTGCATACATGAAACCCTTTGCCGGCGGCGGTTGGAAGCATGTTTATAAATTAACAAGCCCCGAAGATTTTTTTCAAAAACATTCTGAAACAGGAGAATTGGTAATGATGCTGCAGGAAGAAATTGTGTTTGATGAATATTACCGTTGCTATTGCATTGGCGGAAAACATGTGCGCATTATGCCGTATGAACCGCGCAATCCGCATCATCTTCGCTATACAAGTGATTTTAATCCTTCGCCCGAACGTTTGCATGAAATGGAACAGATTGTGTTGCGTATTAATCAATATTTAGGTTACGATTTTAATACTGTTGAACTGGCTTTGCGAGATGGCATTCCATATGCAATAGATTTTTGCAATCCCGCGCCCGACGCAGAAAAAACAAGTGTGGGTGAAGAAAATTTTAACTGGGTTGTTGAAACTGCTGCAAACTATGCCATTGAAAGGGCATTGGCGCAAGAGGATAATGCAGATAATTTAACCTGGGGAGAATATATAAAACGCAGCAGCGCGCACGAAAAATTATTTTGATGTAAAAAGATACGGGATACAGGATGAAATGATTTTTTTAATAATTTCTTATTTGTTCCGTATCTCGGATCACGTATCCCGAATCTTAAATTTCAAATCAAAAATCCCATCATGGCTAACATAAATTATAAAAGTTTCACGCTCGGTGTTGAAGAAGAATACATGGTTATAGATCCGGAAACGAAAGAATTGAAAAGCCATGAACAAAAAATTGTGCAGGAAGGGCAAAAGATTATTCGCGATAAAGTAAAGGCAGAAATGCACCAGGCTGTTGTAGAAGTTGGAACAGATATTTGCCAGGACATTGATGAAGCTTATAAAGATGTAGCGCTGTTAAGAAAAACAATTTCCGGCATTGCAGATGGCCTTGGCTTTTGGATGGGCGCTTCCGGAACGCATCCTTTCAGCCATTGGGAAAGCCAGTTGATTACTGATCATATACGTTATAATGAAATTGTAAATGAATTGCAGGAAGCTGCGCGAAGCAATTTGATTTTTGGTTTACATGTGCATGTTGGTATGGAAAGCAAAGAAATGGCGAATCATATTGCCAATTCAACAAGATATTTTTTGCCGCATATTTATGCGTTAAGTACAAACTCGCCTTTTTGGGAAGGAAGAAAAACAGGATATAAATCTTACCGTACGAAAGTGTTTGATAAATTTCCGCGAACAGGTATTCCTGATTATTTTGAAAGTTATGAAGCATATGAAAATTATGTGAACTTATTAATAAAAACGAATTGCATTGATAACGCAAAAAAAATCTGGTGGGATTTGCGCGTTCATCCATTTTTTAATACGGTTGAATTCAGGATATGTGATGTGCCATTAACCGTGCAGGAAACAATTTGTATTGCTGCATTATTTCAGGCTATTTGTGTAAAAATATATAAACTGCGTTCGCAAAACCTGAACTTTATGATGTACCAACGCGCACTTATTAATGAAAATAAATGGCGCGCCGGCCGTTATGGAATTGATGGGCATCTAATTGATTTTGGAAAAGAAGAAGAAGTAAATACGCGCGTACTTATTTATGAATTGCTTGAGTTCATTGATGATGTTGTGGACCCGCTTGGAAGCCGCCACGCAACAAGTTATGTAAGTACGATGTTGGAAAATGGAACCGGCGCTGACCGCCAATTAAAAGTATTTGAACAAACAAATAATCTTACAAGCGTTGTAGATTATATCCATAGCCAGTTTTTGCATGGTATTTAAAATGCATTAATAACTTAAAAATTTTTCGTTTCATTAAAATAAAAAACCGTGGTTTTAAAGCACACGGTTTTTTTATAAATTAAATTTTTATTTTTTTATTTGAAGCGTATCGGAAGGTTTAAGTTGTATGCCCAATTCTTCTAAATCTTTAATACTTATTGCAGGCGACATTTGGCTGTCAGTAATTTTAGCAACTGCCCTGTTGCCTACAAGTTCCGCATCTTCCTTTGTTGCAAAACCTCTTCTTCCAAATATTGACGGAATAAATTCCTGGTGAATAAAAGGTTTTCCGTCAACTTCAATTTCATATCCCCAGCCTAAATTTGTCTGAATAGGTTTTACTTTAATAAAAATCAATCCTTTTTGTTTTTGCGATAAATTAAATTCTCTTTTTAACTGGTTAAAATAAAAAGCGTAAAAAATAATAAGCACAAAACCAATACTCAGGAAAAGAAAACGCCTGTGCATGAAATTTTAATCTTGCTGGTTATAAACCTGGTCTGGAAAAAATTCTGATGTCGCACTTACGCCTGTTCCGCCAGAAAGCCCGGTTGTTACGAAACCACGGTTATTAATGGTAAAACCAACACCATAACTTACACTCTGGCTTTCGTAAGAAGTTCTTGTAGTCCACAAATCGCTTATGATATCATATTCCCAAGTTGAAGAACCTGCAGTTCCGCAAGTTAAAAAAGCTTTAGGACGGCCGGCATCCGGAGACCCAAGGCCTGAAGTAACGCCGCTCATTACAAAAAGAACGGCATTAGATCTCTGAATATTTGTATATCCATCATCAAAAGTTGCAGTACTTGTGTTTGTGATTGCATTTAAATGCAGCCATGAATTTGGAAGCTGCGCCTGGTGATATGCATCTGCAGGAACTGCTGTTGTGCTGAACCTGTAAAAATCATTCACAACACCGTTTGATTCACCAATACCAGTTACTACAAATCCCATATTATTATAAACAAATGCTACAGCACCAGATCTTTTAAAACCTCCAAAAGTGATGGATTGGCCCCAGCTATTGCTGCTTGGATCGTATTTCCAAAAATCACCATAGTAATTGTATCCATCATAACCTGTTCCAACATAACCGATATTATTAATAGTAAAAGCCACAGCATTCGCCCTTGCATTACCAGGGTACGGAGCTATACTTGTCCATTGATTTAAAGTGGAATCATATTGCCAGAAATCAGATAAATAATTATCGGCAGTATCAATACCAAGGCCAACATAACCTTTTCCGCCAACTGCGAAACCTACAGCATCAGACCTGCTGCTGCCACCAAAACTGGCAACCTGCGCCCAGGTTAAACTGCTATCCCCGATAGGAATTGCCTGGTAAAAATCATTAAATTTTGTATTACGGTTACTAAAACCTGTACCGACATAAGCAGTTGTGCCATTGCCATTTCCATCAGGATTTAGTACAAAAGAAGCGGCATGTGACCTTGCTGGCCCTTGAAAAGGAGCTACAAAACGATACCAGTTTCCGTCCTGCGTTCCAGGTACGGTACTCTTTCCGCATGAGCTGATAATAACAGAAAGTGACACCACTGACAATAATAAAATGTGAAAACGCTTCATATTTTTTCGATATTTTTCGCTAATGTATTTTATGGGCTTGTAGCAAAATCGTTAAAATGTATTTTCCGGCATTATTAATCTATAAATTGCATTTTTTTATAGACAAAAAAACATTTCAATAACGATTTATTACTTTTACGGTAATTGATTTCGCGAAAGTAGGTTATTTTTATTCAGAAAATACAGTAAACTAATTCCTTACAGGAAAAAAATAAAAATTGCTTTAACTCAATTTTATTTTTTAGTCTATAAAAGCAATACATTTGTCGACTTATTTAACAATCTGATACATACTAACAAAACAGTAACAGTTGATGACCTTATTATTGCAAACTTTTAATATAATTTGGGTGAGCTATTTCACAAACAATTCAGAAACATACGCGATAATGAGCATGATAAGGAAAAGCAGGTGGAAGAAATTTAAAACAGCACTTTTTTTACCGGTTCTTATAACGATTTTTGTCGCAGGTTGTGAAAAACCCACTCTTACTTTAGGCACTAATTTTATTAATAATACCAATACCAATATTGTTGTTATTGATACTTTCAGCGCAAATTTATCAACCGTTGTTCTGGATTCTTTTCCAACTGCAGGCTCGGGCACGATGCTTATTGGTAATTATAATGACCCTTATTTTGGTAACATCGTTTCCAAATCTATAGTACAAATCGGCAAACCTGCAACCATTCCTGCAATCAGCTCACTGGCGGTTTATGATTCTATTTCGCTGATAATGCACATTAATAAAACATTTTATGGCGATACAACCAAATCGCAGCGCTATGTTGTAAACCAGCTTAGTCAGATAATAACATTGCCAATACCTCCTTTGCCACAAACTTTTTATAACAACACTTTTGTGAGCTTTAACCCAACGCCGCTAGGTTTTTCTGATGTAATCACCATTAAACCAACTGCGCTTATTACAAAAGATCTTTACACAAAAGATTCTGTAATAATCAGGCTTCCGGATACTTTGGGGCAAAATTTGTTTCAATTGTTGTATACGAAATCGGCAATTGTTACCAACCAAACATCTTTCATGAGCTATTTTAATGGCTTGTCAATTTCTGCAGATAATAATAGCAGCGGTGTAATTTATGGTTTTAACGACAGCGTGATGCTTCGGTTGGTTTATCATGAACCTGCGTCTCCGCGCAATTATATTAATGTTTATTTTCCGATTAATAATGCAGCTTATCAATTTAACCAGGTAAGTATTAATAGAAGCGCAACTCCCCTGGCTGTTCTAAAAAATATCCAGGACAACAGGCCAAACAAAGTGATTCCTGCAGAAGCGCCTTCGACATTAACAAACAATGCATCTTACCTTCAACCGATGACGGGTTTGCAGGTTAAAGTTTTGTTTCCTTCCATTTTTTCATTAACTCAATTTTCTGATTACATAAGTATATTAAAAGCTGAATTGATTTTGAGGCCAATTGGCGGAACATATTCTCCGCTTTTGGCATTGCCGCCAAGAGTAACTGCTGCACAAACTGATCAAACAAACCAAATTGGCGGATTATTGGTTGCCGGAAGTTCAATACAATACGGAAATTTAATTACAGATTATGTGTCCGGGCAAAATACAATGTATTCATACGATGTAACAAATTATTTAAAACAAGAGCTGTCGTTAAACAATAGTAATACAAGCGCTTTGCAGGGATTAATGTTAACCGTTCCTGCGCCGGCAAATATTACTGGTTTTAACCGGGCAGTTTTTGGAGATAAAACAAATAAAACTGCCAACGCGCAATTGATTGTATACTATATTTCTTATCCGCATTAATATCAAAACTATACTGTAATAACTCTTCGATGAAAATAATTCTTAGCATACTTTTACTGGCTGTTTGTTCGCTTAAAACCATTGCGCAAACAAATAATTCACCTTATTCCATACTTGGAATTGGCGATGTTGAAGACAGCTATTTTAACCGCACAACCGGTATGGCAAATACTGGTATCGCGTATAGATCGAACAATTTTCTTATCAGTAATAATCCTGCTTCTTTTAGTTCATTAACCAACCACGTGTTTAATGCAGAAATTGCGATTCGCGGTGCGCTCACAACGTATTATGGCGCTGGTGTTGGACAAACAAATAACCAGGCAACTGATATAACTTTTAAAAAAGTTATTGTTGGTACAAAAATTACAAAACATTGGGGAAGCAGCGCTGGCCTTGTTCCTTACAGTTCTCAGAATTATGAATTTACAAGCCCGGATCAGGTTCTTGGTACAGATTATTACCAGGGTTACGGTGGTTTAAATAAAGTTTACTGGTCAAATTCTTATGAGTTTTTTCATCATCTTTCTCTTGGTGTTGAGGCTTCTTATTTGTTTGGATCGCTTGTGCAAAAAAAGATCGGATATGATCCGAACGGAATTGAATTGTATTCTCAAAATCAAAATACAAATCTTACTAACGGAATGCTTAATTATGGCATTCAGTATTATGGCAGGATTGGTAAGAAATGGGATTTTTCAATTGGTGCAACCTATTCTGATAAAACAAAATTACTTGCCAGAAATACATTTACCATTCGCAGTGCAGATTCAACAGTAATTTATCCGGTTAATGGCGAAGTAATTCCTGAATCTTATTTCGCCATTCCAAAATCTTTTGGTGCGGGCATTGCAATTATTAAAGACAGAAAATTTACGTTTGTAGCTGACTGGAAACACCAGGATTGGTCGCCGCTTAATTATACCGATTACCACAGTTATTCTTTGCAAAACAGCAACCGTTATTCTGCCGGTTTTGAATTTTCTAAAAAGAAAAATTATTACAACACACTTGTTGAAACCCGTTTTTACCAGGCCGGTTTTTATTACAATGAATCTTATCTTGATTTGTATGGCAACCAGGTAAAAGATATTGGCGGAACAATTGGCATGGGCATAAATTCCAGGCAAGGGCTTGGCCTTCTTTGCTACACAATTACTTTGCAATACGGCGTTAAAGGTGTTAATAACAGTCAGCAAATACAGCAAAAATATTTCAACCTTACCTTTGCAATTTCTTTAAGGGATATCTGGAATTCGAGCAAGATTAGGTATAATTAAAAGATGTTTACTGCATCACGATTTTGCTTTATAAAAAATTTTTTCTTTTATAATTAATGAATATTAATTCTTATTGCATTGCAGCAAAACACAGGCAATAACCGCAAACAACATTCAAAAAACAATACTGCACAAGGCGTATTTAATTGCATGATTGCGGAAAATAAGAACAAGCAAAACACAGTTCTTCGCGATTATATTAATAAAGTTTCCAAGCTTCATTTTACTGGCAAAGCAGAATCTCCGGAAGAGATTTTTGAACATACAATTTTATACAAGGTTGATATAATTTTTTGGGATATCCATTTGCCCGAAAGCAATATTATTGAACGGTTGAAAGAAGCTGGCCACCATCCGCTTGTTGTTTGTATTGCTACAAAACCAGAGCAGGAAAAACAGGAAACTGATGCAGATATTTTCAGTTATTTGTACAAACCTTTTTCGTTTGATCGTTTTCTTGCTGTTATAAATTCTATTAAAAATTATTCAAATTCTACAGCAAATTTACAACACATAAAAAGTAAAAATTTTTTATTTGTAAAATCTGAATACAAAATTATTAAAGTAAAATTTGAAGATATTTTGTTTTGTGAAGGAATGAAAGATTACACGCAAATTTACCTAAAGGGAAAAAACGAGCCGATATTAACGCTTAATAATTTAAAATTATTTGCTTCAAAATTACCTGCGGATGAATTTATCCGCGTGCACCGATCTTATATCGTTTCCATCATGCACATTGATTCCATTGTAAGAAATGAAATTTATATTGATAAAAAAATTATTCCTGTTGGCGATAGTTATAAAGATGATTTTTACCAGGTAATTGAAGCGAACTCTTAATATTTTTTATTAATAAAAATTTACGCCACCACTTCCTGCAAATGCTCCACTGCAATATTTAAAAAATTAGGAAGCACTTGTGCATATGTCCAGCCAATTTTATCAGGATCGTTTAATTGCTCAATCATACTTTTCCATTTCGCTTCGCCATAACCATTAATAACTGTTTGCTTTTTATCTTCTCTTTGCAAATACATGGTCATTCCGGCTGCATCAGCTTCGGGATGAAACTGTGTGCCAATCATGTAGTCATTAAAACGGATAGACATTATTGCGCGCTCCAATGGAATATGCGGCCTCTCTTTTTCTATACACAAAATTTTTGAACCCATTTGTTTCAGCTTATTTTGGTTGGGCTGAATTACCTGGAAATCGCGGCTGTCAACTGCATAAAAAGGATCGTTTAATCCTGCAAACACAGGTTCATTTTTTCCATCTCTCACCAAATGAATCGGGAACACACCAAACGCAGTTGAACGCCTTTTTGTAACATTGCCAACTTTATAATACCTGCACGCGAGCTGGTAAGAATGGCAAATAAAAAATACGTATTTTTTAAAGTGATTTTCGCTGTTATTATTCCAGTTTTCAACCTGTTGCAACCAATCAAAATATTTCATTTCCCATTCACTGCCTTCACTTTCCAACGGGCTTCCGGGGCCGCCGCTTGATATGTAAATATCGTAACTCATGTCTGGCAATTTCTGCTCAACACGCACTTCAAATTCATCCATTTGCAACGCAACATTATTTGTTTCCGCATAATGTTTTAAAATTTCCCGAATGCAACGCATGCCCTGGTTTGGATGGCCTTCATTCATATCCAGTATTGCGGCTTTTATTTTTTTATCCCCTTGCATAGTTGCAAACATAACGATTTTTTAATGGAGAGATTGCCTGTTGATACAAAATATAAAATGTAACCTGTTGAATAATAAATGTAAAACTGATGTTTAATTTATTTATTAATAACTGCTATAAAAGTTTACATGAATAACAGGTTTATTAATAGCCTGATTTTTACATTTATATTTTGCATTCTTTATTTACATTCATCAATTACATTCACCTTTTCGCTAACTTTCCCGGCATAAATATTTGATCATGGTCCCATCATTACGCAAAGCTTTTAACGATGCATTTTCGCAAGAGCAATATGAAAAATTTTTGGAAGATCTTAACCATCTTCATCCCGGCGCAATTGAATTTAGAATTGCAGAAACGCCCGCATTTATTTCAAAAAAATTTGGCGATAAAATTATTAATGCCTGCGAATATATTATTGATGTAATTACAAATCCTGATTTTAAAAAACAATCAGAAAAAGCAATTCCAAAAACCGATAATGTGCCGAATGAAAATGATCATTCTCATTTTATCGCGCTGGATTTTGGCGTTTGTATTAATGAAGATGGAATGCTTGAACCACAACTTATAGAATTGCAAGGCTTCCCAACACTGTATGGTTTCCAGGTTTATTATCCTGATTTACTGCGCGAATATTTTTCCATTCCTGATAATTATTCGCAGTATTTAAATGGGTATAATAAAGAAACTTATTTACACGATTTAAAGGAAGTTATTGTTGGAAACACGCCGGTTGAAAATGTAATATTATTAGAAATAAAACCGCACGAACAAAAAACAAGAATTGATTTTTATTGCACGCAGGATTATCTCGGCATACAACCTGTTTGCATCAGCGATTTAATCCAGGAAGGAAAAAAAATTTACTACATTAATGATATTACAAAACAAAAAACGCAGGTTAAAAAAATTTACAACCGCATTATTTTTGATGACTTATATGCGAAAAAAGACAAGCTCGGAAAGTTTGTTGACATCACGCAGGATTTGGATGTAGAATGGGTTTCGCATCCCAACTGGTTTTACAGGATTAGCAAATACACATTGCCTTTTTTGCGCCATCCGTTTGTGCCGCCAACTTATTTTTTAAATGAAATAAAACAGCTGCCAACCGACCTGGAAAATTATGTTTTAAAACCATTATTTTCTTTTGCCGGCCAGGGCGTTGTAATTGACGTAACGCCAGATGATATTAATAAAATAAAAGATCCTGAAAACTGGATACTGCAAAAAAAAGTACAATATGCCGGCGCAATTATAACGCCCGACGTTCCCGCCAAACTGGAAATACGCATGATGTACATTTGGAAAGATGGCGATGCGCGGCCAAAACTTGCCATAAACCTTTCGCGATTGAGTAAGGGTAAAATGATTGGCGTGCGCTATAATAAAGACAAAGAATGGGTTGGCGGAAATGTGTGTTATTTTGAACAATAAGTTTTAATTATGCTACAACTTAATGCCGTAATATTGCAAAAAATTTACCTCTGAGTTATGACATTAGCAGACCTGGCGCCGTACTTTGAATTGTACAAGAAGTTGAAGGAAAACGATGAAGACATTGTTCTTAATAAAGATTTGCAGGTTATAGAAAAACAGTTTGTTGGGAAAGAAATTACCATGACGGCTGTTATCAGCGAACTGGATATTCAAAAAAATGAATTAATCGGAACGTATAAACCACAAACAAATGCTGATGGTGGTTTTTCCATAAAAAAATTAACGGGCACGCATTTTTTCATATTCGCTTCTTCGCAAAATTTAGCGGGTATTATTCAATTATACAATTTGGAAAAAGATGATCTTGTGCAAATTACAGGATCAATTTTAAGCCTGCACCGCCATTCGGTTGTCCGCGTTTCATTAATATCCATTTCTGTCATTGAAAAAAATCATGGCATCACAAAAGCTGTTGAAAAAAAAGGATGTTTTATTGCAACCGCAGTTTATGGAAGCGCTGACGCAAACCAGGTGCAACAATTTTATTTTATAAGAGATAATTATTTGGCAAAATCAACAGCAGGAAATTTATTTATAAAATTCTATTATGCCGTTTCTCCAACGCTTGCAAAATGGATTGATAATAAACCAAAAATAAAATCATTTACAAGAAAATATATTCTTGATAAAATTCTGTCGCGGTATAATTAATGAAAATTATTTTATTAATACTTCATTGCTACTTTATTAATAAAAATAATCTCCTATCTCGCAACACGCATCACAAATCTTCAAACTGCATCCGGCATTACTTATATTTGTATCCATAAAATTTTTTTTAAAATGGATTTACAATTAAGCGGCAAAGTTGCGCTGGTACTGGCTTCCAGCAAAGGATTAGGAAAAGCATCTGCAATGGCTTTGGCAGCTGAAGGCGCAAACGTTGTTATCGGCGCGCGCGATAAAGAAGAACTTGAAAAAACTGCAGCTGAAATTTATACCAAAACAAAAAGCAAAATAATTGCCATACAAGTTGACGTTAGCAAAATAAATGAAGTTGAAAAATTTGTTCAGCAAGCTGCTGATGAATTTGGAAAAATTGATATCCTCGTTAATAACGCCGGCGGGCCGCCTTTCGGAAAATTTGAAAGCTTTGATGATGCCGCATGGCAATCTGCATTTGAATTAACATTGCTCAGCACCATCCGTTTTTGCAGGCTTGCCGTGCCTCATATGCGCAAAACCGGCAGCGGAAGAATTATTAATATCACCAGCCTTTCTGTAAAAACTTATTTAGAAAATTCGGTATTATCAACAAGCATACGAATGGGCGTTGTTGGCATGGCAAAAATGTTGTCGAATGAATTGGGCGTTGACAACATTACCGTAAACAATATTGCGCCGGGAATGATATTAACGAACCGTATGAAAGAAACGATGTTCAAAAATATGCCTGCCGGAAAAAGTGAAAAAGATGTATTAAACGATCGTGCAAAAGATATTCCGTTAAAAAGAATTGGCAGGCCTGAAGAACTCGGCGCATTGGTTGCATTTCTTGCATCGCCACTTGCAGGTTATATCACCGGAACAACAATTCAAATTGATGGCGGCGCTGTAAAGTCGCCGTGGTAGCAGGTTTTAATAATGGCCGTTGTTCGTTAGCAGATGGCCGTTTATTTTTATTTTTACAATTATTGAATACGCAAATGAGAATCGGCAATCGGCTATTAATCATTTTACATCGTAAAAACGTACAGACATGCAAAACTTAAAAGACATTCCCGCAAAAGAAATACGCCCTGGTTTTTTTGGAAAAATGATTCATGGAGAAAAAAGTACATTGGCCGTGTGGGAAATTAAAAAAGGCAGCGTGCTGGAAAAACATCAGCATGTACATGAACAAATCACGCTTATTCTTGATGGTGAAATGGAAATGATTATTGGCGGCGAAAAATATTTATTAACCGCAGGTTCTTCGCATGCAATTCCTTCTAATGTTCCGCACAGCGCAGTTGCAATTACTGATTGTAAAATCATTGATTCATTTGCGCCAGCAAGAAATGATTACAAATAAATTTTTCGTTCATTAATAATTTTTTTGCGCATAAGTTAACGCCAAAAAAATAACGCTGATATAAAGTACCTTCACGTTTCATAAAATTATTAATGGAACAACACGATCACAACCATACTCACAGCCATTCACACGATCATGATCATGAACATAGTCACAGGTTGCTAGGCCATCACCATCACCAGGTAAATTTAAAAGATGTAAACCGTGCCTTTGTTGTTGGCATTATTTTAAATTTTGTATTTGTAATTATAGAAGTTGTAGTTGGATTAACCATTCATTCATTATCATTATTATCTGATGCAGGGCATAACCTTGCTGATGTTGCAAGCCTTGGCCTTTCGCTGTTTGCATTTCGTTTGGTAAAAGTGAGATCTAATGAGCGATATACTTACGGTTATAAAAAAACGACTATTCTCGCTGCGCTTTTTAATGCATTTGTTTTATTGATTTCTATCGGCGCAATAAGCTATGAAGCGATACATAGAATGTTTGCGCCAGAGCCGCTTCCGGGAATAACGGTTTCTATTGTTGCAGCAATTGGTATTGCGATTAATGCAATTACAGCGATGCTTTTTTTTCGCAGCAAAGACAGCGACTTAAATGCAAAAAGTGCTTTTCTACATTTATTATCAGATGCCATTGTTTCTGCTGGTTTGGTTGTTGGCGGCGTTATCATTTATTACACACATTATTTTTGGATTGATGCAGTATTGAGTTTAGTGATTGGCATTGTAATATTAATAAGCACGTGGCAATTGCTCAAAGACAGCCTGCGCCTGTCTTTGGATGGTGTGCCGGAAAATATTGACTTGAATAATGTGAAACAAAAAATATCTGCTATTAATGGTGTAAAAGATTTTCACCACATTCATATCTGGGCGTTGAGTACAAATGAAAATGCATTAACGGGACATTTGGTTGTTGGAAAAAATGCAGACATGACAGGAATAGAAAAATTAAAACATACCGTAAAACACGAACTCGAACATCTTAATATAAACCACGCAACTTTAGAAGTGGAAGTAGAAACGGTTCAATGTGAAGAACCTGATTGCTGAAATTATTTTTTTAATAAAGATTTTATTTTCGATTCCAATTGCCTTCCTTCCAAATCTATTTCACGGATTATTCCATCTTTATCAATTAAAAAAGATGAAGGGATTGCATTTACATTATACACTTTGGCGGTTGATGCATTCCAGCCATTTTTATCATCAACCTGAATCCATTCAAGATGATCTTCATTAACAGCTTGCTTCCAATCCTGCGCATTATTATCAATAGAAACGCCTAAAATTTCAAAGCCTTTGTCATGATATTTTTGATATAATTTTATTAAGCGCGGATTATTGTTTCTGCAAGGGCCGCACCAGCTTGCCCAAAAATCTATCAATACAACTTTGCCTTTTAAATCAGATAAATTTATTTGATTGCCTTCCATATTTATTAATGAAATTTCCGGCGCAGGTTTTCCTTTTTTTATTTGAGAAAAACTTGCCAACACAACGCACATTAATACACTTATAAAAATTGTTTTTTTTCATTTACAGCAATCTTTTTTGATGAATAAAGACTGAATAAATTTTAATATTGAAATCATTATTTTCATTACCTGTTTTTAAAAACATTCAAAAAATTATATTCAAATCTTACTAAAAAATTATTGTTTGTTAAACGTTGCATGTTGCCAAACAATTGCGTGCGGTAAGAAAAATCGAGCCGTGAAATGCTGTTAAAAATAAACTGAACAGCTGGTGCCGCATCAATGTAATAAGATTTTTTATCTAAAGAAGACGAACCCAAAAATTCACAATACAAATTAAAATTGGTTTGATGATAATTTGTATAAACCCGCGGCAGCAAAAGATATCCGGCGGATAATGTATAATTAACTGCCTTGGAAGATTGTGCCGGCAACTTTGATGCATCCAAATTATTCCAACGGTTTTCGAATGCTGCGGAAGATGATAATGCGAGTTTGTGCAACAATTGCGTAGCAACAATTCCTGCAAGCAAGCCGGAATTATTTCCATCCAAATCTATTTCATCGTTGTTATAAAATTTATTTCCAACCTGCAATTGTTGCGGATTATTAATAAAAGAAATTTTACTAAAAGCTGCCATTCTGAAATGCGTTTGAATATCATCACTTGAATAAAAGCGATACTTGGCATACAAACTCGTTCCTTCAAATCTTAAATGTTGCTGATACATGTTTGAAGTGTATGCATTAATATGAACCATTAATTTTTTACTTATGCCAAACATCACTTCAGGGTCAAATCTTACAGCATAAACGCTTTCATATTTCATGCTGAAAATTTTCGTATTCAAACGCACGCCAATACTTCCCGCAGCCATGTTGCTCGCAGGTTCTGTTGAAACATACAATTCCTGCGCATTAATGTGCATGCACATTAATAAAATAATGACTGAACAAAATATTTTTTTCATCATGTTAATCAATTAAAATAAGTGAATGGCCAACTAAAAAAATTTACTATTGGCCATTCACTATTCACCATTAAATTGTTACATGATAAATTCTATTTGATGCATTTAAATTTGCATCAGCAGATTTGCAGCACTCAGCCATTGTTCCTGTTTGATAGCAAGGCATAGAAGTGTATGCATTGTTCTTTTTAAATTCTTTTGCAGAAACAAAATCTTTATCTATCAATTGCAAACGTTGTTCGCCATTTAATGTTTGCTGTTTCACATTCATAAAATGAAAATTGAAATTGCCAACGGCAACATGTTCTTCTTTATCAATTTTTACATTTTTAAAATCTGCAACAATCCAGAATTTTGCAATGGAAAAACCAGCGTCTTCCACTTTTTTCTTAATCGCATCCAAATCAACCGGCACATTTTTTTTGAATGTTATTTCAAACAAATTTTTATTTAAATCGGTATTAATACTTTCAATAAACGGAACAGTTTTCAATGCTTTATTAATCGCATTGCTGCACATAGAACAGGTTAGCCCGCTTGCCTGGAATTGCGCTTTTTCAGCTTGTGCATTTGTTATTAATGCCAGTAAAATTATCATTAACGATAAAAAAATCTTTTTCATGATTATATATTTTAATCAGAACTATTAATGAAATTTCAAAAAATGAAAATCATTAATAATGATCTGAAAGTTGATTGTAAATTTTATTGATTACGAAATTGCGTGAAGAATTCACGCATCATAAAATGGAGAAAGAAAAAAATCAAATCCTGAAAACGCAATTGTATAAATAAATGTCAGCACCTTTATAATCAGGCGGAGAATGGTATTGGCGAGCTATGAAATTTTCGCTGCCTTGTATTGTTTGAGAAAGATTAATAACAAAACTGTTTAATAAAACCGGTGACTGCGAAAAATCAACATTCGCTTTTGCGATTTGTTGATCATCAGAAATTTTTACAATTTTAAAGTCATTGTGACAGCAACCTTTTTTATTTTGCATGCCGCATTTGCCACAGGTATCGTCATTATTGTATGAATAATCAACGCCCGTTAATTTGCCCATGCAATAATGAATATTCACCGCAACACCACTTGCAACAGCGATGTAAACAAAAGCCAATATGGTGGTGAATAATTTTTTCATTGTATTAATAACGTTGCAAAGTTAATATTATTTACGACAAAGAAAGTTAAATTGGATTTATGAGCGAAGCTTGAGCTTGAATTTAATTTTCAAATTTTTTTTTTAAAAAACATACAGCGCGGTTAGATAATATTAATAATCTATAATTTTAATTTACAAAACCCCAATAAATTCCAATGCGAATTCTCAAACCTGTGTTTGGATAATTTGGAGCTACAAAATTATAATTGGTAAAGCCAAAGCCAGTGCCACTAAGCTTTGCAGTATTAATATTTTCTGCGCGCACATATGCTGTAAAACTTCTTATCCTGAAATTTACATACGGCGTTAAGTCTGGCAGTTTCATGCGGAGCGTTGTATCGTTTTGTGTATAAAACTGGCCGGACACCGGATCGTATCCATCTGCTTTATATGCCGAATAATATCTTAACTCTAACCCGAAATTTATATTAAGATTTTTTAAACCCAATTTCCCTTCGTAAGCAATTTGATCAAACGTTAAAAACAAAGGCACGTTAACCGGTGAAGCACCAGCTTTTTGTTGCAACTGAACGGTTGCGCGCCAAACCCAATATTTACTTAAATGCGTTATTTTTTGTGCATTAATCTGCAGCATATTAAATAAGGAAGACTGCTGATTTTGTTTTGAGTTTGCTTCGAAATATGCGTAGTTGCTTATCAAATAATAATTGCCGGATAATTTCAAACCAAATTTTGGCTGATCGATGGAAGCAAAAAGATTGGTTACATTTTCTTTATTAAAAGTTTGCGTTCCGGTGCTATAACTGCTGGATCGCGTAAATACAAACGAAGGCGTTCTGTCTGCATTTTGAAAACCAACTTCTAAAAAACCAAGTTTTTTGCTGAGGTATCTTTTCAAACTTATTGATGCATTATAATCTGCGGCGTTGTATCCGCTTAAATAAAATTTTCCGTATGCTTCAATATCCCATTTTTGATTGCGCGTATGGTTTCTATATTCACCATGAATAAATGCGTTAAAAAAAGTACGGCTTGTGCTGTCAAAATCGCCACTGTAATTTTCAAGCGTTGCGCCAACTTTAATAAACTGTTGCGGATTTTTTGGATCAGGAAATTGATACAAAGAAAAATCATTAACAAGTTGTTTCCATTTATCCTGCCGGTAAAAAGTATCAGAAGGAAATGTTGGAACGATAATATACGGGCCGGGAAAAACATAACCATACGTTCGATCATAAAAAGCAGTATCAGGCCGCGTATCAAAAAAACGGTAATTAAAAGTGTTGTAAGAAATTGTATGTTCCGCGCGCACCTGCGGATAAAATAATTGCGTAACTGTAGAGTCTGTAACTATGGAATCTTTCTTGCCAATAATATCATATTGCTGCCGCAACATAAAAGTGGAAGTGGTATATTTTGTACCCGTATAAATTGTTGTAGAAAAAATACTGTTGCTTCCGGGGCTTGCATTATCAAGAACAGTTTGCAAATTTGTACGCAATGTATTTGAATCAATACTGCGCCAGTTTACAAGTCCGCCATTTTCTGAAGATGCCAATTTGTTTGCAATAATAACCAGGAAAGCCTGATAACGTTTGCTGTTGGATTGGTACCACGAATTTAACCGGTAACCGTTATGGTTTGTATTTTGGCTGTTAAAAGTGCCGGGCGAATTTATTAAGCGGTATTGAAAAGCATAGTTCCAATTGGGCTTAATGTTTTGCGTAAAATTTATATCAATCAATTGCTCCGACTTGCTGCCAATCATATAACCCAACTCTGAATAAGGCCTTGTGGTGTTATAAAATTTTGTGTTTTCTGGAGTGAGCATATAAATATCATACGCATGCAAACCTTCATCCCAACCCGATTTTATTAATGGCGTAAAAATTAAATTTTCAGCCGCCGTTCCGGAATTGCCAAGATCATTATAATACCATGGCAATGGAAATTTTTTTCTGAAATCATAAATAGAAGAATCAATTTTTTTAAGCCTGCTGCTATCGAGATAACGAAAACTTATGGTAATAGAATCTTCTGATGATGTACGGTGCTTTAATAAAGTATCGCCACCAGAAGCTTTGCCGCCACCGCCCAATGATTTAAATCTTGATGTTGGATCTTGCGCCTTCGCGCAAAAAAATGCCATCATTAAAAACGCCGATAAAAAAACAATTGTTCTATTTTTCTTATTCACCAATAAAAATATTCCTGACAAATTAATCATTAAGCGCTTTACTGCGGTTATTGGAAAGTTAATATTACAGTTCACTGATAAGTTGTTTGAAAATAGCCGTGAGCTTGGGTTCTGCGTCCTTTGCGGCTTGCAGCACTTCTTCATGCGTAATAATATTATCATCTTCACGAATGCCAATATCTGTAATAATGCTGATAGCAAAAACCGGCAAACCAATATGTGCTGCAGCAATCACTTCCTGCACAGTACTCATTCCGACTGCATCGCCGCCAACTATGTGCAGCAATTTATATTCTGCACGTGTTTCAAAAGTTGGCCCTGTTACGCCGGCATACACACCTTCTTTCAAAGGAATATTTAATTTGAATGCAATCGATTTAACTTTATTAATCAAATCTTTTTTATACGGTTCGCTCATGTCTGGAAAACGCGGGCCGAGTTCATCACAATTTTCACCAAGCAACGGGTTTACGGTAAACAAACTGATGTGATCATTAATAATCATCAAATCGCCCACTTTAAAAGAAGTGTTCATCGCGCCAGCAGCATTTGATATTAATAATGTTTCAATGCCAAGCATTTTTAAAACACGAATTGGAAAAACAACCTGCTGCGCCGAATAACCTTCATAATAATGAAAGCGGCCAGCCATTGCTGCTACTTTTTTTCCATTCATTTTCCCAAAAATTAATTTACCAGAATGGCCCTTAACAGTTGATATTGGAAAGTGCGGAATTTTATTATAATCAATTTCAACTTCTACTTCAATATTGGTTGACAAATTTCCCAAACCACTGCCAAGCACAATGCCAACCTGCGGTTTTTCTTTATAAATTGTTTTTATAAAATCCGTTGCTTCTTTAATTTGATTAATAATGTTCATTATAAATAAAAAGTAAAAAGTTTTAAATAAAAAAATCAGGTTTCAAAAAACACATCTTACATCACTCATCTTATCGCTTACATTTAAAGCCGCAAATATAAGAAAGCAAAACTGCAAGCAGCTTCAACATTTATGCATGCAGAAAACAATTATTAATTGATTATTTTTACCCGTTATCAAAATGCTGTTTTAATAAATTTTTATTGTGGGGAAACGATTTGCGATTGCTTTATTTTTTCTTTTTATAACAATTACTTTTGCAAACGCGCAACTTTGCACAGGCAGTTTGGGTGATCCTGTTATTAATATCAATTTTGGTTCTGGCAATAATCCTGGCCCACAGCTTGCCGCAGCTACTACTTCTTATCAATATTTTTTTGGCTCCTGCCCCGGCGATGGTTTTTATACATTAACCAATTTTACTTCCGGATGTTTTGGCGCCACATGGCAAACCGTTCACGATCATACAGGAAATGCGAATGGATATTTTATGCTTATTAATGCATCAAATCAACCAAGCGATTTTTATTTAGATACGGTAAAAGGTTTGTGCCCGAATACAACATTCGAATTTGCTGCGTGGATTTTAAATATGCTTGTTCCCGGTTCGTGTATGAATGCGGGCATTCAGCCGAACATTACTTTTACAATTGAAACTACTACTGGAACTGTAATTCAAAGTTATAATAGCGGCGATATTCCAACTGCAAACTCTGCAACGTGGAAGCAGTTTGGATTTTATTTTGCAATGCCTGCCGGCGTGAGTGATGTTGTGCTGCGCATGCGCAATAATGCGCCGGGCGGATGTGGCAATGATTTGGCTTTGGATGATATTACATTTCGACCGTGTGGCCCGCTGGTAACGGCTTCTATCATTGGCAGCAATGGTAGCACATCAACAAATTTGTGTGAAAATGATCCGACTGTTTTATCATTTAACTCAACGGTTTCTTCAGGTTATGTTGCGCCATCTTTTCAATGGCAATTAAGTACAGACAGCGGCACAACATGGAATGATATTGCAGGCGCAACAACTTCTTCATACACGCGCCAGCCAACTGCGCCGGGTTATTATAAATACCGTTTAACAGTTGCAGAAAACGGAAACCTTGGCATTGCAACATGCCGTGTTGCATCAAATCCTGTTTCTATTTATATTGATAAAAAACCTGTGCCAACTGCTATTAATAATTCTCCCGTTTGTGCGGGGCAAAATGTAATTCTTTCAGCAACTTCAGTTGCTCCAAATGTTGATACAATTTCCTATCAATGGACTGGCCCGCAAAATTTTTCTGCAACAGGGCAATCAGTTACATTATCAAATGCGCAAGCTGCAAATGCAGGCAGCTACAGCGTTTCAGCAGTTTCAAATATTGGTTGTTTAAACAGTGCAACTACAAATGTTATTATTAATCCAAATCCTGTTACTCAATTTTCTTTATTATCTCCGGCATGTGAGAACAGTAATATTAATTTTTCAGATCAATCAACAATTGCAGGAGAAACATTAACAAACTGGCATTGGAATTTTGGTGACGGAGACAGTTCTTCATTACAAAATCCATCACATTTATTTCCATCTGCAGGAACGTATAATGTGAGTTTATTTACACAAACAAATCTGGGTTGTGTAAGTGATACATTAATAAAACAAATTGTTATTCATGTTTTGCCACAACCAAATTTTGGTACGCCACAAGTTTGTTTAAGTGATCCATTCGCACAATTTACAGATTCATCAACCATTGCAGATGCAAGCCAGTCGCAGTTTACATGGCTTTGGAATTTTGGCGATAATAATGCAACGCAAGCCAATCCAAATACATCGGCACAACAAAATCCGCAGCATCATTATACAAGTGTTGGTGTTTATAATGTGCAGTTAACTGTTACATCAAAAGATGAATGCGTAAGTGATACAACAAAAACATTTACGGTAAATGGCGCTGTGCCTGTTGCAAAATTTTCTATTAATGGAAACGGATATTTGTGCAGCAATAAAGCCATAACTATTACAGATAATTCAACGGTTGATTTTGGAAATATTATTAAAGTAGAAATTTATTGGGATTATTTAAATGATCCGATTAATAAAACAACAGACAGTTTTCCTGCCGCTGGCAAACAATATAGTTTTACCTATCCTGATTTTGGCAACCCGCTTACAAAATCTTACCAGATAAAATATATTGTTTATTCCGGCATCAGTTGTGTAAATGAAACGCAGCAAACAATTACGATTAATGCAAGCCCGCAATTGCAGTTTGATGCATTGAATCCGGTTTGCGAATCTGTTTCACCGTTTTCTATTGCGCAAGCGCGCGAAACGACAGGGATGAGTGGCGGCGCCGCTTACAGCGGACGCGGCATTAATGCGGCTGGATTGTTTAACCCACAAATTGCATCAGCAGGAATTGATACGCTCACGTATACTTTTAATGCGAGCGGCGGTTGCAGTGCATCTATTAATCAAACTATAAATGTTTATCCGCAACCAACTGCAGATGCTGGGCCTGACAGAACTGTTTTGGAAGGTGGCTTTATAACGCTCGAAGGAAGCGGCTCTGGAAACAACATTACTTATTTGTGGCTGCCGGATTCTGCGATTGATAATAATACAATTGCAACACCAAAAGTTTCTCCTGTTAATGATATTGAATACACGTTAATCGTAACTTCTTTTGATGGTTGTGTTGATAGCAGCCATGTACTTGTAAGCGTGCTTAAAAAACCAATTATACCAAATGCATTTTCACCAAATGGCGATGGTATTAATGATACGTGGGTTATAAAATTTTTAGATTCTTATCCCGGCGCTGATGTGAGTGTGTTTAATCGTTACGGCCAAATGGTTTATCACACAACAAATTATCCAACGCCGTGGGATGGAACTTATAATGGCAAACCCTTGCCAGTCGCGACTTATTACTGGATTATTAATCCGAAAAATGGACGGACGCAGATGAGCGGATCTGTTACGATTATCAGGTAAATGATAATTTTTTAATTGATAATGAAAATGATTTTAAATTAATTTGGTTAATAATGAACTAATGTACAAGTGTGCGACGCCACTGAAGATCATTAATGAACAAAAAGTTGGGACAATAAAAAATGTGAAAATTTGAAAATGTGGAAATGTGAAAATGAATTTATTAATGTTCCTATTTGATGAACTGATAATGAGGAAAAATAAATCCATTAATAAATTTATCCATTATCAATTCATAACTCATACCTCATAATTCATACTTATTTTCTTATTTTCGTTAAAACTTTACACAATGAACCTTCACGAATATCAAGCGAAAGAATTGTTGAAAAAATATAATGTTCCGGTGCAGGAAGGCATTCCTGTGGACCGCGCAGATGCTGCGGAAGAAGCATATAAAAATTTAAAAGTTCAATACGGAAATAATTTTGCAGTAGTGAAGGCGCAAATACACGCTGGTGGCCGCGGCAAAGGAAAAATAAAAGGAACAGAACAACGTGGCGTTGCCGTTGGCAAAAGCGCGGAAGATGTAAAACAGATTGCATCCAATTTATTAGGCGGCACATTAATAACCATTCAAACCGGGCCTGCTGGTAAAGTGGTTAATAAAGTATTGGTTGCGCAGGATGTTTATTATCCCGGCGCAAACCCGGTAAAGGAATTTTATTTATCAATTTTGTTGGATCGTGCAAAAGGGCAAAATGTTTTTATGTACAGCACCGAAGGCGGGATGGACATTGAAGAAGTAGCGCACAACACACCTGAAAAAATTTATAAAGAATGGGTTCATCCTGGTGGCGGATTGCAACCTTTTCAGGCGCGCAAAATTGCTTTTAATTTTGGATTAAGTGGCGAAGCTTTTAAAAACTGCGTGAAGTTTGTTACCAATTTATACAACGCATATGTTGGTTTGGATTGCAGTATGCTGGAGATAAATCCATTGTTTAAAACAAGTGATGAAAAAATGATTGCGGTTGATTGCAAAATGAATTTAGATGACAACGCATTAATGCGCCACGCAGATTTGGAAGCGATGCGCGATATAAGCGAAGAAGATCCGACGGAAGTGGAAGCAGGAAAATATAATCTGAATTTTGTGAAGCTTGATGGCAATGTTGGTTGCATGGTAAATGGCGCCGGGCTTGCAATGGCAACGATGGATATGATTCAACTAAGTGGCGGCCAACCTGCAAACTTTTTAGATGTTGGCGGCACCGCAAATGCACAAACTGTTGAAGCTGGCTTTCGCATTATTTTAAAAGATCCGAAAGTGAAAGCGATTCTTATTAATATTTTTGGTGGCATCGTTCGTTGCGATCGTGTGGCGCAAGGTGTTATCGATGCATATACTTCTATTGGAAATATTAATATCCCAATCATTGTGCGCTTGCAGGGAACAAATGCGGATGTTGCAAAAAAATTAATTGATGAAAGTGGGTTGAAAGTTCAGTCTGCAATTTTATTAAGTGAAGCTGCAGCGCTCGTTAATAAAGCAGTTGCGTAAAAATAATTTATTAATAAAAAACCGTTATCAAATTTATTGATGACGGTTTTTTTATTGTCCGATCATTAATACTTCAATCGGCTTCAGTGGCGTCGCACACTTGTACATTGATACTTCATTGAGCAATATTATTCGCGCTTCATAAAAATTTTCATCTTATCATTTACATAAAACAACATATCCTGCGGTGAAGCTTTTCTGCAAAATTTATATGTTGGGCGATATAGTTTCATAAATATTTTTAGTGAGTCATTTTTTAAGCCAGTAAATTTTGAAACATAATTTGCAGAAAATCTGTAATCGATATAATATTGTTCTTCATCATAGGCAAGCCTTTTACGCAGTTTTCTTTTTTCTTTTTCCTGCGAAGAAAAAAAAGTTAGCGGGCTGAAACTCACGCCCACACCGTCTGACGACGGGCTTCTGCTTTTATTTGTTAATGAAGGAGCTGGTTCGTTATAAAAATCTTTATAATACGCGCGCCGGTTTAATGAATCCAATTCGTAATTGTTTGTTTCATTTACGGTAACTGTCGCCAATGTTCTTTCATGAGGTTTTAAAGAAATATCGTAACCGGCATTCAGCATAAAAAAAGTTACCACAACAGTATCTGAAAAATATGCAGCCGAAGAAAAAATAAGTGAATCGCCTTCAGATGCCGTGATTTTATAATTGCCTCCCAAATCAGACGAACCGAATCTTTTGTTTGTTTTATTTTGAACAGTAACAGCAACCAATACTTCATCGCCTTTTGCATTATAAATTTTTCCATGCAAAGTTTGCTGCGCAAAACAAAATGAAATGATAGAGCTGATAAAAAATAAAGAATAAGCAGTGTATTTAAAAAGCATCAACTAAATTAATATTAACGGCATCATTAATGATTGATGTTTATCAAAGTTTTTGTTAAATAAAATCGAAAGTTTTTCATTTTACAACATCACTTCAATCTGCTATTTTTGATCACATGTTTTTACTCGCATTGGCCATTGCGCCGGGCATCGCTATTTGCCTTTTTATTTATTCAAAAGATAAGTATGAAAAAGAGCCGCTTGTCTCTTTGGCCATTTCTTTTTTTCTCGGAATGCTTAGTACAGTTCCAGCATTAATCATTCAATTGCTGGTGGGCGATTTACTCAAAAAAAATTCGGAGCATATTATTTTATGGTATGCATTTTTTGCATACATCGTTGTTGCATTAAATGAAGAAGGTTGTAAATTTCTAATGCTGCGTTTATATGCTTATCCAAAAAAAATATTTAATGAACCCTTTGATGGCATTGTGTATGCCGTGATGGTGAGCATGGGTTTTGCAACGGTTGAAAACATAGAATACGTTTATCAATATGGCATTCAAACAGGTTTTATACGTTTCTTTTTATCAGTGCCGGCGCATGCTGCGTTTGCAGTGTTAATGGGTTATTATGCAGGCTTGGCAAAATTCAATCCATCAAAATCTACCTGGTTATTAATAAAAGGTTTATTAATCGCCGTCTTTTTTCACGGCAGTTTTGATTTGTGTATTTTTCTTCAACAAAACAGGGAAGTCACAAAATATATTTCAACAGGATTATTATCCTTCGGCGCGTTCGCATCTTTTTATGTCGCCGTTCGTTTAGCCATGCGGGCAATCAGACTTCAACGAAGTATAAACTATAAAGTATAAACTATGAAGTGAAATACATTTATCAACTTGCGATCTCAAATTACATAACTCATAACTCATAACTCATAACTCATAACTCATAACTCAAACCCATAACTCATAGTTTATAGTTCATACTTAGCCTACGCATTCTCCACTCCCATCGCCACCTGCTTCATATCATGCGCCACATCATGGCCAACATAATTTTCAATTCTTTTTTCTACAAAATATATTAATGGTGTAAGAATGATTGCAACCGTGAATTTGTAGATATAATTCATCATGCCAAATGCAAGTATTTGTTGCCATGTAAAAATAGAACTGAACGCAATAAACAAAACTATATAACTATCTACCAATTGAGAAACCAGTGTAGAACCTGTTGCGCGCAGCCACAAATGTTTGTTGCCCGTTTTCTTTTTTATTTGATGAAACACAGTCACATCAACAACCTGGCTTACTAAAAATGCAACCAAGCTGCCAATAATAATACGCATGTTTTGCCCGAAAATTGCATTGAAAGAATTCTGAATATTATCAACGCCTTGCTTGCTGCTGCTTTGTATCCATAAATCTGCGGCAGGAACTTTAATAGCTAAAAAATAAATTAAAAACGCGTACGATATAAGAATGACGGCTGTTATAGAAATCCTGCGCACAGCTTTTGGACCGTAAAATTCATTAATAATATCTGTTATTACAAACTCAAGCGGCCATAATAAAACGCCGCAGGTTAATGTAAATGCCAAACCACTTTGCCCAAACATCGTGAAACTGACTGGCTGAAACCCAAACACTTTTTCGAGGGAAAAAAGTTTGGTGCCGATTGCTTCTGCTATTAATGCGTTGCAACAAAAAAATGCTAAAAAACCCATGAATAATTTGGTGGGCTTGTCTTTTAAAATGTTGTTGATCATTTAAAAAAAAATATTAATTGTATGATTAAAAAAATAAAGTTAACAATAACCAACCACCGCGGAACCGCTGTCAGCAAGCGTTTGGCGAAAATTAAAAAGATTGCATTAATAATATTAATAACACCGTTTGCGATTATAGCTACCGGATAACCCAACACAATTATTAATGAAATAAATTCGCCCAGCGGCGGATTTGGAATGCGCTGAATAATAATTGCCACCAAATAACAAAGATTAAAAATAAAAACCACGCGCGAAAAAAACCGGAGCAAATACATGGGTTAAAAAAGTAAAAAATAAAAAGTAAAAAAATATTTTCGAAATCATTTTCATATTCGCAGATTATCAAATAAACCAATTATCATCATTAATAAATTCATTTTCACATTTCCACACTTCCACAATTTTCACATTAAATTATTGTCCGATCTTTTGGTTCATTAATCATCTTCATTGGATCGTATGAATTTTGTTTTCTTTCATTATCAAATCATACAAACTATTAATCTCATTGAGCCATTTTCAAATTTTCACATTTTCACATTTTCACATTTGCGATTTGAGCATTAATAATTTTCACAATCACAACTCGCATTTCTGCTCAAAATAGCATTATTTTGCCGGGAATAATTATCCAATCAATTATGAATTCATCATTGCTGAAAAAAGCGCTGCCACACGTTATTGCTGTTCTTATTTTTTTAATTGTCGCCGTTATTTACGGCAAACCTGCACTTGATGGAAAAGTAGTTTCACAGTCGGACGTAATTGGCTGGAAGGGAACGGCGCAACAATCTATTGAATATAAAGAACGCAATGGCCATTTTCCGTTGTGGTCGGAAAGTACATTCAGCGGCATGCCAGCATACACTTTTGCATTGGATGCAAGCTCTAAAATTGCAACAGGTTATTTGAGTTATTTGCTGACATTAAATTTGCCAAAACCCATTTGTTTTTTCTTTCTCGCTTGCATTTGTTTTTATATTCTTACGCAAGTGTTGCGCGTAAATCCATGGATTGGCATAATGGCTGCGCTTGCATATGGCTATGCAACTTTTAACCCGATACTCGTCGCAGTTGGCCATGAGACTGAGTTGTACGCGATTGGTTATGCGCCTGCAGTTATTGCAAGTTTGTTATTAATCTACCAGCGCAAATACCTGATTGGTGCAGCTTTGTTTGCGATCTTTTTTGGTTTCCAGATTAGTACGCAGCATGTGCAGGTGATTTATTATACAGGTATTATGCTCGTTTTTATAACGATTGCATTTTTAATTTATAGTTATAAACAACAGCAAATTAAAAACGCATTTGTTGGTATAGCCATCGCCGTTGTTGCAGGTTTGCTTGGCTTTGGAACATATGCAATAAGCCTTTTGCCATTGCAGGAATACAGCAAAGAAACGATGCGCGGTGGCAAAACAGAACTTACAAATATTGATATAAAAAATAAAACCAAAGGCGGCCTCGATAAAGATTATGCGTTCGACTGGAGCTATGGAATTCCTGAAACTTTTACATTAATCGTTCCTGGAATTTATGGTGGCGGTTCTGATGGAAAACAAATTTCAGGCAGTTCAAAATTTTCAGAAAAAGCAGCAGAGGTGGGCATTCCGGAAGACAATGCATTGCGCATGGTTAATGTATATTCCTATTGGGGCGCGCAACAACGTGGCACATCCGGGCCGGTTTATCTTGGCGCAATTATTTGTTTTCTTTTTATAGTCGGAATGGTATATGTAAAAAGCTGGCACAAGTGGTGGATATTAAGCGCGGCGCTGCTTGGCATATTAATGGCTTGGGGAAAAAACTTTTCCATGTTCAATTATTTTTTGTTTGATTACTTGCCGTTCTATAATAAATTCCGCGCGCCAACAATTGCATTGGTAATGCCACAACTTGTTTTTCCATTGCTTGCCGCGCTCGGCTTAAATGAACTTTTGTTCACTAAAGAAAAAAAAGATATTACCTGGAACAAACTAAAACCTGCTGCATATATAACTGCAGGATTGCTTGTTATTTTAGCAGTCATTTATTTTACCAACGATTACAAAGGATTTAACGATAATAACATTAAAGAAAGTTTCGTAAGCCAGTTAACACAAGGCCGCGGTAAGCAAGCGACGCCGGAAATGGTGCAACAAGCCAATGAAATAAGCAGTGGATTAATAAAAGGTTTGCAGGCAGACAGGCAATCGCTTTTCGGGTATGATTTATTAAGAACAATTATATTAATCGCGCTCGCTGCTTCATTAATCGTTTTATTTTTAAAAGATAAAATAAAACCAGTTGTTGTAATTGCAGGATTAATAGTTTTAAGCAGTTATGATTTATTAGCTGAAGGAAGAATTTATTTGAATGATGATAATTTTTTAGAACCTGCAGATTCTGAATCGTCATTTGTTCCTACGCAAGCAGATATGCAAATAAGTAAAGATCCTGATCACAATTTCCGTGTGTTTGATCCCGGCGCAGAACAAGGCTGGTCGCAGGATTCGCGCGTTTCTTATCATCATAATTCTATCGGTGGTTATTCTCCGGCAAAACTTGGTTTGTACCAGGATATTATTGAACATCAATTAATGAAAGGAAATTTGATGGTTATTAATATGCTGAATACAAAATATGTAATCCAAAAAAACCCGCAAAACGGGCAACCTACAGCGATGTTAAATTCAGGTGCATTCGGGCCTTGCTGGCTGGTAAAAAATATTCATTATGTAAAAAATGGCGATGAAGAAATGAAAGCGCTTGACAGTATTAATGTGCACGACACGGCAATCGTGCAACAGAAATATGAAAAGTACATAAAGTTTTTACCACAGTTTGATAGTGCAGCAAATATTGCTTTAACTGCAAATAATAATGATACGGTAACGTATAAATTTTCTGCAAAGTCAAACCAGTTTGCAGTGTTTAGCGAAGTATATTATGATAAAGGCTGGAACGCATATTTAGATGGAACCAAAGCTGATTACGTGAAAGTGAATTATATATTAAGAGGTATGGCGGTTCCCGCTGGCGATCATATTATTCAGTTTCGCTTTGAGCCTGCTGTTTATAAATTATCAAATACAATCACCGTTCTTTCATCCATCATTGCGTATCTTTTATTAATCGCGGCCATTGCGATGGCTTGGAAAAATAAAGATCGGCCAACAGCATAACAACATTCAAAAAAACATTAACCGTTGAGAAAAACTCAGCGGTTTTTTATATCAATTTTTTAATGGCAACAGTAATAAGCATTGTTTCTTATCCTTTTTTACCGGCAAAAGTTGGCGGCCAAAAAGGTGTTGCTTTGTTTAACAATTATTTTTCAAAACATCTTCAACTCATTTGTGTAACCACAAAAAAAAATGATCCTTCGGCTGCGCCGGATTATAAAGTTTTAAATATTCTTTCCAACTCACAGCTGCGTTACATTAATATTTTTTATTTTTTTTTGATAAGAAAAATCATTAAAAAAAATAACGCAACGCATTTGCTTATTGAACATCCTTATTACGGTTGGCTTGGTGTTTTATTAAAAAAATTTTGCGGCGTTAAATTGATTGTTCATTCGCATAATATAGAAGGCCTGCGTTGGAAAACGTTGGGCAAATGGTGGTGGAAAATTTTGTGGCAATATGAAAAATGGACGCACCGCAATGCAGATTATAATTTTTTTATCCATGATGATGATAGAAATTATGCAATCAATTCATTTAAATTAAATGCTGCAAAATGCATTACGATGACGTATGGAATTGAATGGGATAAAGCTCCGTCAACAATAGACATACAACGCTGCAAAGATGAAATCAGGAATTTGTATGCCATAAAAAAAGAAGAAACTATTTTATTTTTTAATGGCGCATTTAATTATCGTCCGAATATTGAAGCGCTTAAAATTATCACAGATATTATTAATCCAATTCTACAAAAGCAAAATGGTTTTTTATATAAAATAATTATTTGCGGAAGAGATATTCCGGTGGAGATTACAAGTAAAAAATATACCAATGTTATTTTCGCAGGGTTTGTTGACGATGTTGGTTTATACTTTAAAGGCGCAGATATTTTTTTAAATTCAATTACAGAAGGCGGCGGAATAAAAACAAAACTGGTGGAAGCATTAGGCAATAATTTGAATGCCGTTTCAACAAAACTTGGCGCTACAGGAATTAATACCAATTGGTGCAATGAGAAATTATTATTATCAAACGATAATGACTGGTATAATTTTGTGGAGCTGATTATCAAATCATCTTCCATCAAAAAAGATATTCCGCCAATTTATTTTGAACATTTTTATTGGGGATATACTACAAAAAAAGCAGCAGATTTTATTAATGCATAACCTTACAAAAATAAAAATTTTCAAAATTTTGCTATGGATAACTTATCCGTTTGCATTACTATTTTTATATCCATTCGCATTATTAAAAAAGAAAAACCCAACCGGTTTATTTTTCTTTTTTGATCGCTATGCAATCGGAGGCGCACAGCGAATTCATTTAGATATTCTTAATAGTATTGATGATACATTTAAGCAAGTTTTCTTTACCAGAAAGTCGATCAACAACAAATTAAAAGATGAATTTTTTTCAATTTCAAATACGGAATCAAGTGATATTCATTTTTGGTGCGATAATTTATTTTTCCGATTATTTACCGTACACTATTTTGTTTTTTATATTAATCGCCATAAAAAAGCGCACGTGTTTGGCGCAAACAGCACTTTTTTTTATGACATGCTTCCGTTTTTAAAAAGGCATTTATCTACGATAGAATTATTGCACAATTTTACTTTTGGAAAAAGAGGAATGGAATTTTTTGGATTAGCTAATTATAAATTTCTTACAAACAGAATTGTTTATGATTCATTTACATTATCAAATATTGAAAAACAATATTTAGAATACAACATTGAAAAAAAATACACAGAAAGAATTTTATTTATTGAACCAGGCGTTGACATTCAACCACTACAGGAAAAAGATTTTTCATTGCCATTAAAAATATTATATGCAGGCCGCGGCGGGCCACAAAAAAGAATTCATCTTATTAATGAAATTGTGAAGCAATGTATTAATGAAAATATTCCTGTTAATTTTCATTTTGCAGGAACTATGCAAGATGAATTGAGTGAATTGACAAAACAATATTCATTGATACATGGAGAAATCAGTGATAAAAAAATCATGTATAAATTATACAACAATGCAAATATTATTTTACTCGTTTCTGCATATGAAGGTTTCCCGATGTTTATAAAAGAAGCGATGGCTTGTGGTTGTGTGCCGGTTGTAACTGCTTTGCCGGGAAATAAAATGCATTTAACAAACGAAGAAAATGCATTGCTTATTAATGCCATTGAAAATGAAAATGAGGTTATTAAACTTGCTGTACAAAAAATTAAACTGCTTACAAACGATACATATCTTCTAAAAAAAATCTCCGGCAATGCATATGATTATGCAAGCCGGAGATTTACGAAAACAAAATTTATAAAAGAGTATAGAATTCTTTTTTTATCCTGAATATTTATTTTATTTAAGCTGATAAATTATTACAAGTTTAGGATGTTTTGTTGCATCTGCATTTTTACTTGAACAAAAATCCCTGTCGTTATAAATCGTTTCATTTTGAAGGCGAATCATAAAACCATAGTTTGTACCTGTATACATTTGTGATGCCATACCTGTAACATCAACATCTGTTACATCAAGAAAAGGTAAATTGGTTTGTGGAATAAGAACTTCGTTGGTTGTATCAACACTTGGTTGATTTTGAAAAGTAGAACTTAAATTCCAACTGCTATTAATACGCTGAATATAGAATTGATTTGTCGGGCCAGAATTTGCATGAATCAAATCTCCATTCAAAGGAACAGGATTAGAATACAGAGAAAGTTTCGCAGAAATAATTGTTGCGTTAGCAGGTATTGCACTCAAATCAAATTTAAATACGCCGCGGATTACATCTAATAAACTATTCTGTGTCCACGCGCCAGCAACTGTTTCGGTAACATTTGTATTGGAATAATTATCTGTAGCATTTCCTGCAAAAATCATTTCGTCAGGATTATTGGAAGGTTGCAAAATAAGTGTATCAACCAAGGAAGGCATTACAACAACTGACATTGTATCAACACCAGACAAACCTAAACTATCGATCACTAAAAACTGGAAAGTGTAAGTTCCTGCAATCATGCCGCGAACTATTGTTGTTGGCGAACTTTCACTGGCAATAACGGGAACATTGGGGCCAGAAATTTCACTCCATAAATAACCGGTGATTTTACTGTCGACACTTTTACCAGAGCCTGATAATGTAACAGAATCAATTGGCAATTGAATGGTTTGTGCTGCGCCAGCTACTGCAACCGGAGGATGTAAAACTGTTGGGTTATCTTTTTTACAGTTGGTAAACAGCAACGTAATTGCTGAAAAAAGGAACAAGGTTGTAAATAATTTTCTCATTTTAGTTTTTTGCGCAAAGTAAATATAATCTTTCACTTATCTAATAAATGCAAACGATTATACACTTATTTACAAAAAAATAATTTCGGCTGAAACGCTTTACTGGCGCACTTTACAGAAAACAAATCAACATTAATAACTTTGAAACGATGCCAATATTTAAAATTGATGAAGGGATTTTATTTTGAAAATTTATGATGGAAATAATTTTTTCTGGCACATCTCCATTGTAACCAAAGCTTTTTATATACGCTATATTTTTAATTTTCAAATTTCTTATTAAGCGCCACCAAGCATCAAAAACCAAAATATTTTTTAACTGCGCTGAGCCAACTTTTTGCAGCAGCAAAAAATTTTCTGGAATTTCTATTTCCGGTTTTCTAAAACTTTGTTGCGTTACCTGCGTATCGCTGATGCCGATATTTATTAATACTTTTTTTATATAAAATGGTTTTGCCGACAATAAATAACGGATGTAAAAATCAAAGTCCACAACCCATTGAAATTTGTTATCGAACAAAATATTATTCTTTTTAAAAATTACACAACTTGGCGGGCCAATACTATTTTCAGAAAAAAGTGTGACGGGTTTTTTGCAAAGCATGTTGTAACGAAAGGTATTAATAAAAATATCTTTCGTTTTATTTTCATTAATAAAAACATTTTTATACGCAGAAAAAATAAATGATGATGATGGATTTTTTTCGATCGCATTAATAAATTCATGCAAACTTTTTTCATCAGTAAACCAATCATCATCATGCATTATTTTTATCCATGGCGTATTCGATTTTCTTATCGCTTCGTTCCAGTTTTCAGGCGTTCCTAGTTGTTTAATATTCCGGTAATAAAATAAAGTGAATTGATTAGTATACAAATCACACAATTGTTTTACATCATCATCCGGGCTGTCATCTGTAACAATTACTTCAAAATTTTTATAGATTTGAGTGGCGATTGAATCCAGCAACCGTTTTAAAAATATTGTTCTCTTATATGCAGGAATGCAAATGGAAACCAGGTTTTGCATGTGTTGATTAAAGTATTTATATAAAGATAGCGGAGAGAAATGAGATGATGGTTGGCAGATGCAGTTGGCGGATTAATATTTTCAATTTATTAATCCGCCAACTGGCAAAAGTTTATTAATAAGTTTTTATGGCGCTAATGAAATGCGTATTTGCAAACCGCCGCGTGTTGTTGTAATTGGCGGCGAGCTTGATATTTTTGGATCAACCCTTCTTTGATCGAAATATAATTTCATATTAATGCGGTTGCTTAATACATAATCAATCGATGGCGAAATGGTAATTACTTTTTGTCCGCCTGTTGGCAATGCAGCCGTTTGATCGAGATATGTGTTTGAGGTCACATCGTCGCGGATGCTTATATCAAGGCGAAAGGTTAATGTATTATCTAATTTTTTCGAGGCTTCCGTTTTGCCTGGCATTTTTATTTTAAATGGAATGGGCAAACCTTTTTTCTTCCAACCACCACCAATTGTAAATTCTGTTGAGCGGCTTTCGGTCATTTGATAATCGATCATACTCAAACTTAACTGCCTTGATTTATTAAAGCCAATGCGCGCCTGCAACTGGTTTACAAATTGCATATCGATATTTAACAGCGGCGCAAATTGTTCTGTAATAGTTATGTTCGGCACCGCAAAAAACGGAACAAAATTGCCGGAAGTTGTATCTATAAATCCTGGATAACGAATGCCAAAAGGATCCTGGTATAATAATGATGAAGTGAAACCGCCCATACTTAGCGTACTTGTGTATGCATTGGTTATATTAAAACTTGTAAAAATTTTATCAAAAAACGGCAGTTTGCTTAAACCATTGTAAGCGATGCGCCAATTCGGCCTTGGCAAATAACCGGAAAAAGGATTGGAACGAATACTCGAATTTGTTTCATCTATTAATGAAATCTTTTTAGGATCTTTTCCAGTGTACGCGGCGATGAATGCAGGTATTAATACATCCTGCGAATATTGCCCGTAACCTTTATAAAATCCATCTGCGCCCTGCGATCCTGAATATGGATTTTTATTTCCCAAACGATCAGAAATTATAGCGCGATAACCTTCAAATTTTTGAAAAGTTCCGGAAACCTGGTCGGGCGAATTTTTTTCAAATAATGTTTTTATAGAAATAAAGCTTACGCTGAAAGTGCCGCCAGTATAGGGATTCAGGTGCGCATAGCTTCCGTTGCCAATTGTATCCTTAAACAATTCTGAATATGTTTTTCCAAAATTTTTATCAAAGCTTAGATCAATACTTAAATCTCTTACGGGTTGTATTTGTGCAGTGATGCTCAGCTTCTGATTAAAGGCTTGCAGGTTTTGAAAATTCAAAGTTGTATCATGCGTTATTAATCCTTTTTGCGCAAGGTGATCTACAAAACCTCTGCCTGGTTGTTTGCCAAAAATATAACCCAAACCAGGTTCACCGGTTTTAAGATCCATTCCTAGCAATTGCGTGCTGTCTAAATAACCATTAATGGTTGATGAAGAATTTTCAGAATAATTGATATTAACATGTTTCAACGCAGTTAATATTCTTCCCAAACCTTTTTCAAGGCCGTTAAGTTGCGCTGGTGTGTTTGGATTTTTTAAAACGGTTTTATTCTTGGTTGTATCATTTTTATTTTTCGGAACATCAGGTGTATTTTTTCCGATTGTATTGGTTTTTGGCGGCGCATTTTTTGCCGGGCTTATTTCGAGCGCGCGCATCCATCGCCATTTGGTGTAGAGTTTTGTAAAATCAAGTTCGGCAGTTACATTTTTTTGCTGCGTGTTTTGCAACGTATTTCCAAGTGTTGTTGCAAGTAAAGATGCAGCCGTCCAGCTATAAGTAGAACTGTAACCAACGCGGATGGTTGTCCAATCTATTAATGGAAGTTTTGCCGTTGGCAACGCGTAGGAAATATTTGTAGTTTGCTGGTAAGAAAGATTTCTGCCGCCTTTTAAAAAATTGTTCCACATTTTGCTGCGGCCATTTTTATTCAGCCTGCCGCTGTCTTCATCAACAACTGCGAGATTAATGGCAGAAAAATCAAGGTTTAATGATCTTGTCAAATCCCATCTCAAAACATAGTTGCGGTTAAAATTGAAAAACTTATTATAAGTTTCCGGCAAAATATTTTGCGGGCCGCCAATATTCCGTGAACGATAGGCGCCGAATTGCCGGTTCACATCTGCCCTGAAACTCAATACCGATGGCACCGGATTAATGTTGAGATCTTTAACAAGCGAATACCATTTCGATCTCGATTTAATTCTTTTTTGAAATGGTTGCAAAAATTTTGGTGTATGAATATAATTGTAACCCAGGCCACCTTTGTTGGTAATATATTCATCTTCTACCGCAATAGCATTATGGTGTTCTGATCGGGTATATGAATAACTCAAATCAAAATTTTCGATGCTCCAGGGTTTTAATTTTTTACCTGAAACATTGTTCTTTTTAACATTGGTAAAATTGACTGTTTTAATTGTGGTGGCATCAACGGCTTGTTCTTTGATCGAGTCACGTTCCTTTGCCGGCGCGGCTTTCAGCTTATCTTTTAATTTTATATCCAAATCAAACGGATCATATTCCGGCTTGCTTGTTAATGTAGAGATACTTGCATACATCGGAACAGAAATGGCTGCTTTTTTTGGCAACAGTTTTCCTAATTGCAAATTTGCGGCGCCATCAACCTGTGTAATATTATCTGTAGAACGTTCATTAATGTGCTGATCAATTGTTCCGAAACCTGCAGATTTATGGCTGCCGGAAATATAAACCGTTCCGAGATCAGCAAGTTTCATATCTACCCTTCCAATTGCAGCCCAACGCCTTCATCATTAATCTCCGACAAACGCAATTCATCAAACCATATTTCTGTACATATCGGATTTGGTTGGCGAACATTTTTTACGCCAAGGAAAAATGCCTGCACCTGGCCAAGATTCGGGTTACCCAAAATCGCATATATTTTTCCGTTCGCATCTGTTTCTTTAAAATAATTGCCTGAAGTTCCGTTCGCATTTCTATCCGTTTTTAATTGTATCAAACGGTTCAGGTTTAGATTAAGCGCATTCGAATCCGGCCAAATGTCTGTAGCAGATGTTGCGCCCCAAATTGTTTTGCGAAGCGGTATTTGTATTTCATAATAATTGCTTATAAAGTCGCTACCAAGGCGGATTACAGCGTACAAATCAAAATCATTAAAGCTTGTTTGTGTTTGCGCAGATTCTGCATGGATGAACATATCCATCTTTCCATATTTGCGCAAATCGAGGTTTACTGTTTTATAAACTCCGCGCGCATCGCCATTTGCGAGATTACATATTTGCAAACTCATCGCCTGTTCATTAAGCAACACATTTGTATTGTTTGTGCTTAATGATTGCTGGCGCTGAATGCCCGGCGGAATTACATAAGGAATTGGCGTGCGCGTACTGTTTTGTTCGATATTAACAGCCGTTACATTAAAAGAAGTTGTGCTGGTAACCGGCAGCAAAGTATAGTTTCCGGTAGTATCTAAAACGTAACTGAAATTGCGCCATGAATCTCTTATTAATTGCAATTCTGCAAAACGAAAAACGACAGCAGAAGTATCGCTGAAACCATTAAGGAACATTCTCATAAACTGGATTGATTTAAAATCCGGAATGTTGCCAACGTTTTTATTATACGCATTAATAGGAATCCTGAACTGGTACCAAGATTGGTTTACACCGCCACTCGGCGTAAAAGAAATACTGTCTGTGATAAAACTTGATCCAACTCTCATGCTGTCTGGCGCAAGGTTTACTTTGTATTCAAAATAAGCTTCTAACTGGTTTAATGTATTATCATGGTTCAAATCTTCCTGGTCAGGATACATGGTTGCTGCACTTACATATTGCGAACCGGTTGAAGCAACAGGCGAGTTTCCCTGCGGGTTATTAATGTTTTTATAACGGCCAAGAATATCAGTTTTTGCTGCATCGTAAGTTGCATCGCGGTAGTTTACAAAGTTGTCATTTGATGGATCATTCAATGCTTTTTGATAAACACCGGAACCTGTTCCAAAACTTGCGGCAACGCGGCTTAAATAATTGTTGAAATGAACCCTTTCACTATCATCATTAAGGCCGTCAAAACCCACATCCTGGTAAGGCCGATCTGTTGGATCATTACTGAATGCATTGGTAACTTGTATCGGGTTGAGTGGCACTCGTCCCCAAACGGATGTATCTGTGGCTGCAGTAATATTTGGTGTTGGCAAACCATTTTCATACATTTTTTTCCCATCCTGAACAATGTCTTCAGACACACTTCCCAAATCAAAATACAACTGGCCGCCGGCGCTGCTCCTGTTTAATAAAAACGGGTTTTGCATCCAGAATTCTATATACTGAATATTATTGGTTTCAAAATCTGTCTGGTCAATTGAACGCATTATTCCGCCCCATCGCGAAGCTGGTTTTAATAATTTTCCTGTATTTGGGTCTGTACCTGCAGAAATTGCTGTTGGCTTAACTTCAAAATTATAAGGGCCTTTTTCTGTTGGATAATAAGCAAGGTCAAAAGTTACCAATTGCGCTTGCCCGAATTGCGGCGTTTGTTGCGGAAATAATTGTTGCACACTCACGGCGGCGATGCGCGGATCAGCAAAATTTTGATAACCGGCAACCGGGTTGTTTGAATTTGTATTGTCCTGCAAGGTTGGTTCAATATTATACCACGCCAATTTTGCGCGGTTGTATCCATAAGCAAGAGAATCATTTAAAGTAGCTTCGGGAAAAAGCCCGTTGTTTTGCGGCGTTGAAGCAAGCGCCCAGCTTGTTAATGGAAAACGCAAATCAATGGAACTTGTCGACCCTTCAAAATCATCAATATAAATTGTTCCGCTGCTGCCTTTACCAATTTGCGCAGGATGGCCGGGTTTTAAAAATGCATCTTCACCATAAGCGGTGATGGTACTGCTTTCTTTTGTTGAATAAAATTTATTAAGAAAACGCGTTACCTGCGGCAATTGCGAACGATAATTGATATCAGTTCCATACATCACATTGTCGATTGGATCTTCACCATAATTTGTTTTGGTAAAATAAGGGCGTTCTTTTAAACGCTCAAAAGTGGCGCCGATATTAAAGGATTCTTTAGCTGTATTTGTTGCCAGATAATCGAGGCGAACGCCGGTAAAACTTCTTTGCTGTGTGCCAAAACTTGCGTTGTTTTCAAACTTAACATTAACGGGCACGCCGGAGTTGGTGATGGCCTGGTTAATAACTTTTACCGTTCCCAAATTATAATCAACAATATAATCTACGTTTTCTCTTAATGTTTGTCCGCCGGCAGTTACAACAACAGAACCAGGCGGCACATTTAATGCGCCAAGCGAAATATCTGAAGTTGCTTGTCCTTTCGCAATACCGCTAATAATATACCGATCGACATTTGCAAAAGTTTGCGCAACGGCTTTGATTGTATCATACAATTGATGAAAGATATAGGTTGGTGCAATGGATTGCGAGTTTTGGAAAGCAAGCGAATCAAGGTCCCTCCCAAACGGTTGAAGGACGGGAAATATAATCCTGCCCTGGGTTGAGATGATTGTATAACCTTCCAAATAATCAAACACACCATCCGGTTGCGGATCGTTGTGGCTGTTTAAACGATCTAAATTCAATACGCTTAATAATGGAACGCCAACTTTATCGCCGGCAGGCAAATATCTTTTTTGCCCTTTGCTTGGTTCGTCATATAATATGTTTAACTGGAAACCTGCTGGCTGAACATTTGTAAGAACGTTGCCTGTGCCGGTTTTCAGCGTATAAATATTTTTCATCATCAGGTTCCAGATAGGAAGGTTGGTGCGCTGAGAAGTTGCTTTCAGCAATTTTAAGTACAGCACTTTTGAAGAACCTGAATAATTTCCGGCCGTAGTATCTGGCGGGATATCCTGAGAAAATTCACCAACCTGGTAAATTTGCCCGTTGTAACTATATTGATAAGCAACTGCCAGCACATCATCTGGCTGCAACTGTTGCGTTAATGTAATAAAACCAATTTGCGGAGAAAAAGTATACGCCGATGAATCCAGTTTTTTTGCATACACCTTTTCAAAATCCTGCACCTGCGTTAAGCCTAATGAATTTAATTTATTAATAGCTGTTGATGAAACACGGCTGTTAGGGTCATTAATAATCCTGCGGTACTCATCATTGGCATCATTAAATGGATAAGCCAAACCGCTTTGTGCATGAATATTTTTATTATACGGAGTAGATTCTCCCAAATCCATCAAACCCACAACGTCTCTCGCTTGTATTTGGCCGGTTATTCCATTGCGGTTGGTAACCCAAACTTCCATGCGCAAAATCTGTACTTGTGAAGTAACAATTGGCAATCTTTGCATTGCCTTATTGTAATTATTTTTAAAATATTGCGCCAGCAAAAAGTTACGGTTTTCATCATAATCATCTGCCTTAAACTGGAAATTTGTAGTGGCAGCGCCGCCTTGCAAACCAAGCGACTGGCTTTGAGATTTCTGTGTTGCGATTACTGCGGTAACAGAAAGTTTACCAAACTGCAACTGAGTTTTTAACCCAAACAAAGATTGCGCGCTGGTTATTAATGTACTTTTTGTGGTGAATGAAGTATTTCCTGCTTCAATTTTTTTAATGATTTCATCCGGGCCGCCGGTATAATCCAGTTTTAGCTGGTTCATAAAATCGAAATTCGCAAGCGTGTTATAAGTTATCGGCAGTTTTAGTTTATTGCCGATATTTCCAAGCACACTTACGTTTGCATCCATATTAAAATCGAAGCCGCCGGTTTTGCGCGCGCTTTCCGGAAGTGTCGGGTTTTGTACGTTTTGTCCTTGATAGCCCGCGGTAATATCAACATTTCCCTGCGGTTTAATATCAGGTTTTGCGTTTCCAAAAAGACGGTTGAATAAACTTTCTGTAACTGATAATTTTGGTTGCGGTTTTTTCTTGTTTAATGCGCTTAACATATCTGCGCGCTTGCGGAAATAATCATCTTCAAGCTGCTGCGATTTGATGCGCAAATATTCATCAAAGGTTAGGTAAGTTGGTTTGCGGTAATAATGCGTTCCGATTTTTTCAACAATAAAATATTGTTTTGTTTTTGGATCATACTCAATCGAATCCTTAATATTTTTCGGGTCTTTTAAATTGAAAGGATTATTATCGGGAGTAGTAAATATATCGCCCCTCCTGTCGCTGATGGGAAAATGCAGCGAATCGGGCAGTCTTTTTAACGGTATAATCGTATCGCTTTTAAAATACGGGTTTGCCGAAGCGCTTGCGCAAAGCACAAACAAAACGGCGGTTAGCAATACCGTTGCAAAAAATAGTCGAAATAAGAAACGGGACAAACTCTTCACAAGAATTAGTTAGGTAGAAATCAGTTCCGATAGGCTACAAAGATTTTAAGGCTTTCTTAATGATGTCCTCAACTTTGTCAGAACCGGCATCGGCAGCCATCACTTTTTTGATGGCCATTTCGGCAGCAGTTCTGGCTATTCCGAGGGCAATTAATGCATTTAACGCATCTTGCTCCAAGGTATTGTTTATCAATGGGGAATTATTTGATTCGTGTATGTTTTTGCCGACTTTATCGCGGAGTTCTAAAATAATTCTTTCTGCAGATTTTCTTCCGATTCCTTTAATACTTTCTAACTGTTTTGTATTGCCCTGCAAAATGGCGCGCGCAATCTCATCGGGCTTCATAGAAGAAAGCATCATGCGCGCGGTTGAAGCGCCAACGCCGGAAACGCTTAATAATAAAATAAACATTTCTTTTTCGTCAATATCAAAAAAGCCGAAAAGTATTTGCGCATCTTCACGCACATGAAAATAAATTTGCAAAATACCTTTTTCCAAATGTTGAATTTTAGAAAAAGTATTCAGGCTTATTAATACTTCATAGCCAACTCCGTGAACATCAATAAAAACAGTTGCAGGTGTTTTGTGTACAAAATCCCCTCTCAAAAAAGCAATCATAATCGCGAAAATAGTTGAAAAATGTTTAGATAAGACGGGCATCCCTAAATTTGCAAAGCAAATAAAAATTTTAAAGCACCTTTGCCACAATAATTTATTAATAAGAACGGAATATAATGAGCCAAAAAATAACCGCAGCAATTACAGCCATCGGAGGTTTTGTACCTGAAGATAAATTAACGAATGCCGACCTTGAAAAAATGGTTGACACCAACGATGAATGGATTAAAACAAGAACCGGCGTTGAAGAAAGAAGAATATTAAAAGGCACCGGCAAAGCCACGTCTGATTTGTGTATTCCCGCAGTTTTGGAATTGTGTAAAAAAAGAAACCTTGATCCGCTGGAGATTGATTGTTTGATTGTGGCCACCGTTACGCCCGATATGTATTTTCCTGCAACGGCAAATATTGTGTGTGATAAAATCGGGGCAAAAAATGCTTGGGGTTATGATATGAGCGCAGCCTGTTGCGGGTTTTTATATGCATTAACAACCGGCGCGATGTATATTGAAAGCGGCCGTTATAAAAAAATAATTATTGTAGGTTCTGATAAAATGAGCGCCATTGTTGATTACAGCGATCGCAGCACCTGCGTAATTTTTGGCGATGGCGCAGGCGCGGTTTTGCTCGAGCCAAATTATGAAGGCTTCGGAATATTAGACAGTATTTTAAAAAGCGACGGCAGCGGAAAAAATTATTTACATATGAAGGGCGGCGGTTCATTAAAACCAGCTTCTTATGAAACTGTTGCAAATAAAGATCATTACATTTTTCAGGAAGGGCAAACAGTATTTAAATATGCCGTGAGCCGCATGGCCGATGTAAGCGCCGAGTTAATGGAAAAAAATAATTTAAAGTCAGAAGATATTGCATGGCTTGTGCCACACCAGGCAAACAAACGTATTATTGATGCCACTGCAAAACGCATGGGACTTTCCAATGAAAAAGTGATGATTAATATCCATCGTTATGGAAATACAACAGCAGCAACCATTCCATTGTGTTTGTGCGATTGGGAAAGCCAGTTAAAAAAAGGCGACAATCTAGTGCTTGCTGCATTTGGCGGCGGTTTCACTTGGGGCGCCACGTGGGTTAAATGGGGTTATTGATTTCAATTTTTTATTAATGAACAAAAGTTCATTAATGTTTTAAGCTGTTTTTTCACCAATCTTATTATCTACAGTTTTTACTTTCTTATTAATAAAATTATGTCAGATAAAAAATTTCCGCTCAGTGGTTTTAGTTCATTGGCAATTCATGCGGGCCATGTGCAGGATCCAAATTATGCGCACCTTACTCCCATTTATGCAACCAGCACATTTGTATACGACGATGCAGAGCAGGGAATGCGCAGGTTTAGCGGAGAAGAACCGGGATATATCTATACACGCTGGGGCAATCCAACTTTTACAGAAGCGGAAGAAAAAATTGCCGCGATGGAAGCGTATGAATTAAAAGATGAACTCGGAAATCATTTGCAATTGAAAGCCATTTTACATTCATCAGGCATGTCTGCCATCAGCACATTAATGCTGATGAATTTAAAATCAGGCGACACGGTTCTCTCTCATTTTTCATTATATGGTGGAACAGAAGAAATTTTTAATAAAGCGTTGCCTGATCTTGGCATTACATCTGTAATTGTAGATTTGCGCGATTTGAACAAAGCGGAAGAAGCGATGAAAACAGATCCATCTATAAAAATGCTTTACCTTGAAACGCCCGCCAATCCTACAATTCAGTGCGTTGATATTAATGAACTGAGCAAGCTTGCAAAAAAATATAATCTTATTGTTGCGTGCGATAATACTTTTGCAACACCATATTTGCAACAACCTTTTCGTTATAAAGTTGATTTTGTAATTCATTCCACCACAAAATTTTTAAATGGCCACGGCACTTCAATCGGTGGAATTTTGATTGGAAAAGATTTGGAATTTATGAAAACAAAAGCTACCAAAACACATCGTTTGCTTGGTGGCAACAGCAATCCTTTCGATGCTTTTTTATTAACGAATGGAATGAAAACTTTGGAAGTCCGCATGGATCGCCATTGCAGCAATGCAATGGAAGTGGCGCATTTTTTAAAACAACATCCGGTTATTTCCAAAGTAAATTATAACGGGCTTGATTCTCATCCCGATCATAAAGTTGCGATGAAACAAATGAAACATCCCGGCGCCATGTTGAGTTTTGAATTGAAAGACGGATTGAAAGCAGGAATAAATTTCATGAATAAATTACGCATGTGCACGCGCACCGTTTCCCTCGGAACATGCGATACATTATTAAGCCATCCTGCATCAATGACGCATTATGGTGTACCAAAAGAACTGCGTGAAAAATATGGCATCACAGATGGATTAATAAGAATGAGCGTTGGTATGGAAAACATCCAGGATATTATTGCTGATTTAATTCATGCACTTTCTTAATAGCAATCTTTATAAAATATTTTTAAAAGAATTAAAAATTATCAAACATTTTTTCCGGACTAATAATTGAATTTTTTATGAGTGTTGTTATCAGAAGAGTTATTGAAGATGATTGCAAAAGATTATTAGAATTGATTAATGAATTAGCCGTTTATGAAAAAGCGCCTGACGAAGTAACGGTAACTTTAGATCATTTTATAAAAAGCGGGTTTGGCGAAACGCCCGTGTGGTGGGCATTTGCGGCTGAAGAAAATGGAAAAGTAGAAGGCTTTGCTTTGTATTATATTCGTTACAGCACATGGAAAGGCCAGCGCATGTATTTAGAAGATTTAATAGTTACAGAAAAAATGCGCGGACAAGGAATTGGAAAATTATTAATAGAAAAATTAATAGAAGAAGCAAAAGAAAAAAATTTATCAGGCATTGTTTGGCAGGTCTTGGAATGGAATGAACCTGCAATTAATTTCTATAAGAAATTCAATGCAAACTTTGATGCAGAATGGGTAAACTGTAGCATTGATGTTTAAAGTCTTAATTAATAAGATTAATAAAAATTTTTTTACAAACTCAATTGGTATGCAGAAAGCATTTTATCAAAATCAATAAACAAAACTTCTTTGGAAATATTTTTTCCTGATTGTTGAAATGCTTCTTCATCTTTCCAAGTCATAACAATTAACTTCTCCGCCATTTCTCTATTGCCCGTTTTTTCAAAAATCATTTGTTTTATTAATGGTTCGGGCGCCCATTTTTTTGCGGTTGAAGGCACACCAAATTCATCCCACGATCTTGTTATTCCATATTTTTTTTCAAATGTATTTTCTGCAGGTTGTATAAAATATATGGCAGTTGTATGTGGTGTATAATTGTTCAACACAAAATTTTTAAGCAAACTATATTCTTTTGATAATGGTTTTGAAAACTGGTTATTAAAATTATACCAGCCATTTATTATAAACATTAATGATAAAATTGTTGCAATAATAAATTGCAGTTTTTCTTTTTTTATCAATGAAAAAAAAGTTTCTGCAAGCAACAGAAGCGTTACAAAATTTAAAGCAAGCAAAGTCCGGTTTGAAGAATAATTTTCCTGAACGATTAATGATGGCAAATAAATAAGTACGAAGAAAATAATAATGCCAAACAGAAAAGACAATTTATTAATTACTGATTTTGATTTTTGATTGATAAAATAAATGAGCAGCCAAATAGCTGCAAGAATCATATAAACAATTTCTCCGAAAATATTTTCTTCATTAAATAAACATGTAAAATGAAAAGCTGTTGCCAACGGGCGCGTAAATAAAAATATTATTTTATTAATTGGATTAATGGCGAAAGTGCTTCTGGCGCTGGCTTCCATGCCGTTTGTTCTTAAACTATATTTAAAGAGTATAAAATAAAAAACATAAATCATTAATGAAAAGCCCAAGCCGATATTAATGTTTTTCGAAAACTTTTTAGCCGCAATAAACTGGATAAAAAATGGAATAAAAAAACAACCAAACCCATTTTGATAAGTAAACAAAGATGCTACTCCAAAAACAATTGATAACAAAATTGCAGTTGTTGAAACGTGCACCAGATTGCCATTATATTTTATTGAATTATAAAGAATATAACCAGAAACTAAACCGCTTGTGCAAGCAACAAAAAGTTCCATACAAGATGCCCAGCCAATGGATATTGCAAACGGTGGCATGCTTATTAAATAGATTAATGACAGCAGCGTAAAAATTTTTGGAAGGTTATTTTTTTCAATTATTTTATTAATAATAAAATACCAAACTGGAATGCACAAAATCCATCCAGCCAAAGAAAATATACGTGAGTAAATTACACCGTGAATGGTTTTAATGTGGCTGAATACAAACTCAAAAATTTTATAAGTAAGAAAACGCCCTTGCGGAACTGATGCGTGAAAATTTAATCCATCTTTAAAATACCAGAGTTGCGAAGCTTCATCAGTATATAAATATTCTGTATAAAAAACCGGGTAGAAAATAATAACAATTGCCGCAAATAAAAAAAGTAAGTTGAAAGTATCAGTACGTTTCATTTAAATGTTGAGAAGGTTAATGTGCCATTTGAATTCAATAAAATATAGAAATCAAAAAATAATTTTTATTGAATACAAATGAAATTTAAAGAAAGCGTGATAGAAAAAAAGAAAAAATTTATGATGTACAATTTAAATAAAAAACTATTATTAACTAACACCATCAACCTGCACTTCTTTATTAATCTTTAGTACCAAACCCTGCAACACTTTGCCAGGGCCGATTTCAGTGAATTTTGATGCGCCGTCTTTTATCATTGCCTGCACACTTTGCGACCATTTAACAGCGGCAGTTAATTGATCAACCAAATTCTTTTTTATTTCTTCTTTATCAACAACAGCTTTTGCAACTACGTTTTGATAAACCGATGCTGTTGGATTATAGAAAGTAATTTTTTTAACAGCATCGTTTAATTCAGTTTGCGCAGGCGCCATTAATGGAGAATGAAATGCGCCACCAACCGGCAATACCAAAGCCCTTTTTGCACCTGCAACTTTCATTGCTTCGCATGCAATTTCGATTCCTTTTAAAGTGCCGCTTATTACCAATTGTCCGGGGCAATTATAATTTGCAGGAACAACAATTTCTCCGGTTTCATCAGAAACTTTTTTACAAATTTCTTCTACTTTACTATCATCCAAAGCCAGCACTGCAGCCATTGTTGAAGGATTTAATTCACAAGCTTTTTGCATAGCAAGCGCGCGAATGGAAACCAATCGCAAACCATCTTCAAAACTTAAAACACCATTTGCAACAAGTGCAGAAAATTCTCCTAAAGAATGTCCTGCAACCATGTCTGGTTTATTGTTTTCAATACTTTTAAATGCTATTACAGAATGAATAAAAACGGCAGGTTGTGTAACTTTTGTCTGGCGTAAATCTTCTTCATTTCCATTAAACATGATATCGGAAATGCGGAAGCCCAATATTTCATTTGCCTGCTCAAATAGTTTTTTTGCGAAAGCGCTATTTTCATAAAGGCTTTTACCCATACCCGGAAATTGCGAACCTTGTCCCGGAAAAATATACGCATGTTTCATAATTCTCTGGCGTTTTTCAAAAACAAATATGCCACAAAGACATCATTCAAAAAAGAAAATCTTTGCGGCACGTTATAAAAAATAAAATCGTATTAATGCAATTTTGCTGATACAAGTTTTATAAACTCGCTGCGTGTTTCGTTCTTTTCAAACTCACCCCAAAAAGCAGAAGTTGTGGTAACAGAATTTTGTTTTTGCACGCCGCGCATCATCATGCAAAGATGCGAAGCTTCAATAACAACGGCCACTCCAAGCGGGTTTAGCGTTTCTTTAATCACTTCTAAAATTTGCGTTGTCAATCTTTCCTGTACTTGCAACCTGCGCGAAAAAGTATCAACAACACGTGCAATTTTACTAAGCCCGGTAATCCATCCATTGGGAATATAAGCAACGTGTGCTTTGCCAAAAAATGGAAGCATATGATGTTCGCACATGCTGTACAATTCTATATCTTTTACAATAATCATCTCGCTCACATCTTCATGAAATTTTGCAGAATTTAAAATTGCTTTTGCATCAAGCGTATATCCCTGGGTTAAAAATTGCATGGCTTTCGCAATGCGCTCCGGCGTTTTCAATAAGCCTTCGCGTTGCGGATCTTCACCTAATAATGATAAACAATCTTTATAATTTTCAAGCAATGCGGAGGTAACTTTTTCGTCGTACTCTTCTGTTTTTTTATACGCCATTTTGTTAATTTGAAAATTTGAAATTTGAAAATTACTCAATTGTGTAACTAAGCCATTTTCACATTTGCATATTAATATAATTCTTTAGTTGCTTTCTCGTTATATTCTGCATTAAAATCATTGTGCAATTGAGCCATTTTCACATTTGCACATTAAACCGGGTATTCAACAAAATTTCTTTCGGTTTCATACAAACGGATTTGTAAATCAAATTTTTCATCGATTTTCTCCCGTAAAATTTCATAAATAACTATAACAATATTTTCAGCAGTTGGATTAATGTTTTCAAAATAAACTGTATCAAGGTTTAAATTTTTATGATCCAATTTTTCTAAAACATTTTCATTAATAATGTCTGATAGTTTTTTTAAATCAAAAACATAACCTGTTTCCGGATCAGGTTCGCCCACAACTTTTACTTCCAGTTCATAATTGTGCCCGTGGTAATTTGGATTATTACACTTACCAAACACTGCATCATTCTGCTTTTCATCCCATGCAGGATTAAATAAACGATGCGCCGCGTTAAAATGTTCTTTGCGAAAAACTGCTACTTTTTTATTCATAATAAAGCGCTTCAAATTAAAAATTCTTATAAAAAAATATCGTCGTTTTTATGACATTAATAAATTTATCACTCACCAAAATATTCAACAAAAATTCTTGGCGTCTCATATAATTTAATCGCGTGCAATTTTACTTCTGTTGGTAAATGCATTATTAATTGTTGCCAAATTCCAATCACCAAATTTTCTGTTGAGCACATTTTATCTTTCAAAAATTCAACATCAATATTCAGGTTTTTATGGTCAAGCAATTCAATCACATGTTCTTTAATCGTGTCGCTCAATTTTTTTACATCGTACAAAAAACCAGTGTCGGCATTTGGCTCGCCTTTTATAGTTACATACAATTCATAATTGTGCCCGTGCCAATTTTCGTTTGCACATTTGCCAAAAACAATTTCATTTTTTTCCTTGCTCCATGCAGGATTATATAATTTATGCGCTGCGTTAAAATGTTCCACACGCGTCAGGTATATCATTAAAAAAATTTTTGCAAAGATAATGCATAGCAAAGGAAAGCCAAGTGCTGCTGAAATGCGCCGCGATTACGATATTTGCACCATGTATATTTTGATTACAGCCGCAACGAGTAAAGAAATTCAACAAACCATTGATTTTATTAATGAAGAAAATGATGCACTAAAAAATCATGAAATAAAAGTATTAATAACCGGAATTGGTTCTGTTTCCACAACTTATTTTTTAACCGATTTTATTAATAAAAAAAAACCTGACATTATTTTACAAGCTGGTATTGCAGGATGTTTTTCAAATAAAAATTTGGGTGAAGTTGTAGTAATTAAAGATGATTTTTTCGGCGATGTTGGCGTGGTTGAAAACAATACATTCAAAACAATTTTTGATTTGAATCTGATGAATGAAAACGATGCGCCATTTATTAATGGAACTTTATTGAACCCAAATAAAAAATTGTTGGCATTATCAATGCTTGATGAAGTGCGCAGCATAACTAATAATGAAATAACTACGAATGCAGAAAGAATAAATTTTTATAAACAAAACTATGCGCCGGTTGTTGAAAGCATGGAAGGCGCTGCGTGTCATTATGTTTGCCTGCAAAAAAATATTCCTTTTTTACAGTTAAGATCAATATCAAATTATATTGGTGAACGTGATAAAACAAAATGGAATTTTAAAGATGCTATTCATACGCTTAATGAAAAACTGATTTTTATTTTACAAGAAATTATAAAAAAAGATGAAGCTTACTTTAGGATTTAGCCCGTGCCCAAACGATACTTTTATTTTTGATGCACTCGTTAATAAAAAAATTGACACAGGAGATTTTGAATTTGAAACTGTTTTAGAAGATGTGCAAACCCTTAACCAGTGGGCTTTACAAGGCAAGCTTGATATTTCTAAAATTAGCTACGGCGTGCTTCCGCTTGTTTTAAATAATTATGATTTGCTTGATGCCGGCGGGGCGCTGGGCAAAGGCGTTGGCCCATTATTAATAGCAAAAAAACAAATTGATCTTTCTGTTATTAATGATTGCACCATTGCCATTCCGGGAAAAAATACAACTGCGCATTTATTATTTTTACTAGCATTTCCGCAAGCTGTAAAAAAACAGTTTTTAGTTTTTAATGAAATTGAAGATGCTGTTTTATCAGGCAAAGTTGATTGTGGTGTTATCATTCATGAGAACCGTTTTACCTATCAGCAAAGAGGATTAATAAAATTAATTGACCTCGGAGAATTTTGGGAACAAAAAACTGGCTGCCCAATTCCGCTTGGTGGGATTGTTATGAATAAAAAATTTGATAATGAAATTCAACAAAAAATAAATGCATTAATAAAAAAAAGTGTTGAGTTTGCATTCAGCAATTATCCGCAATTGCCCGATTATGTAAAACAACATTCGCAGGAAATGGAAGAGCACGTAATGCGCCAGCACATCGATTTGTATGTAAATAATTATTCAATCACACTTGGAGAAGACGGAAAAAATGCAATTGAAATGTTGCTGAAAGTTTATAGAGAAATGTAAAATTTAAAAGTGGAATTCATTAATAAGCAAATCACTTTCACATTCAATATTTTTAATTTTATATTCATTTCTGCTTAACTGCTTTTGTATAAACTTCTAGCACTCTTTTGCGTGCAAATTCATGCTCAACAATCGGTTTGGGATAAGTAAATTCTTCAAATTCCGGAACCCATTTGCGGATATATTTTAAATCAGGATCAAACTTTTTTGTTTGTAAATACGGATTAAAAATACGGAAGTATGGTGCGGCATCGCAACCACTGCCGGCAGCCCATTGCCAACCACCGTTGTTTGCAGCGAGATCATAATCCAATAATTTTTTTGCGAAGTAAGCTTCGCCCCAGCGCCAGTCTATTAATAAATGTTTCGAAAGAAATGAAGCAACAATCATGCGCACGCGGTTATGCATAAAACCGGTTTCATTTATTTCGCGCATTCCTGCATCTACAATTGGGTAACCAGTTGTTCCATTGCACCAATGTTGAAATTCTTTTTCATTATTTCTCCATTCAATAAAATCATATTCCACTTTAAAAGCTTTGCCTTTGCCAACTTTTGGAAAATGAAATAATATGCTTTGATAGAAATCGCGCCAAATTAATTCTTTCAAATAAACGTCGCTTAATGATGATGCTTTTTTTGCCAGTTCGCGAATGCTGATAGTGCCGAAACGCAGGTGCACACCGAGTTTGCTCGTTCCGTGTATTCCCGGGTAATCTCGATCTTTTTTATAATGCGTTATAATTTCTTTATTCAATTCTTTTGATGGAAATGATTTGTCAACTTCTTTAAACCCCATCGAATCCAATGAAGGAATTCTTTTTGCAGCTTGCTTAAAAAAATTTTTAAAATTTTTTTTTGTTGGATATTGCTTCAGGTAAAATTCATTCACTATACTTTTCCAGCGGTTGCTGTAGGGCGTAAAAATGGTGTACGGTTTTCCATCATCTTTCAGCACTTCGTTCTTTTCAAAAATTACTTGATCTTTAAAACTGTGCATTGAAATTTTTTCTTTCTGCAACATTTTATTAATCGCTTCATCGCGTTCAATAGCTGAAGGTTCATAATCACTATTTGTAAAAACTTTTTCTATTTTATATTTCTCAATCAGCTTTTTATAAACGTCACCAGGATAACCATAATATACTTCAAGTGATGAACCAATTTTTATTAATTGTTCCTGCATTTCTTCCAACGCTGCGCGAATAAATTCTACGCGACGATCATGTTTATCTTCTAACTCATCGAGAATATTTTTATCAAAAATAAAAATGGGAACCACAGGATTTTCACTTTTTAATGCATGGTATAATCCTGCATTATCATTCAAACGCAAATCGCGCCGGAACCAAAATATATTAACTGCTTCTTTCATTTTTATTAATGATTTTACAAGATAAATAAAACAAGAAGTTTGAAAAAAAGTTGAAAAAATCAGGAAAGATTTTTAAGAAGTTTGTTATAAATATCTGTTGTTAATAAATTACCATATCCATTTTCATCCATTTTTTTTATCCATCTTATCCCATAAATCGCATTCGATAAAAATATTTCATCTGCATTTTTTAAAGCATCGAAATCCAGTTGCGTTTCATTAATAATAAAATTTTCATCTTTGCATTTATCAAGTAAAAAACGGCGCATTACACCAGCAACGCAGCCTTCAGCCAATTGTGGCGTTGAAATAATTCCATCTTTTATACAAAAAACATTTCCAATTGTACTTTCGCAAATACGATCGTAAGAATTTAAAATAAGGCAATCATTCAACTGATTTTTTTTTGCAAACAATGCAGCCATTGCATACACTAAAAAATTATTGGTTTTTATATTGCTGAAATTATCACAAGCTTTTTTTCCATCGGGAAAAATTGAAACAACCAAACCATTTTCATTAATGTTTTTATTTTCCAAAGCAAGCGGCCAGCTTTGAATTATATAATTCGGGAAATGATTTTCCGGATCAAACAAACCACCATTTCCGCGAAAAATCATTAACCGTATTCTTGCCGCTTTTTGATGATTATTTTTTTTACAAAGCGTTACAATTTGTTGCGTCAAATTTTCTTCGTTAAAAAAAACAGGCAAATCAAATTGCAACAATTTTAATCCGGCAAACAATCTTTCAAAATGATATTTTGATAAAATAATTTTATTATTAATCATTTTAATGGTTTCAAATAATCCATCGCCATATCGCAACCCGCGATTATCGGCGCCAATAACTTTTTTATCTGATCGTATTATTGAACCATTAAAATTGATGTATGTATTCATTAATGAAAGTTCTGATTAATCAATTATAAAAAATAAAAAATCCCGGAATAACCGGGATTTTTTATTAATATTATTTTTCTGAAAATTTATTACGGCTGAGAAATAATCCTGTTTTTTACAGCATACATAACCAAACCTGCCATTGATTTTGAGCCGGTTTTTGTTTTTAATTTATCGCGGATGGCTTCAACCGTGCGCGGGCTTATTTCAACAATATCAGCAATTTCTTTAGTAGATTTTTCTTCACACATTAATTTTAAAACGGTTAATTCTTTTTCTGATAAGCTAACATCCTGCTGCATTCCATTCTCCGGGCGCTTCGTTCGCAAGCCTGTTAATAATGCTTTGTTGGTAAGTTCATTAAAGAAAAATTCCTGTTCGTAACAGGTTTTTATTGCCTGGTAAATCGTTTCTGAATCTGAGTTTTTAGTAAGATAAGAATTTGCACCAATTTCCATCAATTTAGAAATCATGGAATGATCATTATGCATAGAGAGAATAATAACTTTAATATCCGGGTATAGTTTGCGTATTTCCGGCAATGTTTGAATGCCATCCATAATCGGCATTTGTATATCCAGCAAAATTACATCTGGTTCAAAATGACGGAGTAAATTTAATAATTGCATTCCGTTGTCGGCTTCTGCAATAAGTTCCACATCTTTTTTTACAGACAGCGCCGTTTTTACACCTGCCCTGAAAAGAACATGGTCGTCGGCGATGATAACTTTAATAACACTGTCAAACTCGGTTTTTTTCATACGGTTGTATTTTCAAATTGTTGGTTCACGGATATACTTATCAATTAACTGCAAAAAGAAATAAAAATTGCATGAGTTACCATAGGATATTCACGAAATTATCGTATTTCAGCTTATACTAAAAACAAATTTCCGCTTAAGTATACGATCCTGTTATCGGACATTTCCGATCAAGTTTCTGTTTTTTTACGATACCGCCAGTAAAACCCGAACGATAAAAACAGGGCAGTTGTGCTCTTGTTCAGCATCTTGGGCAAGTCTATTTTTGTAAAAGAATAATGAGCGATTAGAATTGAAGCAAGTAAAAATTGCAGTTGGTTTTTCAAAATAAGAATTAGAAAGTTTCCCATAGCCAGTAAACCTTAAATCGAAATATCCGCATCTGTACATTAATGAAAACAGTCCGGTTTCCCGTTTCCGGCCGCCTTTGAAAGCTGTTTGTAAAACCGGACCCACACTTTGAGGCCAGTAAATCTTTCCCGTAGAAAAAATTAAACTTTTTCCTGAAAATTGTTTTCCGATCCCTTTTTAAAGCAGACAAGTGTTTTTATACCAAAATCAAAGCTTCAACTTTTTTTGGCAATCCAAACGATGAAAACGAAAGTATTAACAACAAAAAAGCGCCTTAAAAAAAGGCGCTTTTGTTATTATTATTAAAGCATATTAATCAATCAATTTGTTGCGCATTCCATACATTATTAATCCGGCAATTGTTTTTGCGCCAACTTTTGTTTTCATATTCTGGCGGATGGTTTCAATAGTTCGCGGGCTTAAAAATACTTCTTTAGAAATTTCTTCTGTTGTTTTATCCTGCGCGAGCAATTTTAAAATACGTACTTCTTTTTCAGAAAATTTTACTGGGTTTGGATAAAACTGACGAACCTGCCGCTTGGTTTGCAATTTTGATAAAACTGCTTTGTTTACCAAATCATTAAAGTAGAAATCATCATTCATGCAGGTTAAAATGGCTTGGTAAATTTCGTCGGGGTCAGTCGTTTTTGTGAGATAAGCGTTTGCGCCAAGTTCCATCATTTTAGAAATCATTTCCTGGTCGTCGTACATCGTTAATACAATAATTTTTACTTCTTCATATTCTTTGCGTAACATTCCGATAGCATTAATGCCATCAACTTCCGGCATCCTGATATCCATTAATAAAACGTCTGGCCTTTTGAGCTGCATTTTATGCATAAGATCTTTTCCATCTTCCGCTTCCCACAAAATTTTCAGGTATTCTTTATTCTTTAAAGCCATTTTAATCCCATCGCGAAAAATTTTGTGATCGTCTGCAATGGACACTTTAATTACTAATTCAGCAGTCATACCAGGTTGTTTGTAAAATAAAAGGGTTATAGATTTCTCATAATCTAATCAAATATCAAAATATTCTGTAACAAGAACGCATTTTTTTGTATAATCTACATAAAAACGATACGGAATCTTAATGCGTAGTTTCGCATTGAATGAGTAAATACATCTGCTCAACTTAGGGTTTCTACGAACGTAGAAGTAATTACTGCATTATAAAAAAGGGCAGTTATGCGCTTGTACACAAATTTATTAGTGTTTATTTTTGTGGCCGAAGTTGATTGATAAAGATTGAACACAAACCATCCAATGTCCCAATTTACCGTCCAGTAAATTATTTCCATGTCCTGGAAAAACCAAGTAAAATCCGATATCAGTCAACTTCATTTTTTTCTTCTTGGTAAAAATCCCAATTTTAAATTTTCAACCGCAAATATTTCTTTACTTTTAAATGTGAAGGAATAATCACACACCTTAATTTCTTTAAAGTTGACCGGTATTTTATACACATCAGCACATTAAATGTGCATATCCTCGTAAATTTCATTTTCTTTTCTGAAAAATTACTAATTTAGCGTTAGTAAAAGTACTATTTTAAATTAGTGTTTGTCCTCAATTTCGATTCGTACAAAACCTATGTTTTGCCTGCAAAGCCACAACAGATAAGCATTACAGGCAATTTACCAATTTTTAGATAAAACAATGCCATTGGTGGCCATTTATTTTAGCGGTTATTTTAAATCATTAAAACCTCATTTAATCACCATCTAAAACTTACTATTATGACTAACAAAACTTTTACAGCAGCAAACGGTTCTGCAAATTTATTACCTTGGTGGGTTTGGCCTTTTTAGGTTAACCGCCACAAATTGCGCATTTATATTGCCGGTAATTTAACCAGTTAATTTTTTAAAAGAAAATTATGCCGAAAAAGTGTTGAATGTTTTATATTTGAATTAATATTCAATATATTATCTTGAAGATACTTTTATTTTTTATTGGCAATATCGCACAGTTTTTACCCTTAGTTCTGTTTTTTGTTTTCTTCAGGAAAATAAATAAGATAGTAGAACTAAGGGTAGTTTTTTTATATGTACTTGTATCTTTAATTACTAATATTTTACTGGTTGTACTTAACAACTATGCTTCGCTAGTTATAAGCATTTCTGCAATTATTGAGTATGCATTCTTTTCCGCCTTTTTTTATATTTGTATACAAAATAAAAAGTTTAAAAATTTAATACTCTCACTCTCTGTTCTTAATATTTGCTTTGAAGTTTTTACTCTGTTTTTACACAAAAAGAATTTTGATTTTTGGGCTACACTAATTACTGCAGTTCTCGTTCTTATTTATTGCATTTTCTTTTTTTATGAAGAAATCAGCAAAACAGAAACTTTACTCATTTATCAATCTTATACTTTTTGGGTGGCTACGGGTTGTATAATATACCTTGCCGGAACATTATTTCTTTTTCTATATACATCGGATATGGAAGACAAGCAAAAAAGTTCTTTGTGGGTAATTGACATCGTGTTTGAAATAATTAAAAATATTTTCTTTTCAGTTGCTTTTGTTGTGGGAAAAAATAGTAAGAAAATCGCCGCGCCTGCATATTTTGATGATGATACGAATATGTTCAAAAAATCGTTTTAACATAAATTAGCCCAACACCCGAAGAAATTTACATGATACTATTACAAATTGCCACCACAGACAGCAAAGTTTCAACAGTGTTGTTTTTTGGAACTATTGGAATGCTGGCATTAACGATTGGCCTGATTGTATTTATCATTTTTCACCAGCGCAAAGTGATACGTTACCAGATGCGCCTGCAAACGATGGAACAGGATCAGCAAAAAATGCTGCTTAATGCATCCATACGCATGCAGGAAGAAGAACGCCAGCGCATTGCTGCTGACTTACACGACGACGCCGGCCCGTTACTTGCAACGGCCAGGCTTTACCTTAATGAAAATCTTGTTAATCTCGATAAGGCTTCGCAATTGCAAAGTATTTACAGTGCCAAACAAATACTCGACGATACAATTCAACTTATCAGGAATATATCTCATAGCCTGATGCCGCCAACATTAAAAAACTTTGGGCTTGAATCTGCGGTTAATGATTTGTTTCAAAAAATAAGTGGTTCCGGAAGCATGAATGCGAGCTCCCGTTTTCATGATTACAGGGAACGCCTTCAGCCAGAAACCGAATTAATTATTTTTCGCGTAATACAGGAATTGATTAATAATATTCTTAAGCATAGCAACTCAAGCTTTATTCATCTTACACAAAATACAAGCGGCAATAAATTTTTTATACGCATGCATCATGATGGCAGAGGCTTAACGCAAGCCGATTTCGAAAAATTAAATAAAAGCAACGTTGGCCTCGGATTAAAAAATATACAAAGCCGGTTAAAGGTTTTGCATGGAAAAATTTTCTTTGAAAAAGATTTGTCGCAAACTTATTATAAGGTAACTGTTGAAATAATGAAAGATGAAGAAACCAAGCCTCAATAGAAAATAAGATTTATGTATCTTTAATAACATTACCGATGACAGATTCCATGAATGTTATAAAAGTTGCTATTGCAGACGACCACAAAATTTTTCGTAAAGGCGTTATATTATCGTTGCGCCCTTATACCAATATAAAATTTGTTCAGGAAGCAGAAAACGGCCAGGAATTAATAGACGGATTAGCATCATCAGAACCAGACGTAATATTAATGGATTTAAGAATGCCGCAAAAAGATGGCATTGAAACTACAAAAGTTGTTGCCAAACAATATCCCAACATTCACATTATTGCATTAACGATGTATGAAGATGAACGCTTCGTAAGCCACATGATGGAAATTGGCGCGAACGGTTATTTATTAAAAAGCGCCGACCCTTCTGAAATAAAAAAAGCAATTGTGGAAGTGGCAACAAAAGGCTATTACCTCAATAATTTTGTAAACAGGATTTTATTAAAAAAATCACATTCAAGAACAAAAGTAATACCCAACCTTAATACCGAAGTAACGCTTACAGACCGCGAACGCGATGTGGTAAAATATATTTGCATGGAATTTACCGCGCAGGAAATTGCGCAAAAATTAGACGTAAGCCCGCGCACGGTAGAAGCAATTAAAGATCGGCTGATGGAGCGCTTTGGCGCAAAAAATACGGCTGGCCTTGTTTTTTTTGCAGTAAAAAACAACCTGATAGATTAATAAATTTGTTAGTCAAATATCCTTCTATAAAATCAAAACACCACCATTTTTATAAAAGGCCGGCAACTTGCCGGAGCAAATTTAAACATGCCGCAAACAGGTATTTTTTTTATTGACGCGCTAACTTTGGTATGTATTTTCCTGCCACTTTTACCTGTTGTACTCATTTTTTTTAAAAGGATTTATCAAAACGAAGCGCTGAATTTTTTAATGATTCTTTGCTTGCTCAATTTTATTAAAGGCGTTTTAATAATCGTTCCGGGATTAATAATTATTAATCAAAAAAACATCGTTACCATTTTTGCATTGCCTGAATTTATTATTCTGCTATTAATATTCCGATCAATTTTTTTTGGTAAAATAAAAAATATGCTGACTATTTTTTTGATTGCTTTTCTTTCTTCGGCTGTTACTTATTATTTATTAAACGGAATGGCTGAAAGAAAACAAACGATGGAAATTTTGCAGCAACTTATTATTTTCATCATTGCTGTTATCGGATTGTTTGAGCTGATTAATAAAAATGATATGGAGTTTTTCAGCATTCCATTATCGTGGATTGCAATTGGGACTGTTTTTTATTTTTCCATTTCTGTATTAATAAAAATTTTAAATACACTGTCGCCACAATTAAAAACCGAGACAAATTTTGATACGCAATTGCTTTTAAATATCGCCGGTTTTGTTCGTTATCTTTTTTACACTTTTGCTGCGTTGAGTTATAAACCCAAACGCATTAATGAAGAAAAAGCAAACTGATTATTAATAAAATTTTATTTCCGGAATTTCACCTTCTATAATAAGTTTGCCTGCGGTTTTATTTATAATTTCTTCGAAAGAAACGCCCGGTGCTTTTTCAATTAATTTAAAACCATTTTCAGTAATATCAATTACTGCCAGTTCGGTTACAATTCTTCTTACACATTTTACGCCCGTTAATGGCAGCGTGCATGCTGGTAATAATTTTGATTCTCCTTTCGGGTTTGTATGTTGCATGGCAACAATAATATTTCGTGCGCTTGCAACAAGATCCATTGCGCCGCCCATTCCTTTCACCATCTTTCCGGGAATTTTCCAGTTGGCTATATCACCGGTTTCAGAAACTTCCATAGCGCCGAGAACGGTTAAATCGACTTTTCCTGCGCGTATCATTCCAAAACTTTCAGCGCTGTCGAAAAAAACGCCGCCGGGCAAAACAGTTACCGTTTCTTTTCCGGCATTAATAAGATCTGCATCAACTTCTTCTTCCGTTGGGTAAGCGCCCATGCCGAGCATTCCATTTTCTGATTGCAGCATAATACTTATGCCAGCAGGAATATAATTGGCGACAAGTGTTGGAATACCAATGCCAAGATTTACATACATGCCATCTTTCAATTCCTGCGCAATGCGTTTTGCAATTCCGAATTTATCTAAAGCCATTTTTTATTTTTTTCAGAAAAGATTTATTAATAATTCATCAACAAAAATTTATTAATAAACATATAAAATAATGTTTGACGAAAATTATTTTATTAATCAGCCATGCGCATTGTTTTTCTTTCTATTCTTTTTTCATAATTTTTTCCCTGGAAAATCCGGTGCACATAAATTCCTGCAACATGAATATTATCAGGATCTAATTCTCCAGGTTCTACCAAATGTTCAACTTCTGCAATAGTAATATTTCCGGCCTTTGCCATTGATGTAGAAAAATTTCTTGTTGTTTTTCTAAAAACAAGATTGCCAAACGAATCTCCCTTCCAGGCTTTAACAATCGCGAAATCCGCATGCAGCGCGAGTTCCATCAAGTGTGGTTTATTATTAAACACGCGTATTTCTTTTCCGTTTGCAATTTCAGTTCCATATCCTGCAGGTGTATAAAATGCAGGAATGCCCATGCCGGCCATTTGTATGCGTGTTGCCAAAGTTCCTTGTGGTATTAATTCAACTTCTAATTCACCACTTAAAAGCTGGCGTTCAAACTCAGCATTTTCGCCAACATAAGAACTGATCATTTTTTTTATTTGCCGCGTTTTTAATAATAATCCCAAACCAAAATCATCAACGCCGGCATTGTTGGAAATGCACGTTAAATTATTAATTTCTTTTTTTACGAGTGCGGCAATTGTATTTTCCGGAATGCCGCACAAACCAAAACCACCAAGCATAATTGTACTTCCGCTGCCAATATCTTTTACAGCATCATCTGCATTAATAAATATTTTATTCATATAAAATTATTAATGCTATAAAAATACAACTAAACAATCTTTAAAAATGGTAGTTATTTTGCCTGTGCTTTAAACACTATTTTTGGTTTAATAGGCTTGTATATTTCTGTGCGTTGCTTGTTGGAATAGACAGAAAGGCTGTCGAAAATTATCTTCATTAAATCTGGCCGGCTAATGTAATATTGATAACTTTTTTCAAATTGATCGCGTGTAGTATGATGTATCTGAAACACCTGCTGGTACAATTTCATTGTTTCTAACCGCGTGTTTGTTTTTAAAGAATCTTTTAAAAGATATTGTTTTGAATATTGATCTGCAACGATCACATCCCACAATAAGCGCGGCATAGAATCACGCACAATTACACCATCTGGTACTTTATCTTTATTAATACAACTGGCTGCAAAAAAAATAAACAGCAATAAAAATAAAAACCTCATTGCAAATCCTGTTTATACAAACTAATATTTCCTATGTCCATTTTACTAAGCAGATCGAGCGCGCGGTTTTTTTCATCCGGCGTTCCTTTTTTAAAAGCCTTCGATAATTCATTTGCCTTTCCCTGGAAAAAAAATTGAAGAACCATGGTGTTTGGCGTTTCTGAATTAACGGTATTTAATTGGTTAAGCGCATTTAAAATTCCGCTGCGCGCGTCTTGTTCTTTGTCATACATCTGGTCTAAACCAAGCCTGTAATAATTATATGCAGCATCATGCACAAGTGCATATTTTGTGTTGGTTAAATTTTCCATCAACCAATATCGGTTGCGTACGCCATCAAAAGCTTTCCATCCATTAATATTTGCACCTTCCGGCGCATTGTTTACAATGTTTTGCGCTTTTTGAAAATTTGCATCGCCACCGCGCAGTGAAAAAGAATCAAAATCCAATCCCAAAATCGTATAAATATAATAAGCAATTGTTGCCGTAAGATTTGCCGCAAAAGGTTCCGAACCCTGCACACGCGTTTCACTAAAATCCAATGTTTGATATTCAACATACCTGAAAAGGAAATCGTTATCAATCATATTTATTAACGGGCTTGTGTAAGAGGAATTAAAAACCGGCCTTGCAGCCTGCACAGTAAGCGAAGCCTGAAACTCATTATTATCAAGTGCCTGGCTTATATCAATCAAAAAATTACAAGGAATTTTTTCATTGGATTGAAATGTTTCGTTCGTCCATCTGCGATTATTAATAAAAGTATTTAACGCCGTTTGAAGTGTTTGAAAAATTTTATGATCTACAGAAGACGGAACGCGGTTTGCGCGAATAGAAACTGTTGCCTGCAATTCCTGCGCATTTATTTTTGCAAAAAAAGCAACGCAAATTATTAATGATAAAAAAACTTTTTTACACATACATCATCATGTTTACAATCTTATCAACGATATCTTTTGCAACTTGTTGTTTTGATTTTTTTTCATAAACAGTCTCTTTTCCGCTCTTTTCAAAAATAGTTATTTTGTTAGTATCATAACCGAAACCTGCGCCTTCATCATTCAAGGAATTCAACACCATTAAATCTGCATTTTTTGATTTCAACTTGTTTAAAGCATATTCTTTTTCATTGTTATTTTCCAATGCAAAACCTATTAATAACTGGCCATTCTTTTTTTGTGCGCCAAGCGTTTTTAAAATGTCTTTTGTTTTTGTTAATTCAACAACAAACGTGTCAGTATTTTTTTTAATTTTTTTTGTTGAAAATTCAGCCGGTGTATAATCTGCAACAGCAGCGCTCATTACAGCAATATCTGCGGAAGCAAATTTTTCAACCGCAGCATTAAACATTTCATCTGCCGATTCAACATTTATAACATTAATATTCGGTGTATTAATTTTCAAAGAAGACGGGCCTAAAATCAAATCAACCTGTGCGCCGCGATTGGCAAATTCATTTGCAATGGCAGCGCCCATTTTGCCCGATGAATGATTGCCAATAAAGCGAACAGGATCGAGCGCTTCATGCGTTGGGCCGGCAGTTACCAATATTTTTTTACCCAATAAATCCTTCTTTAAAAAAAAAATATTTTCAATAAATTGAATGATGGCTTCTGGTTCGGCCATTCTTCCATCGCCATATAAACCGCTCGCTAATTCCCCTTTTTCTACCGGAATAATTTTATTACCGAAGGATTCGAGCTTGCTGAGATTATTTTTTGTTGTAGAATGTTTCCACATGTCTTCATCCATTGCGGGCGCAACTATAACGGGACAGGTTGCAGACAAATAAGTTGCGAGTAATAAATTATCGCATAAGCCAGTTGTCATTTTCGCCAATGTATTGCAGCTTAACGGCGCAATAACCATTACATCAGCCCAACGGCCAAGCATCACATGATTTGCCCAGGAAGCTGCATCAAATAAATCGATAAGCACCGGATTTTTTGAAAGCGTTGATAAAGAAAGTGGCGTTACAAAATCTTTTGCCGCAGGCGTCATAATCACTTTTACTTCGGCGCCGGCTTTTATTAATAAGCGCGTTAATAAAATAGATTTATATGCGGCGATACTTCCTGTTATGCCAAGCAATATTTTTTTATCCTTCAACATATCAATAAAATTATGGCTTTTTAATTATTGATTTATCGTACAAACTTCAAAAAAATAATGCGGCAGTATTTAAATCTGCCGCATTATTTTTTATTAATAAGAATGATTAATTATTAACTGAATAAATCATCTTCATTTTTACGATAGTAAATTTTGTCTTCCATAAATTCCTGTGTTGCAAGCAATGCTGAGTTCGGCATTCTTTCATACGCTTTAGAAATTTCAATCTGCTCTTTGTTTTCATGAATTTCTTCCAGACTGTCAGTATGCGTTGCAAATTCTTCCAGTTTATTATGCAATTCTTCTTTTAAAGAAATGTTTATCTGGTTGGATCTTTTTGCGATAATCGCAATAGACTCGTACAAGTTTCCTGTCTTGTCTTTAATGTCCGTTAAATTTTTTGTTTCAACCACGTTGGTGGTATTCGCGTTAACTTGCCTTCTTAACCTGCTCATTTTTTACAGATTTAATGATGTTTTGAGATGAACTTAAATATGTCTGAACTTCTTTAATAAATTTGCTTGATGGATAACGATCAATAAAATCGTTACATTCTGTAATTGCCTGCTGATAACGATCTTCCTTTTTTTCGTCGATGCTTAAATTGGCATATTCATAATAAGATTTAATAACGTAAAGCTTATATAAATCGCTTTTTTCAGAATCAGGATAGGTGTTCAGCAACGAATTAAAAACGATTGCTGAAGCTTTATATTGGGTAAGGTCGTAATATAATTGGGCGCTTTCGTATTCTTTCAATTCCAGCTTGGTGTGGCATTTATCAATAATTTCCGTTGCATCTTTAATTTTTGCAGAACCAGGATGCGTATTAATAAAAGCCTGCATAAAACCAATTGTCTTTGTTGTATTTGTTTGATCCAACTCTGCTTTTGGTGATTGCATGTAAAACGTATACGCCCGCATATAATCCATTTCCTCAGCTTTTGTGCTGTTCGGAAAAACTTCAACAAAACCTTTAAAAAGATTTTCTGCGTTGGCATAATCTTTTAAATAAAATGAGCAAAAAGCAAATTTATAATACAAGTTTTCAAACTGCGGGCCGCCTTTTAAAATGGGAAAAAGCTCCTCATAAATTTGCTGGGCATGATTGTAATCTTTCCTGTCGTAGTATTTATCAGCCATCCTCAATTGAAAATCGTAATCCTTGCTTTTGAAAACCCGGTTAAAGCTGGTACTGTCTTTACTTGTAAACAAACCAAAACCGTTTTGGGCTTTATGCCAAACGGTGCAGGATGATAAAACAACAGTTGCTAAAAAAAATATTATTAATAATCGCATAGAAGCGTGCAAAGTTAATGGTTTTGCGCAAATATTAAAGGTTTTACTTCTTATCCCAAATAAAACTAGTTAAGGATTACATAAAAAAACCTTCCGGGTTTCGCCGGAAGGTTTTTGATTTTATTAATAACGAGATTATTTCTTTTTCATCAAGTTTGGATGCGGCGCAGGAACTGTGTTAGGTCCTTCTTCACCAGTACCATCTTTCAGATCGATAGTGTTTTCATCACCGCCACTCTGTCCATACCTGAAGATAAACCTGTCTTGGCTCACACCTTCTTTTTCAACGAGGTATTTAATTACTTCGTTAACACGATCCCAGCTCAATTGCTGAGCAGATTTGCTTGATTCGCCATAACCAATAACTGCAACTTTACAGTTTGGATTGTTGCGTAATTTTTCAGCAACACTTGCAAGCAACGCTTTACCGTCTTTGCTTAATGTTACAGATTTTCCTTTGAAAGTAATGCTTGGCAAATCACCAATTGAGCATTTACCATGGCCGTTTCCGTAACCACCAGAATCCAATTTATCTCTCAACTCTTTGCAACAAGCTGGTTCTGGGCATTTACCAACACCATCAGCATCTACCGGCTGGCACTGAGTCGGAGTTATTAATTCCTTGTCTTTACAATCTGGAACACCATCACCATCTGTATCACGGCTAACACCGTGTGTATCTACAGGGCAACCTTTTGGAGTATTTGGCTCAAGGTCAAACTGATCAGTTACACCATCGCCATCCGCATCATCCAAAATTGGTTTTGGCAATTTCATGTGGCGTGGAGCATTGATTTCGCTGTAAGCATAATCCAATGGGTTAATCCACCACAATGGCTCAACAGCTTTTTTACCGATATTATAATTTAAACCAAGAGACAAAAAGTTATAAGAATCATAATCTCTTGTTTGTGCAGGGCTTGTTGAACTAGCAGGGTTATAATTTTCCTGCCATTGTTGGCCGTCTAAAAGATCGGTTTTAATAACCGTAAATTTATCTTCTAAAGCCAAATTGAATTTGTTATTCAATTTAAACTGAATGCCAGCACCTAAAACACCAATTGCTTTTAAAGGAGCGCCACCTAAAGTAGGTTGCAAAGGATCCCTTTCTGCCATTGTTTCATAAGTTTTGTCCATTCCAGCTTTTAGAGCTTTCTTCAAATCTTTTCTGTTGCTATAACCTTGTGCCATTCCAGCAACTTGTGTGTAAAGCGCATCATAAGGAAGGCCATCAGAACCAAGCGCATTGTAGAAAGTACTGTATGTTGCAGCACCGATACCTGCAAAAGCATAAATATTAAATCCTGTTTTTGCTTTGTGGAAACGGATATTATTCAAAGTAACCACGCCTTGTAATGAAAGTTCGTGGATGGTGGTTTTATAATTATAAAAAACAGCCTGTCCTGAAGCCGGATCGTAATATTTATTTAAAACGGGATTATTAGCATATCCATGAGATGGGCTCCAGTTAAGGCCTTTATCACGCATCCAGTCATATTCTGCTCTCAAAGAAAACACATAACCAAAAGCTTTTCTTGCATGAAAACCAAAACCGCCTGTTGGAATAACAGATCTTACATCACCAGAAATTGTTGTTAATCCGCCTTTAACACCAATTTCCCACTCGTTGCGGGGTTTGGCTGGAAAAGGATAAGCGTTGTTTAAAAATTCGTTGTGCTGTGGTAACCTTTTAGCAGGTATAAGAGAGGAGTCCCGAAGGTCATACCCGCTGGCATTCTGCTGTGCCATCGAGTTCGACGCGAACAGGCAAAGTAACCCAATAAATAATACGTACTTTCTACTTGCCATAACTGAAGTTTATGTGAATGAATGAATTAAACCCAATGTTAAATTAAATGCAAAAATATCAAACGGTTAGTAAAAACCAAATTTTTTTGCAAAAGACACAATAAATTTTTGATTCGTAATTACTCTTACCAGACACTTCAAAGATTAAATTAGATGCTTGCGTTAAAAATATTTGTAAAGTAGTAATTTGCCCCTTTTATACTTTATTAATGCAACTGTCGCAAAACATCTTAAAAGACGAACTGATAATCTTTGAAAAAAAGTTCAAAGAGGCCGTAAAAAGCCAAACGCCATTATTGGACAGGATAATGCGTTTTATCGTAAACCGCAAAGGCAAACAATTGCGGCCCATGTTTGTTCTTTTGTCTGCCAAACTCTGCGGCGACATTAATGAATCAACTTACCGCGCTGCTTCGCTTGTTGAACTTTTGCACACGGCAACTTTAGTGCATGATGATGTAGTTGACGAATCCCTCGAACGCAGAAATTTTTTTTCTACTTATGCACTTTGGAAAACAAAAATTTCTGTGTTGGTTGGTGATTATCTGCTTGCTAAAGGATTATTATTATCGCTCGATCATAATGATTTCCGCATATTACAATTGCTTTCCAACGCAGTGCGATTAATGAGCGAAGGCGAATTGTTGCAGATAGAAAAATCAAGATCGCTCAATTTGAATGAAGATATTTATTTTGAAATCATCCGCAATAAAACGGCTTCTCTACTTGCTTCATCGTGCGCTGCCGGCGCTTTTTCTTCCAGTAATAATGAAGCGCTTGCTGAAAAATTAAGAAGTTTTGGCGAAAATGTTGGCATAGCTTTTCAAATTAAAGATGATCTTTTTGATTACGGAAATGAAGCTGTTGGAAAACCTACAGGCAATGATATCAAAGAAAAAAAAATCACTCTCCCTTTAATTTATACTTTAAATAAAATTGATAAAGCGCAAAAAAGAGAACTGATTTATATTATCAAAAACAAAAATAAAGATGCAGAAAAAGTGCGCTATGTTATTAATAAAGTGGTAGAAAATGGCGGTATAAAATATGCCACCGAAAAAATGAATATGTACAGGGATGAAGCGCTTAAGATATTATATGAATTTGAAGATAACGATGTAAGAAAAGCGCTTGAAGAACTTGTTCGTTTTACAACAGACAGAAAATATTAATGTGAAATTTATTTAAACCTTTCTTATAGAAAAATGGAAAAAAGATGGAAGATTACAAATGTAAATGAAGACAAAATAAAACAGCTTCAGCAAGCGCTTAACATTAATGCATCTTTATGCAGGATGCTTGTTGAACGTGGTGTTGAAACTTTTGATGAAGCAAAAAAATTTTTTCGCCCGCAGCTTTCTGATTTGCACGATCCTTGGTTGATGAAAGATATGGACAAAGCTGTAACCCGCATTAACACAGCATTTCAGGCTAAAGAAAAAATATTGGTGTTTGGAGATTATGATGTAGACGGAACAACTTCTGTTGCATGCATGTTTCAATTTTTACAAAAAATTTATTTGCCGGAGCTTGTTGATTTTTATATTCCGCATCGTTATCGCGAAGGTTACGGCGTATCAAAAATGGGAATCGATTTTGCAAAAGAAAATAATTTTTCATTAATCATTTCTCTCGATTGTGGAATCAAATCAACTGAACTTATTGCTTATGCAAAAAGTATTAATATAGATTTTATAGTTTGCGATCACCATCTTCCTGACGATGAGTTGCCGCCTGCTTTTGCAATATTAAACCCCAAACAAAAAGATTGTAATTATCCTTATAAAGAATTGTGCGGATGTGGCGTTGGTTTCAAATTAATTACGGCGCTTGCGCAGCATTTAAACATCGGCATTAATGAAGTAAATATTTATCTCGATTTGGTTGCAACTGCAATTGCTGCAGATATTGTTCCGCTTACAGGTGAAAATCGTACGATGGCTTTTTATGGTTTAAAAAAAGTAAATGAAGATCCAAATTTCGGCATTAAAGCATTAATGTTTTTAGGCGGTTTACAAAAAAAACAATTGCATATTACCAATCTTGTTTTCATAATTGCGCCGCGCGTTAATGCTGCGGGAAGAATGGATGATGCAAGAAAAGCGGTACAAATGTTTGTTGCAAAAACATATGAAGAAGCATTGAATTTTGCTGAGATGTTGCATGCAGATAATACGGAAAGAAAAGATGCTGATTCAACCATTACAGAAGAAGCACTTGCATTAATAGAAGGCGATGAAATAATGATGAGCCGCAAGACAACTGTGGTTTATCAACCGCATTGGCACAAAGGTGTTGTAGGAATTGTTGCTTCGAGATTAATAGAAAAATATTATCGCCCCACAATTGTTTTAACGCAAAGTGGCGAAGTTGCTGCAGGCAGCGCAAGAAGTGTTTCCGGTTTTAATTTATATGAAGCGGTGCATGCTTGCCGCGAACATTTGCTTGGCTATGGCGGCCATTTTGCGGCAGCAGGAATGACATTGCATATTAATAAAGTGGATGATTTCAGTAAAAAATTTGAGCAGATAGTAAATGATACAATTGATCCTGCATCATTAATACCAGAAATTATTATTGATACAGAAATCAATTTTAAAGACATTAATAATTCTTTGTACAATATCCTTGTACAAATGGAACCTTTTGGCCCGCAAAATATGCGGCCAGTTTTTATTGCAAAAAATGTTTTCGATAATGGTTATTCAAAAATTGTAAAAGAAAACCACATTCGTTTTTCTTTGCGGCAGGATAATATTATTATCAGTGGAATTGGTTTTAATATGGCTGAAAAATTTCATTTTCTTTTATTAAAAAAACCGCTGGATATTATTTTTACCATTGATGAAAATGAATGGAACGAACAGAAAAAATTGCAACTGAAAATAATCGATTTGCGATTATCCGAAAATTGATTTTACAATTATTATTCATCTTTCATGAAGGTTTCCGGCTACTTTAATTACTTTATTTTTTTGTTGAAAAACTGGGATTTAAAAATCGCATTGTTTGTTATTTATTATGAAATGATCGGTGAAAAAAAATACCATCTTTCAACAATTGGTATTGATGATTTAAAAAGTATGGAAGATGAAACAGTTGATGTTTCACACGCAACAATGTATATGCCGCTTAATTATTTTGTACTTGATAATTTAATGAAACAGGTAATAAAATTTCCCGGCAATAAAACTTTTTTAGATATTGGTTGCGGCAAAGGCCGCGCAATTTCCGTTGCTGCTTATTATGGTTTTGAAAAAATAATTGGTATAGATTTTTCGCAGGAATTGTGTGATGATGCTATTAATAACATCAACCGGATTAAAGATAAATTTTATGCAGCTACAGTTTTTACGGTTATTAATGCAGATGCATTTGAATATGACATTCCGGATGATATAACAACCATTTTTTTATTTAACCCTTTTGACAAAGTGATTACTTATGGCGTTGTTGAAAACATAATGGCAAGTTTTAAAAACAACCCGAGAACGATAAGAATATTATACGCAAACCCACAATACAAAGCCTTATTTTTTGATGAAGGATTTGTAGAAATTTACCACGTTAAAAAATTTGAATATTTAGAAGCTTCTATATTGGAGAAGAAAGTTAAAATGTAAAAACTTTCTTTAATAATTTCGATTTTATTTTTCCTTTTTTACTTTCCTGGAGAATGAATTTTTCTCCATCATAATAATAACTAATCACAGTTTTATCAGATGGATCAATAATAAAATATTCTTTCACACCAAACTCTTCATACAAGGATTTTTTTACAACAAGATCATGTTTTTTATTACCGGATAAAATTTCAATAATTAAATCAGGCGCACCTTTTATTTTTCCATTTTGTATAATTCCACTATTGTCTGAAGCAATGAAAACAATATCAGGCTGTACTGCATTTTTGTTTCCGAGAAAAACATCAATCGGAGAAACTATACATTTTCCTGAATTAAATTTTCTGGTAAAAATATTAATATCTGTATGAAGGTTGCTAAGTAAATATTGATGATCAAAATCAGGCGAGGGTGACATATAGATAAGGTTATTAATTACTTCAGCCAGTGTGCCTTCCGGAAGCATTTCAAATACTTCCATTGCAGTGCGTGGAGGATTTTTAAATTTTCGTTTTGTTTGCATTAATCCCATCTAAGCAAGTTACAAATTTTTTAAAATAAAAAGTCCTGAAGAATTGGCTTCAGGACTTTGTGTGATTATAAAAAGTTATTAAGCTTGCGCGTTTAGCATGCTTTTATTTTCCATCAATTCTAGGCTGCGGCTTATAAATTGTGTCAGGTTATTTCCTTTTAATAAACCTTGAGAAAGCAATGCAAGATCTGCAAGGTTATGAACTACTTTTTCTTGTTTTTGTTTGTCATCTTCTTTCAAAATATTCTGATAGATTGGATGATTGCCATTAATAGTCAGCGTTACTTCATCAGGCATGTTTGCATAAAAACTTCCCATCGGTCCGCTCATTGCAGACATATCTTTCATGCGGCGCATAAACTCCGGGCGTGTTGCTACAACTGGCGGTGCGTCTGTACTTAAACCTTTTACTTCAACAGAAACATTTAGTGCTGGTATTTCCATACCAAATAATGTTTTAAGTTTTTCTTCATCATCTTTACTTAAAATGCTTTCTGAAATTTCCTGTTTGTCAATTAGATTATCAGCGATTTCGCTATCAACTCTTGTAAAATGTACATCGTTCCATTTCGATTCCATCTGGTTAATAAATCCAGCATCAACAAGTGTTTCTAATCTTACAATTTTAAATCCTTTTGCTTTCGCTTGCTGTATATAACTGTCTTGCTGAACAGGATTTGTTGTATATAAGATTACTAATTTCCCTTCTTTATTTTTTTGTAAAGCTTCGGTTTCTGTTCTGTATTCTGCAAGCGTATAAAATTTTCCGCCGTCAGCATCTTCCATGATTTGAAACTTGTTTGCCTTTTCTAAAAATTTATCATCAGTCATCATTCCGTACTTCACAAACAAACCAAGGCTGTCCCATTTTTCTTCAAACTCTTTTCTTTCTTTATTAAAAATTTCTTCAAGTTTATCAGCTACTTTTTTTGTAATGTGGTTATTAATCTTCTTCACATTCGGATCGCCTTGTAAATAACTTCTGCTTACGTTTAAAGGAATGTCGGGACTGTCAATTACGCCATGCAACAACATCAAAAATTCAGGAACGATATCTTTCACTTCATCTGTTACAAAAACCTGGTTGCTGTATAATTGAATTTTATCTTTCTGTATTTCGTAGCTCTGTTTTATTTTAGGAAAATATAAAATGCCTGTGAGATTAAATGGATAATCAACATTAAGATGAATCCAGAATAAAGGCGCTTCGCTGAAAGGATATAATTCTTTATAAAAATTCTGATAATCCTCCGTTGTTAATTCGCTTGGTTTTTTTGTCCACGCAGGATTTGTATTATTAATCTGTTTGTCTTCAAACTTAATCGGGATTGGAAGGAACCTGCAAAATTTATTAAGTATGGCACGGATGCGTTCTGCATCTAAAAATTCTTTGCTTTCATCATTTATGTGCAAAATAATATCTGTGCCGCGCGATTCTTTTTCAGTTTCTTCCAAAGTAAATTCCGGGCTCCCATCACATTCCCAACGTACAGCTTTTGCATCTTCTTTAAAACTTTTTGTAACCACTTCCACTTTTTCACTCACCATAAAAGATGAATAAAAACCCAACCCAAACTTGCCGATAATATTATTTTCGTTCTGGCCTTTGTATTTATTTACAAATTCTTCAGCGCCAGAAAGTGCAACCTGGTTTAGATATTTGTCAACTTCTTCAGCGGTCATTCCAATTCCTTTATCAGAAATGGTAATTGTCTTTTTTTCAATATCCAGTTTTATATCAATTGTCAAATCGCCCAAATCGCCTTTTGCTTCGCCGATAGATGATAATGTTTTTAATTTTTGCGAAGCATCAACAGCATTGCTTATTAATTCACGTAAAAAAATATCGTGATCGCTGTACAGGAATTTTTTAATAATCGGAAAAATGTTTTCCGTTTGAACGCGTATAGAACCTTTTTGCATAATTATTCTGGTTTTCACAGCATTGGTCAAAATAAATGCCATTTAAAGATTGCTGACAGGATGGCGCGGAAAATGTTAGAAGTTCGATGTGAGATGTTTGATGTGGATTTCGGAAGAAGTTTTATATGTTGTGAAGTTTTTTTCTATTATCCTATTTTTAATCCAAAAAATCTCATTAATCTTACAAATCTTAGTTGAGACATTTCCTACAAAATTCTTTGCCCGTTGCTTTCAAAGCATTACCTTTGCAGCCCCGTGGTAGAAATTGTTATTAATAAACGCTTCTATTAATGGATTTTTCAAACAATTATTTTTAATCAAAAAAAATCAGGGATCACAATGAACAATTACGAATTGATGGTGATTTTTACCCCTGTGCTTTCTGAAGAGGAATATAAAGCCGCTCAGAAAAAGTTCACTACGCTGGTAACCGAAAACGGCGGTAAAGTGACGCACGAAAATCCCTGGGGTCTTAAATCACTGGCGTATCCAATCCAGAAAAAAACTACAGGCTTGTACTGGGTTCTGGAGTACAGTGCGCTATCCGACTTCAATGAGAAACTGAAAATTCAGATTCTCCGGGATGAAACTATTTTACGGTTTATGGCTACAAAACTCGATAAATACGCCGTCGAGTACAATGGCAGAAAGAGAAGTGGCGTACCTACAGGAACTGAAAAAGCGGGGGCTTAAACTATGGCAAAACCAAATGAAATAAAATACCTCACGGCCATTAAGCCTGAGAAGCGCGCCAAAAAATTCTGCCGCTTTAAAAAGTACGGCATTAAATACATTGATTACAAAGACGCTGAGTTTTTGAAAAAATTTTTGAACGAGCAAGGCAAATTGTTGCCACGCCGCATTACCGGAAACTCGCTGAAATACCAGCGCAAGGTTTCTGATGCAGTGAAAAAAGCACGTCAAATGGCGTTATTGCCGTATGTAACTGACCTTTTAAAGTAAGCAAATCATGGAAGTTATATTAATACAAGACGTAGACAATTTAGGTGCCGCTCACGAAAAAGTGAGTGTGAAACACGGATATGCACGTAATTTTTTAATTCCCCGCAAATTTGCTGTTGAAGCCAATCCTTCTAATTTAAAACAATTGGAAGAACGGATGAAACAGATGAAAAAGAAGGAAGAAAAATTACTGGCAGAAATTAATAAAGTAATTGAAGTGCTGAAAGAATCTCCATTAAAAATCGGCGCTAAAGCTGGTACAAGTGGAAAGATTTTTGGCAGTGTTACTTCTGTGCAAATCGCACGCGCTATACGCGACCAGAAAGGTTATGAAATTGACCGCCGCCGCATACATATTATTGATGAAGTGAAGGAACTTGGAACGCACAAAGCCAAAATTGATTTCGGACATGGAAATGAAACCGAAGTTGAATTGGAAGTAGTAGCCGAATAATTTAAATTGCTATCTGAAAATATACAAAGCCTGCGATAATCGCAGGCTTTTTCTTTTATTTTATACTTAACTTTTTCAAACAAAAATATTATTATTCCCCAATTTCAGGAAATGTGGACAAAATTTCCATAAGTAATAAAAATCCCTATCTTTACAATAGCTCTTCTATATTTAGTTTTTACTCTTTGCTGTCGTGGCTTGCTATTAATAAGTTCGTTCAGTTCATTGTAGCTATATTATATGATGGGTCTGTTTTTTTCATTTTTAATTATTTTACAATGAACATTTACGTAGGCAACCTCTCCTGGCAAATGACCGATGAGGATCTTAGAAATCTTTTTGAACAACACGGCACTGTTGCTTCTGCCAAAATTGTGAAGGACAAAGTTTCCGGCCGCAGCAAAGGCTTTGGTTTTGTGGAAATGGAAGACGACACACAGGCACAAGCTGCAATCACAGCGCTTTACGACACAGAAGTTCTGGGCCGTAAAATTATTGTGAACGAATCTCAACCTAAGCCACAAGGTGGAAGTGGCGGTGGTGGCGGATTTAAGAAAAGAAGCTTTGGTGGCGGCGGAGGCGGTGGCGGCTACAAAAAAGGTGGTTACGATCGCGGTGGCGGTGGTGGCGGCTACAACAGGGATTATTAATTTATTTCAGTCAATATATCTTTGTTTCAAAATCCTTCCGGTTGGAAGGATTTTTTATTTTATGTAGAGAAAGCGAACATTAATACTGGTGATTTTATTAATGATTGTTATGTCACTTTAAAATGCATTGTTGGATTAAATCGAAATTGAATTATTTTATTTATTTGAATTCATTAATAAATAAAATTTCGTCATTAACAATTTTCTAAAAATAAAATGAAAAAAATATGCAGAGAAAGAATGATTTTATTTATTAGTAATATTGGATAATTATTTATAAACTTATTTCAACAATCTTATTTTAATACTTCGAAAGCTTGCTTCATTTCCATGATCCTGTAATAAGATATGCCCTTCTTTAGCTTCGCCGAAATTATTCCAGATTTTATATTTGCTTATGGCAACCAAATCACGAAAATCTTTTGAGCCGCGTTCATATTCCAAAACTTTTACGCCATTTAAATAATGTTCAACATGATTGTTTGGATAAACAATTATTCTTCCAGTGTTCCATTGGCCAATCGGATTGATAAAACGTTTTTGTTTGTTTGCTTTTATTAAATCATATAATGATGCAAGTGTGCGATCGCCATCTCTTCCCAATTTTGCATCCGGATGAAGTGTATCATCAAGCAACTGATATTCCAAACCAATTGCAGAACCTTCATTATGCTCTGATAATGTTACAAAATATTTTACTCCACTGTTTGCACCAGGTGTTAATTTGAACTCGAAAGAAATATCGAAAGCGCTGAATTCTTCTTTCGTAACTATATCTCCACCAACGCCACCTTCTTTTCCTTCCGATGCAAGTACTGTTAATACGCCGTCTTTTACCTGCCAGCCTTTTTCTGGAAAACCAGGTTTATAAGCGCCTTTCCAATTATCAGTTGTATTTCCATCAAATAATAATTTCCAGCCACTTTGTTTTTCATATTCAGTAAGTGTGTTTGGGATATAATTAATCACATAAATTCCTTTTGGAAATGGTTCAGGCTTTAGATCGGCTGTTTTGATTTTAATATTTTTAAAATACACTTTTTCACCAGCAAATTCAGGTTTTGAAACTGCATGAACTTGTAAACCAATAAAGCCTTTTGCATCAACTGTATCAATTATATCTGCCACCGGAATATTATTAATCCATGTCTTCATTTCATGGCCAATACATTCCATTTTTATATGATTATAAACGCCAACTTTAAAAGCATTCTGTGAATTTTGATTTAAAGAAGTTGGATATAACCAATCTCTTCTTCCCTCATCGTAAATTCCGCCAGACCATTTGCGCGATGAAGGATCAATTTCAAACTGGCAACCATAAACCAATCCTTTTCCATCGTGCCCATTTGGATCATAATGGCTGCGCATCTGAACTCCTGAGTTACTTGTTGTATCATTAATCTTCACATCCATTTCCAAAATATAATCACCAAATTCTTTCTCTGTAACTAAAAAAGTATTGCCAGAATTTAAAACGGTTGTGCCAACTATATTTCCGTCTTCAACTTTATAATCTGCTGTGCCGGCTAATTTTTTCCAGCCATTAAGCGTTTTGCCATCAAACAAATTATTCCATCCATTTTCATTTTGAGAAAATACAGAAGTTGAAAAAATAGCAATGAAAATTATTAATAAAAAAAAGTGATTACAGATTTTTTGGTAAATCATAATGGCAAAAATTATTAATAAAGAAAAATTAAATCAGGAAAACAAATGTAAAGAAAGAATGAGAAGTGAGATAAAAAATGCAAGAAGTAAAATGAAAATAAAATCATTAATACCAAAAAACAGCGATGGGAGTTCTGAAAATAAAAAGCCCCGGATATAATCCAGGGCTTCAATGAATATGGCAGCTACCTACTCTCCCGCATTGTGGTGCAGTACCATCGGCCATGAGGGGCTTAACTTCTCTGTTCGGTAAGGGAAGAGGTGAACACCCTCGGAAAAACCACCATAAGAATGTAAGACGAAAAGCAATAAGCTAAATCATCATTAATACAATTACATATTGGGAAGCTGTAGTAAAAAATAAAAAAAATTAAAGCATACGGGCAATTAGTACTACTCGACTTTACTGTTACCAGTTTTATATCTATAGCCTATCAACGTCATAGTCTCTGACGACCCTTAAAAGTAAACTCATCTTGTGGAAGGTTTCACGCTTAGATGCTTTCAGCGTTTATCCTGCCCATACGTAGCTACTCGGCACTGCACCTGGCGGCACAACCGATACACCAGCGGTATGTACGACCCGGTCCTCTCGTACTAAGGTCATGTCCACTCAATTTACTTGCGCCCATCACAGATAGGGACCGAACTGTCTTGCGACGTTCTGAACCCAGTTCACGTGCCACTTTAATCGGCGAACAGCCGAACCCTTGGGACCTTCTCCAGCCCCAGGATGTGACGAACCGACATCGAGGTGCCAAACCTCACCGTCGATATGAGCTCTTGGGTGAGATCAGCCTGTTATCCCCGGAGTACCTTTTATCCTTTGAGCGACGGCCCTTCCATACAGAACCGCCGGATCACTTTAGCCAGCTTTCGC
>Ga0206963_10001_pt1:0-90000 | contig 192562 bp, 169 predicted proteins | sample Alteio_BWOrgHeat_28_FD_152958 | JGI IMG/M metagenome (GOLD analysis project Ga0206963, IMG submission 152958) | Enriched cells from forest soil in Barre Woods Harvard Forest LTER site, Petersham, Massachusetts, United States -... | ecosystem: Environmental > Terrestrial > Soil >... | reverse complement strand
AAAATAGAACCATGGTAATTAACGCTTACCAAAAAAAGCCCGTGGCCAGGAACTGAGAAATCTGCCTTCGAAGAATCTTGCGATATTATTATTTTTTCAAACCCTTCCAATGAAGTTTTTCCGCGCCCAACTTGTAGCATTGTTCCGGCTAATCCGCGCACCATTCCTCTTAAAAAACGATTTGCCTTCACAGTATATATATAATGTTCGCCTTCCTGCTGCCATTCGCTCCTTATAATACTGCACTCAAAGTTTTTAACCTGCGTATTTCTCTTAGAAAAACTTGTGAAATTTGTATGCTCCGCAACAATTGCTGAAGCGGCTGAAAGTTTATTAATATCAAGTGTGTATGGATAATAATAAGCCGTGTCCTGCAAAAAAGGATTTTTCTTTTGAAACACATAATATTTGTACTCGCGGCTTATTGCATCAAAACGGCAATGGGCATTTGGCTGCACTTTATAAATGTTCCGCGCAACAATATCGGTTGGCAAAATGGAATTGATATTATATAAAGATGGCTGCAAAATTTCGCCATCAAAATCAAAATGAAAAAAGTTTTGCAAAGCATGCACGCCTGTGTCTGTTCTTGATGAACCTGTCATTGCTATTTTTTGATGAAGATATATTTCAAACGCTTTTTCAATTTCCTGCTGGATGGAATTCGCGTTTTTCTGTATTTGAAAGCCGCTGTAGTTTGTTCCTTTATATAAAACCTCCAGGAAATATCTTGGCATATTTATTTATTATGCGGAATAGCTGCGCAGATTATTGCTTAATCATCACATTAAACCGATCTGAATAATATTTGCTGGTGAGCAGCACAGAAAGCTGCGAATAATTTGCATAATCTGAAACAAACGGATATGCAGTGTCAAACAATCTATAACGGCCTTCATCTGTAGGAAAAACTTCGCTCAGCGCTTTTACCTGGTTGGTGGTAAAACATTTTGTCCTGAAAATTTTTCTTGCTGCAAGTATTTTGTCATCTTCATTTTCTGCTGCAAGCATTTTTACACGCAGTTTATCTACATCATAATCCGTTGCCATTATTTTACAATTGGTATTTGCAACAACAGTTTTTGGAGCGCTATTTTTTTGAGCTATTAATGTATCTTTTTTAATACTGTCAGTAGCTTTTGCAATTGTTTGCTGCGGAGCAATTGCTTTTTCTTCTGGTTTTATCAATGTAAGCGATGTATCTTTTGGCAACTCTTTTACACTATCTTTTTTCGGAATTATTGTTTCAGCAATTTTTTTAATCGTATCGGTTTGTGGTTTATTAATAGCTTCTTTTTCTAAAGGGATAACCATAAAAACGGTATCGCGTTTTCCATCTTTATTAATAGCCGCATAAATTAACTGAAGAGATGAATCGTTTTTCTGTTCAAACAATTTTTCTGCAAACACTTGCCGGCGTTGGGTTTGCGGCGAATCAATTTTCTTTTCTTCTTTATTAATAACAGCAGTTTCTTTTTTGAAACTGTCGGTTTTATTTCTTTGTGATAATGAAACAGTAAATGAAGAATCAACTTTTGCAACTTGTTTTTTTACAACTTCACTTTTTGCCGTATCTTTTTTTGAAACAGGTGGAATTTTATTATCAGCTTTCGAAACAGCTTTTTTTGCAGGTTCTGATTTTGCTGTATCTTTTTTTGGAATAACATCAACATAAGAATTGTATAAGATGGCTGTATCATTTACAACGCCTGCCATTAATCTCGAAAATGCATCATCTTTTTTTTCTGTTTTTGGAATTGTATCGGCATTAATAAAATTTTTGAAAGAATAAATGTTGCTCGTTTCAGCATCATTCTTTACAAAATAATTTTTGCTATTATTTAAAATGAAAACGGAATAATTTTTTTGCGGATAACATTTTGCCGTTAATAAAACCAATAATGTAAGGAAAGCGGTTTTTGACATAAGTGTATTAATATTCTTCCTGCAAATCTAATTAAATGCTTTGGCTGTTTAACCATTTATACAAATTTTATATGCAAAAGTTGGTAACAGTTATCTTTGCGCCTCACAAATATTTTATATGAAAAAAACAATCTTCTTCTTGCTAACGATGCTAACCGGCATTGCTTTGTTTGCCCAACCTGCACAGGAATCAAAAGATGAATCCTGGAAAAAAATTTACAGATCATCATCACCAAAAATTAATGATCTCATTCACACAAAACTGGATGTAAAATTTGATTACGATAAATCTTACATGTACGGAAAAGCGTGGATTACTTTAAAACCACATTATTACGCAACCGACTCATTAATGCTTGATGCAAAGGGAATGGACATTAAAAAAATTGCCATTGTAAAAGGTGAAAATAATACTACTTTAAAATATGAATATGATGGAATGATGCTGCATATCCATTTAGATAAAACATATAAAAACACGGAAAATTATACGGTTTATATTGACTATACTTCTAAACCAAATGAATTAAAAGTAGAAGGAAGCGCGGCAATTACTGATGCGAAAGGTTTATACTTTATTAATCCTAAAGGCGAAGAAAAAAATAAACCAACACAAATATGGACGCAAGGTGAAACAGAAGCAAACTCAGCGTGGTTCCCGACGATTGATAAACCAAATCAAAAAACTACGGAAGAAATTATAATGACCGTTCCTGATAAATATGTGACTTTATCAAACGGAAAAATGATTAGCCAGAAAAAAAATGCAGATGGCACACGCACTGACGATTGGAAAATGGAATTGCCACATGCGCCATATTTATTTTTTATGGGCGTGGGCGATTATGCAATTATTAAAGATAGTTATAAAGGAAAAGATGTAAACTATTATGTTGAAAAAGAATACGCTTCCGTTGCAAAAAGAATTTTTGGCAACACGCCTGAAATGATTGCATTTTATTCACGCATTACCGGAATTGATTTTCCCTGGGTAAAATATGATCAGATTGTTGGACGTGATTATGTAAGTGGTGCAATGGAAAATACAACATCAACCTTGCACCAGGAAAGTGCACAGCAAGATGCGCGCGAATTAACAGATGGCAACTCATGGGAAGATGTAATTGCACATGAACTATTTCACCAATGGTTTGGTGATTTGGTAACAACAGAAAGCTGGAGCAATCTTACACTAAATGAATCTTTTGCAGACTACAGTGAAGTATTATGGAATGAATATAAATATGGAAAAGATAAAGGTGATGCCGTGAATTTTGAAGGCATGCAAACGTATCTTGGCCAACCCGAAAACACTACAAAAAATTTAGTACGTTTTTATTATGCTGATAAAGAAGATGTGTTTGATGCAGTAACGTATTCAAAAGGCGGGCGCATTTTAAATATGCTGCGCAACTATGTTGGCGACAGCGCATTTTTTAAATCATTAAATCTTTATTTAACAACCAATAAATTTAAATCTGCCGAAGCGCACAATCTTCGCTTGGCTTTTGAAGAAATTACAGGACAGGATTTAAATTGGTTTTGGAATGAATGGTATTATGGAAGCGGCCATCCGAAATTAAATATTGATTATGTATATGATGATGCTGCAAAAAATGTGAAGGTGATTATTAATCAAACGCAGGATGGCGACAAGTTTTTTAAAATGCCTGTTGCGATTGATATTTATAATGGCTCACAAAAATACCGTCATAAAGTTTGGATAGAAAACAAAGCAGATACATTCAGTTTTGCATATTCTATAAAACCAGATTTAATAAATGTTGATGGAGATAAAACTTTATTGTGCGAAAAAGTTGACAACAAAACGCTTGATAATTTTATTCATCAATACAAACATGCAGCGTTGTATTTAGATCGGCGTGAAGCAATTGATTATTGCGCAAAAAATCAGGACGATTCAAAAGCGGTTGCATTATTAATGCTTGCATTAAAAGATAAATTTTCAGGCTTAAGAAATTATACATTGGGAAAATTAGATCTTAAAAAAGATGCCATCAAACAAACTGCAGAACCAATTATTAATGACATTGCGAAAACCGATCCACGTTCAATCGTTCGTGCAAAAGCAATTGAATTATTAGGAAAATATAATAAGGCAGATTACAAACCTTTGTTTTTAAAAGCCGTTAATGATTCATCATATAGTGTATCAGGAAGCGCGCTGGAAGCCTTATCAGCATTGGATAGTACAACTGCATTTTCAGAGGCAAAAAGATTATCTGTACAACCAGCAAAAGGAAAATTGTCTTCATCCATTTCTGGTGTATTAATAAAATATGGTGATGAATCAAGCTTTGATGCCATCACAAAAAGTTTTGAAGCAATGCCCGTAACGCAAAGCAAATTTAATTTCCTGCAATCTTACGCGGTATTAATATCAAAAGTGCAAAACACAGATAAAGTAAAACGCGGCATTGACGATATTATAGAATTCAGAAACGCCATTCCCGCAAGTGTACGCGCACAAACAGATCCTGTTATTAATAACAACATATTAAAACCAATAGCAGATAAAAAAGAAGCCGCCGGCTTAAAAGAACAAGCAGATTATATAAAATCGAAAATTAAATAAAAAATAATTTTATAAATATTATCAAAAAAAAAGCCATTCAAAATTTTGAATGGCTTTTTTGGTTTAATCTATTTATAAATTTTGCTAAAAAATCGGCTACATACTTGCCATTGCTTACCAACTTCCGCCAGCGCCGCCGCCGCCGCCGCTTCCACCGCCGAATCCGCCGAAGCCACCACCTCCGCCGCCGCCTGACCAGCCGCCACCGCCGCCTCCACCAGACCAACCACCGCGGCCTCCGCTTCCTATCATGTTGCCAATGATAAAAGGCAATATTCCTGAACCGCTGAAAAGCCCGCCACCACCGCTTCCGCCGCCACCGCCAATGCGTGATATTATTAAAATAATTACGACAATAATTATCATAAATGCAAAAATGCCAACTCCTGAACCACCTTTTCCACGATTGGCATAACCAGTCGGCGCTTTATATTCTCCGGCTGATGCTTTGATGATTGCATCGGCGCCATTATTGAATCCGCTATAATAATCGCCTTGTTTAAAAGCTGGTGTTATTTCATTTTCAATAATCTGGTGCGCAGTTATATCGGGCACTGCGCCTTCCATTCCATAACCTGTTGCAATAAAAACTTTGTGATCTTTTATTGCAGCAACAATTACCAAACCATTGTTTGTTTTTTTATTTCCAACGCCCCAGTCGCGCAAAATTTTTAATGCATAATCATCAATTGGATAATCATTGGTTGATTGTACAGTTACCACAACAATTTGTATCGATGTGCTATCGTCATAAGCAACCAATTTTTGTTCGAGGGAATTTATTTGATCGGCAGTCATCACATGCGCCACATCATTAACAAGCCGCGCCGGGTTTGGCTTTGGCGGAATATCCTGCGCATGTGCAAGAAGAAATGAAAATATTAATAATAATGATAAAAGCTTTTTCATTAAATTATTTCGCTGGTTTATCTTCCAAACACAATATCATCCGGTAATTCATTTTTATCCGTTGCTTCATCGTAGGGAAAATTGGTTTTTAATGCTTCGCCGATTTCTGAAATAATATGCACCAAACCTTCCGCATAATTTTGTTTATTAAAATGCGACAGCATAAGTTTCACTTTTTCATTCCAGAAAACATCTCCCACTTTTTCATGAATGCCTTTATCGCCCAATAATGCAAGCTGGCGATCTTTCATTGCAACATACACCAGCACTGCGTTTCGCGCTGCCGTGTTTTCCATCTTCAAACCAAAAAAGGCTTCTGCTGCGCGGTCAACCGGATCAACAAAGCGGCAATGGCTTTCTACGAATACACGTATTTCACCACTCGTTTGTTTTTCTGCCGTTGCAATGGCATGCACAATTTTCTCCTGCTCTTCAGCAGAAAAAAATGGTTTCTTTTTTAAAAAGGAAAATAAACTCAATGAGTTTGTTTTATTAATGTGATGTTGTTTGTAAAAAGCAATTTGTGAGAAGTAAGATGAAAAAATCATCATCTTACTTCTCACATCTAACATCTTTTTTATCAGCTTCCGAAATCAACTTTAGTATCTTTCGCGCCTTCATCGGATTTGAAGTTTGCTTTTTTATGATATCCGAAAATACCTGCAACAATATTTGCAGGGAAGGTTACCAGCTTGGTATTGTAATCTGTAATCGCCTGGTTCCAATCGCCAATGGCAACAGTTACGCGGTTTTCAGTGCCTTCAATTTGAGCCTGTAAATCTTTATATAAACCAGTTGCCTGCAAAGTCGGATACGCTTCTATATTAATATTAAGCGCTGCGCGGCCGATGCTGTTTAATTGTTTGTCGGCAGCAGCAACTTGTTCTGGCGAAGATGCAGGGCTGATATCAGGAACCTTTGAACGCATCTGCACAATTTTTATAAGCGTTGTATCTTCATTGCGTGCGGCGCCTTTAATTGTTGCAACCACGTTATCATAAATATTCTTTTTACGCTGATAGGTTTTTTCAACATCGCCCCATTTTCCATCAATGCCTGCTGATGCCGTAGCAAAACCGTTACGAAGTGAAATACCCCAAATAACAAGTATAGCCAACACTGCTATAATAATAATACTCGACCTTTTCATATTTTTTAAGATTTAAGTTAAGGCGCTAAAATTAGCACTTTTGTAAGTACTGCAAATAAAATTTATATGAATGAATTTGCTATTTCACTTTTGCAAATTCGTCGGATAATTTATTAATGCGATCAATTGAAATTTTTTGTTTGCCAGATGCAATTACAATGCGGTAACGGAATGTTGCTGATTCGCCTTTCTTTAATTTGAAATTCAATTCCAGTTTTCCATTGCTGAAAATTTTTTGTCCCAATGTATTTGCAGCAAATAATCCATAACCGCGCGCGTGCCAGAATGTAGGATAACCGGGGTTTTGCGGGTTATCAATTATTGCAATGCTAATGGTATCATTATTTTTTTTGCCATAAAGTAAACACCATTTTGCGCGCGTTCCCCATGCGCTGTCACCTTGTTTTCCTTCGCTGGTTAAATAATTTCCTGTAACGGCGGAATTATCGCTTACTGCAACTTTTGTAATATTTCCTTTATCATCTATAAATTGCCTTTCATCTTTTATGGGCAATTCCAGTTCATGCGCAATGCGCAAACCCAACATGCCATCTTTCGTATCTTCAAAAAAAACATCTTGTTGCGCTATTAATGTTGTTGTGCGATCAATAATGCGTTCGTTGCTATTTGCTGAAAAAATAAATGTGGTTGATTCTATTAATAAAATATTTTTTTGTTGATCTGTCCAGTTGGCGTTGTAGGTTAATAATCCTTTTTCTCCGCTTTTTGTTTGGGTGATATTATTCGTTCTTATCCATCCGTATAAATGTTTTTTATCTGCAGGAATGTTGTAAGAATTATTCCAGAAATCCAATCCGTTTACTTTTTCATAATTGAACCACAAACCAAAATGATGCGGATGATCAGTTGGTTCGCCGGCGCGCGGTGCAAGCGGAAACCCGCGCGTGACAAGGTTTCCATCAGGTGCATAAATTGGAAAGAGAACTGGTTTTTCTAAACTATCAGGAAAAATAAATTCGGTAAATGACTGATCATTTACATTAATAATTACTTTCTGCTGATCAGAAACTTGCTGTATATTAATAAAATATTTTTTTTGCTGCGCGAATATTTGACTGGAAATAATAACAAAGAGCAAGAGTTGAAAATACTTTTTCATATCAAACGTATTAATAAAAAATAGAAGCATTTCTGTTTTAATAAATGTATAACTTTAATTGCTGCTTTTAAAAAACCGAAAACACCTTGCGTTCGCACAGCCGATTGATGAATCAACTGTACAAGAGTGCGACGCCAATGAAGCTGAATTATTAATCAAACGATTGGTTAAAAAAATTTTTATTAATAAATAAAATTGCCATGAAAAATTCTCGCAGAGATTTTATTAAGAAAACTACATTAACAGGTGCTGGCGTTTATTTGGGCGCAATGGGTTTTAGCGCGCAGAGTTACCGAAAAATTATTGGTGCGAATGATCGTGTGCGTGTTGGTGTTGTTGGTTTTTCCGACAGGCACAAAGATGCGCATGCGCCAAGTTTTATGAACCACTATAAAGAATTGAATTTTTATATTGTTGGCGTAAGTGACATTTGGAAAAAACGCCGCGAAGAAGGCGCTGCATTTTGGAAAGAAAAAATGCAGCATGATGTTATTGGGTATCGTAATAATGATGAACTGTATAATTCAAAAACTGTTGATGCAGTGTTTATGAGCACGGCAGATTTTCAACATGCATTATTAACGATTGAAGCCGTAAAAGCCGGCTGCGATGTGTATGCAGAAAAACCATTTGCAGAAACGATGGAAGATAACCGCGCGGCATTAAAAGCGGTGAAAGAATCTGGCAAGATTGTGCAGATTGGATCGCAAAGAAGAAGCGGCCCGAATTATAAAGCTGCTGCAGATTTTGTGCAATCAGGGAAGTTTGGAAACATCACGATGGTTGAACTGACATGGAATGTGAACCAACCCGGAAGATGGCGGAGAACCGCGCTGGTGCCGCAATTAAAAGAAGAAGATACGGACTGGAAAAGATATTTATTAAACCGTCCGTACGAACCTTTTAATGCAAGGCATTATTTGGAGTTTCGTTTATTCTGGCCATATTCATCTGGCATGCCCGGACAATGGATGAGCCATCAGATTGATACTGTGCATTGGTTCAGCGGATTGAAACATCCGAAAAGCGTGGTTGCAAATGGCGGCGTTTATGTATGGAAAGATGGCCGCCAAAACTGGGATACAACAAGTGCTGTTTTTGAATATGGCGATGATACAAATGAAAAAAATTTCCAGGTTGTATTTTCATCGCGCATGCATAATGGAGATGAAAACCCTTCTGAAATTTATTATGCAAATGGTGGCGAATTAAATTTAATAACAAATAAAATTTCTCCGCGCGGTGGATTGCATGAGCGTGAAGCTGCGGCGATGGGAATGAAACCAAATTTGTTGCCCGAAATAAGTTTGAGTGACATGCAGGAAAAAGTGGTTGCCTCCGCAAATACAGGCGGCGATGTACTTACATCCAACCACGTCCGCAATTGGATGGAATGTGTGCGCAGCCGCAAACAACCTCATGCACCTGTTGAAGCTGGCTATTCGCATTCTATTGCAACAATAATGACGAATGCCGCTGTGCGCACAGGTTACAAAGCAACCTTTGATGAAGCAACGCAGGAAGTGATGGTGAATGGAAAAGTTTTTAAGTTTTAATTTAAGACTACAAGGAACAAGGTTCAAGGCACAAGATTCAAGATTTTAAAAAAACAAAATCAAAAATGATTAAATACATTTTCAAGTGATTATTTCTTGTGTCTTGTTTGCTTAAACTTTGTGCCTTACTGTAAAGTCATTATTTCAACTCCAGCAAAACACAATTCGCATTTTCTTTAGTATTAGAAGCGATTTGAATATCATTTTGTGGCGGAAAGAAAAGAAAATTTCCAGCTTTAATTGTATGAACACTGCCTGAAGATGCAGTTGCAATCATCCCTGAAACATCTATTAATAAATGTGCGCAGTTTGATTTTAAAACATTGTATTGTTTGCCTGAAGAGATGTCAATGTTATAAACGCACACTAATTTTTTTGACCACTGAAATTTTATACCGTCTTCATTTATTAATGCGCAGCTATCATTAGCCGGTTTTTGTTTTACCAACTCAATATCCATGACATGAAATGGGGATTTGCCTTGATTCCATACCCTGTGTTTAATGGGTTTTTCATCGTATGCCGCATAACTTGTTGCGCCAGCTTTTACATCATTAATAACTGGTTTTTCGGCAATAATTTGTGTTCCGATAGTTGAGTTGGAAAGAAAAACCATTACAGAAGCTGCGGCATGAATATGTGTTAATGTGGTATCATGTTCATTAATGTGCACATCTAAAATCCGCACATAATCATTTTCTAAAACAATTTTATGATGTGGTTCATTGCGAACAGGAAGTTGCGCAATGCTATTATTGAAAAAAAGAAAAGTGTTTATTAATAAATAAAAACAAACTAGTTTTTTATTTTTCATAAAAAGAAATTTTTATTCTTTAATAGCAGCAATACCTGGCAAAACTTTTCCTTCAAAATATTCTAACAATGCGCCGCCGCCGGTTGATACATAACTTACTTTATCTGCAAAACCGAATTGATTAACAGCTGCAACACTGTCACCGCCGCCAACTAAACTGAATGCACCATTTTGCGTGGCGGCAGCAATTGCCGTTGCAATCGCTTTTGTTCCGTGCTGAAATTTTTGCATTTCAAAAACGCCCATCGGGCCATTCCATAAAATTGTTTTCGATTTTTTTATTACGTTGGTAAATTGTTCAATTGCATTTTCACCAATATCCAAACCCATCCACCCATCGGGAATATTATTGCTTGGTGCGTTTGACGTATTTGCATTTGCGTCAAATTTATCAGCAATGATCGAATCAGATGGAAGATGAATACAAACACCTTTTTTACTTGCTTTATCCAACAGTTCGAGTGCAGTTTGCACGCGATCATTTTCGCATAATGAGTTGCCGATTTTTCCGCCTTCGGCTTTCATAAAAGTGTACGCCATTCCGCCGCCGATAATAATATCAGTGGCACGTTCCAGCAAATTTTCTATTATTAATATTTTATCTGAAACCTTTGCCCCGCCTATAATTGCAACGAATGGTTTTTGCGATTCATGCATTACTTTTTCTGCACTCGCAACTTCGGCATTCATTAATAAACCAAACATTTTTTTATCCGCAGGAAAAAATTTTGCAATCACCGCAGTGGATGCATGAGCGCGGTGCGCTGTTCCAAATGCATCGTTCACATACACATCGCCGAGCTTAGATAATTTTTGCGCAAATGCTTCATCGCCTTTTTCTTCTTCTTTATAAAAACGTAAATTTTCCAGCAATAAAACTTCGCCAGGCTTAAGCATGCTTGCTGTTAAATATGCTTGTTCGCCAATGCAATCATTGGCAAATAAAACGGGCGCGCCGTTGAGCAATTCACTCAAATGTTTTACCAAATGTTTTAATGAAAATTTATCTTCCGGTCCGCCTTTTGGCCTTCCCAAATGAGACATTAATATTGCACTTCCACCATCACTCAATATTTTTTTTATTGTTGGAACAGTTGCAGTCATTCTTGTGTCATCCGTAATTTCAAACTTATCATTTAGCGGCACATTAAAATCAACTCTTACCAAAACTTTTTCACCAGCGAAATTGTGATCAGAAAACTTACTCATAAAAAATTATTTTTTGCAGATAATAACTTGTGTAACTGACTTGTCATTAAAGATACGTTGCTCTTCTATAACAAAATATTGAGAGATGTAATTTTTAAATTCTTCCGCATTCCACTCCCGGAAATGTGAAAGGTTTTCCGGCGGGCCATAATCATTAATACCCGCTACAGCATTGCGTTCTGGCGTGCTGATAATAATTTCTTTTGATTTTATTTTGCCCAAAAATTTTATTAATAAATCCGGGTTATTAATGTGCTCGATAACGTCTGAACAAACAATTAAATCAGCTTCTAATGTTTCCGGATCTGTTTTATCAAACTGCAACCATTCGCGTTCAGGATAATTTTGTTTGAGCCAGTTGCATGTATTTTCAACTTCCACGCCAATTGTTTTGAACAAACCGAGATAATGAACAAGTTTATACGCTGAGCCGCAACCAACGTCAATTACAGATGTGTAATTATTTTTTTCCAAAATATTTTTTGCAAGAAGGTAAACTTCTTTTTGCCATACATCGGTATTGGAAGTATCGTCGAAATCAATAACTGAAGAAGTGTGGTGATAACCTTTTTTAATAAAAAATTTTTCTTCGGGCTGAAAATTTTTATTAATGCCGCCAAATAATTGGAGAAATTTTTTGTAAGCAATGCGTTTTGCAATAAACCAGCGGCGCTTCCAGGTTGGGATGGTTTTTATCAAAACAAAAAATTAAAAAAGCGGAACCAAATTGGTTCCGCTGATAAAAATTTATTTAGAAATTAATTTCGCAAAGTAATGAACTGTACGAACGAGCTGGCTTACATAGCTCATTTCATTGTCATACCAGCTAACTGTTTTTACCAATTGCGTATCTCCTACCGTTAATACTTTTGTTTGCGTTGCATCAAATAAAGAACCGAAATGTGAACCGATAATATCGCTGCTCACAATTTCATCTTCATTGTATCCGAAACTTTCGTTTGCAGATGCTTTCATCTTCGCATTTATTTCTTCAATAGTAACTTTTTTACTTAACACGCTTACCAGTTCTGTTAATGAACCCGTAATAACCGGAACACGCTGTGCGCTTCCATCTAACTTGCCTTTTAATTCTGGCAATACCAAACCAATTGCTTTTGCAGCGCCTGTTGAATTGGGAACAATGTTCGCAGCAGCAGCTCTCGCACGGCGCAAATCACCTTTTGGATGTGGTGCATCCAATGTGTTTTGATCATTTGTGTAAGCGTGGATAGTTGTCATAATACCAGAAACAATTCCATAAGTATCATTCAACACTTTTGCCATCGGTGCCAGGCAATTGGTAGTACAAGATGCGCATGAAATAATTGTTTCACTTCCATCAAGTATATTATGGTTTACATTAAAAACCACTGTTTTTAATTCACCGGTTGCAGGTGCAGAAATAACAACTCTTTTTGCGCCAGCTTTCAAATGCGCGGCAGCTTTATCTTTATCGGTAAAAAAACCAGTGCTTTCAATTACCACATCCACTTCATGTGCGCCCCATGGAATTTGTGCAGGATCTTTTTGCGCATATATTTTTACAACATCTCCATTAACAGTTATTGAATCTTCCGTAGCTTTTACATCAGCATCAAAACGTCCCTGCGCACTGTCGTATTTCAACAAATGGGCCAGCACGGCCGGGCTGGTTAAATCATTGATTGCAACTACATCAATACCTTCCATTTTATAAATCTGGCGGTAAACCAAACGCCCGATGCGGCCAAAACCATTAATAGCAACTTTAACTGTGCTCATAGCTTTTTAATTTAAATTTTTAAATTTAAGGATGCAAAGTTACAATTATTAAGCGTTTTAAATGTAATTTTTTGGTTACCATCTTTCGCATTCCAATTAAGCAGCGGTTGCGTCGCACACTGCGGCATATGTATTTCAATTAAACAGTTCCAAAAAAGAGTTTTCAAAAAAGTTTGGCAGATTTTGCCCATGCCTATATCTTTGCACTCCTTTCGCAGAAAAGTTTGCGAAGGCAACAGAGAAAAACGCCGCGTTGGTCAATCGGTTAAGACGCGTCCCTTTCACGGACGAATGAGGGGTTCGATTCCCCTACGCGGTACAACACTCAACTTCTACATCAAAAAAAATGGTTGCAGAAATGCAACCATTTTTTTTTTAAACAACTTCTGCAATTTCCGTTAAGGGCATTATTGCTTTCAGAATATTTTTTCCCGCCAGCGAAACGGATAAATCAATTTTGCCATTAATCGCATTCAACCTTTCGTAAATAAGATTATCAAATACTTCCTTCTTTAATACTTCAAAACTCAGTTGCGGGCCATCGTCTTCAATACTCAGTTCAAAATTTTCGTTGGTGTTTATTTTTATTATCACTTTCGAAATTCCTTTGCGTAGGCCAAGTATTTCCAGCCATTTTTCTATCACACGAACGGCAACCAGTGAAGTATTCCGGTTTGTATTTTGGTTATTAATGCTGGTTAAAAAATTGATTTTAAAAGGGAAATTTCTTTTTATCTTATTAATATGATCTTCAATTACATTATCAGTTGTTAAATGATTAATCGCTGACGGAATAATAGCATTCGACAAATCGCGCATTTTATTTAAAACCTGTTTCAGTTCTTCTTTTGTTTGCTCAATCAGCAAAGTTCTTTGTGCATCAACAGTAAGTGCAATATCAAGATTAAGAATGCATGAAGCCACGGTTTGCGCCAAATCTTCATGCAGGTTGCCGGCAATTAATTTATTATTGTCTTCTGATTTTTCTATGAAACGGTGAACAGTTTTACTTTTAGAATCAATAATCGCATGGGCGCGATCTCTTATCAATTTATTTTTTAAGCGCAACTCCAAAAGTTTAGTAACCTGAGCAGATAAAATCCGCAGCACATTTTCTTCTTTTGCAGTAAGTATTTTTGGTTTAGTATCTATAATGCAAATTGTACCGAGTTTAAATCCATTCGAAATAATTGGCGCGCCTGCATAAAAGCGGATATTTAAATCGCCCGTTACAAGCGGATTATCGTGAAAGCGTTCATCTTTTGTGGCATCTTCCACATTAAAAATATCATTTTGTAAAATAGCGTGCGAGCAAAACGAAATATGTTTTTCTGTACTTTCTGCCTTCAACCCTTTTTTTGCTTTAAACCATTGCCGGTCATTATCCAATAAAGTTATCAGCGAAATAGGCGTATTACACATCTGCGAAGCAAGATCAACCAAATCATTAAAATCGTCTTCCGGTTGGGTATCAAGAATATTATAAGAAGCAAGTTCCAGTTGACGAAGTTCTTCATCCGCAGGTAATTCTGCAATTATCATAATATTGAATTTTTATTTTTTACAAGAACGCAAAACCTGAGAAAAAAAGCTATCGAGCGAGGAAGAATATTTATTAACTGTGATAATGATCACAAACTAGTATTTGCAATTAGTGGCGAAAATATTTAATACACGATTTTTTTCGTCAGAAAAATTAATGGAGAAACAGTAAAAAATAAATAATAAATGTTACCGCCAACATATCATAATACCAGCCTGAAATTTTTATAAGTGACTTTCATTAATGTGTAAAAAATCACTATTTATTAATGTTGATTATCTGCCACAAAAACTAAACTTACAAGTATGGATAAAAGTGTGGAAGAAAAAATCGAAAGAAATAAATGTATAAAAATTTTGCTTACGCGATGGATTGAAAAAAAAGAAACTGCAGGCAAAGCTAGTTTATTATTATCAAAAAATCCGCAGATAAAATTACCAAAAGCGCTGAAGCAAAAGTTGAATCCTTAATGTTTTTCAGAAGAAAACTATTATTTTTTCTTGCTTAATTTTTCAACTCGCGCACGTTTGAAATTTCATTGTTATTAACTTCAAACATTTTTGTTTGTTCATTATTAACCACGCAAATTTCATATGAAGTAAGACGGCCATCGTATAATTCAACAACGGTTTTCGTAGCATATGCAGGGAAAAAAGTATGTACGATATTTTTCAAGATCTCATTTAAACCGGATTCGTTATAATATTTTATAGCAAGCACAAACACGCCTTTTTTATTATAGAAAATTTTATTTAGCACCGAATCACTTTCAAAAACAGCGCACGAACCTTTTGGATTAATAAACCATTTTTCATTTTCTGCCTTCGGATAATTTTTTAAAAAATGGCGGAATGCCCGTGTATTAATTTCATTAAGGCGCACATTACTTTCAAAAGTTGAATTGCCGGAACCATAATTAAATTCGTTCTGGCTTTTTACAGATGCGTCAAATAGTTGGGCGTAATTATTTTGGGGAAAGAAAATTATAAGGCATAAAATGCCCGCGCAAAATATCAGGTTTTTCATACAGCAATGGTTTTAAAAAGATTTGAATCGTTATTTTATTAACGGGCGTTCCGAAAAAAAAGTATGTTTTATTTTACAATAAACAAATACAAAATTTCGCCGTTTAAAAAACTAAAATTTTTTAAAGCCATTAATCGATTTGAAAAATTTACTCAACAAAAAAGGCCACATTAATGTGGCCTTCATTTTTATATAAAATCGATATTTATTCGTGCGGCGCAGCGGTAATTGGCGCTACAGTATTTTCTTTTTCTTTTATGCCTTCTTCAATTTCTTTTTGAATACCGGATTTTGCATCATTAAACTCACGGATGCCTTTTCCCATTCCACGCATTAAATCCGGAATTTTTTTACCTCCGAATAATAACAGCACCACAAATGCAATCAGCATTAAATGTTCGGGTGCAAATAATGACAGAAAATAATAATGAACACTAAGTAATAACATAATGGCAAATTTTATAAGTAAAGTAATTATTTCAACAAGGTTTATATACGGAGTTTTTATGCTTTGCGATTTACCGGAAAAAGATATTAATTATACGTCATTCAGGTTTTGTTAATGAAGCAATCTTTTATACGATTTTGCGTTTTTCCGCGTTACTATTTTCCTATGAAGACTTATTTATTAAACACCTTACTTGTTTGCCTTTTCGTTTCGCTTGCGATAACTTTTTTATCAATAGAAAGCCTTGGCGACATTTTAATCCACGGCGTTTCTGCAAATATTTTTAAAACAATACTCAACAGCGTTTACCTGCTTTCTGAAATAGTTATTCTTACTAATTTTTACCAGTTTTTTAAAGGAAATATTTTAACCGATAAATAATATAAGGTTCAATTTTACATTATTATAATTTGCTACAATCCCGGAGTTTTCCGGGATTTTTTTGTTCAATAATTATTAATGATATTGTGTATAATAATTCAGATGTTTGCATCTTCTTTTAATCATTCAAAAAAATAATTTATGCCTAATTGGTTACGCGCACTTATAGCAGGTTACGGAGCAAAAAAATTGGGCGGCGGTTGTTTTAGCACCATCCTTGTTTTTATTGTAATTTATTATGCGCTTGGCCAGTGCAACCATCCGGCTGTGCAACATGGCAATATTAATACGCATGCAAAAGTGCAGGTTGCAAAAATCACTTCAGAAAAATGATTTGGAAACGGAAGAATTAAACTTCTTTTTCAATACGATTCTGGCATTTTTATTTTATTAATGATTTTATCATTAATGGGATAAACAAGCAATTATTTCAATAATCTTTCGCTTCAGCAAATCGTTTTGAGGTAGAAATTTCCGTTTCATCATTTTGATAGGTACAAATCTTGCGACATTAATAAGTTACGCGAAATTTGAACGAACCTTCAAACGAAAAAGCGGTTGTAAAAACAACCGCTCTGTAAACCTTATTCTATGAAAATAACAGATTTCCAAATGCGCAATAACCACTAGTTTACTAATAATACACAGCAGCCTAAAGTAAATGCCAGCGAAAGCGCCAATATAACAGCAATAGTGTAAGAAATTCCTTTGTTTAATTTTGAAGCAGTAACAGGGATTAATGTTTTCATGTGTTGGATTTTTTAGGATTAAAATATGAACTCATAGTGCAAAATCCATTCCGAAAATTGAATTATAATGGGCTATAGTGCTTATCCATGCTGCATTTGCGCGGATTACTACAACGCACCGTATATTCTGCAAAAACAATTAAATGGCATGATATTTTCGGATATTATGGTAAGTATCCGTTTTAGATCCATATATCTAAGCAACAGCAGCAAGTAACAATTTATTTGCTGCTGTTTTATTTTTTGCAAGAAATAGAATTTGATTTTGCCCTTTTTTGTTTAAAAAGATTCAAACAGTAAACTCATTAATAACGCGCAATTGAAAAAAAAACTGTCGTTTTATTATCAAAAAATCAGGCAATTGAATCGAAATGATTTTCAATTTTTTGACCGATTGATTCTAAAAATTCCGGCGTTATATCAGTTCTGTAATACGGATTATTTTCGCGTTGTTTCCATACAGATTTTTCCTGGTCTTTATTATCAACTATAAAATTGATTTCAATAACATCCGGTTCTGCGGAAGAATGTTCTTTTTTATATAAAATTTTATAAAATGATTCCGTGTCGGTTTCTTTATACGCTATTAATGCGTGGTAATTTTGTTCTCCAACTGAAAGAATCGTTTCAAAACTGTCTTCCATAATTTTTTTTATTACTAACAGTTCCATATTGTATGCCACATATTAATTATTGTTTGGTATAAGATCCATACAGCATCAAATCGTAATAAAAATTTATTTTCTGGCCTATCAGGTTAATAAATTCATCGGAAATATTTTCCCCTTCAGGCGCGCATTCATTCCTTAATACCCAAACCGGCGTTCCGTTGTCATTTTCATCCAGCATTTCAATTTCAAGGTTTACAATTTCTGAAGTTCCGTCGTTTCTTTTGTAAGAAACCACGAAAAAAGTATCCAGTCCGTGCGTTTCAGAAGTAACAGTGCATATATATTTCAATCCTTTTGATTCGAACTTTGTTACAAATTTGTCTTCCATTATTTTAAGTTTACAGATTAAAAGTTTGGTTTATTTATTAATTGAATATGATACTAATCTGATGCCATCCGATTTTATTTGCGATTTCCATTCATGAATAAAATCATTAATAAAAGCTTCAATAATTTAAAGCTTAACCAATTTCTGATTATAACTTTTACCATTTGAAAGGCCAATATGGACTATATAATAACCCGCCGGCAAAGCAGCAATATTTACAGGGTTAACGCCGCCGTGTAAAAGTGTTCCAGAAACTTTTTGGCCGCTTTGGTTAAAAATTTCTGCCATAAAATTATTATTTCCGGCTGCAGCTTCCTTTTGAATATTCACAATTTCCGTAGCAGGATTTGGCCAGATGGCAACTTGGTTTGTTGCATTAATAGTAATCGTTTTTATTAATGAAAAATTCGTTTTCCCGTCAAAATCAGTTTGGCGGATTCGATAATAAGTGCTGCCAGAAAAAGGATTAATATCATTAAACGAATAAGCTTGCGCACTTGTAGTATTTCCTGTGCTTTCGATCGTTCCGATATCGCTCCAGGTTTGTCCGTCTGCACTGTGTTCTATTGTATAATCTTTGCTGTTAATTTGCTGATCAACCACCCAATTTATTGATACGCTGTTGTTGCTTTGCAAAGAGACAGAAATGCTTTGCCATGAAACCGGCAATACGCTAATCGGGAAATTGCATGACGTTAAATCGCCGCCAACGCCCGATACACTGAACGAACCCAAATGTGAAAGGCTGAGGTTATTATTAAGAATGTATAAATCATTTGGCGTGCAAACATATATTTCGCCCGTCGAATTAAACGCAATGCCAGCAAAATTGCCACTTGGCGCTGCTGTAGTTGGCGCAATAAGTTGGGTAATTGCTATTGATGCAGTTGCAGTAGTCGGCAAAGGTGCGCTTACTTTATATACGCCATATAAATTTGAACCGGAAGAAACAATCCATAAATTTCCTAAACCATCAATTGCAATGTCGCCACTTGCCTGAGATTTAAACACGGTAGTGACGTTATTAGCATATTGGTCTGTAAAAGATGAACCTATTAAAGTCCACGCATTTGTAAGAATATTATAATAACATAAGTTCGAATTTTGATCCAAACAATAATAACCGGTTCCGTTAAAATTCATGCAGCCTCTGTAAATTATGGAAGTACTCGGGCTTGGCGCCAGCGTTGTATAAGCTTGCAATAATGGATCATAACAAACAAATATTTGTGATGAACCGGAATTTGCATTTTGAAAGAAATAAAATTTTCCGTTCTGCGGATTGTACCCAATTCCATTTGCGTTTGAAGTAGATGTTGGAAAAGACTGGTTAATAGTTGCACCAACAGATGAATTGCTTACTGTTATCGGAACAATGTTTCCAGAATTTGAAAGGCCGTAAATCACGGCATTTGGAGTTGTGCAAACCTGCGCCATCATACTAGTGACTGAAAATAAAAAGAAAAAAATGAGTAAAGATTTTTTGGTGCTAAAGGGTACGTGTTTCATTTTATAGGGTTGATAACGCCGGTAATTTCAATACCGGTGCCATTGTTGCAAACACTTACGTATCAGTAGATTACAAATTTTCCTTAAAATGGATTTATCCGATTTTGGGATGGAATTCCAAAAATCAGTGGACACTATTATTATGTGAAGATTTTTGAGATTGGGAATAATGAAGAAAATATGCTCATTAGTATATAAATCGAAAAGCCCTAAAAGTTTTAAATTAAAATTTTTAGGGCTTTTCATGATTTATCAATGAATAATAATCTATGTGTTTTAATTAATAAGTCATCCTACAACTTCATAAACAGAAACCGGGTTGGTTTTATTTTTTAATAAAACTTCTTTCAGTTTTATGCAATTAAATGATTCTTTTATTTTATGATACGAACCTTCATTAATTAAAATTTGCCCCGCTTCGGCAACGCCCTGCAAACGTTGTGCGGTATTTACAACATCGCCAATAACGGTATAATCCAGCCTGCGCAAATTTGCAGAACCAATATTGCCGGAAATCATTTCGCCACTGTGCACGCCGATGGCAACTTTTGGTAAAAAAGCACCAGCATCAACTTCGCGCGGCATTTTTTCAATTTGTGTGCGCACTGCAAGACAGGCATCAATTGCCCGATCCAAATGAAACTCGCCGCGAAAAACAGCCAGTATTGCATCGCCAATAAATTTATCGATATAGCCATTTTGCAAAATGATTTCCTTCACCATTATATCGAAATATTTATTCAGCATTTTTACAACCGTGTCCGGTTCTTCATTTTCAGTAATTGCTGTAAAACCGCAAATATCAATAAACACAATTGTCGCTTCAACCGTTTCATTAACCATTAATGAGCTTTCATATTCGCGTGTGCTCATAAAATTCAGCACGGTTTCATCAACATACATGCGCAAAATATTATTCTCTTTAATAGCTTGTAAAGTTTCGCGCGTTTGTACTACATGGCGTATTGCTTTTGCAATGGTAACTTCTAAATCTTCAAAATTTAAAGGTTTGGTTATAAAATCGAACGCGCCCTGGTTCATGGCGGTTCTTATATTTTCCATATCGCCGTAGGCCGAAACAATTACGGCTTTTATAATCGGGCTGATGGCGCTTAATTTGCCAAGCAATGTAAGGCCATCCATTTCAGGCATATTAATATCTGTAAGTAAAATATCAATATCCGGTTGTTCTTCTAAAACTTTTACGGCCTCATTTCCATTTACAACAAATACAAATTCATATTCTTTTTCACGGATTTGCCTGCGGAATTTTTGTTTTATTAACCGCTCCAAATCTGTTTCATCATCAGCCACTAAAATTTTCGTCATCCTAAATCGCTTTTAGTTTTTCTTTCAATAAATTAAAATCAACAGGCTTTGTAATAAAATCATCAGCGCCCAAACTCATAGCCGTTTTATAATTTTCAGAATCGCCATAAGCCGTTATCATCATCACAACGGGTGGTGGGTTTTCGTATTTGCTTTTAATTTTTTTCAGCAATTCCAAACCGCTCATTCCGGGCATATTAATATCAGAAAGTATAAGCACTGCTTCGTGCGCAAGCCTGTTAAGATAATCCAATGCTTCATCTCCCGAATATGCAAATGCAAAATCAAAATCTCCATTCTTTATTTCTTTGCGAAAGCGCTGTTGAAATAAAGTCTGCACATCTTTTTCATCATCTACAACTAAAATTTTCATGTTCATTTTTTTTATAAAAAGTATGATTTAATGTATAAAATTACATGGGCAGCGTAATAATAAATTCTGCAAATTCGCCATCTTTTGTATCCACTTTCATATCGCCATTATGGCCTTTATTAATGATATCGAAACTCATTGATAAACCCAAACCCGTTCCCTGCCCTGTTGGTTTTGTTGTAAAAAAAGGCTGAAAAATTTTATCTATAACTTTTTGTGGAATGCCGTTGCCATTGTCTTTTATCCTGATTTCCACTTTGTCGTTTATTTTTTTTGTAGTTACACATACCGTGGGCTCATAATTTGTGCCAGCTTCTTTTTTCTTTTCTGCAACTGCGTAAAAAGAATTATTAAAGATATTAAGCAACACTCGGCCAATATCCTGCGGAATGATATTTATTTTTTCAATCGATTCATCAAACGATGTTTTTAAAGTTGCATTGAATGATTTTTCTTTTGCACGCAAACCGTGGTAACTTAACCTTAAATATTCGTCTGTCAATTCATTAATGTTTGTCAGTTCTTTTTGTCCGGTACTTTTTCTTGAATGCTGCAACATGCCTTTCACAATTGCATCTGCGCGCTTGCCATGATGATTAATTTTTTCCTCATTTTCTTTAATATCTTTTGCAATGGCTTTTACTTCTTCAAAATTATTATTGTCAATTTCCTGCCGCATTTCTTCAATCAATTCTGTATTTACTTCAGAAAAATTATTTACAAAATTCAGCGGGTTTTGAATTTCGTGCGCAATGCCTGCGGTAAGTTCTCCAAGGCTTGCCATTTTTTCTGATTGTATCAATTGTGTTTGTGCAGCTTTCAATTCTTCCAGTGTATGTTCCAGCGCTTCTTTTTGTTTGGTAAGTTCAGCAGTACGTTGTGCAACCTGCATTTCCAGTTGCTCCTTCAACGAAACCATTCTCGTTTTTTGTTCTTCCTGAACCTTTGTTTTTATCTTTTCTTTTTCAAGATCCTTTTTTTGTTTGTTGGTAATAAACCACATCGCAACCATCCACACAAAAGAAAAAGCAATGCCCGTGCTTACCAAACTTTTTAATGCGCTGTAGGCTTTGTAATCTGTAAGGTTTATGATATCACTAAAAACAGATAATATAATAAAAGGCGCTACGGCGAGCAATACAGGCCGCGCTTGCGCAAAATCTTTTTCCGTGTAAAGAATATAAACAAGATACAATACCAACGCATGAGAAAGCCAAACTGCAACAGGTTTTAATGCACTAATGCCAAGGCCAACAACCATCAGGCCGATCGCGGCATACATTATATACACAAGTATTTTATCCCACTTAGGAATTTTTTCTTCCTTGTGCAAAACCGTGCGCAGATAGCGAACAATAATAATTGCAATGATTAATTCTAACAGCATGCTCAATTAATTAAAAACACACTTTATTCTTTCCACACCAATTCTTTTTTATTAAACAGTTTGGTAATTTAATAATAATTAGCTGAACTGTAATTTGAATGATTTTTTTATTTGCAAAAATCTGTTTATTAATAGCATTTTTATATTTTATAAGATTTGATTAATGCGATTACTAAACCTGGTTTTGTTTTTAATTTATTAATAATGATGAACCTTAATTTTTTGTACATAAAAATAAAAACTGGTTTTATTGACTATTTTTAAGCTGCTTAATTTACACTTTAAAAAATCACTTCTATGTTTAGTGTGCTTGATATATTTGGCCATCTTTCCAACGCGCTTTATACAATTGGTTCGGGCTTTCGCAATATACTTTACCTGCGCTGGGCCTTTATTGCAGCCGCTTTTATGGAAATAATTTATGATGCTTTTATTTCCGGAACAATTTTATGGACGCCTTTTTTATGGAGTATCGCATTAATAATTATTAATGTTTACCAGATATTAAGCGTGATGTACCAAAAGCGTTTTTTAAATTTATCAGAAGATGAATTGAAAGCTTTTATAATGATTGGTGATAAAATGGATGTGCTGAATTTTAAAAAAATAATGCGCGCCGGAACGTGGGAAAACTTTGCAGATCATAAAAATATTATGATAGAAAATGAAACCGCCGAAAGAATTTTTTTTCTTGTAGAAGGCGAAGCTGAAGTAAAAATTAAACAGAAAAAAATATCGGTTATTAAGAAAGGAAGTTTTATTGGTGAAATGAGTTTTCTTACAGGAGAATTGCCTTCTGCAAGTGTTATTGCTTCTGCCAATTCAAAATTAATTGGCTGGAAAAAAGATAAACTGAAAACATTAATGGAGAAAGATCATTTACTTAAACATGAAATCCATTCTCTTTTCAGTAACGATTTAATTTCAAAATTACATCACCACAACAGGCACAATTCTATTTTGTAATTTAAATTTTAAATAAAAACATTAATGAATATGCCTGCGCTTGATAACGCCGCCAGAAGCTTCTTTAACTGTATTTGCAAACACAAATGCTTCGGGATCTACATCTGCAACAAGGTTTTTTAATTTGCGCAATTCCAATCTTGTAATAATCGTAAAAACAATATCAACATCGCTATGTACTTCAAATTTGCCTGGCAAAAAACCACGTTGGCCTTTGTAAACAGTTATTCCTCTTCCCAATTCATTCACTAATCTTTCTTTAATAATTTCACTTTTTCCGGAGATAATTGTAACGCCTGTGTAAGCTTCAATTCCTTCAATTACATAGTCAACCGTTTTTGATGCGGTGAAATAAGTAAGCATAGAATACAGCGCAGTTTGTATTCCAAATTTAAATGCTGCAATGCTGAATATTACAATATTTAATGCAAGTATAATTTCACTTATTGTAAAACTCGTTCGCCGCCAGGTGTATAATGCGAGTACTTCAATTCCATCAACCGCACAGCCGGCGCGCATTGTAAGGCCGATGCCAATACCAAGAAAAAATCCGCCAAAAATTGAAACAAGTAATTTATCTGAAGTTATTAATGGATACGGAATATAATTTAAGCAAACGCCAAGCAAAATAATTGTGATTAATGTTTTAAATGCAAACCGCATATTAATGGTAAAAATGCCCATGATTATAAACGGCAGGTTTGCAATTAATATAATGTACGACAAATTATAACCAGTGATTTCATGAAGCAATAATGAAATACCTGTTACGCCGCCATCAAAAAAATCGTTGGGTACTAAAAAACCTTTTAACGAAAAACCTGCAATGACAACGCCGCAAATAATTAATAATAAATCACTGAAATAAAATTCCTGGTGGCCCGTAACTGATTTGTGAGAAACAATTTCTGATTGCAGCGCTTCTAAATTTTGTTGCTGGCCGGGCGCCAATTGTGCAATTGCTGTATTGGTAAAATAATGGTGTGCGTGCAAAAATTTTATTTGCTGATGCACCCATTCTTCGCGGCTTTTTATTAGGCCTGCGTTTTCTAACTCAAGATAGAGGTTGTCTGCATTTTGTGAGTACAAATTGGTGCCGAGATAATACAAATCTGCATCGCATAATATTTCCGCCAGTTTATTATCCGGCTGTTGCGGAATGCGCGTGGCCATAATCAATTGGCAAATTTGTTTTATTTCATCATTTGTATATTCAAACTGAGGAAGAAAAGTTTGTGCAAAACTGCATGAAACTTCTTCGTGGCCGGTGTGCGCTTCTAAAAAACCAGTATCATGCATTAACGCTGCAGTGCGCAGCAGCATTAAGTCTTGGCCGGAAATATTTTCTTCAGCTGCAAGTTTTTCAGCGTAGCCCAATACATCTTTTGTATGTTGAATATCGTGATAAATAAGATATGCCGGAAGTTCCGCGGTGAGTTTATCTATAACAAAACTTTGCAGCTTTTCAAATTGCATGATATTAGTAACTGTTGATTATTTGTAAATATAATAAGCTTTTGGTAGTTAAAAATGATTCGCAAAAATGAGCTGAAAACCGCTTGCGCGTATATTAAATTAATGCTATTTTTTTTTTTGCTAAAATTTCTTACGCCAGAATATTCTTATGATGAACATTAGTTCATTAATAAAAATCTTATTAATATCAGTTGAAATTTTTATCGCCGCAAAAATGTAATTTCATCCTGTTTTATTTGCTAACAGCTAACAGCTAACAGCTAACAGCTAACAGCTAACAGCTAACAGCTAACAGCTAACAGCTAACAGCTAACAACTAACAGCTTTTACTCTTTTTCAAAATGATAATTGTTTTGCAAAATGCCAATCAGCCGGCGGCCTTGCGCTATTAATGATTTCAATTCTTCATTGGCGCGCACATCCAGGTTTCGCCGAATGTTCAATTGTTCATTAAGAAATATTTTCATTGTTGTTTTGTCGCGGGTTATTAATGGGATGGTATCATTCGCCCGAAATTTTTTGTAGCCGTCACTATTTATTAATGAATCGAAATTCGTGTTTAAGTTTTCTACCAATTTATTAGGATAACTTATATCTACAATTTGATTTCTTAATGTATTTGCCTGCGTTGCTAAATCTTCATCGCTCCGGTAATCCTGATCCATGTGATGAGAAAGCGCATCGTATGATGATATGTAGCGAACAATACTATCATTAAAATAACGCAGGCTTCCTGAGTTTTTTATTTGATCCATGGTTGATCTGCTCCAGCGATAAGAAGGATAAGAATATAAAACAGTAAACGTAAAAAGATCAACATTTCGAACCTCTGCAGCCGTGCGGCTTTTAAGATAAGCAGTGAGGCTATCGGTATTTCTAATTTGTTTTTTTATATGGCCAATAATAAAAGTCATATTCGCCGTATCTCTTTTTATGTCCGTTGCCAAGCTGCGTGCATAATCTTTTACGCGTTCGTGTTCCACATTATGTTCACGAATATTTTCAGCCACAAAGCCAAGAAATACTGCCAAAAAAAGCATAAAGAATTCAAGCAAATATTCGCCAAATTTTTTTTTATGCGTTACATGGTGCGGATGTTTTTGTACCTCCATTTTGATTTGTAATTTTTTAATTATTGATATTGGATATTTTGTTATTGAGATATTTTGATACTGTATTTCAAAATTAATATTGATGATTTAATTTACAATGCATTCTTTAAATCAAAAATCACAAATCAGATAGCAAATATCAAATATCTTTTTTCTTAAACATTTTCATTAATAAATAAATGACTGAAAAAATCAGGATAAAAATTTCAATGCCAATAAATTCTTTTTTTGATAATCCTGTTAACAGCCATATAATTACAGCGCTTGCAAGCATCGGAATAATATAGCCGCCGGGCACACGAAATGTTTTTTCGCTTATTGCAACATCATTTTTCCTAAGCATTAAAGTTGATAATACAACGCCCAAATAAATAAGCAATGTTGCAGCCGTTGCAATAATAGCAAGTTGTTTAAACCCACCAGAAACTGCAAATAAAAAACCAAGTGAAGCATAAAATGAAACAGCAACATATGGCGTAAAAAATTTTGGATGAATTTTGCCCAATGCTTCTGGCATCAATCCATCTTTTGCACCTGCAAAAAGTATTCGCGGAATGGAAAGTATTTCGCCGCCTACATTGCCCAGCATTGAAATGGATGTGGCAATAACAATTAATACAATGCCCGTTTTACCAAAAATAATTCCTGCAACATCTGCAAGCGGCGCATCTTTATGTGCACTGATGTTGTTGCCTAAAATTCCCTGCACAACCAATTGAATAGAGATATATAAAACAAGCACGCTGAGTATACCAAAAAAAATACCGAGCGGCACAGTGCGTTTTACATTTTTTATTTCGCCGCCGTTGCTTAATGGTGTATCTAAACCAATAAATGCAAAAAATAAAAGCAATGATGCAGAACTGATATTATTAATGGACGGAGCAGAAGTCCACGCTAGATTTTTTGTTGAAACAAATGCAAAGCCGGCCGCTACCAATATTATTAATGGAATCAATTTTCCAAATGCTGCGAATTCAATAAACCGAATTCCGTTTTTTACACTGCGAATATTAAGAAATGCAAACCCGCCAAACAACAACACAAAAAATAAATCGCGGTAAATGACATTGCCCATAAATGGAAAAAAATATTTCAGTGTGTCTGCAAGTGCATTGGCAACTGCTGCATCTGAAATTACACAAGCGCCAAGCCAGTAAACATTATTTGCAATAAAACCTGCATACGGCCCAAATGCAGTTTCAATATAAGTGTACACACCGCCGCTTGCAGTTGTTTTACTGCCGAGTTCTGCAAAGCATAATGCAATTAAAAAAATAAGTACACCGCAAACGAGGTAAGCTGCAATTGCGGCTGCGCCCAGGTTTTCAGCGATGATTGCGGGAATAACAAAAATGCCAGTGCCAACAGTAATATTAAGAATTGCCATGGTAAGTGCAAACACACCGATTTCCCGCTTAAGGTTTTCTCTTTCTAAAACCGGGCTCATACTTGTTGGTTTTGGTATAATTAACCTGCATTGTTTTTATATTATTAAAAAGCAATTGCAAGTTATTCTTCCTTGAATATATCAAAATAATCGCTTGCTGAAAAAGATATTTTACTGAATTTATTAATGAAAATTTTGCGAAGATTAGAATGTGCGTATTTGTAAATTTTATTATTACTGTAGAAATATTAATAAAACATTTTTACTAAAATAGAACGCAGATTTTTATTATTAATAACGATAATAAATTCAAAAAATTCTTTTATAAAAATTCGCGTTCTTATTAATAGAATGCAATTTTATTTTAATGAAAAGTTCTATTCATGTTATTAATAAAATAAAAAAATTAATAAAGGAAAAAAGAGAAAGTGTATGTGAAAATTATTCACTTTGCCGGAGTGCAGACAACAATGCTTCTTTGCGGCCACGGGAAATTTCTATGCGGTTTCCTTCATTCATTAATAAATAACCACCAGAATCTTTCATGTATTTACTAATCTCATTCAGGTTTACTATAAAAGAATGATGCACCCTGAAAAACGGATATCCCGAAAGCATATCTTCCATTGCTTTCAGGTTTCTGGATACCACTATTTTTTTATTATTTTTTAAATGAACGATGGTGTAATTGCGTTCGGATGAACAACTGATTATCGAATCAACTGCAATCATTTCTAAACCATGTACCGTTGGCAGCGCAATTTTTGTAAATAGTTTTACAGGCGTACTCAACTTTTGCAGCATAATGCGCAACTTCTTTTCATGCAAACTATGCTGTACAATATATTGATCTTTCCCTGCAAAAGAAGGAACAGTAAAACGAAATGATTGTGCTGCAAAATTTTGGAAGCCGGCATTAAAAATTAATTCAAAATGTAGCAGCGGAATTTTTTCAGGCATTTCATTTTGCCCGTCTGCAATCATAGACGCACGCATAAGCAACAAACCAGTCTGGTTAAGTTCTGGGTAAGCAAGCATATCAGCCACGCTTATAAAGCATGCTTTAACAGGGAAGCCGGGCCAGAAGTGTTTAAGAAACCTGGTGATCGTTTCGCAGGAATACCCATCATCATCAATAACAACCGTAGAAATGTTCAACTTAAAAAATCCTTTTTATCCATGCTTTCGAATATAAAAATCTCCAGTAACTTATTAATGCGCGCAAAGTTTTTAACCAGCCTTTATTTTTAACGGAGGATTTTTTTTACCCAAAATATTGGCAAAAAACTGTCAATTCTTCACGACCATTTTTCCTATTCAAAAATAATTTTATTTTATATTTAATGGGGCTGAAATGTACTGCCAGCAAGTTGTTCAGGATGTAATGCATGTAAGGTAGGATTATTTGCAGGATATACAGTTTATTATAAATTGGTATGCATTTATATTTTTTGTCTGGCATAATAATTACGATCTTTCCCTGATGATTCCTAGAGTAGATTTAAAAAAGGGAAATTATTTTTATCCTCAAAACCTGCGCGATCTATTGAGGGTTGATGTGATAAATTCTACCGGAATAATATCCATGAACCAAACAAATTTTCCTGCAGCGCCATTTAATTTTGAAAGTATATTTCCGGTAATTCTTACGCCAAAAATTCTTGCTGCAACTCCTTTTAAATTTGTTCGTCACGATGCGTTTGGCAGATGGAAAACTTATCAGCATGACGATCTTATTATTCATTTAAGCGAACCGGGATTTCACGTTAATCACGGCAACAAGTTTATTATTTATGACGCGCTTCATCAACTCCAAAATATTTATATGTCTGTTACAAAAAAAGAACTTCCCATATTTTTTTAACTGCAAATTTTCCTGAGTTTACATTTATTGCTTCGGTATTTTTTTAAGATTTTATTAATAATCTAAATGAGAATTGACGAAGCTTTAATAATAAATTCAAATTTGTCTTAAGCATTGATGTACTAACTGTAGAAATTTATAAGCCAAGTGTGAAAATTAATACCCAAAGGGCTTACATAATCCTATTACTACGCTTAAATTATTAATGGCTTGTAATTTGACGAAATTTAGTTACGGATCTAATTAAGCCCCGTCAGTTTAAAAAATTTAAAATCATTTTCTATGTATTCAGCAATAGTTCCTGTAAAAGATCTAATACTTTTTTGCATTTCCGGCTCAAACAATTGCTCAATAAAAAAATTGGAAGATGCTATTTGTGATGAAGAAATTTCAAAGCTTTATGTAAACAATTGTTTGCAAAGCCTTGTAAATGAAAACATGGTTATTAATGAAGCCGGCGTTTTGAAACTGACAGCCAACGGCGCAAATAATTTGCAAAATTTTTCTACTTACAATACTTACCGTAACCTTTATGGCAATGTTGAGCCACAAACTCCCAATAAAAAAGTTGCTGAAAAAAAATACCACTTTCAAAATTTGTTTGTTAAGTTGCAGCACGTTTTAAAACCCTTAGCTATTAAATAATCAATTAATAAAGAATACTTCAGTAAAATAAATTACGTTTCAGCAAGGATCCGTTTATTAATTGCTCAACAAATCCGGATGGCTGATACCAGTACAAAACCTTATTTTAAAAATTTTGATGGCTTGCGCGCAATTGCGGCTACACTTGTATTTATATGGCATGTTGAATTACACAAACACCATTTAAATACCGCTAATATTTTTATACCCGATACAGGTTTTATCGGCGTTACCATCTTTTTAGTTTTAAGCGGTTTTCTTATTACCTATTTATTAATGCAGGAAAAAGACATTAATGAAGATATAAATTATAAGAAATTTTATATGCGCAGGGTGTTGCGCATCTGGCCGCTTTACTTTCTTATTTTGCTTACAGCATATTTTATTTATCCTGCAAACATGTCTCCGAAAGGATTACTGCTCGGTCTTTTTTTCTTACCCAATTTCGCTATTCTCGCAGGCCTGCTTCCGGCAGTTATTGATCCGATTTGGTCAATCGGCGTTGAGGAACAATTTTATCTTGTGCAGCCGCATATCATTCGTTTAATAAAAAAAGAAAATATAGCGTGGATTTTTATTTTGCTGCTTATTATTAATTATACGCTTCGTTATGTGCTGCGCAATTTTTATTCAGATGTGCATATGCTGCATAATATTGAATTTGCACTTTCTTATTTCCGGTTCGATTGCCTTATAATTGGTTCATTAATGGCTTTGTTTTATTATAATGAAAAGTATAATTATTTCAACACCTGGGCTACGTCTTTTATTTTTAGTAAAACGATGCAGGTTGTTTCCTTATGCGCGTTTATTGCATTTATAACTTTTAAAAATAAATATCCGCATGTGTTCGATAATGAAATGCTTACTGTAATTGCTGCAATAATAATTGTAAACCTTGCGCAGCAGGAAACATCACTGATTTCACTTAATAATAAATTCCTGAATTACCTTGGCAGGATTTCCTACGGATTTTACCTGCTGCATAAAATACCTTTATTTTTTATTCTTTTTATTGCAGGAAAATATCTTGCTGATTACAATAATGTGTACGTTAATATTTTTATTTATGTTTTTTCCTTCGGGCTTTCTGTGTTACTAGCCGGCCTTTCTTTTAAATATTATGAAAGTTATTTTTTAAAATTTAAAAATAAATACAGCGCGATAAAGCATTGATATTTTATTCTTATCAATTTAAAAATGTACAACCAACAAAAATATTTATTAATGCTATTATAATTCTTTAATCTTAATATTCTTCAGCCAAACTTTTTGCCCGTGATGCTGAAACATAATGTGGCCGCTTGTATTTTTTGCAAAATTTGGATTGTCTTTGTATTTACTTTTATTTATTAAGTCATTAATTTTTGCAGAACCGAGTTCATATTCAACCACTTTCTCACCATTGATCCATTGCTCTACGTGGTTATGATTTACTAAAAGCCTTGCTGTATTAAATTCGCCAACAGGTTTTAAATGTTTGTTTGTTGGAGCAATTAAATCATACAAAGAACCCGCAGATCTCCGCGGTTCGTGATCATTAAAATCAATATCATCCAATATTTGAAATTCAAAATTATCAAGCCAGTTCGGGCTGTTTCCATTTCCTGATTGATGGCTTGAATTTTCCTGCACATTATAAAAGATGCCTCTGTTGCCGGCTTTCGATACAGCCCATTGCAAGGTGAGATCAAAATTTGTGTACGTTTCTTTCGTTAAAAAATCTACATTCGGCACGTCTGTTTGCGCAACGAGCGCGCCATCTTCAATCTTCCATGCATCGGATGGAAATGAATCCATCTTATAGCCGCGTAAATTATTTACTGATTTGCCATCAAACAGATAATGCCATTTGTGCCCATGTTGCGCGTAAGATATAGTGGCGAAAAACATTGCCGCAAGAGAAAAAAAAAATAATTTTTTCATAATCAATTATACAAGATTTTATAAAACATTAATGCTAAAATTTATCATCGTTCACTTCAATCCAATTGTTATCCGGGTCTTGTAAATACACTTGCTTAATTCCATCAGGCCGCAATTGTGGCGATTTAGAATCTTGTTTCCAGTTGCCATATTTTATATGCAAATCATCCAGGTGTTTTGTAAAATTTGCGAGGTCAGTTACAGAATATGCAAAGTGCGAATTAATATCATGCGCATAAACTTCTGCCGCGCCTTGTATAAGATGCAACTGGCTATGATCGCCGGTTCTCAGCCAAACATGTTTGCCATCATGAAATGGTTCCGGAATTTCTTTGAGTTCCATTACATCTTTATAAAATGCAGCGCTTTTTGTAAGATCATTTACATACAAAGCAATGTGGTTTGTTTTTACATTATCCTGCGCATACATATTTAATGCGCCCATGCAAAATGCGATTAACAGCATTGCATTAATAAAAAATTTTTTACAGATCATACATGAAATTTTAATGAATAATAAATTGTTGTTTTTTATTTAACCCCATTTCCGGTTGATAAATTTACGGCAAGGTTGTTCTATTAAATAATAAGTTATTGAAGAAATTAAAACAAGCAAACCAAGATAAGCCATACAATAAAACATGCCGCTTGAAAAATCTATATTTTGTTTGCCACGGCCAAAACCTGTTACGCCCGGCAAACGCAACTCTTTTGAAAAAGGTTCCTGCAAAAAAATTTGCATGAGGTAAATTGAATAAGATATCCTTCCCAAGTATTGCACAATTTTATTATTGCACAATTGATGTACATAATTATTATTACATGCAAAAGAAAGCACAAGTGCTGCAAATAAAATAATACAAAACGCATCATTAATAGCAAAATGCAAAGCAGCACATATTAATAATATAATCAGCAATGCAATTGCATCTTTATTGAACAGGTTTTTAAACGCGCTTAACTGATAAGCTTTATAAACAATCATGCCTGTAATAAAACCTGCAATGCCACGCAAAAAACCATAATCATACGTTGTATTTAAATTATGCGGAACTGGTATTAATGGATACAAAGGATTTTTTCTTGGCAACAAGAACATGATAGACAAATACGCTGCAAAAACAAATAATACAAGTATAATAACAGCTTTTTTTTTATTAATAAACAAAGCCAGCATAGGAAAAATTAAATACGCCGCCCACTCTGCGCCGATGCTCCATGAAGGAATATTCCATGTATAAATGTTATGGATATAATACGCGTTTAATAATAAAAAGTTGCTGGGAATAGCAGCAGGATCTTCAATTCTATTTGGATAAGTTCCAGCAGGTGAAAAAATAAGTACAAGAATTATTAATAATGATAATGAAAAAAAATGCAACGGATAAATGCGCGCAAATCGTGCAACGATAAACTTTTTGAAAGTGATTTTTGAAATGGAATCCTGAAAATTTTCTTTATAAACATGAAGCATTATAAAACCGCTCATGATAAAAAAAAGATCAACCATTAAATATGATTTCTCAAAAAACATAGTTTTTTGTGCGGGCACAAACCGTGCAACAGCCATTTCAAAATGGAACACTGCAACAAGCAAAGCTGCTATTCCGCGCAGCGGCGTTAGGTTTGATAAATATCCGGCTCTGTGTTCCATCTTTTTTAAAAATACAAAAACCGGCGCTTTATAAACAAAGATTATTACAACTCATTTCTTTTCATTTTTGATACTGCATAATCAACCGCTCTTGCTGTTAATGCCATATAAGTTAGTGAAGGATTTTGTGTTGATGTGGACGTCATGCAAGAACCATCGGTAACAAACACATTTTGACAAGCATGAAGCTGGTTCCATTTATTAAGCAAAGATGTTTTTGGATCATGCCCCATTCTTATGCCCCCCATTTCATGTATATCAAGCCCCGGCGCTTGTTTGGAATCAGAAGTTTTAATCTCCTGAAAACCGGCGACAGTATACATTTCAGTCATTTGCTCAAAAAAATCTTTAATCATTTTATCTTCATTGTCATCATAGTCAATCGATATTTTTAATAGCGGCATGCCCCATGCATCTTTCTTTTCTTTATCAAGAGAAAGCGTATTGGTTTCTTTAGGAATTGTTTCCCCCATCATTTGAGAACTTATATGCCACGGGCCAGCTTGAAGGGGGGCAGAAAGTTTATTTTTTAAAGTTTCACCAAATCCATTTGTATCGGGGGGCACAACACTTCTGCCTGTAGAAAATGTGGCAGCATAGCCTCTTAAAAAATCCATTTCCTGTTTATATACATTTCTGAAACGCGGTATGTATGCAGATGTTGGCCTGCGTCCGTCCGTTGTTGAATCTTTAAAACCATCATAGCTTGCCGACATCCGCGCGCGGTAATTATGAAACGCAGCAAACTTTCCCATCAGCCCATTATCATTGCCCAACCCATTGGGAAAATGGCTTGACGTGGAATGAAGCAATAAAAGATTGGTATTAAAAGCCGCTGCATTTACAAAAATAATTTTTGCAAAAAAATCAATCGTCTCTTTTGTATTGGTATCAATAACGCGTACCCCAGTTGCCTTGCCTTTTTTATCATCATAAATAATAGAATGCGCTACGGAAAAAGGCCGCAGCGTCATATTGCCCGTTTTTGCAGCGTAGGGAATTGTTGTTGAATTTGTATTATAATAACCACCAAAGGGGCAACCGCGCTGACAAAGATCCCGCTTTTGGCATTGCCCCCTGCCTTGCGCTAAATGTATCGGCTGGGGTTCTGTGAGATGGGCGCAACGTGCATAAATAACATGACGATCTTTATACTTTTTTCCAATTAAATCTTTAAAATAATGTTCAACGCAAGTTAAATCCATAGGGGGCAAAAATTCACCATCGGGAAGATTAGGTATGCCATCTTTATTACCTGATATCCCCGCAAATTTTTCTACATAACTATACCATGGTTCAACATCTTTGTAACGGATTGGCCAGTCAACAGCAAAGCCATCACGCTGCGGGCCTTCGAAATCAAAGTCGCTCCAGCGCTGCGTTTGGCGTGCCCACATAATAGACTTGCCCCCTACCTGGTACCCCCTGATCCAATCAAATGGTTTTCCCTGCACGTAAGGGTGTTCATTATCTTTTACAAAAAAATGCATGGCATCTTCTTTAAAAGCATAGCACTTACTTATTACAGGATTTGCTTTTACAATTTCATATGGAACTTGCCCCCTGTGCTTAAATTCCCATGGATTCATATTTGTTGTGGGGTAGTCTTTTAAATGTTTCACATCTCTTCCTCTTTCCAACACCAATGTCTTTAAACCTTTTTCGCACAATTCTTTTGCAGCCCATCCCCCGCTCATTCCTGAGCCAATTACTATGGCGTCAAAAGTCCGGCTGTTTATTGTATCACCCATATTCAATAAAAATTTTAATGCTTGATTATTTTATTAATGGCACACATCCATGAAACCTTCCCGGCACCAGTTCGTAAACATGAATTTTTGTAAGATAGTATTGCGAGCTTGTAAAACTTTGTATCGCTAATTTTTTAAAATTATTATAAAAAAATGCTGCCCCCTCGACCGCATCTTTTTGGTTTTCCATTGTATTAATCAATTTTTCTTTTTGTTCACCGCTGCATTTTATAAAAGAATTTCCAAAGTTATTTTTTGATAAAGACTCAAATTCAGCAATGCCTTTTTCAAATTTTGATCGAAGCTCCGGATCATAACAATCATCAACCATCATTAACGCAAATTGATGAGTAGAAAGATCAGCCGCGCCCGGCGAAGAAGTTTTTGGGATAATTATTTCTGCAAGATCTGCAAGCATTTTTTGCTGGTCGCCGGAAACATTAATGTTTTTTAAAACAATGTCCGGTTTACTTTTTTCTTGCATGCAGGATGGAATCAAAAAAATTCCGGCAGCAGTAGCAAGTGCTATATTAATGGCTAATCGTCTGTTCATTTATTAATAGATTAAAAAGGATAATGCTTAAAATTAAAAAACAGGGCAATAGAAATTGCCCCGCGCTTTTACCATAAATTGACCTTAAAATAATTGACTATGATTTGAACCGATGCATGGTAAAAATAAATTCTATACACTTACCATCCTCTTTTCAACACACATCTCAACTACGTCAAATAAAATATTACAAGGGAAAATTCTTTTAAATACTACATCAACTCTACATCATCATGCTATAAATTTATTATCAGGATTATTTTATTAATGAGCTTGTTTTATTTAAAATAAGAAATGGCGGGCCATCTTTCCAGTCAACCTTTCGTTTCAAATTTGAAGGTGCGCGTGAAAAATTTCCGAGTAAAATGCTTTTCTTTCCATTGCCATAAATATCACCAACATCCATCGTGAGCCAATGCCCGTTCATTGCTTCAGGCACACTGTATGGTTTAAAATTTAACCCGCCGATATTTTTCAAATACACAAATCCTTCTTCAGGTTGCTTTGTATAATCTGCAAAAAATGATATCGCAGCGATATCGAGATTGCCATCATTATTAAAATCTGCAGCCATTGCTTTATAACAACCATTAATAGGAAAAAAATATATTTGTGTGAAATTGTATTTGCCATCATTCATAAAAATATATACACCATGATAAGGTTTAAACACCGGAGAAAAATCTGCATTGTCGCCGCAGGTATATAAAATATCAGGTAAACCATCTTTATTAAAATCATCTAATTCAAAATAAGATGAACCATAAGAAGGCGGAAAACGAAGCAATGTTTTTTGATCGAACTGGCCGTTGCCTTTGTTGGTAAATAAAAAAATCCCTTCATCGCCTTGCGCAAATAATACAAAAATATCCGGCAAGCCATCATTGTTGTAATCTTTCACATAAGCCTTAATAGCGCCAGGAACCGCGCGCAGTACGTGTTTCGTGAAAATATTTTTTCCTTTATTTTCATACCAGTTTAATGAGCCTGTTACATAACCAAATTCGCAAACGAGGTAATCATCAAGCCCGTCTTTATTTAAATCTGTTTTAATCAACTGCACCGGCCTTTGTAAATTATTAATATGAAAAGTTGTATCGATATGCATTTTTCCTGCAGCATCTTTTATTACATATTGCAATTTTCCGAAGCTGCCATTATTGGGATTCAGCACACCAATGTTGCAGGTAACCATTGTTTTATTTTTAAAATCAATATCAACCATTGCACTTGCGGCTTTAATGGAATCAATGATTTTTAAACCTGTATCATACCTAATTATTTCTTTTGTAAAAACATCGCTTTGCAAAATTGTATGAGGAATTGTTGTTGTGTCAACTTTTATATAACATGTATTCGGCGCTGGTTTGAAAAAGGGGGGCATGGAAACTGCAAACAAATCTTTCCTGATTTCAATGGGCATCGTTCTGTGCTGAGGGGGCAAAGTATCAGGGGAACTTGCCGTGTAGTAATTAATAATATCCTGCCATTCATTATCAGTTAAAAGTGGTTGAGAAGGATAAAAATTTCTTGGTACATTTTTATCATATCGCAATGACGGATAACTTTCCCATTTAAAATTGAATATGCCAAGCCGCGGCCCCATATTCGGAAGTACCCCCTTAACCCAAGATTCGGTATTTAAAAGTGAGGGGGCAGGAAGTAAATGGCATGACTGGCAATATTTTTTTGCCAATAACTCACCTGCATTAATGCTGGCTTCAGAAATATCTTTGTGCGGTTTTTTATTATAATCAGAACAGGAATAAAATAAAACGAACATTAATAAAATAAAAACAACAACATTTTTTTTTGCTGAAACCTGCATAGCTTATAAATTATTAAACACTAAAAAGAATCTTCGTTTTATTAATGAATTCCATTTACAACAGGCGAAACATCACGCATTTCACCTTTGCTGTTTGTAATTTTTATTTTTGAAATATTGGTATCAACAGTAATAAACCTGCCAGACTGAGATAAGAAAGATGAGCCATAATAAAATTCTTCTTTTCTTGATAATCCATTTTTATAAGTTATTAATGCACTTATATCATCAGCTTTAAGAGAAATACAATTCATATTTTTTTTCAATTCAAAAACTTTAAGTTGCCCCCTGTTTTGCGCTGCAATAATGAGGCATTTTCCAGAAGCGCTTTTAAGCTTTACCAAAGATTTTCCATTGCCCGGTATAAAAATTCCACTTTGCAAAATAGATTGTGGCGAAAAATTATTTTTTCCATCGCCCTTCATTAATAAACCATTCAATGCATCATAACGGCCAACTGAAACTTCAGTGCCGTAATCATTGCCATTCATTAATACATCAAGGTTTCCATCACCATCGAAATCATCTACCACCATTCCATTAATAGCTGAAAATTGCGCTTGCGCCGGTAATGAATTCATTGTAAAATTTCCATTGCCATTATTTTTAAGCATGCTCGTTTTAAGATTATTTGCATGAAGGATTAATGCCCCCTTGCGATCTTCTTCTGTAAGAATTTTACTCATATTTGCCGTAGCGTAAGATCTGTATGTAGGAAATTTTCTGCGTTTCTGATTTAACTGCCCAATTAAATCTTCCCAACCCTGCGCAGGAAATTCTTCTTTTATTCCATCCGTATCCGGCAGGTATAAAGATGGGACCATATCATAAATGCCATTGTGGTCAAAGTCTTTGCCATACACGTTTACAGGATATTCAGCACTTGCTTTATAAAACGAATTTTGCCCGAGATTGCTAACGATATAATCAATATTTCCATCGTTATTAAAATCGCCCGCAGCAATACTGTTCCACCATCCGGTTTGATTGATGACCCCCGATTTTTCAGTGACGTTTTTAAAAATTCCCTTTTCATTTTTTAAAAAAGTAACGGGCATCCACTCGCCTGCAAATATTAAATCTGGCCAGCCGTCATTATCAAAATCTGTCCAGATGGCGTCGCAAATCATTCCTGCATTTATTAAATCTTTTGCAATGAAGGGGGTAACATCGGTAAATTTTATTTTGCCATTCTTTGAATCATTTCTAAAGATAAAACTTGATACAGGCTTCGGATAATTTCCGGGATCAACACGGCCTGAAACAAACAAATCAAGATCGCCATCATGATCATAATCTGCTGCGCGAACGCAAAATTTACTTGTAAAATTTTGTGGCAATGCTGTCGTGTCTCTTGTAAAATGTCCCTTGCCATCATTTATAAATAACATGTCCTGATATGTTGCGCTGTTGTGTGCATTTTCATATCCCCCACTTGTAATATAAAGATCCAAATCGCCATCATTATCTGCATCAAATAATAAAATGCCAAGATCATTACCTGGCTTATTTTTGATTACAGAATCAGGCATTAATGATTTTTGAATAAACTTTCCGTTCGCCTGTTGTAAAAAAATTGTTGCGCTATTAAATGCGCTGCCCCCTACAATAAAATCATCAAACCCATTTCCATCGATATCGCCAACAGTCAGCGCAGGCCCATATTCTGAGAACTTATGCGGCAGCAAACGTTGTATATCAAAATCAATAAAATCTTTTTGCTTGTGTGTAAAATGAATATCTACATCGCTGGTAAAATCTTTAAAAATTGTATTTGGCGCAAAAGTTTGCTGCGATGAAGAATAAGTAAGATTGGCGTTTTTTATATCAGCATTAACCAATTGATTTGCTTTTACATTTTTTAATAACTGCATTTTTCCATCGGGCCATTTTATTAATACAGTATCAATAATTTTAATTTCACCCAAACCAAAATGCGCCATATTCTGAATGGAAGAAAGATATCCCCTGTATGGCGTGTTTTCATAAACCTGTTGTTTGCCATTATTATAATGCAGTTCTGCAAAAGCGCCTAAACCATTTTTATTAAAGTTGCCCCCTGCAAAATTTATGTTTAGATAATTATTATTAAGCGATTCTTTTTCGCGCGATAAATTTTTATAAATGTGGGCGCCATCATTAATGTTATTAATAATTATATCCAAATCTCCATCGTTGTCAAGGTCTGCATAAGCAGCGCCGTTTGAAAAGCCAGGAGTCATCATTCCCCAATTATCTGTAACATCAGAAAATGTAAGATCCTGGTTATTTTTCAATGCATAATTATGAATTTTTACCTGCGGAATCTGATCAAGGACCATCTTCTTAGAAGCAAGCCTGGTGGCCATTTGACGGAACGCCATAAAATCATGATCGCTTACATCTTTGGGATATCCGTTGGTAATGATAATGTCCCGGAAACCATCATTATCAAAATCTGCAACCATTGGTGCCCAGCTCCAATCCGTTTCTGCAATGCCGCTATAAAAACCGATCTCGCTAAATATCGGATCCCCCACAGAATCATTTCCATTAACTCTTGCCCCCTGGTTTAATTGTAAACTGTTTCTTATGTACTGATACTGATACCCGAAATAATCAGCGTTTTGATATATACGATAATTGTTGCCCCCCAACATCATTTTTTTTCTAAAATTATCCGGGGGATCCATATCCAGTTCAACTACATCTGCAAGGCCATCGTTATTAATGTCTTCAATATCCTGCCCCATTCCATTAGCGGATGTATGTTTAAAATAAGTTTTGATTTTATTTGTAAAAGTTCCGTCGTGGTTATTAATGTAAAGAATATCATCGCCAATAAAATCGTCGCTAACATAAATATCTTTCCAGCCATCGTGATTAATATCCGCGATGGTTGCATCGTGGCCGAAACCTTCTAAAGTTATTCCTGCTTCTTTTGATACGTTTGTAAAAACAGGATGGTTTAATTTAGCATTCCAATCATTTCTATACAACCTGCCTGTACTTGGGAAAGAGCCATCATTTATTTTTGGACGGAATATATTGGTGTTATAATTTTTAGGAATTTGATTAACGACAAGATACATATCCAAATCACCATCGTTATCATAATCAAAAAAAGCGGCCATGGTTGAATACAGTGTATCATCCAATCCATATTCTTTTGCCATTTCTTTAAAATGGGGGATCCCCTTCGCGTCTGCCCCCTGGTTGATGTATAATAAATTTCTTCTTTGCTCAGGGTTTGATTTGATGGTTACGCAAACATAAATATCCATCCAGCCATCATTATTGATATCAACAACTGATACCCCCCGCGACCATTTTCCATTGCCTGAAACGCCGGCTGCATCTGTAATATCATCAAATTTAAAATTGCTTTTATTAAGATAAAGTTTGTTTGAAACGGTGTTGCCTGTAAAATAAATATCTTGCAAGCCATCATTATTAAAATCACCAATACCAACTCCGCCGCCGTTATAAATATTCGTCATATCCAACGGATTAACAGAGTCGTTTTCTATAATCTGGTTATTAAAATAAATTCCTGATTGTGCGGGGGGCACGAGCTCAAATAAAGTGGCTTTGCTTTTACAAGCATCAATTAATAAAATGGTAATAAAAAACAAGAATGCGTTTGTCAAGTATTTATCAAAAATCATAGACAGATTTTCAGGGAAATCTTATAAAAGATACATTCTATTATATATAAAATGCAAACGTTTATTAACAGGAAAGGAAGGGCGAAATGCCCTTCCTTTTATTTCTGCATTCAACAATTTCTACTACTGGTATCCTGGGTTTTGATACAATACTTTTTTACCGGATGCATTTTCGGCATCTATTTCATTTTGGGGGATAGCAAAATATTCGTTGACCCCTTTTGTAAACATTGCATTGTTATTAACGCGGTAAAATCCGTTTCTTGTTTTTTCAAAACTTACATATGCATTAAGCGTTGCTGCCATAGAGCCTGTGCCATTGTCCCATCTTGAAAGATCAAAAAAGCGCTGGCCTTCCATTGCGAGTTCAAGCCTTCTTTCCATTTCAATTGCATTAATAGCATACGTCTGCCCCCCTGCACTAAATGCTCCGAGGGGGTAAGGACTAACAGCATATTTGTCCCCCGGCGTTGTTTGCGGTGAATAAGTGCTTGTAGCTGCATTGTATGTTGCCCCCAAATACACAAAACCATTCGGGTTTGCTGCACGTTGGCGAACCATATTTACATAAGTTTCTGCTTTATCAAGGCTACCAATTTGTGCTTCACATTCTGCATCCCATAATAGTACATCAGCAAAACGGCAAAGGTTTACGTTATCTGCATCAACTTCTGCTGCCCCCCAAAAAACTGTTTCTGTTGATGAAAAAGTTCCTTGTTGGCTTTTTGCATAAGATGTTTTTTTAGCAACAAAATATCCGTCATTACTTTGATCGCGAATCCATGTGGTATCAATAATGCCCCAATCAAGATAAGGTTCTCCCGGGCGGCCTGCAACCCAGTCCAGGCGAGGATCTACAGTACCATGCCATGGGTTTGTATTATCACTTACCAAAGGTGCATTAATATAACTTCCATCTAACAAAGGCAAACCGTTTGCATCAGTTTTGAAAGCTTGTACCAGGCTCCATGAAGGGTTATTAAAACCGCAACAACCCGGGCCATGATTGTAAGGAAAATTAAGTTCATCCCCTGTATCGCCATTGCCCCCGTTTCCTGAAGTGGATGAACCATCATTTACAGAAGCCTGGCATGCAAATACACTTTCGGATCCATTTTTTTGTGCAGGGTTAAAATTACTTTCATAAAGAGGTTCAAGTGCATAGGGGGTACCGTTTGATGTGGTACCACTGCTAATTATTTGATCAAGCAATGTTTTTGCACTTGCATAATTATGTTCGTACATATAAGTTTTTGCAAGAAAAGCCATTGCAGCCCATTTATTAACGCGACCAATATTTGGTTGTGTTGTTGGCAAATTATTTACAGCATACATAAAATCTGCTTCTATCTGCGGCCAGATATTTATATAACCTGTACCAGAATAATTGGCAACATTCAAGTTGTTGTTTGCATATGAAATACTTTCATCAACATAAGGAAAATTGTTCCAAATTTTCTTTCCTTCGAAGTGATAAAAGCCACGCAAAAAACGCGCTTCAGCAACATACTCTGTTGTATCCGCCGAAGAAATTGAAGGAGACAAACGCACGGTACGTATTACATCATTTGCCCTTTGTATTCCTGTATATAGCACCACCCATTTTTCATCTAAATAAGCACTTGTGCCCGCTTGCGCGAGCGACCATGTTTCTATAGGAATTGCATCGGGTTGATCAGATGGAGTAGAACCTTTGTAAGAATCATCTGCCGCTTCACTTCCATAAACATAATTTGATGCAGCGCTTCCGTTTCCAAGATTTTGTCCGGGAACATTTTCACCAGATAATAATACATAGGCACCGATTAATAAACCCTGCACACCAGAATTATTATTAACGTTGGAAGCAAGCAAAGAACCTTGTGGTTGTAAATTTAATTTCTTGCTGCAGGCATAAATTAAAATTGTTGAAAGAATTATTACGCCCGGTAACACCCACTGAAATATTTTTTTCATATCGTTTTATTTTTATAAAATATAATTAATGTATTGTTACATTGACACCAACATTAAATGTCTTTTGGTTATTCGGATACACACCACCATCAATACCAAATACAGTATTGCTGCCCGGGTTAAGTTCAGGATCCAATCCTGAATAATTTGTTATGGTAAATAAATTCAGCACTTGCGCATACACTCTTAATTTATCAAAATGCAAACGTTTAATGGTGTTGGAAACAATGCTGTAACCAAGAGTTAGATTGCGGCAACGAAGAAAAGAACCGCTTTCCATTGTGTATGAATTGAACGCACCTGAATTACTAAACACTGCATCCTGCTCAAGCAATGGAACATTAGTTCCGGGATTAGCAACATGCGCTGAAGGGTCATTAATGTTTGTTGGCTGCCCTGCTGCATTAATAAGCCTTGCAGAATTAACCGCAACATTTTCACTAACCTGGTTGCCGAACGCTTGTGGAAAATCTGTTGATCCTTTTACAGAATTTAAAATATCATTTCCTATTGAAGTGTATAAGAACATATACAAATCAAAGTTTTTATAATTGACAGCAATATTTAAACCCGCACTAAATTTCGGATTTGGGTTACCAAAAAATGTTCTGTCATTATTATCAATCGTTCCGCTGTGATCTACATCTGCATATTTAAAACGTCCGGGGGCAGCGTCTTGCTGTTTTGGTGATTTATTTACATCATCCCAACTTTGAAACAAGCCAATTACTTTATATCCAAAAAATGCACCGAGCGGATGGCCTGGTTGAATTCTTGAAGTAACTGTTTGCGCGCCAACAGGCTGATTAATATATAAAGTTCCCGAAGGCAAACTCACAACTTTATTATTGTAAGAAGTGAATGTTCCTGTTAAATCAAATGTCAAATCTTTACGCACACGGCCATGATAAGTAAGTGATAAATCAATACCTGTGTTGCTTACATTACCTGAATTTAAAAATGGATCAAGCGTGCCCCCATTAATGCCGGGAACCTGCGGAACAAATAACAATCCACTGATTAATTTTTTATACCAGTCAATACTAAAATCCAATTTGTTTTTTAAGATACTTGCATCAAACCCGATATTAGTTAAGATATCTTTTTCCCAAGTTGTATTTGGGTTACCATACTGGCTTACATAAAGGCCTGCTGCCGGTGTAGTGCTTGTTCCATTAATATCATAATAAGATTGGTTGATTTGCTGGCCAAAAAGCGTGAATGCATTTGTTGGATTAATATTACTGATTGAACCCAATTTGCCCCAGCCTCCACGGATTTTTAATTCATCAAGCCAATCAATTCCTTTCATAAAATTCTCCTGCGAAATTCTCCATCCTGCAGATACAGATGGAAAATTTCCATAGCGCTGTGCAGGAACAAATACGGATGAACCATCTCTGCGCAACGTTGCACTTAAAAGATATTTTCCATCGTAGTTATAATCCAATCTTCCAAACAAAGAAAATATGGCTAATTGATAAGGAGTTTGAATTCCGTTATCACCAATCACACTTGAGTTATTTGTTTGCGTAGAAGCCTGACCAAAATTGAGTGTATATAAATTCGGGCTAACCGTTAAATTGCTTGAATCGGTTATATAATAATTGCCCCTTGTTGTTTGCACTGCGCGGCCTGTATTATAAATATATTCACTGCCCCCTACCACACTAATATCATGCTTGCCTATTTTGTTTGCATACTTAATCGTGTTTGTCCAAACAAGGCTGCTGTTCCATCCATAAGTTTCCAAATACAAATTTGCAGCATGGTTATTTTCTGCATTTTCATAAGGCGTACTTACAAAACCATTATAATAATTATTATCAGCAGTTCCACCAATGCTTGTATGTATGGTAAAATGTTTTAGAAAATCTACATCAGCAAAGAGGTTGCCACTAACTTGATAATCCTGGTTTACATTATTCGCCTGGCGCTCTTGTATAGCAACAGGGTTTGATGCATTGCCAAGCCCTAATGAAATACCACCTGCATAATTGCCTGCAATATCATGCACAGGAATAATATTTGGAAGCTGGTAAGCAGCATTAATAGAGTTGGTGCTATTAACACCGGGCGCATTTAAGTAACCCGGGTTTGTTTTATAAAAAGCAAAAATATTTTCGCCAACGCGTATATGATCATCAGCAAAACTAAATGTGGAATTGACCCTTACTGAATAACGTTTCAAACTTGTTTCAATCAATGTCCCCTGCTGATCCATATAATTAAATGCCATAAAGTAGGAAGACTTTCCAGTGCCCCCGCTTACAGAAATATTATGGTTCATTATTGGCGCTGGTTTAAAAATATCATTAAACCAGTTGTTACCCGCCTGATCGGCAACTGTAATGTGATTGTTATAAAGATTATAATCAGCCAAACTTGTATTTGGTGCCCCCTGCGGTGCCCCCGTTGGCGTTATATAATAAGGAACAACCGGCGTTGCGCCACTGCCGTATTGGGGGTCACTCGGCGTTAATCCATCATTAAAAGCTTGTGCCCATTTCACCTGGCCAGTTTGGGTTGGCGTTGCCAGTTTCCAACTTTTGCTTAATGGCCTTTGTGTTCCATAATAAGCATCGTAAGAAACTTTTATTTTTCCTGCCCCCCTTTTTGTAGTTATTATTATTACACCGTTCGATCCCCTCACACCATAAATGGCTGCTGCCCCCGCATCTTTCAAAACCTGTATGGATTGAATATCATTGGGATTAATATCATGCATGCTACCCGGCACACCATCAACAATTACAAGTGGTGAAGAATTACCTGATGAAGTAATACCGCGTATTTGCACAACAGCAGCGCCGCCCGGTGCCCCCGTTGTAAAAACAGTAACGCCCGAAGCCTGCCCCTGCAATAATGCTTCCGTACTGCCGGATGGGGTTTGCTTCATTTCTGCAACATTTACTACAGATACAGAACCTGTGATGTCGCGCTTTCTTTGTGTGGAATAACCTGTAACCACAACCTGGTTTAAGGTGCTGTTGGAAATTGCTAATTCTATTTCGCCAATATCCGTTTTGCCGGCTGTCGGTATTTCAAGATTTTCGAAACCAATTGACGAAACTTCGAGAAGGCTGTTATTTTTCGGCACCTTAATACTAAATGCCCCCGATGAATCAGTTTGCGTTGCAACCGTAGAACCTTTCACCTGCACGGTTGCTCCCGTAACAGGTTGTTTAGTTGTTGCACCTATAATTTTTCCCGTAACAGTTTTTTGGGCAACTAATAATGATGTAATAAGAAGGAAGCCTGTAAGCAAGCTACATATTTTGTATAGCCCATTCTTTTTCTTTGGCATAAGCAATCGTCGTTTTAGGTATAATGAATAATATTTAAACAAGACAAATCTAAATTTCTAACACAGCAACAGCTATTTTTCTACCACATCAACAGTACATCATATGTAAATTTTTAGGCGGAATTGCTGGCTTTAAGCACATCTTCACTACATCAATTCTATTAATGAAATGAAATATTATTTTACCGGTTCAGAGTTGCTTACAAAAGCAATATGTTTTCCATCCGGCGACCATGAGGGGGCATTAAGAGTGCCTTGCCCCCCAAATAAATACGCCAACACTTTTGGTGCGCCAGCTGTATTTAAAGGCATAATTTTTAGCGTTACATATTTGAAAGAAGGATGAGAATCTGGATCTATATCTTCTTCAAAAGAAATATAAACCATCTTTTTTCCATCAGGAGAAATGTGCGGAAACCAATTGTTGTATTCATCAAAAGTTAATTGCTCATTGCCGGTTCCATCAGTTTTCATTCTCCAAATCTGCATCGTGCCGGAAACATTTGCGTTGTAATAAATATATTTTCCATCGGGAGAATATTCCGGGCCATCAACATGCCCCCTGATATTAAAAGTGAGTTGCGTTTCTTTTTTATCAGCAAGAGAAACTTTGTAGAGATTATAGATTTTACTGTCGCCGCGTTTTGCAACAATCGCTACTTCTTTACCATTCGGGTTCCATCCATGCAAATAAGATGGCGTGCCTTCAGTAATTAATTTTGGTTCGCCACTCGTTAATGGCAAAGTATAAAGTGTTGATCCGCCGCCGGGCAAACCTTCTCTGTGGCTGCTTATTGCAAGCATTTTTCCATCGAAGGAAATTGCATGATCATTATTATTATGATTAATCGAACCTGTATTTAATTTTTCCGGCGTGCCCCCTTCAATTGGAATTGTATAAAGTGATCCACCTTCATTAAACAATAATTTTTTTCCGTCGGGCATCCAGTTTGGCGCTTCAAATTTGCCTTGCGCTTCATGAATTACTTTTCTTGTTCCGTCAGCAATATCAAGAATTTCTAACCTGCTTGCAAACACATCTGTAACCGGAGCCTGCACTGCGTGCGGGTTTGAAGTGTATGGATGAAAAACAGGTTTGTCTATACGAACGTTCCAGATTTTTGCATTTGCAACTACATTTGAATCGTGCGATAATATATAAATTCCTGCAAGCACTTCGCCGTTTAATACATCGCTTTCATACGATCCAACAAACTGTAATGGTTCCCCCGGATGTGCAATTCTCATGGTAATTGTTTTACCAATTCTTTCCAGTTGAATTGTTTGCCCCCCTTTTTTTGAATAGAAACGTTCTTCTTCGGGGTCACGCATAAACATGCCTTTGTACGTGCGCCACTGAAGCACAACCAATCCATCGATATGCTTGCATGCATTTGCACTTGCAGCACCTTCATCTGTTGATTCGCGAATCATCCAACCGATTTTGCGATGGCCAACTGCGCCAACGGTATCTCCGGTAAAAGCAAAATCTGCTGTTAATGTAAAATCGCCTTTTAGTTTTTTATATACAAAATGAAATTCATCCCGGTTGAACCAAATGTTTGATCCGCCACCGGAAATATTATACACCTGGTTTGCTTCATCATAACTTGCCGAGCCTGCTTTTTTTGGATTGCCGATATCAATACTGTTTTCAAAAATTCCAACTGCGTGTTGCGCAAAAACATAATTGTTTTGCAGGCAAAAAAGCAACAGCGTGCATCCGATAATTTTTGTAAGATTTTTTTTAAAGAGCGATGTCGTTACATTATTCATATGCTAATCGTTTTAATTGATAAGTGAAACTTTGTCATTTTTTCTTTCGTAAAATTGTGTACCATTAATGCCTGCAATAATTGCATCCGTTGCTATTTTATAGAAGAGGGAAATTTCTACCAGCCCTGTAATTTTTTTACATTCATTATTAATAAATTCTAAATCGGGCCATTCATTAAAAAAACAATCGATTAATAAATTTCCGTTTTGCGTTTTTACAAAAATGTTTTCGCCTGCCTGCATTCTTACATTAAAAATTGTTTCAGGAATTATATTTTTAATTTCTTTTTGAACAAATATTGTTGCTTGCGGAAGTACTTCAATAACCAATGGAAATTTTTTATCGGGCACTGCAACAAACTTGGAAGTATCTGCGAGGATAACAAACCTGTTTGCCATTGTTGCAAATAATTTTTCCTGCGTATGAATTCCTGATCCACTTTTTATTGCATTAAGATTATAATCAACCTGGTCGCAGCCATCAAAATAAATATCAAGGTTATCTGTTGTTGAAATATCATTAACAATTATCCCTGCATCCTGCAAAAAAATTTTTGTTGATGCTGATGAAGTATAAATTTTTTTACCAGGATTTTTTAAATCATTAATAATAAATTCTGCTAAATATTTAATAGTAGAACCATCGCCCAAACCGATGGAAGTATTATTTTTTACAAGTAACGAAGCAGCTCTTGCAGCTTCTTTTTTAAGATCCATCTTAATTACATTATGTTTTATTGCAGGTTAGTTTTGTGTAAACTCAATCGTCTTTTTTTCTCTTTCACTTATAAAAGCCAATTCAATAATACGTATCACATTGCGGGCTTGCTGCGCAGTTACCAGCAGCGGAACATTGTTTGTTATTGCTGCATAAATATTTTCATAATAACTTTTATAATCGCCTTTTTCACTTTCTACATTTCCGGTAAAATGTATACCGTTTGCAGTGGTATTAATAATGCCGGCAATGGCTGCAGGTTCCACTCCCCAGTTATTAATATCGTTTGGCGTTAAGCCAGCTTTAAGCGCTTCTTCCTGAACGTCCATTCCTTTTTTTATAAAAGTTCCTTCATTGCCCAATAATAAAAAACGGAATACTGGTTCGCGGATAAGCATGCCCGATTTTAGCGTGACTTTTATTTTTTTATAATAAAAAATCAATTCAAAATTGTCGTCTGTTTTTGAACCGGATCTTTGCCTGTTAATAAAAGCTGTTAATGCATCTGGCAAACCAAATAAAGTAACTGCCTGATCAATAAGATGCGATCCCAAATCATATAACAGGCCAGAACCTGGCGCATCATCTTCGCGCCATGCATTTGGTTTTAAAAAATTTCTGAAACGATCATAACGGCTTTCCAACTCAACAATATTTCCAAGCAAACCACTATCGATTATCTTTTGAACTGTTTTGAAATCGCTGTCAAATCTCCTGCTGTGATAAACCGATAATACTTTTTGTTTTTCATTTGCGAGATTAATAACCTCATCCGCTTCTTTAGAAGAAATTGTAAATGGCTTATCAACCACAACATGTTTGCCTGCATTCAATGCTTCTGTTGCCAACGCAAAATGCAATGTGTTTGGCGAAGTGATAATAACCAAATCTATAGTTGGATCATTAATAATGTCTTTGCTGTCTTTTACCAATTCAACCTGCGGATATCTTTTATTTGCAAGCGCGGCGTCACTAGGATTATTAACGCGGATTTTTTTCAGCATTAATCCATCAACACACGTTAATAAGGGGGCATGAAAAACCTGCCCCCCAATTCCGTAACCAATAAGCCCAACGTTTATTTTTTTTTTCATTTTAAAAAACGCTTTAAATAATAGGATGCGTTTTCAAATAATTAAAATCATATTCCATACTTTCAAAAGCATTGACAGCATAATCTTCCTGCTCAACAAAAAAATGTTTCATTCCTGCTTTATCAGCTTGCTTTAATAGGCCGGGAATATCTACTTTTCCTTTGCCAAATTCAACGCTCTTTTTTGTAGAGATATCTACATCTTTTAAATGCCACAATGGGAAGCGGCCGGGATATTTATTAAAGTATTCAAACGGATCGTGGCCTGCTGCAACTACCCAACCCAAATCCATTTCCATTGTTACCAATGATGGATCGCAACGGTTTAATAAAATATCATAAAGCACTTGCCCATTAACGGTTTCAAATTCTGTTTCATGATTATGATATCCGAATAACAGGTTTGCTTTTTTGCACTCTTCACCCAATTTATTAAACTCATCTGCGGAAGCCTGGTAATGTTCAACAGTTTGTCCTTGTGAGGGAAGCACTGCGGAGATAATATATTGCTGTCCAGTTTCAGTAGCTTCCTCAATTGATTTTTTCCAATCATTATCAACATGAATATGGCCGCTGCGGATTTTCATTCCTAAATCGCCTGCAATTTTTTTTATTTCTTTTGGAGCGAGGCCGTAATAATTCCCTTTTTCGCTTCGCGCAGATTCCAATTCTTTAAATCCAATCTTCGCTAATCTTTTAAGTGTATTGATAGGATCTTCAGCCATTTCTTTGCGCACGGTATAAAGTTGCACGCCAACATCATTCAATTTTTTTGGTTGAACATTTGAGCGGCCGGATTTTGGAAGTAATAAAGAACCGGCGATAATAAGCCCCGACGTTTTAAGAAAATTCCGCCGGGCATTAATAGAAAAATTTTGTTGCTTACGCGCAAGTAACAGATCAGTTTTTGACTTTTTCATATGCAATCGTTTTAAAAAAATGAGAAAGAATTCTTTGATATTAATGGAAGAAAATTTTAATTACTTCCCATATCTGAATTACTTACAAAGGCAATTTTTTTACTATCTGGCGACCATGATGGTGTGTTCATTGAACCTTGTCCGCCGTAAACATATGCCAACACTTTTGGCGTTCCTTTTCCATCGATTGGCAATAATCTTATGTAAACATGTTTGTATGGCGGATGAATTCCGGCAGGTGTTTCTTCTTTTAAAAAAGTAAGGTAAACAAACCATTTTCCATCGGGAGAAATATGTGCAAACCAATTGTTATAATCATCGTTGGTTACTTGTTCCTGGTTAGTTCCATCAGGATTCATTCTCCAAATCTGCATCAGGCCCGAACGAACTGAATTGAAATAAATATATTTTCCGTCTGGTGTATATTCCGGGCCATCATCCAGGCCTTTTGCATCTGTTAAACGAATTTCTTTTCCGCCGCCAGCAGGAACTTTATAAACATCAAACTCGCCATTTCTTTCACCACAAAAAACAAGATCCTTTCCATCAGGCGACCATCCATGCAAGTACGACGGGCCTTTTGGCGTAACTTGTTTTGGCGTGCCGCCTTCAAAAGGAACGGTGTATATTATTGATCCGCCAAGGTCTTTTACATAATTGCTAAGGCCAAGCATTTTTCCATTGAAAGAAAGTACATGATCATTATTATTATTAATAACAGTTCCCGTATTAATCTGTGTGGGCGTTTTAGAAGTTAAGTCGAAATTAAAAAGCAAACCCTTTGCATTATTAAACACAAGGCTTTTACCATCGGGTGTCCAGTTGGGCGCTTGTATAGAATATGGAACGGTATAAATAGTTTCTCTTTTACCGGAAGCAACTTCAAGCAATTCCAGATTGCTGCCCAAAGTCATTTGTGTTTTTTGATCTGATTCTCCTTTAAAAGGAACAGTGATTGATACGTTACTGAAAACACCAGTTTCCACAATGTCTGAATTATGCGAGCCTACAAAAAGCCCAACGAACACATCATCGCCAAGATCAATTGCTGCAATAGTATCTGTTTGAAACGGCTCGCCATAAATCGCAGCGCGCATAATATATTGATTTCCTTTTCGCTCCAATTGAAGAATGTTGGCATGTGTCATTTTCAATTTGTGTTCTTCCGTTTGAGCGCCAGCAGTGCGGCGAAATTGTAATGAAGTAAGTCCATCACCATGCTCTACGGCATTAACATGTGCAGAATTTCCGTCGAGCGTTTTGCGCACCATCCATCCAACTTTGCGGTGGTAGTTAACCCATGTTCCTAAAAATTCTGCGCGGGCAGTTACTATAAAATCGCCTTTCATTTTTTTCCAGCAAAACTGAAATTCATCGTGGTCGAGCCACACATTATAACCTGCGCCGGAAATTACATACTGACCGGTTTGTGGAATAAAAGTGCTTGAACCGGGTTTTACGTTTGTGCCAATATCGCCGGAACCATCAAAAATTCCTACTTTGTTTTGCGAGAAAGAATTAAAAGCAATAAGGCAAATGACAAGAAGCAATGCGTTAGATTTTTTCATTTAGTCTGGTTAAAATTTTTAAATCGAAATTGAAATACTTTGGAAACCAAATGTAAATTTCAATTACTCATTAATCGTTTTTTTTGCCACATCTGCACTACATCCATTAACAAAATCCGGCAAAATCAGGCTTTTGCTACTACATCACTACTACATCATAATGTTTGCTACTTCTTAATAAGCTACTTCATTTTAAATTTTTTACACTAAAAGTTTTTAACTTTAAAAACGATTTCAGATTGCGCCATTGAAAATTCTTAGTAAAAAATTTTATGCAGGAAATTTTATCTTGTATTTACATTTTGCCTTCTAAGCATTCGCTGTCCGGCGATTTTGAAAGATAGTTTGAACTAACCTGTTTTTTAAGATTACTCTCTAAAATGCTAACATTAAAAAGTTTTATTCTTGCCCTTTCCATCACATGGTTTGCGCTACCATGTTGCGCACAAAACATTATTGGCATTCCAGAAGTTATTAATTACACCAAATCCGTGTATGGCGCCGGCACTGAAAACCGCGGAATTGTGCAGGATAAAAATGGTGTAATGTATTTTGCCAATTACGAAGGCCTTTTAAGTTTTGATGGCGTTTACTGGAAAATATATCCGCTGCCAAACAAAACCATTGTTCGCTCTATCGCCATCGGAAAAGATAACCGCATATATGCGGGCGGTCAAAATGATTTTGGTTATTTTTCGCCAGATGCAAATGGAAAACTGGCTTATACCTCTTTAAAAAATTTACTTTCAGAAAAAAATTTTTCTTTTTCTGATATCTGGTTTACCTGCGCGTTTGGCAACGATGTTTTTTTTATGTCGCGGGAAAGAATATTTCAATTAACCAATAAAACAGTTACCGTATTTCAAGCGGCTGCAGACTGGCTTTTTCTTGGTAATAATAAAGATGAACTTATTGCGCAGGATAGTAAAAATGGCTTGCTTGCTTTTCGCGAAGGCGTATGGAAACCTTTTCTTAAAAAAAGCAGTTTGCCCGGAAAATTTCTGGCAACATGCATTTTTCCTTTTGGTAAAGACAGCAGTTTTATAGGCACTGTTAATACCGGTTTTTATGTTCTTAATAATGATACCATTTCTTCTTTTCATTTTAAAAGCGCTAACCCGGTTTTGAGCGAACGTGTATTAACAGCCATTCCTGTTAATAATGAATTGCTTGCCATCGGCACTACTTTAAATGGTGTTTATGTTGTAAATAAAAATGGAGAAATTATTCAAAACCTTTCCAGGAAAGAAGGGTTGCAAAATAACAATATCCTCAAACTTTTTTTGGATAAAAGCAACAACCTCTGGCTTGGCCAGGATAATGGAATTGATTTTATTGCGTATAATAATTCACTCAAACATATTTATCCTGAACAGTTGAATGAAGGCCTTGGTTATACTTCAGTAATTTATAACAATTACATTTATGTAGGCACATCAAACGGATTGTATTGTTTGCCTTATAAACAAAAACAGGATTTAAGTTTTTTAACCGGCGATTTTAAATATATACCAGGCACTAAAGGTTCAACTTTTGGATTAACAGAAGTTAACGGGCAATTGCTTCTTGGCCACCATGATGGCGCATTCCAGGTAATTGGCGACAAAGTAATTCCGCTAGATACGACTACTACTTTCTGGACGTTTGCGCCTTTTTCAAATGTACTGCCTTCCACACTTGTAGTTGCGGGAAATGATATTGGCCTTAATCTTTTAAAATTTGAAAACAATAAATTTACCGTCACCGGAAACGTTGCAGGCTACAATGCTTCTTCACAATTTCTTGCTATTGATAACAATCATTCCATATGGGTTGCGCATCCTTATCGCGGTGTTTATAAAATTGATTTAAACGATCCGCAACACGCCGTTGTAAAACAATACACTGAAAAAAACGGCCTTCCTTCTCACATGAAAAATCATTTGTTTAAAGTAAAAAACCATATTGTTGTTACCACAGAAAAAGGCGTTTACGAATACAATGCACAGACAGATAATTTTGAACCTTCCGCTTATTTTAAACCACTTTTTGGAGAAAGGTATATCCGCCATTTAAAAGAAGATGCGTCAGGAAATATATGGTTTATAGAAAATAACGATTTGGGTGTTATAGATTTTTCCGGAAGCCAGCCGGAAACAATTTATTTCCCGGAAATGAGTGGTAAAATGGTTGCTGATTTGGAACACATTTATCCGTATAATAAATACAATGTTTTTATTGGTGTTGAAAAAGGATTTTACCATATTAATTATGAAGATTATAAAAAGAACAGTTATCCCGTTCAGGTAAAAATCAGATCGGTACGCATTTTTGGAAAAACAGACAGTTTATTATACGGCGGATATTTTGGTGAAGTAGATGAAACAAAAGATCAGCCTGCAAGTTTTATTAATAACATTAATAACAAATGGAACTCTGTGCATTTGGAATTTACTTCGCCATTATACGTTGCGCAAAACAGCGTGAAATACAGTTACCAATTGGTTGGATATGATAAAGACTGGTCTGCATGGTCAAAAAAAACGGAGAAAGAATATACAAACCTTGCAGCAGGAAAATATACTTTTTTGGTAAAAGCAAAAAGCAATCATGGCAACGAATCTGAAGTAAGCAATTATTCATTTACTATTCTTCCGCCATGGTATTTTACCACGCTTGCATTTTTTATTTATGGAATTGTGTTTATCGGTTTCAATTATCTTTTTTTTAAATGGCTGCGCATAAAATTTTTGCAACAGCAAAAAAAACACCAGGAAGAACAAGCAAGGCTGCAATATTTGCACCAGCTCGAACTTGAAAAATCAGAAAAGGAAATCGTAAAATTAAAGAACGAAAAACTGGAAGCAGAAATCAGCCATAAAAATAAAGAGCTTGCATCTGCAGCAATGCACTTGCTTCAAAAAGGAGAATTGCTTGGCAATGTGCGCGAAGAAATTATTAAGCTAAAAAAAGTGCCCAACGGTGAAGGCTCGCCGGAAGAATTAAAAAAGATGTTGAAAATATTGAACGAAGAAAATAAAATGGATAAAGACTGGGAACAATTTGCCGTGCATTTTGATAATGTGCACAGCGATTTTCTTAAAATATTAAAAAGCGTTTATCAAAATTTAAGTGCGCATGAATTGAAGCTGAGTGCTTATTTGCGCATGAATTTATCAAGTAAAGAAATTGCACAACTGGAAAATATTTCCGTGCGCGGTGTGGAAATAAGCCGTTACCGTTTGCGCAAAAAATTAAAAATTCCGACAGATATAAATTTGTTTGACTTTTTAATTGAAGTGCACACAACCGGAAAATTATATAAAGGCAAAACTGTGCAGCATTAATAAATTTCAATTTAAAAACAAAAGCTATTACTGAGTGTGAATTGAAAAATACTACATCATTAATACAGCACCATTAATAAACTATGCAAAACACCACATCACTACCACAACAATTCTTTATAACAAAACGGATGTGATTTTGCTGGTTTTAATTTGTTGTAACTTTTCAGAAACATGATTGCCATATGAATAAAAAAAACGTTTTCAGTTATTTTATTTGCGTACTTCTTTTTGTACTTGCATCATTTTCTTTTAAGAAATCGCCAAACATTTCTGGAGATCATCCAACATTACAAATAGGCGCGGCTGCACCTGATTTTAACCTTCCAGCCGTTGATGGAAAAAAATATACATTGGCATCCTTTAATTCTGCAAAAATCCTTGTTGTAATTTTTTCATGCAACCATTGCCCAACGGCGCAGGCTTATGAAGATCGCATCATAAAATTGACCAACGATTATTCTTCCAAAGGCGTTTCGGTAGTGGTTATTATGCCAAACGATCCAACTTCAATCAGGCTTGATGAATTAGGATATACAGATATGGGCGATACGTTTGAAGAAATGAAAATTCGTGCAAACGACAAGCATTTTAATTTCCCGTATTTATATGATGGCGAGACGGAAGAAATTTCAAAAAAATACGGGCCGATTGCAACGCCACATGCATTTGTTTTTGATAAAGAAAGAAAGCTCCGTTACAGTGGCAGAATTGATGATGTTGAGAAGCCGTCAAAAACACCAACAACATTGGATTTGCGCAATGCAATAAATGATTTGTTGCAGAATAAAGAAGTGCAGGTAAACAAAACAAAAGTGTTTGGCTGCTCTATAAAATGGGCAGAAAAAAGTGACTGGATATCAAAAGCAAAAGATGATTGGGCAAAAGAACCTGTGAAACTTGACACGATAAGTGCGAACCAATTGAAAGAGCTGATAACAAATAACAACAGCGGAAAACTTTTATTAATAAATGTGTGGGCAACATGGTGCGGCCCGTGCGTTGCGGAGTTTGGCGATTTTATAACGATGAACAGAATGTACAGGCGGCGCGATTTTGAATTTATAAGCATTAGCGCAGATGAACCTGCTAAAAAAGATAAAGCGCTTAGCTTTTTAAAATCGCAGCAGGCTTCAGGTACAAATTTTATTTTTAGTACAGATGATAAATACAAATTGATTGAAGCAATCGATCCGAAATGGCAGGGCGCGTTGCCTTACACTTTACTTATTGAACCCGGCGGAAAAGTAGTGTATGCAAAAGATGGACCGATAGACGCTGCTGAATTAAAAAAAGCAATAGTTGATAACCCAACTATCGGAAGGTATTTTTAATTTCTGTTTCTTATTTTGAATTTATTGTAATTCTACATTAATCTCATAGAATAAAAAGAAATTTATTTTATGAGATTTTTTTTGTGCGCCGATTAATATCTGAAACCATTATTTATACCAATTATTGCTATTAAAGTATTTCATTTGCCAAACTCATTACTTTTAAATTTTGTTCAATTTTATTTTATAAAAAGGCTAATATTTAGCGGCTGCAAATTTGATAGCTATTCTACAAAACGTGTAGATGATGAAAGCAGGTATTATTTTTCCGCATCAGTTATTTGAAGACAATATTCTTATTGAAAAATGTGATACAATTTATTTGGTTGAAGAATGGCTTTTTTTCCGGCAATATAAATTTCATAAACAAAAAATTGCTTTGCATCGGGCAAGCATGAAGTTTTATGAAAATTATTTACAAACAAAAAAAATCAAAATAATTTATATCGACGCATTCAGCGACGTGGCTGATGTAAGAAAGCTGATTTTTTTCTTGAAAAATAATGGCACTGATACGATTGAATATATTGACACAACAGATTGCTGGCTCGAGCAAAGAATTAATAATACATGCAAGGCTTGTAATATTGCAGCAATAAAAAACCCAAGTCCACTTTTTATTAATACTGTAGAAGAAATCGCTTTGTATTTTGCAAAAAAGAATAAATTTTTTCAAACTGATTTCTATAAACTTCAGCGGCAAAAAAGAAATATATTAATAGATAATTTTCAAAATCCTGTTGGTGGCAAATGGTCGTTTGATGATGAGAACCGGCTTAAATATCCAAAAGGAAAAAAAGCGCCAGTAGTTGAATTGATAACGCCAACTAAATTTCATGATGAGGCAATTGAATATACTCAAAAATATTTTTCAGAAAACTATGGTACGATTAATAAAAAATTTCTCTATCCAATTACTCATGCAGAAAGTAAAAAATGGTTGCATACTTTTTTAACGTCGAGATTTTCTGAATTTGGAATTTATGAAGATGCCATTGTTTCAAAAGAAAATATTTTGAATCATAGTGTATTAACGCCCGTACTTAATATTGGCTTGTTGTCTCCAAAATTTATTATTAATGAAACTTTGGCTTATGCATTCACGCATCAAATTCCGTTAAATTCCTTAGAAGGTTTTATAAGGCAAATAATTGGATGGAGAGAATTTATAAGAGGCGTGTACGAAGTAAAAGGCACGCAAGCACGAACAAAAAATTATTGGGATTTTAAAAGAAAAATCCCTGCAACATTCTGGAACGGAACAACAGGTATTGAGCCGGTAGATACCACTATAAAAAAAGTTTTGGAAACAGGTTATTGCCACCATATAGAACGATTAATGATTTTGGGAAATTTTATGCTTCTCTGCGAGTTTGATCCTGATGAAGTATACCGTTGGTTTATGGAACTTTTTATAGATGCATATGATTGGGTAATGGTTCCAAATGTATATGGCATGAGCCAGTTTGCAGATGGAGGTTTGATGGCAACAAAACCATACATAAGCGGCAGTAATTACCTGCTTAAAATGAGTGACTATAAAAAAGGGGAATGGCAAAACATTTGGGATGGTTTATTCTGGCGGTTTATGCACGTACATCGCGATTTTTTTTTAAAAAATCCACGATTAAGTATGTTGATTAATAGCTTTGATAAAATGCCGGCAGAAAAAAAGAATGCTCACCTAAATAATGCTGATTTGTTTTTAGAATTGTTGTAGATTTTTTCTGAATTAGTAGCCAATAATAAATGCTGTTCATAATCTTGGTTTTCTTTCCACAGTTTAAAATAATATTTGAATAATGAATGTTGTTCTTCATTAAATGACGACAACTAATTGTTTCATGATTATTGCTTTCATTTTACTAGTATAATTTAACTTCATCATTTAATAAAACTGTGTATTTCATTTTAAAAAAAGTAATCAATTAGATATGCAAATGTTGATGTGAAATTTTATTTGTTTTTTGATAAAACATGCATGTAAAAAATATGCTATTTATTTTCTATTTTTTTAATTGAAGAAATGTTTATAAAATAAATAGTTGGCGCAAACTTATTAAGTATTAAAAATTTAATTTTATAAAACGAAACAATTAGAAATGAAAATTAGCTTTGCTGTTGGTGTCCGGCAACGAGTACGACATTGATAAAAAAATAAACAATTTATTTTTTCGGTTGTTCGGAGTAAAATATACAAAAACTAAAACTAAAAGAATGAGAAAACTGCTTATGACTGCGGGGCTTTTGGTCCTGCTTACCGCGCATGTACTTGCTCAAAACCGTGTGATAACTGGCGTATTAAAAGATGCTAATAACGCTCCGGTTTTTGGGGCTTCCATCACATTTAAAGGTTATACCAAAGGTACATCAACAGATAATGAAGGCGCTTTTATTATCTCAGTTCCAGCGGCTATAAATTCATTGATTATTTCAGGCGTTAATATTACTGCAAAGACAATTGATATTACAGGTAAAACAAACCTCGGCATTATTTCTCTCGACAGTAAAAATAAAAGTTTGGATGAGGTAGTAGTTGTGGCCTACGGCCAGCAAAAAAAGACGAATGTTACCGGATCAGTTTCTACCGTTTCAGGTGCGCAGATTGCTGATAAACCTTTTACTTCCGTTGATAAAACTTTGCAAGGTGCGGTCGCCGGCGTGCAAGTAAGTTCAACTTCAGGGCAGCCTGGTTCTGCAACTGATATACGCATTAGAGGAATTGGTTCTATATCTGCAGATGCCTCGCCGCTTTGGGTTATTGATGGCATGTATGCAAAAACCGGAGACTTTTCTAGCAATACAACAACATCAAATGTGTTGGCAACACTTAACCCCGATGATATCGAATCTATAACAGTATTAAAAGATGCAGCCTCAACAGCAATATACGGATCGCGTGGCGCAAACGGTGTTATATTGGTAACTACAAAAAAAGGAAAAGCTGGTAAAACGAGAATTATTGTTTCCGGTGAAGTTGGGCAAAATAGCCAGGCGTATAACCCAAGCAATAAGCCATTAAACAGTATTCAAAGCCAAACGCTTTTGAGGCAGTCATTAATAAATGCAGGATATGCTACTGATAATTCAAGTGCTGATGCTATTATTACTGATCCAAGTCAAGGGCTTGGCATTCTTCCAAATTATACTTCGATAAATACGAACTGGAATGATGTTGTTCAGAAAAAAGGAAACCAGTCGCAATATAATATCAGCATTAGCGGCGGTAATGAAAAAACACAAGTTTATGCTTCCGGCGGTTATTTCAACCAGATAGGAACTACGCTGGCATCAAGTTTCAAAAGATTTAATGGCAGCTTGTCGCTAACGCACAAAGCTACAGACAGGCTTACTATAACATCATCAATTAATGTTGGTTATTCCAAACAAAATACTCCATTCAACGGTGGCACGTTTGCTAACCCTGTGCTGGCTGCATTTTTTCTTTTGCCTTGGTATACTCCATATAATACAGATGGAAGTTTTAGGTTTGGTAGTAGTGATTCTCTTGGGGAATTTCCTTCCAACGGCGGATTATTTAATCCTGTTGTGATTGCTGCATATAATAATAATACCTATAGGCAAGTTAGCTTGCGAGGTAATTTTCAGGCCGAGTATAAAATTTTGAACAACCTTAAATTTACCACACATTATGGTGGCGAATACAATGATATTTCTGAAGATCAATATTTAAATCCGTTTTATGGAGATGGATATGCGGCGAGTGCTGCAGCAGCAGGAAGTGCATTTTCAGCTTACAAAAGAAATTATAATTGGACCTGGAGCAATTTTTTTGATTTCCGCCAAAACCTTAACAGAGATAAAGACTTTTATTTCGATTTAAAATTAGGTTACGAAGCAAACGAATACAACACATATAATTTACAAACCGGCGCACAAGGTTTTCCGCAAACATTGCTTTTAAAATATTTAACTTCAGCGGCAACGCCTACTACATCTTATGTTCTCCCTGGAGCAACAGCAGCTTCGTCTGAATTTTCTATAGCAGATATTAATTACAAAGACAGATATGTATTAAGCGGAAGTTTCCGCAGGGATGCGTCATCTGTATTTGGTGCCGATCATAAAAATGGTAATTTTTATTCGATAGGCGGCACCTGGAATATTAATGAAGAAAACTTTTTGAAAGAATCAAAAACTTTTAGTCTTTTAAAATTAAGAAGTTCATACGGACAAACAGGTAACCAACAAGGATTTGGTTTCTATACACCGCTGGCAACTTATGGTTATGGAAATAATTATGCAGGCCAACCGGGCAGCGGCCCTAATAATGTAGGCAACCCAAGTTTATCCTGGGAAAAAAATACAATTTTCAACGTAGGTGTTGACTTTGGAATTATTAATAACAGGATTACCGGAACTATTGAATATTACGCAAGAAAAACTACCAGCCTTCTTTTAAATGTTCCGCTTTCGTTAACCAGCGGTTTTACCGGGCAGGAAGAAAATGTTGGAGGCTTATCAAACAAAGGCATTGAATTTACACTTGGTTTGCGCCCGATTGTTACTAAAGATTTCAATTGGTCAATATCATTCAATATTGCCCATAATGTAAACAGAGTTACGGCGCTTTACAGAAACCAGCCAGTACCTAGCGGACAAGGAGAATTTGAATATACAGTGGGCCATGATTTCCTAACTTATTATCTTCCGCAATGGGCAGGCGTTAATGTAAATACAGGAGCGCCGCAATGGTATACAGATAATTCAAGCCACAAAGTATTAACGGGAAGCATCGACAGTGCAAACTTTGTATTGAACGATAAATATTCAGCTTCGCCAAAAATTTTCGGCTCTCTTACCAATTCATTTACTTACAAAGGATTTTCACTCGACGTTCAATTCAATTACAACTTTGGAAATTATTTGTATGATACCTGGGGTTTTATTAATGAAAGCGAAGGATCTTTTTTAGGTTCTTATAATCAAACCACGCGCGAACTTCAGGCATGGCAAAAACCAGGTGATAAAACAGATATCCCGCAAATTATATACGGCGGAAATAATAACTCTACCGGCCAATCAACACGGTATTTATTTAAAGGAAATTATATAAGATTAAGAAATGTGCAGCTCAGTTATTCATTGCCCAAAACTGTGTTTTCTAAAATAAATTTAAGCAGCATATCAATCTATGTGCGCGGAACTAATTTATTAACTTTTGCAACAGATAAAAATCTTCCATACGATCCCGAATCTGGTATTTACAGTGCTACCAACCTGGATATATTTATTCCAAAATCTATTACCGGAGGAATCAAAATTGGATTTTAATTTTTAAAAATCAAGCAATGAAAAAACTACTAAATAAATTTATTATAACAAGCCTTGCGGCTTCTTTCATTATTACGGGTTGCAGCAAAAGCTTTACTACTAAAACGCCTAACGATTCCATTCTTACCAGCGAAGCGCTCGCAACGCCAAGTGACTTAGTTACGGCACTTAATGGTGCGTACGCAGAAATGAGAATCACTTCATATTATGGCCGCGACTTTCCGGTTATTGGTGATTTGATGGCAGACAATACTTATGTGGAAATAAAAAACAGTAATAGATACATCCCGCAATATAAATATACTGTTCTCGTAACAGACGCTGTGCCCGGCGAAATTTGGCCAGCTGTTTATACAGCTATTTTGAGGGTTAATAATATTATTGATTCAAAAGTTGTAGGCACCGGTGTGGATGCAACGAAAGCACAGGCTTATGCAATCCGCGCTTTAAGTTATTTTAAATTGATAACGTATTTTGCAAGCCCTTATACTACAGATTCAAGTGCTTTAGGTGTGCCATTGGTTTTACATTACAGCCCTTTCGACCTTCCTGCGAGAAGCTCGGTTGGCACTGTTTATAATCAAATTGTGAGCGATTTAACTGCAGCAATTCCATTAGCTCCGGATTACAGCAGTTCTGTTTTTTTAAGTAAATATGCGATTGAAGGTTTGCTTGCAAAAGTGTATTTATATATGGGTGATTATCAAAAAGCAGAAACAACAGCTAACGATGTTATTAATAACAGTGGGTTTACTTTAGTAACGCCTGCAAATTATGCAGGCTTCTGGCAAGATCCCGGCATAAAATCAGACGCTGTGGAAGTGATGTTTGAAATTAATGAAGATGTACTTACGAATAATGGTTTCGATGATTTAGGTGGTATATACAATAATGGCTATCAGGATATTTATTGTTCGAGCCAATTGTACAATTTGTATAGTGCAACAGATGTAAGGACACAAATTCTAATTCCCAACTCAACAACAAAAAGTGGCGCTGCGGCTATCATTGTAAACAAATATCCAAATGCAGGAAACTCCGACAGGGACAATCCAAAAGTTATTCGCCTTGCAGAAGTTTATCTTATTGGTGCAGAAGCAGCAGCAAAAAATGCGGATGAACCAACAGCCCTTACGCTATTAAACACATTAATGGCCAATAGAGATCCTTCTTTTGCAGGTTATACAGATGCAGGGCAAGCGCTTATTAATGACATCGTATTGGAAAGAAGAAAAGAACTTGCTTTCGAGGGTGATCGTTTTTTTGATATGAACCGGCTTGGCCTTCCAATTGTGCGAGGCGCCAATCCCGGAGCAATTCCAACGGCGCCGCTCAATATCGCATATCCTGATAATGGAAGACTTGCACCAATTCCGCAAGCCGAAATTGAAGCCAACCCTAATATAGCCACACAACAAAATCCAGGGTATTAATAGTTTTTTTTAATTTACTTAAAAGCCGTTTTGCAAATTGCAAAACGGCTTTTAAATTATATGTTATAGCAGTTGATTGCTTTTTGAAAATTATATTAGACGAAAGAGATTAGCTAAAAAAATAAATCTGCGTTTTTCTCTATGCAAAAAAATTACACAGTTAAATTAAGTATGCTTGTGAAATTTTTTATTGGTAACCAATAACACTTCTGAGTTTATTCTAATCAACATTAATAGAACAGATTTCAAAATGAGTACAACTATCAAAGGCAGAAAGATAAAGTTGATTATAATTACATAAACCATCTTGATGCCTGACTGAAGCAAATCCTGAACTGAGTGTGGTGAGCCCGTTGTATGTTTGTTCAATAAAGTTGGGATCGTTTTTAAAATATTTGCAGTTTCGGCAAATCTTTACACAATCCGAATTACTCCATTGAATTGAATTGAAAATTTTCATTCATTAATGTGTTATAAGTGAAGACCAATAATGGCCAAATACAATTACTGAAAGAATATATCCCAAAATGATGTTTACAATTACTCCGGCAGTAAAAGCTATAAAAGGTTTGATTCCGGCATTGGCCAATTCACGAAACCTGGTAGTAAGACCGATGCTTAAAAAACTAAATGTAAATGCCCATGTTCGCAGAGATGTGATGGGTGCAATGAGAGATGGTTTCACTAATTTATTATAATCAGCAAGTGTATTTCCGTGAACTATTAATGTTGTAAGCACAGACGCAATCAGGAACCCAATTACAAATTTCGGAAAACGCCACCATATCTGGCCAACCTGAACTTTTGAATTAGTTTCAGATCGCTCCCATACGGTAACTGAAATAAACGCAAGTGCAAATGACCATATTCCGATCCAGACATCTCTTCCAATAACTTTTATAAGTGTATATGAAGCCAATGCTTGTTCAGGAGTTCCTGAAATTCCCAAATGCGCACCGGCATAACCGCCATACGATTGTGCAGCGGCAAGGCCTGCAGCATCTGCAAATTCTGATGTTCCAATCCATGCACCTGCAACTCCTGTTGGCAAGTGAAGTACGCGTGAAATCAATGGCAATGCGAAAATGAAAATAATCGCCCAAAATACAACCAGGCTTATGGCAATCGGCGGATATTCTCTTTTTGCACGAACAGCTCCTGCAACAGCAATGGATGCTGATACTCCACAGACAGCTCCGCCCGCGCCCAGTACTGCAGCAAGCCGATGGTCAAGGCCAAGTTTACGGGCTGTAAAAAAAATAGTAAAAAAAGTAACTAACGAAACGATTGATGCCTGCAATATTGCAACAGGGCCGGCCCATATAATCAGGGTGAAAGGTAAAGTTGCACCAAGCAGAATAATACCAAGCTTAATATAAAACTCAACCCTGAAACCAGCATCAAGCCAGCGGGGCAAGCCGATTACATTTGAAATGATCAGTCCCAAAACAAGCGCCAGCAAAGGTGGTTCGAGATTATAACGGCTTGCCTGTTCCCAGTTTCCCGCAGTATAGATAATGGTAGAAAGTATAAATAGAAAAATAAAAGACTGGACAAATGCTTTTGGTTTTTGCCCGGTAAATGAAACCACAATAGTGAATAATACCAAGAAGGCGACAAACAAAGCAACGTATCGAATACCATTTTTTGAAAACTGTTTGACAAGTTCTGATAATGTCGACCATTTAGATGGCGATACGGCAATCCAGGAAATGCTAGAACCGGTCAGATAAAAGGCATACGCTAATATTACTATACCTAAACCAAGCCACACTGCCCACCAATCTTCCTTTACCCAAAATTCCTGCCAGCGTGAAGGCTTTATTGCTACTTCTGGTTCAACATTGTTTGTGCTCATTTGCTTTGAAAATTTTGGCTTTATTAATAATACAATTAATCAGATTCTATAACTTATAATAAAAATAGGTTGAGAATATTATTCTACCAAATTGATAGACTTTAAATGTAATAAACTTCTTTGACATCAGTTTTACTGATTTTCATTCCTTGTTATAAGCTTGGTGGGAAAAACAAACTCAAGAATTATTAAACAGTTCTTACATAAAAATTCAACTTTATTAATATCAAAATCCATTATGTTTTTTGATATTAATAAAGTTGAAAAAATGGAATAGGTTGACCTATTAATATATTGAAACAGCGTTTTTAATTTGCAACCTGCTAACTAACTTTTGTATGTTGAAAAATAAATGGCCTTTGAAAAAATCAAAGGCCATTTGTTTTTAAAATCAGAATATATTTTATTACAAACTAACCACTTATAGTTTAAAAAATTTTTCTACTGCGCCTCAGAAACTGGTAATGGAAATTCTGTCCACACATCATCACCGGCTCTGTCAATTGGCAATGTACCTAACAAATTATACCTGCGCATATCAATCCAGCGATGGCCTTCATAATACAGCGAAAACCTGCGCTGGTTAAGCATTTCAGTGATTAATGCTGCTTGTGTAACTGCGCCGTTGTAAGCAGGTAAATTGTGTTTTGTCCTTATTATATTTAGTGCAATGACTGCATCAGGCAAATCATTTGTTTGAATATTTGCTTCTGCATAAATTAATATTAATTCTTCATTTCTGATGATAGGAATTGGAGCGGTGCTTGACGTATAAACCCAAACATCCCTGTTGCTCGACAAGCCATCCAGCGATGCGGGTGAAGTTCGCAAAGTTGCTTTATTAATACGATCATCGCCTGCTTCAATATCCGTTGCAAAACTTGGATGCGCAACCCTCACTTCACCATTTTGATTTTGCGGAATGAACATCGGGTTCAACTGATCGCCGGAACCTGTTCCGAAAACATGATTAACGCCGAGATAAAAATCATTGTTCAAACCAAAAAAAGATCCGCTTAAATCTGTTAATGCATCGGCCCACTGTTGGCGGTAAACAGCAACGCGCGCAGCAATTGCGCGGTTCACCTGCGATAATCCTGCAGCATCATTAAAGCCATTGAAACCTGCAAGCGTAAAGGCAATGCTCGCTCCATTAAATTGTGTTTGTGCAGAATCCAGCAACGCAGCAATGGCTGTTAATGCATCAGTATTGTTTACTATCGGGCCAAGATTATTTGGATCTGAAACATTAATGCGTATGCCATTTGTATCGGTTAAATTTAAGTTCATTAATAACTCGTATGCTTTTATGGTTTGTGCAAAACCAATGTAACCGCTTTTTTGTGCAGGCGTTATTAATGCAGAATTTGTTGCAGCCTGTATAAGTATGTTACAATTTTTTACAACGCTGTAACGTGCAGCCCAAGGGCTTGTTATATAAAAATTACTGTTGCTTAATGTGCCATCGTTTGCGCCCAATAAATCAGTAACATATCTTGGTTCTGAATTTGAAAAACGATAACCTTCTCGTCCTAAAGTTCCTGCATCATCCAAATAAAAATTGATATTGTTGCGCATGCCGGATTCTGTTCCGCTTACTAAATTGTTTAATTCGGCTGTAGTTGCATTACTCAGGAAAGCCTCTACTGTCGGGCTGTTCAGGTTGCCATAATCTTTTTTACATGAGTAAGAAAAGAAAATTATAATTATTATTATCGTGCTATTAATGATATTTTTTTTCATAACTGAAATTTTATAAGTTTTAGAAATCAACTGAAATATGAAAATCACCGCGCTTGGTTGCAGGATATGGATCAACATCTACACCCGTTGAAAAGCCTGTTCCGAAATTTGATACTTCAGGATCATAACCCTTATATTTTGTGATGGTAACAAAATTATTTAGCGACACGCCGACGCGTACATCTTTAATAAACTTAACCGGTATTTTATTAAAAGTATAATACAAACCAACTTCGCGAAGGCGCAAATAACTTGCATCCTGCACAAACATTTGTGCATTGGTTCCTATCTGTGAAATGCGGTAAATGCCATCTGGCAAACCAGCTTTGTTTGTAACCTTATCAAAATCGGCACTTGTTCCGCCAAAATCATTTTCAAGATTGGTGAGGTTTACATTGTCGCCACCTTTTTTCCAATGAATTAAAAAACGTAAACTTAATTTATTGAAGAAAGTAATTTCATTATAAGTATTCATTTGAAACGTTGGTTCAGCATCGCCAAGTTTGCCAACGCCTTGTCCGTTCAAACCCAAAATTTGTGTTGCAGATGCGCCTTGCTGAATTTGAAATGAACCAAGTACATAACCAAATGAACCTTGCGGAACAGATGGAATAGTAAGTTTGGTAACAAGTGATCTGTTTAACCAAAAGTTTACTGAAGTATTCCACGTAATGTTTCTTGAAGAAATTGGGCGAGCGTTCAAACCCAGTTCCACACCGCGGTTGCGGAGATTGCCGGCATTTGCCCAACTGCTTGAAAAACCAGATGAAGCAGGCGGATTACTCAGCATTAAGAAATCAAAAATGTCTTTATTATAATAAGTCAGTTCAAAACTGAGTTTGCCTTTTAGCAAACTGAAATCGATACCAGTTTCAAATTCTGTTTGTCTTTCTGGTTTGATATTTGGTTCGCCTTCCTGTGTTCCAACAATCACACCTGTGTTGCCACCAATGTTGGATGCAACAAGCGATGTAAATTTACTTCCGTATGCAGGAACGTTTGTTGCTTGCCCGAATGCTGTACGCAACTTCACATTATCAAACAAACCATCTTTAATAATACCCATGCGCGTTAAATTCCAGGAGATGCCGGCTTTTGGGTAAGTATAATATTTTCCTACATCGCCATTGTTTGATGAGCGATCAAAACGAACGCCACCAGTTAAAGTAATTGCATCAACAATGCTTGCTTCTTCCTGCACAAAAATTCCATTGTTCTGATATTTAGATCTGAACTGTGTCGCATTCAAAGCAGCAGCTTCATTCACGTTCGATTGGCCTGCAATAACCTGCGTTGCCACGTTTAATAAATTATTATAATCGCCATTTTCCTGCGTTAATCCTGCAGAAGTTGTAAACGACAAATTATGCGTTGGCGAAAAAGTATTAACAAGCGAAGCAATATAATTCACATCAAGGTTGCGCGTGAAACCCTGTATGGACGTGCCTTTATTAACAGCCTGAAATTGTAAGGTGCTTGGAAATAATGCGGTGGTAACAAGATTATAAAAATCAAAACCACCACGTGCTATAAATTTTGTAACGCTTGTGCTGCTTTTTTGCAAAGTTGCATCAACACTTAAACCTGTTATAAACCGGTTGGTTGATTCATTGTTTTGCATTAATGCAATTGTTTGTAAAGGGTTGGATGCTGCAAACGGATTATTCGGAAAATTTCCCAATGCATCCGGGTGCAATTGTGCAAATGATGGAGTTGATGAAAGTGCAATACCAAGTGAAACTCCTGCATTATCGTTGCCTGTTAATCCTCTGTCTGCAGAAGAATTGATATAGTTTGTACTGATTCCAATTTTTATATTATCAGTAATTTTATGATCAAGATTTAAACGAAAGCTGCTGTTTCTATAACCTGTATTTTTTACAATCCCGCCTTCATCTTTTTGCGCAGCAGAAAAAAAGAAAGTTGTTTTTTCATTTCCTCCGCTCACGCTTACAACTGTGTTTCTTGCAAAACCTGTGTTGCCATACACTTCTTTTTCATAATCATAAATTTGCCCTTTGGATTGCGCTGCTAAAAATTGTGCGCTCAAACCCGCGCTGGTAGCACTATCGCTTGATAAGCTTGCTGCGCGTTCAGCAGTAAACGTTCTTACACCTAATAATTTTCTTGCTTTAATAAAACCCAAATCCTGCGAAACAGCTATTTGTGTTTTGCCTTGCTTGCCTCTTTTGGTCGTAATGATCACAACACCAGCGGCAGCTTTTGAACCATAAATTGCTGCAGCGGAAGCGCCTTTTAAAATTTCAATGTTCTCAATATCTTCTGCACGTAAATCTGCAATTCTGCTGGAAGGATTATCCTGCGATGATGTTGGCGAACCGCCGGAAGCCGCGCCAGTTATAGCATTCAAGCCAGCTGATGTTGCCGTATTATCTACATAAACGCCATCGAGAATATATAATGGTTGTGTGTTGCCATATACAGAAGTTACCCCGCGCAGCTTTACAGAAATGCCACCACCCGGCGCGCCGGAATTTGCATTAATATATGCGCCGGAAATTTTTCCTTCCAGTGCGCCATCAAAAGTTTGTGCCGGTGCAACGCCATCCAGTTCTTTGGAAGATATTGTTGCCACTGCGTTTGCGAGGTTTTTTCTTTTTACTGTTGTTGATAATCCTGTTACAACAACTTCATCCAAACGCGCTACATCTTCATCTAATTTTATTTGCAAATCACTTATTGTTGCGTCAATTTTTATTGTGCGTGATGAAAAACCTGCAGAGCTTATTAATAAAGTTGCATTACCTGAAACTGATAATTTAAATTTTCCTTCTGCATCAGTTGTAGTTCCCTGTGTTGTTTGTTTTACGATAATACTTGCATTCACAACGGGCGCGCCTTTGGCATCAATAATTTTTCCCGTTATTGTTTTGTTCTGTGCAAAAAGTGAGGCCGGCAGCATGGTGCATAAGCATGCAGCTATTAATAAAAATAACTTTCTCATTCATTAAAGTTTTGGTTTGAATAATGATAACAGATCCTGCTTGCTAGAATATTTTATATTCAGCAGGAAGAAAAAAAAAGGAAAATGTTTTTATAATAAATAATAATAAAACCCTTGTAACGATTAGGCTTCGGGCGGGTTTTCTAAAACTTCTGAGGAATGAAAAAGACGACCGCTTATATAATTACACGGCCAATTTAAAGAAGTAAAAAAAGCGTAATTAATAATAGCAAAATAATTTACTACAAAATAATCTGTTGATATATTTTTAGAAAAGTTGGAATTGCTTTTTTTATTTTCCTTGTGCTGCACATCATTAACGAGTTTGAAAAAATTATCTTTTGCAGAAGATAATTTCATTGCATATTGATTCGGAATGCAAAGCATTTCCAGCGAATCACTATACATCCTGATTTTTACATAATTGTAAACTATACCATTAATATTAATTTGCCCATCAATTCTCTGAAAGTTTTTTTCATTTACATAAGCGGAAAAATATTTTGCAGAAATTTTTACAGAAACCAATTGTGTTTCATCAAAATTATTTTTATCCAATTGTGTTTCGAGTTGTGTATTTTCTTTGTATTCTAAAAAAGAAATAAACAACCGGTAACCATACCAGTTAAAAAATAACAACGCAATTAATAATATGGAAAATATTTTTTTCAAAAAATGCTTATTAATAAATTATACTTTTTGCGCTGCAGGCTGCGCACCTGAAAAAATATGTTTACCATATCCGCGCTCAGCCACTTGTTGTGCACGCGGCGGATAAGTTGACAAGTCAGTTGGCGTTGTTGCACCCAATCCATCAACATACCTATTGAACATACAAAACGCAGCAGCAATCAATACTGTATCGTGAATGTCTTTATCAGTTGCACCTTGTTTTCTTGCAGCTTCAACATCTTCCGTTGTTACAAATTTTCCACCTTGTTGCACTTTGGCAGCGATGTTTAATAATGATTTTAATTTGTTAGAAATATTTGCGTGCTGATAATCTTTTCTTACGTTATCAACCAGTTCACGATCTCCATTTAAATAAATACATGCAATTTCTCCGTGAGAATTATGACAATAAAAACACTCGTTTAAATAAGAAACATGTGTTGCGATGAGCTCGCGTTCTGCCGGGCTCAATCCTTCTGTTTCTTTTAATAATGCATTTGCCAGTTCGCCCATTGGCTCTGCAGTTTCAGGACTGAAAGCCATTAACCCGCGAATACCTGCGAAGTCGTTATTTACATTAATGTATGGCATAGTTTTTAAATTTTTGTTGTTAATAAAATTTTATAAAGTCCAATATCCAAAAAACAAAATCCAATTTTCCATTCAATTATTCATTAACTTTTTTTGCTGAATAATGAACCAAAAGTAAAAGTGTGCGACGCAACAAATGTTTAATACAAAATGGATTGCTTGGCAAAAAAAAATTTTTTAGTTTGTAAAATTTGTGAATTGGCTATTCGCTTTTAGCTGTTAATCTTGGCTTCTATTTGATTTTTTAATCAATCTCTTTATTTACAAAAGCCAACAGCTAACGGCTAATAGCTAACAGCCATACACTAACTTTTCACACTAACATTATATAAATCAAAATCAATGTAACCCTCTTCAGCACGCTGTTTCGCGCGGTTCACATAAAACTGTCGATCTTCCGGCGCCCATGTTGCAAGTCCGTCAACATAACGATTGAACATACAAAATGCAGCAGCGATTAATACCGTGTCGTGAATTTCTTTATCAGTTGCACCTTCGTTTTTTGCGGCTTCAATTTGTTCTGGCGTAACATTTTTTCCGCCGCGTTGCACACTTGCGGCTATAGATAATAATGATTTTAATTTTGGAGAAATTGATGTTGCATTAAAATCTTTTTTCACCGCATCAATTTTATTAATGTCGTAATCCAGATAATGCCCCGCAATGGCGCCATGAATATTCTGGCAAAAAAAACAATCATTTAATGACGAAACATAAGTTGCAATCAACTCGCGTTCGCCGCGTGTTAATGTGTTATTATCATCTCGCAATAAAACCTCTGCAAGTGCATTTAAAGGTTTTGCAGTTTGCGGGCTAAAAGCCATTGGCCCGCGAATTCCCGGCAATCCATCCTGTAATTTTATATGTGCCATTTGATGTATGATTTTAGATGTGTGATGTACGATTTATTAATCCTTTGTTTCATTAATAATTTTTAATTACTAATTATTAATCAACAATTATTTTGGAGTTACATAACCTTTCTCCGCTAACCGATCTCCCATTTCGTCATACACCGCCGCGTCGGTGGGAGCCCAGCTTGCAAGGCCATCAACGTATCTATTATACATTGAAAAAGTTGCAGCAATTAAAACCGTGTCATGAATTTCTTTATCAGTTGCATCATATTTTCTTGCTTCATTAATATCTTCTTGCGTTACTTTGTTTCCCAATATCTGCACTTTGCCTGCAATGTTTAACAACGCTTTCATTTTATCACTCACTGAAGAATGTTGCATATCATGCAACACTTCATCAACCATATTTCTTTCATCTTTGTACAAACTTCTTGATGCCGCTGCGTGGCTGCTCATGCAAAACATACATTCATTTCTTTTCGAAACATACGCAGCAATCAGTTCTCGTTCCGCAGGCGTTAGTGTAGATTCTCCGCGCAATAAAACCTGCGCCAAATCGTACAATGGTTTTCCCGTTTCCGGGCGAAACATTACTAAACTTCTTATTCCCGGAACACCTTCCGGAACATTAATATGTGCCATTTGATTTATGATTTTTAATTAATGATTTGTAATTTTTTTAATCGTGTTTTTATTAATAATTTTTAAACCTGAACTTTTATTTCAATTTCCACATTTGCACATTTTCAAATTTTCAAATTAAATGTATTGTCCAATCTTTTGTTTCATTAATCATCTCCTGTTGCGTCGCACTCTTGTACATTGGTTCTTTATTCAACAACAATTCCTGTAAGCAATGTTGCTTTTTCTTCTGCCACAGGAATATCTTTTGAAAAATAAGTTGCAACCAATCCAACAATAAAAATGAATGAGAAAATAAAAATTGCATTGCCATAGCCGCCAAGCAAAATCACGAGCGCGCCAATAAAAAACACAACTGTTCCGGTAAACAATCTTCCGATATTAAAACAAAAACCAGTTGCCGACGCGCGCACGACAGTTGGAAATAACAATGGAATATAAACCGCCATTGCGCCCTGGCTTATGCCAAAGAAAAATGCAAGTACAGCAAGCTCAACAAATGTGAGCATTGAAATAACAGTTGTCATTTTGAAAACAAAAAATGCGAATGCAAAACAAACTATAAAACACATCATCATTGTTTTTCTCAACCCAATTGCATTAACAACCCAGCCTGAAAAAAAACTTCCGCTTAATCCTCCGGCTGCAAGTATCATCACTGTAAACCCGCGCTGGTCGCGCGCATCAGTAATTGAAAAACTTTGCACCCAAGTTGGTGCCCACGAAAAAATTGCCCACAGCCCGATAAGCATTGCGCCAAATATTACGGAGCCATTCAATAAATTTTTCGCATATTCTTTATTAAAAAGCTGCCTGCTGAAAACTTCACTTTCTTCATTAACATGTGTTTTCCATTTTACAGATTCTTTCAAAACAAAAATGGAAACGATGCCTGTTAATAAAGGAATCGTTCCAAACAAAAAAGCATTGCGCCATGATGATAAAAAATTATTAATGATACCTGCTGCAAAAAAACCAACAGGTATTGCAACGGAAACTATGCCTAATGCAACAGCACGTTTTTTATCCGGCCATATTTCTGAAATTAAAATGGTTGTTGTTACTAAAACACCACCAATTCCAAAACCAGATAAAAAACGGCAAGCGCTTACAAGCGGCCATGATGGCGCAAATGCGGTTAGTACAGTAAAAATTGCATACGTTAATGTTGATAGCGTTACTGATTTTGATCTTCCGATTTTATCGCAAATAAATCCCCAGATAAAACCGCCAAACATCCATCCGAAAATAAATACGCAATTGATCCACGCACTTACTTCATTCATTTTTTCATCAGTTACATTTCCCAATAAATCTTTTACGGCAACTGGTAAATAAACCGACATCAACATCGTAACCACACCACCAAACATGGTGCTGATAAAACAAATAATAAATATCACCATCAAATTATTTTTGCTTGCTGGTGATGCAAAACCATTATTTTTTTCGTTCATATTTTTAGTTATTAATGTTGTTCAACGCCATTCTTTTTTAAATGATCATAACCTTGAGGCAAACGATTGTATCCATATTTAAAAAGCCGTTCGCCCAAACTTTGATAAAAATCTGGATCGCTTGGAGTGATTGTTGAAAGCCCGTCCACATAGCGATTGTAGAGGCAGAAGAGAGCGGCTATTAAAACCGTATCATGAATTTCAATATCAGTTGCGCCTTCTTTTTTTGCTGCATCAATTAATGCAGCTGTTACATTTTTTCCGCCTTTTTGAACCTGCGATGCAATCAATAATAACGCTTTCATTTTTTCACTCACCGGCGCTGTAGAAATATCTTGTTTTACTTTTTCTGAAGTTTCGTGTTCGCCTAATAACACATCGGCTGCAGCAGTGTGTGCGGCTGTACAAAATTTACATTCGTTGCCTTTTGATACAACTGTTGCAATCAATTCGCGTTCGCCTTCTGTTAATGTGGATGGGCCCCGCAATAAAATTTGTGTGAGTTCGCGAATTGGCGCGGCAGTGTCCTTGCTATATTCAAGTAAACCTGTTATGCCAGGTAAATGTTCCACCAAAGGAATGTAGGGCATGATGATTTGTTGTAAGTGTTGAAAAATGTATGATGCCTGAGTTCGATGTATGATTTGTGATGTGAGATGGAATGAAAATCAAAAAACAAAAAGTAAAATGTGTTGAAATGCTGTAATAATAAAATCATTATCATGCATCCAAAATTTCGAAACTCGGATTTCGAAACCCGTGTCACAATTTTACATCCAACATCAAAAACCTAACAAGCTTCCGGCGGCTGTTCTATTCCCCATAAAATTGTTTGGGGCAATGTTGAAGATGGAGAAAATGATTTTTTTAAATCATTAATCGAAAGATCTTTTATGAAAAGATCAGAAGTAGAAGGAAAATAATCTGAAGAAAAATTTTTAGAAAAATCTGTATGTGAATTTGATTTTTTTTGCTGGCCGCAATGTTTCAAATCATTTACCAAACTGAAGAATTCATTTTTGGCAGATTGCATTTGCATTGTGTTGCGATCCGCTATACACACATATTCCAGCGAATCATTAAACAATCTTTTCTTTACATATTTATATTGAATGCCTTTAATGTCCACCTGACCGCTTACTCGTTCAAACGTTCCTGAGTTGGAATAAGATGATAAATACGTTGCAGGAATTTTTATAGAAATTAATTGGGATTCATCGTACTTATTAATGTCCAGTTGCGCTTCCAATTGAGTATCTGCTTTGTCTTGCAAATAAGAAATTACAAATCGGTAACCGATCCAGTTAAACAGTAATAACGCGCAAAGAAGTATGGCGGCAATCTTTTTCACAATGAAAATTAAGAAAATTTACAAGAAAAAATATTTTTTTTTGATACATCAAAAAAATAACAGCGTTCGGTCTCTTGCGTAAGTGAATATTCTTCTTATACTTTCTATTTTTTAAGATATTTATCCATTAAATTTCGAACTGACATAGTTGGCGTTACTTCACCAACTCGTTTATAATGGGCTATAAAAACGCCTTTTGTTGTAATAATATTTTCAGTTAATGTAAAAGATGTAGCGATCGCATTATTATCAAACAACTTTTTACCACTGCCAAGAATTAAAGGAAAAATTCTAAGATGCATTTCATCAACTAAGCCATTTTGAAGCAGCAGATGGATAAGTTGGCTGCTACCCCAAACTTGAATATCGGGACCTTCAGAAATTTTAAGCTGGTGAATTTCTTCTACATTTTCTAAGAATACCGTATTATGCCAATCCGAATTTTTAACCGTTTTGGATAAAACATATTTTGTACTATTATTAATGCCAGGCCACATTTGCGCATTTGATGGCCAGAAGGAAGCAAAAATTTCAAAAGTTTTTCGGCCCAAAAGATAGTCTACTTTTTGACTTGCTTCTTTTTGAACTGCTTTACCACTCATTGCATCAGCATGCGCCGCCGTCCATCCTCCGTAATTAAAATTTCCAGATGTATCTTCTTCAGAGCCCATGGGTGCTTGCATCACTCCATCCAAAGAAATATTTGCAGTCACAATAATTTTTCTCATTATTTAATTTTCTATTATTCTTATTTTTTATAAACAGTATGTAGTTATGCCGTTTAAATTTATAACTATTTTTAAAAATCATAGTTGCTGCTTTTCTCAGACAGCAAAATTTTATTGATATTAATATTTTGCGTTTAAAGTTTGTATGATCGTTTGATTATACTTTACACAATTCGATAATTTTTAATAATGCCAAATTTTAAAAAGAGATTCAAACTATTTTTTATACCATCTTTCAATCTCTAATTTTTTTAATGGAAGTATTTTAATAAAGTCAAATTTTAGCGACAATAATTCTAGGTATTCAGCTGTATTTGCAACAATCCTAAATTCAATTTTATTGCCTGCAATTATTGAACATAAAATATCGTTTTTTTCTAATGACGCAATATCAGAAATTTTAATTTTTTTCCACATGATTAAAAGTTGAGGAAGTGAGATATCCGGTTGAACAATTAATCAAAATGGATTTATAAAAGGTACAACAAATTATGCGTTGTTAATAGGGAATACATTCTGTTATGGAATAGGAAGTTGCATTACATAATGTTTTCACTTTGCAAAGAATAACCTTTTAATAATATTCTTTTTTTGAGAAAAAAAGATGCGCAAAATTATACTCAAAATTTATGTAGTCTTTTTTTTCTCAAAAACTTTTGTATCCACGGCATTAAAGGTGATTTGTAAGCGGCACATATTTCGAAATATATCTAATTATAAGTAATAAAAATTTTCACTTTTAAAAATCATTTTATGCCAACAAAAAATGGAGATAATCAATCTAAACTTTTTAAATTTTTCCAGGAAGAACTTCAGGATATTTACTGGGCTGAAAAAAAATTGCTAAAAGCAATTCCGAAGATGGCAGATGCTTCCTCTTCGCCAGATTTAAGAAATGCATTGGAAAGTCACTTGCAGGAAACAAAAGGACATGTGGACAGGCTTGAAAAAGTATTTGAAATAATTGGCGTAGAATCCGATGCAAAAAAATGCCATGCAATGAGTGGGCTTGTAGAAGAAGCTGAAGAAATTATTGATGATACTGAGGAAGGTGCAATGAGAGATGCTGGTATTATAGCCGCTGGACAAAAAGTTGAACATTATGAAATTGCCACCTACGGCACATTGAAAAGTTACGCGCAAACATTGGGTTTTGAAGAAGCCGTTTCACTTTTAGAACAAACGCTTTCAGAAGAAAAACAAGCTGATGAAAAACTAACTGATCTCGCGGTTTCATCCATTAATGAAGAAGCTGCGCATGAGATGATGGAAGATTAATTGTTTATGCCATTAACTTTTTAATGGGCTTGCATCAAGTAAGCCCATTAATATTATGAATCAAGGTTGGTTGGTATTTTCATCTCCTTTCATCATTAATGTTGTTAATCTTAAGGACTTAAAGTTCGATAGATGGCGGCACCAATTTTGGTTATATTATCATCACTTTTAAAATCCGTTATTGATTCGAAGTATAATTTGACTAAATATTTTTTTATATATTATTAATGATTTTACAAAACGATACAAAATATATTATGAAAAGCCTGGCGTTAATATTTTCAGCATGTTTTATGACGACAATTTGTTTTGCAAAAATTCCCGAAAAAGTTATTAATGCGTTTCAATTAAAGTACGCTAACGCAACTAACGTAAAATGGAAAAATGATGTGATATATTGTACAGTCACATTTGATTTAATGAACGCAAAATATCACGCAACATTTGACAAAAAAGGCGAATGGCTACAGTCTACACAAAAACTTCGTGTGAACGAGTTACCAGAAGTTATAAAACAGAGTTTTAAAAAAACGAAGTATGCAAGTTGGAGCTTAGTGTCGTGCTTTGAAGAATATTTTCCGAGAGAACAGCCGCGGTACCACGTGCGTGCAGCCAAAGGTTCCATTCGCCGAAAAGATCTAGTATTTGACTCACAAGGAAAAATAGTACAAGGAAAATAATATTCTGCACCAAGCTGTTTGCATGATGTCTAAATCAAGATTATTAATGCCAGTTTAAGTTGTGTCGTTTTTGTCTTCTATTTTATAACCTTTAATCAATAGCCATAACATAAAAATTAATTCACCAAAGAAAGTAATGGTTATGAAACTGGAATTGAGATTAGGGAATAAAAAGGGTTTTAAAGCATCTGTCAGATAACCAAAGCCGCAAATAATGAGCACAACTCCCATCATTCTATTTATATAACCAGACTTGATAACTAAATAACCAAGCAACATCAAATGAATACTGAAAAAAATAATTCCGAAATGGTAATTGCTTCTGAAGGTTTTGAAACATAATATTATCTGAGTATTCAATTGAGTCTGTCCAGCTGCAACAGAATATTCTTCTGTACTTAGCAATTGAAAAACGGTAACAAGGTTTAAAAGCGCAGTCAAAGCTATTAATGCAAAAGCCAGTCTAAATAATGCAGTCAGTAAGGAAAGGTGTTTATGCACTGGTGCAAGTAAAATGTATAATAACCAAGACAATACGATATCCCCTGCAAAAGTTAGCAGGTAGCTGAATATCATAGAAACAAAAAGTGCTTTATTGTTTATGATATTATGAATGGTTTGTGGCGGGTTTATTAAATCAACAAGCTTAGGATATAAATAAACTTCAGCAAAAGGGGCTACCAATGCAATAACAAGAATTACAATTCCTGCGTATAGAGCTGCTTTTCTAAGCGGAATTTTATTTGAACTATTGATCATTGAAAATAAAAATAGTCAATCTACTTTGTCTTGCCTGAAACTATTGCTTGAATATGTTTAAAAGATGAGGATAAGAACTTTTGCCTGGCTTTGTTCGTCGGCTGGAACTATTGCTGATAGTGAACAAAAAGATGAGGATTTATTCGTCTGCCAGCATAGCAGCAAACCCCATGTTGACGGTAGTGTTTTTTACTTTCGGTCAGTCAATGCAACTTTAATTCCAAGTCCAATCATTGTTAGTCCGCAAATCTTATTTATCCAAGTTGATACTTTTTTATTAGTCTTCAATTTACTAAAAATTGCAGATGCAAAAGTTGCCAATATCAAACACCAAATTGTTCCTGTCAAAATAAAAGTTGTTCCTAATGTAATAAATGGCAAAATAGTATTCTTTAGAGTTGGGTCTATAAATTGGGGCAGAAATGCGATAAAAAATAAAGCAACTTTGGGATTTAAAACATTTGTGAAAATTCCGTCTCTGTATATTTTCCAATAGTCTGCAGAACTACTTGAAATAATATTGTCTGTTTTAAGTTGCGACTTGTCAGTAAGCATTTTGAAACCAATGTAAAGTAGGTAAGCTGCTCCTGCAAATTTGATAATGTTGAAGAGTAAAATTGACTTTGCAATAATTATGGAAAGTCCGAATGCAGCTAAAATTGTGTGAACAATACTTCCTGTCCCAATACCTAACGCTGAAACAATTCCTGCTTTTTTTCCTTGTCCAATACTTTTAGTCAAAATAAAAATTGTGTCATTACCTGGTGTCAGGTTTAATAAAATTCCTGTCAATAAAAATGTCTCAAAATGAATTATTCCTGTCATAAAATTTAGTTGATTTACTGGGTCCTGTAACATTACTGCCAACGACCAAGGCTTGCCACAGTACTGAATTTTCATATCCGTTAGCCGAGATCAAAAACCGGTCAATGATTTTATACTGAAGTTAATACAAATGTTCAATAGAATAATGTCCGCCGGAACGGAAGCTGATTAAAGATTCGCTGCTGATTGTTTTTCCGTCTGCCAGCATTGCGGCAAATCTGATGTTGGCTGCTGTATTATGATTTCTTTAGCGACGAATTCGGTGGGAGAAAATCATTAAAGTTGATGCCAGCCTGTTTCGCCAGTCTTAGAAGGTCTTGCTGAAGTTTTTGTTCAAAGGTAACTGTCTTGTCTTCTATATCAATTCCAAGTATCTCACCAATTTTGAAATACAGCTCATAACAAAACTCTCTATCTTCAGTGTCTAGCATTGCAACTTCTATTTTCTCAATAGAATCGCGGACTATCTTCTTAAGATTATCGTCAGTTGGCGTTTTGTTTAACTCTTGTAAAAGTTCTTTACAACATTTATTTATTTCGTCATTAATAAATTTTTTGTCCTGCTCGGTTGAATTTTCAACAGTTGACTGCAAATGCTGATATTCCTTAAACTTATCTAAATTGATAAATTGCGTAAGTTGCGATTTAATATTTAGAATATTGTTCATTGTTTGTTTGAATAGATGACTGTTATGAAGTTGCAGCCAACACTTAAATATACGCTATTCGAATCTCAGCATATAAAAAATTATATTGAAAATAAACAAGTTAATCTTCGCCTTTTTGTATTGTCGCTTCAAATTATAATTTGGAATTCAGTAAACTCGCCGTCTTTTGTATTCACTTTTATTTCTCCACCATGCGCTTTAATAATATCATAGCTCAGTGATAATCCTAAACCTGTTCCCTGACCTGTTGGCTTTGTTGTAAAAAATGGTTGGAATATTTTATTAATTACTTTTTGCGGGATTCCATTGCCATTGTCAGTTATACTTATCTCAACTTTATCATTTCTTCTTATTGTTGTTACAGTTATTGTAGGTTCATAATTTAATAATTGGAGTTTTGATTTTTCTTTTACTGCATAAAAAGCATTGTTGTAAATATTCAATAACACTCGTGCTATATCCTGGGCGACAATATTACTAGTGCCAACCGATTCATCATAGTTTGTTATTAATGCAGTATTAAATAATTTGTCTTTTGCACGAAAGCCATTATATGCAAGTTTTAAATAATCATCTGCTAATTTATTAATGTCGGTTAATTCTTTTTGCCTACTGTTTTCTCTGGTATGCTGCAGCATTCCTTTTACAATTGCATCTGCACGTTTTCCGTGATGATTTATTTTTTCTTCGTTATCTTTTATATCATTTGAAATTGCAATTGCTTCTTCCGTATTACCTGCTTTCAATTCTATTTGTAATTCATCAACAAGTTCTTTATTTACTTCTGAAAAATTATTTACGAAGTTCAATGGGTTCTGAATTTCATGAGCGATGCCCGCTGTAAGTTCACCAAGGCTTGCCATTTTTTCAGATTGTATCAATTGTTGCTGTGTTGATTTTAATTCAACCATTGCCTGCTCTATATTTTCTTTTTGATCTGCAATTTCTTCTTTTTGTTTTTGCAAAAGCAGGTTTGCTTTTTTGCGGTGCCGGTTATTTCGATACAATAAAGATGCAATAATCATAAAAACACCTATGCCCGCGAGCATGGCATAGGTTCTTATTTTAGTTTGTATTTGAATTTTTTCATTTTCTAAATCTTTAACGCGCATTTGTTCGTTAAAACTTTTGTTCTCAAAAGCAATGAGGTTTTCTTTTTCTACATTACCCAGTGAATCCCGCAATGCAGTGGCAAGTTTTAAATAAACAAAAGCACTGTCTGTTTTTTTTTGTTCTCCATAAGCAAGCGAAAGGGAAGACCATGCATCGGCAATTCCCTTTCTGTCTTTAAAAATTTTATAGGTTTCAAGTGCTCTGTAAGCATAAAGCAAACTGGAATCATGTTTTCCATTAATCCGGTACAGTTTGCTTAACGAAAGGCAAAGGCTTCCGACACCTGCAAGATTATTTTGATCCTGCATCCATTGCAATCCTTTTTGAAAAGCATTTCTGGAAAGATGAAAATTCCCTTGTTCAAGATAAGCGGCGCCCATACTGCCATATATCCAGCCAATACTGCTTTTGTCGCCATTTATGGGAGAAAAAAAGTTTAGTGCCTTTTGTTCAAAGTAAAGTGTAGAATCAAATTTTTTAATTTTATCCAGGTATATCGTTCCAAGATTCATAGTCGCTATCATGTTCAATATTGAATCGCCTAAAGATTCAGCTATTTCCATTGATTTCCGCAGGCTTTGCATTTGTTTTTTAATATCACCCGTATTGCCGAATAGTTGTGCGGAGTTAAAATAGATATATCCAAGCAAGGCAAGCCTTTCTTTGTGTGGCGTATGCCCTGGCTGCAGGTTCCAGGCAGTTTTTTCACTGGTCGAATCTTCTGCAATGGCCAATGCCTGCATTACAAGCTGTAATGCCTTTGGATAATCGCTCCATGCGTAATGATAAGCCAGTGATGATAATGACCCTGCCTCGTATAATTTCAGGTTTAGCTTTCTTGAGATTGATAAGCTTTGCCCCAGATAAAACTCCACACTATCCGCATTGGAATGGTCATAATAATATCCCAGCCCGCTTAACACATCCATGCGTATAGTATCATTTGGTGCATTTTGCAAAGCAGTATGCAGGCTGTCAAGTGTTTGTTGTTGTGATTGTGCTTTAGCAACAACAAACAATAAGTACAACAGCATTAATTTTAATGATTTCATGAGATTTATTTAGTGGCAAGTATTTGGTTCTTTGCTAAGTTTAAAACCTTCATTAAAGAATTAATATTATTCTTTTGTGCCTTCACAATTCAACTGCAATTATTAAAAATTACGAATAGCCAAACGTTACCAAGGAGTTTTTTCATTATGAAGTAAATTGAAAATTGACTTATAAATATTGTTATTTAATTAGCCTTCATCTCAACTGTTATTTCATAAATAAAATAATTTTTTTATTGAGTTATTAAAACTGTTTTCAATTGAATTAAAGTTAATATTTTATATAATAATCGGATCAAGCGCGAATGTTTTTGCACGGATTTTACTGGCAAAAGCATATGCGTCAAAACAACACGTTACCCAAACAGTTTTGCAAGCAATAAAATATTAGTTGCTAAAGCTTCTGTAATAAAGTTTTTAATTTGCATACGTACAACGTTAAGCGCTTTGTGCAAATTCAGAGCCAACACGCGCTGCCCATAATCGCCGGATGGAATATTTTATATTTGCTTTTCTTAATATTTTTTCTGTATGTAAGGTCCGCCGGTTTCGCCCCAACCCCATTCAGGCATTGGTTCTGTGTCATTCATTAAGTTTGTAGTAAGTTGAGAATTGATAACAGCAATCCGGGATCCCCATTCTAAATATCCGACGAAAGCCGAACGAAATTCAGGGTCACTCTTAAGGCCTATTTCGTCAGCAGTTTGTAATAAGAGTTGAAGCCAACGATGGCGTTTTTGTTCTGTCAACATTTTGCCAATATGGTGGCCAATCATTTTTGCATGGCTTCCTCCATCTTCTATTGTATATAGTTTTTCGCCACCAAAAACTTCTGCTACAAAATGTGCAACATGTTTGATGTGCTCTGACGACATATTTTTAAACACTTCGTTTAATAAATCGTCTTTCAAAACTTTGTCATAAAATTTGGTAAACAAAATTTCAAAAGTTTGCATATCTCCAGCCCATTGGTATAGAGTTGGAATGTCTTTCATCTTTTTATCTATTGAATATATTTTTTAAAAATAATGCATAACGATTTGGCTTGACTATCGAAAGCATTTAAAAAAAATTGAGTACAACTAAAGCCAATTAATAATTTCAATTTACAACATATTGTCAAACGTTTATCTTCTTTTATCATTAACAAATTCAATAGTCAAACGGACAGCTCGTTTGATTCATTAATATTTTTGTCTAAATATCCTGAAGTTTTTTCTTCGAAAAATTCAAAAAGTTTAAATTGATTATCTCCTTTTTTGTTTGCATAAAATGATTTTTGAAAGTGAAAATTTCAATTACTTATAACTAGATAGGTTTCGAGATTTGCTTTCAAACGCATAGGATTAGTAACTTGAGTTTCGAAATAATCTCTGAACTAAAAATTTACAAAAAGTGATTGTAAACATTCGCAGACAGCTGACATTATTTGTATGCGAAAAAGATGCAATAACAATCGAACAAATTCGTCAAAAGTTTAATCCGCTACAATTTAAATTAATAAAATCTCACGTTACTTTATGCAGAGAGGATGAAATTGAAAATCTTGAACAAGTAATAGAAAATTTTCTTTTTTCAACACACACCGAAATTGTTATTGAGTTTGGAAAAGTTATCAGGTTTGACAACGGTAAAGGACTTTTACTTTCAGCAAATACTGACAGTGAAGAATTTCAAGAGTTGCGCAAACAAATCCTGATTGGGCAAACCAGTTCAAAGAAGCAAGAGCCACACATTACATTAATGCACCCAAGAAATTCAATTTGTACGGACGATATTTTTGAGCAAGTCGCAAAAATGAGTTTGCCAAAAAAAATCAAATTTGATTGTGTAAGTTTAATTGAGCAAAAAGACGGTGGAAAGTGGAGTACAATTCAAAAATTCAAATTAAAAAACAATTAGTAAGGTATTAGAATGCCATTAATACACTGAAGATATTTTAAAATGAAAATTAATAACTTGTCAACATTCAAATAAAAAAGATTTTCCAGCAATGCTCATAATTTTTCTATTTTAAAAAGTGTCCTTAATGTGAATTGCTTTATCACTTATACACATTATAAAATTAAATGAATGAAAATCCGTTTAAGTTTTTTCTGATAAATTGATAACAAAATTCTTAACGGGCGGCTATTTCTATAGCTGCCATTTTTTTAAAATTTTGTAACTTCTTCGCTAGAGCGCTTCATAATAAATGTTAGGCTTTTCTTCTGCCAATAAATTTTTCAAATTTCCAAGAACGTTTATTCTAAACGCATGGCAGCATGTGCCTATTTGAAATTGCCCTTTATCAATGATAACTGTAGGCGGCATTTGATGTGCCGGGCAGTTCATCGTCTTCAATTTTATGCGGATGTCTTCGGAAAACATGCCGGATTTTTTTGGCAAAATAAAAAAATAACAAATCCGAGAAAATAAATTCAGCATAGTTTGTGATGTGTGTCACAGATTTTTATTAATCCTAATTTTAAATTTGTCAATTATGCTATTTTAGTGTTTGCTAACCATGACTAAAAACATCATTGCTAAAACCCGTAAGGTTATTGCATATTCCATTGCAATACTTTTAATTGTAATAATTGTCTTACTTATTAATTACGTTTTAGGATTTTTGTATACTACTCCTATATTTATTCCTATAGTTATTGTGGCTGCATTAATTGCTTTTCTCGAACTGATAGATACTGTTATTATATTTTTATTTAAAAACAAAAATTAAAGCGAAGGAGTTTGATAATTTCTCATTTGAAATTATAAATTATTTTTCCAAGATGTTTTTCAAAGTTGTTAAACTTACGCGCATGTCTTTCTCCAACATTTTCTCGATTAATGGCAGCATGATGTTCAACGGATACTTCATTGAACTGGAAGTATTCCAAATAACTTTAGTTTGATTGTCCGATAAGTATTCAGTTGCCATTGTAGCATAAGCAATGCCCGCAAATGGTCTTTTGAAACGAATTTCCATTTCGATATTTTTTTCTCCGACGATTCCTTTAATTTCCTGTTCTCCTTCACCCGCTTCTTTATTCCCATTCCACGCGTAAACGAATCCAACAGTTCCGTCAATACCATTAAATTCTTTTTTCATGTTTGGGTCTATCATTAGCCACTTATTAAAGTTGTCTTGATTTTTTATATGTTTTAGATAGTCAAACGCTTTTTGCTGTGATACTAGGATAATAACTTCGCTATGCGTTTTATACCCTTTCTTCATTAAGGCAGCAAAGATTAAAAGCAATATAACAATGGTTGCTATTATAGTTATAATTGTGATCGCAGTATTCATTTTGTTTGTCTGTGTTATAAAATGAATATAATAATTATTTTTTTATGATTACCTTCTTGCATGAACCATTTTTTTGGTTGCTTGGCAAATATTTAATTTAGTAAAATCTTCAAGTGATATCTTAATGACCGCGAAGGAAGCTAAAATATAAACCTATATGCAAAGTATATATACAACTGAAAGACTTTCATTAAGCAAACTCACTATACATGATGCTACTTTTATAAAAGAACTGGTAAATACAAACGAGTGGATAAAATATATTGGCAACAGAAATATCAACACAGCTGAGGATGCAAAAAACTATGTTAGAAAAATAATGAGTAACCCTGCAATTAACTATTGGGTAGTAACATTAAAAGGTGTAAGCATTAGCATCATAACCTTAATTAAAAGAGAATATTTAGAACACTACGATATTGGATTCGCCTTTCTTCCACTATTTTTTAAAAACGGATATGCATATGAAGCTGCAAAAGCAGTTTTAGAAGATGCCATGAATAATAATAATCATCAGAAAATCTTAGCTGTAACAGTAGAAGACAATATTAATTCCATAAAGCTTTTAGAGAAATTGGAAATGCGTTTTGAGAAAAAAATAAAAACTGAAAATGATGTATTATTTATTTTCTCTCGCTAATGTGATTGTAGTTTGAGAAAATTGCGGCAACCTGGCGTTAGCTGCAATTTTTTAAACAACCGAAATGTTTTTGCAGATCAAATTACATTGTAATTGATTGGCAACATTAATATTGTTGCCCAGGATATTTCAAGAGTATTATTAAATTTATAACAATGCTTTCTATGGTGTAAATGCCAAAGCAACCCAGCAAATATCAAATTATGAACCTACAATAACGGTAACTACAAAAAAAGTAATAATAAAGTTGAAATAAGTGTAAGAGATAATGGTAATGGAATTCCGAAAAAATTATTGATAAAATATTTCAGCCATTTTTCACAACTAAACCGACAGGACAAGGAACAGGGTTGGGTCTATCATTGAGCTATGACATTATTAAAGCGCATGGCGGTGAAATAAAAGTGAATACGAAAGAAAACGAGTTTAGTGAATTTGTTATCATTATTTGAAGTGATAGAAAAAAGGAAATATTCATTCCTTTGAACACATGCATGCCCACTTGTGTATTGTAGTATATAAATATAAAACGAGATTAAACTATTTTTTATACCATATTTCTGACGTTAATTTTTTTAATGGAAGAATTTTAATAAAGTCAAATTTTACCGATGATAATTGCAAATATTCTACGGTATTTTCAACTATTCTAAATTCAATTTTATTGCCTGCAATTATTGAACATAAAATATCGTGTTTTTCTAGGGAAGCAACATCAGAAAATTTAATTTTTTTCCACATGATTAAAAGTTGAAGAGGTGAGAATATCCGGTTGATCAGTTAATCAAAATGGATTTCTAAAAGGTACAACAATTAAAGTGTCTTTGCAACAAAATAATATTTCTATGTGGAATAATCTGCTAATCTCTTCTTTCGGAATTCCTTTGCCTTTATTTGTGACTGATAACTCAAATGTTGCATCATAGATAATTCCTGACACCACAATCCATTTTTAAAATCCTGTTGCAATTAGATTAGAATGTACTTTTGACAACAAATCTTCGGAACTAAATGGCTTTGCGAGACAATCTTCAGCTCCACACTTATTTTTTATTTCTATTATACTCTTGTCGGCAGATACAAGAATAACAGGAATATTTTTTGTTCGTATATTCTTTTTTAATTCAACGCAAATTTCACCGCCATTTTTTTCGCCTATATTAATATCAAGAAGAATTAAATCGGGTAGTGAATTGTATTTTATAATTTCAAAAACATTACCTGCATCATCTGTTTCAACTTTAAACCCTTGTGATTTTAAAATATACTGTATCATAAATAAGATATCTTTTTCATCATCAATTACAAGAATTTTTTTCATTATGCCAATTTATGATAGACCTCTTCAAATATATTGCCGCAAGAAATCTACACTAACCTGCAAACTATTTATTCCTTAAATTTAAAGTAGTTTAATCCTTCCCGAATTTGGCATAAGCAAAGGAGAAAAAAGGCAATGAATTTATTAATAACTTTCGGATACACTAACAGTTAAATTAGCATTGCTATGATACGTTTAATAATATCTATCTTTTTTATTAGTTCTGTTATGACTTCCTATGCTCAATCAACAGCCAAAGAAAAAGTGGCTATGGCTTATTATACAGGATTTGAAAAAAACATCTGGGATTCCGTAGCCGCTCAATTTGCTGATGACTTTACTTTTACCAGCCCCAATAATGACGATCATATCAATGTACAACAGTTTAAGCAAAAGTGCTGGCCGACTGCGGGATTTATTAAGAAGGTAAAATATATTAAGATGATTGAAAAAGGGGATGTTTTAATGTTACTGGTGGAAATATATACATCTGATAACAAGACCATCCGCAACGTGGATGTTTAATTTCAACAGTTCAAGCAAAATAAAATCTATTGAAGTGTTTTTTGGTGCCGGCGAAAAATATCCTGGCAACAAATATTGAATAGCATTCCACATCAAACATGAAAATTATACTGTTGGCATTTTAAAAGTAAACACTGAACCCTTATTAAGTAAGCTTTCGACCCATATAGAACCTTTGTGGTCTGCAATAATTTTTGCGGTGATATACAATCCCATTCCAAATCCTGAATATTTGCTCGACACTGCTTCATCCCTGTAATATTTTTCAAAAATACGCGATGCACTTTCTGCATTCATACCAATGCCGTGATCTCTAACGCTGCATACAAAATATCCGTCATCAACTGAAGTAATTATTTCAATATTCGTTTTTGGTTGCGAATATTTTGCCGCATTATTAATGATGTTTATTAAAACCTGTTCCATCCTCAGCTTATCTACCACGGCGCGTGAGTTGCCATGGTGTAGCAGGGATATATTATGCATTGGATGAATTGGTATTACGGATTCAATTATTTCATTAATAAAAGGATTCATCTCCACTTCTTCAAAAATAAAATCAAGTCTGCCACTTTCAATTTTTGATATGTCCAACATTGACTGAATAAGTTTATTTAATCTTGTTACCTGATTATTTATTTTATTCAGATAAGTTTTTACTGG